>Ga0233425_10007052_pt1 | contig 16055 bp, 9 predicted proteins | sample Watercolumn_Towu_2_FD_181712 | JGI IMG/M metagenome (GOLD analysis project Ga0233425, IMG submission 181712) | Freshwater microbial communities from Lake Towuti, South Sulawesi, Indonesia - Watercolumn_Towuti2014_140_MG | ecosystem: Environmental > Aquatic > Freshwater > Lake | place: Indonesia...
TGTGGCTCAGGGGGGATGGGAGGCGATGCGTCGGGATTCGCAGTTCGATTCTCCGCTCCGGCTGTTCGGCGATTCAGCGGGGGCTGGAAGCGCTGGAAGCCCCCGCCACGTCGTTCTTCGGCACTCCACCTGGCGTTGGCCTTGAGTCATAATCAGAGGGAACTTGGAATGAGGAGCGACCATGGCCAAAGCTGGAATTGCGCGACAGACGATTTTCGCTCTGGCGATTTACGTCGGCGGTGGTGCCACGATGGCGGCGGCGCGCCAGGCGGTGGATTACGAACGGGAAATCAAGCCGATCCTGCGCGAACATTGTTCAGCCTGTCACGGAGCACTGAAACAGAATAATGGACTGCGCGTCGACACCGGAGCCGCGCTCCGCGCGGGTGGAGAATCAGGCGCGGCCGTGGTGCCGGGCAATCCGGAAGAGAGCTTACTCTGGAAGGTCATTTCCGGGCGAGGCGATTTCACGATGCCGCCCGAGGGTGAGGGAGCGAAGCTTGCTCCCGCGAAAGTCGAATTGATTGCCCGATGGATCGCCGAGGGCGCGGCAACGCCGCTCGATGAACAGCCCGACCAGGATCCGCGCCAATACTGGTCGTATCAAAAGGTGGTACGTCCCGAGGTGCCGGTCGCTGACGGTTTGCGCTCCGACAGCCCGATCGATGCTTTCCTGCAAGCCGAACTGACACGCCGGGGACTCGCGGTTCGACCGCCCGCCGAAAAAACGACCATGCTGCGGCGCGTGACGCTGGATCTCACGGGATTACCGCCCGATCACGACGCGCTGCGGGAGTACCTTGCGGACGATTTGCCGGACGGTTACCAGCGGGTTGTCGATCGGCTGCTTGCGAGTCCCGCGCACGGTCAGCGCTGGGGTCGGCATTGGATGGATGTCTGGCGATACAGCGACTGGTACGGCAGCCGAGCGATCAACGAGATCCGCTATAGCCAACGGCAGATCTGGAGGTGGCGGGACTGGATCGTGAATTCGCTGAATGCCGGGCGCGGCTACGATCGAATGTTGCGCGAAATGTTGGCGGGGGACGAACTGGCACCTGCCGATCCCGATGTCGTTTGCGCCACCGGGTTTCTTGGCAGAAACTGGTACAAGTTTGACCGCAACGTCTGGATGTTTGAGACAATCGAGCAGACGGCGCAGGCTTTTTTAGCCACGACCATGAAATGCGCACGTTGCCATGACCACAAGTTCGATCCGATCGCGCAGCGCGACTACTACCGTTTTCGGGCATTCTTCGAACCGCACGACGTCCGCACCGATCCGTCCGGATCCGACCTTGCCACCGAAAAAGACGCGACGCTCGGAGCCGTGCTGAAGACAGGAGTATCCCTGGTCTTCGACAAGCAGCTCGACGCCAAAACATTTCTTTTCAAGCGTGGTGACAATCGCTACCCCGATGAATCCCAGCCGCTCGATCCGGGAGTGCCCGGTGTCTTTGGCTTAGAGGTCGGTAAGATTCAGCCGATCGAATTACCGGTGGCCGCCTGGTATCCGATGCTGACGACTCCCATCGTCGCCGGTTTGGAACGCGACGCGGAGGCTGCGATTTCCGCGGCCGAGTCGGAATCGCATGCCCGGGGGCGGGAACTCGCGCGGCGGCAGGAAATGCTGGATCGGTTTGCGATGTTGGAGCCCTCGAATCACGCCTCGGAGACGGCGCGTACGGGCGAGGTGTTTCGCGAGAAATTCGACCGGTTGGACCCGCAACTCTGGCGCACGATTTCCGGGCAATGGGAGCACGAACCGGGCAAGCTCTTGCAGAAAGTCCCCGGGAACTTCTCCACGATCGTCGCCGAAGTCACTCCGCCTCGGAACTTCGTGGCGCGAATTCGCTACCGCACAATGGATGCTGGCTCGATCCACTCCGTCGGATTGTTCTTCGACATGGTTGGCACGCAGGCCGCTCAGGCGGTATATACCGCAACCAATAATCAGACCTCGTCGGTCCAGGCGTTCCATCGGCAGAACGGCGCTGAGGTCTATCCGTCGGCTGGAATCGTGAAATGGCCGATCAAGATCGGCCAGGAAATTACGCTCGATATTGCCGCACAGGAGCAGCAGCTGAATGTCTGGGTGAATGGCGAATTGGCCATTGCCTATGCCATGCCGCTGCGGCGCGCGGTTGGAAATTTCGCGTTATGGACCCACGAAGGTTCGGCGGAGTTCCTGGAAGTTCTGATCGACTCGATGCCGTCCGATTTCAAACTGGCTCCGACCGCCAGCGACAAGATCCGCTCGCCGTTTGTGCCGGAGACTCGCGCCGATCTTGAGTCCGGCCTGGCGCGAGCTCGAAGCGAAATGACGTTGGCCGATTTCGCGGTTCGAATCGCTCGTGCCGAGCGTGACGCGCTCGCGGCACGGATCGCGGCCGAACGTCAGCGTGCGGTGCCAGAAAGTGCCGCTACCCCGGATGCCGCGGTAATCGCGGCCCGTGCGGAACGATTCGCAGCAGCGTTGAAAGCGGAACGCGATTGTTATCGCGCGGAACGCGAGCACGAAACGGTCGTTGCGGCGAGCTATGCGGACGATGACGCGCGAACGAAAGCGGTGATGGCCAGCCAGGCCAAGCTCGACGCGACGAAGAAAACGCTGGCCGAATCCCAAACCGCGGCCCAGATGGCGACCGACGCCAAGTACGCGCCCTTGGGACCGACGTTTCCTCGCCAGAGCACCGGCCGAAGGCTGGCTCTGGCGGAGTGGATCACCGATCCGCACAACCCCCGCACCGCGCGGGTCGCGGTCAATCATATCTGGTTGCGACATTTCGGCGAAGCCATCGTTCCGACTGTCGCCAATTTCGGAATGAATGGACAGCGTCCCAGCCACCCCGAACTGCTCGATTGGCTCGCCGACTGGTTTACCGCCTCCGGCTGGGACATGAAGCGATTGCATCGAGACATCGTTAGTTCCGCGGCCTATCGCCGCGAGTCGACCGATGGACCGAACGCCGACCAGAATTATTCCATCGATCCCCGTAATCGGTTCCTTTGGCGCATGAATTCCCGGCGTATGGAATCCGAAGTTGTTCGCGATAGCGTGCTGGCCATCGGCGGACGACTCGACCGCCAATTCGGCGGCCCGGAAATCGCCGAATCGCTCGGCGAACAGTCGCCGCGGCGCAGTATCTATTTCCGTTCGACCCCCAACGAGAAGATGTCGTTTCTGGAGGTGTTCGATCAGGCGAATCCCAACGAGTGCTACCGACGGCAGGAGAGCGTGATGCCGCAACAGGCGCTGGCGTTGACCAACAGCCTGTTGTCACTTTCGCAGGCGCAAGGTATCAGCGAGCGGATCGTGCAGGAATTGCAGGCGTCCGGGCGACCGGCGCAACCGACGAACGTGATCGGAATGGCGTTTGAACTGATCCTGGCGCGGCCAGCCAAGTCGGCGGAAGTCGATGCCTGCCGCAAAATGCTCCTGCGCCACCTGCCGAACGAGAACGCTGAGGTACCGCTGGAAGCGATACAGTCACTGGCGCATGTATTGCTGAACCATAACGATTTTGTGACGATACGATGACAGGGGACAGCGCGGTGAGCCAGCATTTTACTTGTGGACGAATTCGCAGGCGACAATTTCTGGCCGATGCCGGTATGGGATTCACCGGCCTGGCGCTGGGCGCCCTGCTGCATCGCGATGGCATCGGCCGCGATCCCACCGTGGGTGAAATGCCCGATGGTCGGCCGCACCATGCTCCCCGCGCTAAAAGCGTAATCTGGTTCTGCATGCTTGGTGGCACGAGTCACCTGGAGAGCTTTGATCCGAAACCGGAGATCGACAAATACGCTGGCAAGACCTTTGCCGAGACTCCGCATAACGACGCGATCATCCAATCGCCCTTCTATCGCAGCAATGTACGCGACTTCGCCGGTGTGCCGCGCGACCTGATGCCGACGCTGTATCCAACGCAGATCGGGTTCAAGCCACGAGGCGACTCGGGAATTCCCGTCAGCGATTGGTGGCCGCATGTTGGCGGCCGCATCGACGAGATTGCCGTCGTGCGATCGATGTGGACCACCGACAACGATCACGCGGCCCAATTGCAGTTTCACACCGGTCGACACATTTTCGACGGATTCCATCCGTCGATCGGGTCCTGGGTGCATTACGGACTGGGATCGCTGAACGACAACCTGCCGCAGTTTATCGTGATGGGAGGGAGCCCGGGCGACTGCTGCGGTGGTGTCGGCGCGCACGGCGCCAGCTATCTCGGCCCGGAACACGCAGCCGTGCCGCTGAATATCGATCCTGCCAATCCACTGGCGTTCGGCAAACCGGCGGTCGCGATCACCGAACAGCAGCGGCTTGAGGAGCTGGAACTGCTGCGGGAATTGAATGGGGTAGCGCAGGCGGAGTATCCGCGCGATCAGGCATTGGCGGCCCGCGTCAAGGCGTACGAACTGGCGTTCCGCATGCAGATGGCGGTGCCGGGGATCTTGAACTTGAACGATGAGACCGCCGGCACGCGGGCGGCGTATGGACTGGACAAGGATCCCACGAAACGCATGGGCCAGCTTTGCCTGGCCGCGCGGCGACTAGTGGAACAAGGTGTGAGGTTCATCCAGATTTATGACGATGGCTGGGACGCGCATTCCAAGCTCAAAGAGAATCACTCCACGCGCTGCGCGGCGGTCGACCAGCCGATCGCAGCATTGCTCGCCGACTTGAAACAACGCGGACTGCTGGAGGAGACGATCGTCGTTTGGGGCACGGAATTCGGGCGCACGCCCGGCGCCGAGAAATCCGATGGCCGCGATCATCACCCGTACGGATTTTCCGTCTGGCTGGCGGGCGGTGGAGTACGCGGCGGAATGATCCATGGCGCTACCGACGAACTCGGATTTCATGCAGTGACCGACCGGCATTATGTCACCGACCTGCATGCCACGGTTCTGCACCAGTTGGGACTCGATTCCCGGCGCCTGGAAGTGCCGGGCCAGAAGCGGCTGGAAATCGATTTCGGCCAGCCGATGAAGGCGATTCTGGCATAGCGTCCGACAGCAGCCGCCAGCATATCGCGCTCAGGCGATGCCTCCATCGGCCCATCAGCGCGACCTCCGTCAGCCTCGTCCGACCAACGGCATTCCGGTGGCCATGACGGTCAGGAAGAGGATATTAGCGTCCAAGGGAAGGCTGGCCATATGGAGAACGGAACGGGCGACATTTTCGACATCCATCATCGGTTCGGCGGCGATCTGGCCGTTGGCCTGCAGGACGCCGGCTTGGGTACGAGCCGACATATCGGTGACTGCGTTGCCGATATCGATCTGCCCGCAGGCGATATTGAACCGCCGCCCGTCCAGGGCCGTCGCGCGCGTCAGTCCTGTCACAGCGTGTTTGCTGGCCGTGTAGGGAGCGGTGTTCGGTCGAGGCACCTGGGCGGAGACCGAGCCATTGTTGATGATCCGTCCGCCCTGCGGCTGCTGGCGTTTCATCCATCGCACTGCCTCGCGCGTGCAGAGAAAGGTGCCGGTGAGATTGACGTCCAGCACGTTTTTCCATTGATCGATCGCCAGTTCTTCGATCGGGACCGCCGGAACGTTGGTGCCGGCATTATTGAATAACAGGTCGAGGCGAGGAAATTTTGCCGCTGCCTCAGCGAACAACTGTTCGACCGAAGCGGGATCGCTGACGTCGGTGGCCACCGTCAGCATCTGGCTTGGGTCGATACCGGTCTGCAACGCGGCATCGCGTACCTGGTCCAGCCGATCCAAGCGGCGTCCGGCCAGAACCACGACGTAGCCGGCGTTCAGCAGCAGCAGCGTCGTGGCCTTTCCGACTCCCGAACCCGCTCCCGTCACGATCGCTGTTTTTCTGTGGGACATGGCCTGTGATTTTCCTGAGTTGGTATGGTTGGGCTTAGGAGCCGCGATGCAACCCGGATTATGCAATCGTTTCGCCACGCTGACGAGCCTGCGGCGGTGGCACTGCGACCTTTTGATCAATCAAGATCTGCGTCATCGGGCGTCGATTCGATTGGCCGCCGCAGCGCCGGGATAGCCCCTGCAGGCCGAATTCGAGCACCGATCCGAGGTGGGAACGCCCGCCGAGTCGCCAATCTCGACAAAACAACCCGTTTTTTGACAAGTCTCGCCCATGAACGCAATTGAGTTACAAAGCGTATGCCGATCGTTTGGCGACCGTGTCGCGGTCGATCAGCTCGATCTGACGATTGCTCCCGGTCTGATTCACGGATTCATCGGCCCTAACGGCTCGGGAAAGACGACCACGATCCGCATGATCCTGCGGGTTTTCGCGCCGGATCGAGGCCGGGTGATTGTGTTCGGAAAAGAACATGGGCAGGTCGCGGATGACCGAATCGGCTATTTGCCGGAGGAGCGCGGGCTCTATAAGAAAATGCGCGTCCGCGACGTGATCGTTTTTTTCGCCGAACTGAAAGGCTCCCGCCATTCCCCGACCGACATCGACGACTGGTTGCAGCGGTTCTCGCTTGCCGATCGAGCCCGCCATCGGGTGGAATCGCTGTCCAAAGGAATGGCCCAGAAGGTCCAGTTCATCAGCGCCGTTGTCGCTCGACCAGAACTGCTGATTCTCGACGAACCGTTCACCGGTCTTGATCCCGTAAATCGCGAAGTCTTCAAGGACGCGATTCTCGACCTCAAACGCAGCGGCATGACGGTACTGTTTTCGACGCACGACATGTCGGTCGCCGAGCAGATGTGCGATTCGATCTGCATGATTTATCGGGGGAGCAAAGTGCTCGACGGCCCGCTGGACCAGATCCGCCGGCAGTACGGCGAGGACACGATTCGAGTGCGATCCGGACTGGCCGATTCGGAAGTGCTGCGGTTGGACGGTGTGACGCGGATCACGGATCTTGGGCGCATGCGGGAATTGAGAATTCGCCCCGGTGCGGACGTGCAGAAGATCTTGAGGGATCTCGTGTCGTCAGGGCCGCTGGAACATTTTGAGTTGGGTCACCCGACCCTGCATGATATTTTTCTGCGCATCGCCGGAAACGGATGCCCGCAGAATGGAGGAACCGATGTTGCGTAAGGTTCTGGTGGTCGCCCGTCGAGAATACCTGGCGGCCGTGGCCACGCGATCGTTCTTGATCGGGCTGGCATTGATGCCGGTGCTGATGGGCGGTGGCGCAGTATTGCCGCGGCTGTTGGTTTCCCGTCCGGACCTGGCGGCCAAGAAGATCGTGATCTTTGATACCACGGGACGGCAGGAACAACCTGCGGAGATCGAATCGGCAGTCGCTCTCCGCTTCGAGTCACCGGGACGCATCATCCAGCAGATGGCCGAGCGCCGCAACCAGCAGGAGATTGTCGATGCAAACGGGAAGCCGACGGGGCCGCGATATGAAATCGACTTGCGACTGGTCGATCAAGTCACCGATGCCATGCGACTGGAACAGTCGGATCGCATTCGCGCGAAGGAGATTTATTGCTTCGTGGAATTGACACCGCGATTGATCGCCCCATCACCGCCGGCGGCGGAAGTTTCGAGCGGCAGCGCTTTGAGCGGTGCCGCCTTTTACGCGGACGGCGGTACTCTGTCGGATGTGCGACGTTGGTTTGATCAGGCGATAAGTGATGCGGTACGCGCGCATCGGCTGCAGGCTGCCGGACTCAATCCGGCCGTGGTGCAAGCTGCCAATCGTCCTGTGATTGTCGACGCTTTCGGGCTGCTGGAACGGGATCGCGATGGCGGCATCCGCAAGGCCGAGTCGGTGGACCGTCTATCGGCCGTTTTTCTACCGCTCGGATGCATGCTGGCGATGTTCACTCTGCTTTGGATGACCGCCCAACCTTCGCTCGAGAGCATTCTCGAAGAAAAGCAGCAACGCATCTCCGAAGTTCTGCTCGGATCAATACAACCGTTTCAATGGATGTGGGGCAAGTTGCTGGGGAGCGTGCTCTGTTCTTTGACGACGCTGGTCATTTACTTCGTCGCGGCGCTGGTCGCGGCCTGGTACCTGGATTACTGGGAAAAAATTCCCTGGAAAATCGCGCCGTGGTTCGTCCTATACCAGGTGCTCGGCGTGACGCTTTACAGTTCCCTGTTCATGGCGGTGGGCGCAGCCGCAAACAGCACCAAGGACGCCCAGGCGCTGATGATGCCGCTTTTGATCTTTCTGCTGCTGCCGATGTTCGTCTGGTTCAATGTGATCCGTGATCCGGATTCCGGGCTGGCGGTTGGCCTGTCTTTCTATCCGCCGGCCACACCTCTGGTAATGATTGCCCGGATGGTCGTCTCCAGTTCCATCCCAGCGTGGCAACCGGTTGCCACCATGCTGGCGATGCTGTTGGGAACGGGCTTGTGCGTATTCGCCGCCGCGCGCATTTTTCGCATCGGTGTTCTTTCTCAAGGGCATACACCCAGCCTGAAAGAGCTCGGCCGTTGGATCGTCTCGGGATAGCGCGAGACATTGGTTTACCAAGTCGGCCACGGTCGGGTATCCTGAAACGGCATCGAAATCGCGATATTGCATCGACGTTGCCTGAACCAGGAATCAACCCAGATTCCGCTGAGGAGGCGGAAAAACGGACGCATGGCGAATCGGCTGAGGTTTGCGGGGTTCATCACGATTTTGGCGGCCGCTGGCTGGCCCCTGGTTTCGCGCTGCGCGGACGACAGCATGCGGATTCCTCCGCGCGAGCCGGACGTTGCGCTGCAGTCGTTTCATACGCAGGACGGATTCCGTATGGAACTGCTGGCGGCCGAACCACTGACGATGGATCCGGTGGCTCTGGAATACGATGAGTTCGGGCGCGCCTGGGTCGTGGAAATGAGCGACTATCCCTATACCGACAAGAACCGGGATCGGCCGTTCACCGAGAAGTCGGACGATCTGCCCTGGGGGCGGTTGCGGGTCCTCGAAGATCTCAACGACGACGGCCGGTTTGACCGCAGCACGATTTTTGCCGAGGAACTTTCCTGGCCGACCGGGTTGGCCTTCTGGAGAGGCGGTGTCTTCGTGGCTGCGACACCCGATATCTGGTACCTCAAGGATCTCGATGGGGATCTGCGCGCCGATCTGCGTACCAAGGTCTATACCGGATTCCGAAAGTTCAATGTGCAGGCGGTAATGAACAATCTCCGCTGGGGACTGGATCACAAGATCTACGGCGCGGGCGGCACGAACGGCGGTGCGATCGTGCGGGTCGCCGACCCGGCGGTCCAACCGATCCGCATCGGCACGCACGATTTCCGATTTTCTCCGGTGGATGAGCAGTTCGAGTTGATACCGGGCGGAGCGCGATTCGGACACTCGTTCGATGATTGGGGGAATCGTTTTATCTGCAATATTCGCAATCCGATCCGGCACGCCGTTTTGCCTGGCGACAATCTGTCACGGAATCCGCACTATTTGTCCCCGTTGCCGATCGTGGATGTTGCCGAATCCGGAGACACAATTTCCGTCTACCGCAGCAGCCGCGTGGAACCGTGGCGGGCGTTGAACGCCCGCCGCCTGGCCTCGGATCCCGTGTCGACCTCACCGCGCAGCGAATCAACCGCCGCCGGTTACATGACTTCGGCCTGCGGTTTGACCATCTACCGGGGCGACGCCTACCCCGCGCCGTTCTATGGCCTGGCATTTCTCGGGGAAGTCGCGGCCAATCTTGTCCATTGTCAGCGGTTGATCCCGCGAGGGTTGACGTTTGTCAGTGAACGGGTCTACCCCGAATCGGAGTTTCTCACTTCGGACGACAATTGGTTCCGTCCGGTCAATTTTGTCAATGCGCCGGACGGAACGCTGCATCTGCTCGACATGTATCGCGAGACGATCGAGCATCCCTGGTCGATTCCGGACGATATCAAGGAATCGCTCGATCTGCAGAGCGGCCGCGACCGGGGACGCATTTACCGGCTGGCGCCGGCGGGATTTCAGGTGACGCCGTTCCCCAAGCCGGGGCGGATGTCCACGGAGGAGCTCGTTGCCTTGCTTCGTCATCGGCGTGCCTGGTGTCGTGAAACGGCGCATCGGCTGTTATTCGAGCGTCAGGATCCGACCGCGGTGCCGCTGCTGCGCGCGACATTGCGCGACAGGGACAGGGACAGGAACAGGGCAGAGCGCGCAGGGCCGGCGGAAGACAATAGCAGCGACCCGGCGAACGGCTCGCGCGCGCTGGAATCCCTGGCATTTCGATTGGGCCGACTGCACGCGCTCTGGTCATTGGCCGGGATGAATGCGCTCACGATCGACGACGTGCGGCTGGCGTTGAGCGATCCGGAACCGCGAATTCGCGAGCATGCGGTGCGACTGTCCGAACGGTGGCTGGCGGACAACCACGAAATTCTGGCCGACGTTTGTTCGCTGGCAGCCGACCTGGATCTCCGAGTCCGGGCGAATGTTGCATTGGTGGTCGGCGGATTGAGTAATGATCGAGCGATCGAGGCGCTGGCGACGATCGGTTCGACCGGGCCGCTGGACGAATGGATGCGCGCCGCGGTTTTAAGCACCGCGCCAACGACGGCTTCCCGATTGCTCGCGTCGCTGGTGCGGGATCGGCTCGGAAACGGTGCACCGATTCCCGCCGGAATCGTTCAGGGGTTGGCGCTGACCATCGGCGCGCGCGCCGAGCCGACGGAACTGCGGTCCGCGTTGCAATCGCTGGATGCGGTCGTACCGGCCAGTGACGACCGACCCGGCGGTCCGACGCGCGCCGCGGTAGACGCCGTTCGCAGGGAGTTCCTGCTGGGAGTCGGCGAAGGGCTGGCTCGTCAGCGGCGAACGGTGCGTGCGATGGCGGAAAGCGAGTACCCGCGCGCGGCGGTCTGGATCGCGCAGCTGATCGATGACGCTCGAACCGTGGTCATCGACGATTCCCGCGCAACCGTCGACCGCCTGGCAGCGCTAGGGATCCTGGCCCGCGAGGATCACGACATGGCCCACGAGCTGCTGCCGCGGCTGATGGACTCGCTGCATCCGCTGGACTTACAGATTGCCGCGATTCAAACGCTGGCACGGCTGGCCCAAGTCGACGGCGCTCACACGCTGCTGGCGGCATACAGGAAGCTGACGCCCACGGCGCGCAGCGAAGCGGTGCAGCAAATGCTCGCGCGCAACGACTGGATCGCAACGCTGCTGGAGGCGGCGGAGCGTAATGCGTTTCCGCTTTCCGACATCCCGCCGGTCCGCCGCGCGATGCTGCTCAAGAATTCGGATGCCGCGATCCGCGACCGTGCCGCCAGATTGTTCGGACGCGAGCTGCCCAGTCCAAGGGGCGAGGTCTTTCAGGCCTATCAACCGGCGCTCGCAATGTCGGGGAATCTGCAAAACGGTCAGGCATTATTGCGCAAACATTGCCTGACCTGCCATCGGCTCCGCGGCGAGGGACATGATGTTGGTCCAAGATTGGAAACGATTCAGCATCGCACGCCGCGCGAGATTCTCCTGCACCTCGTCGACCCCAACCGCGAGGTCTCGCCGGGCTACATCGAGTTCATCGCCGTGCGCAAGGATGGTCGCATCGCGACCGGGATCGTGGTCAGTGAAACCTCGGCCTCCGTCACCCTTCGCAGGGCCGAAGGGATTCAGGAGACGATCCCCAGAGAGGAGATCGACGAACTGAAGGAATCCGGAAAATCGATCATGCCGGAAGGGCTGGAGAAGCAGTTGTCGATGCAGGAAATGGCGGACATCCTGGCCCTGTTGACGGAACCCGCGCGGCGCCCCTGACCGCCTGCCGCCGAGGCGCTCGGACTGGCACAATCGGAACATCGCTGCCAATCGCCCCAAACGACAGTGGCAACCCAAGTCGTCCCTGCTGTAAATCTTCACAGACGACCGGCGATGGCTGCCGATGAGCGACTGATTGGAACTGGGTGGACTCGACAATGCATGAACTGCTCGACTATTTTCTGCATATCAACCGGCACCTGGAAACGGTGACCCGAGATTATGGCGGCTGGACGTACGCCATCCTGTTTCTGGTCGTATTCTGCGAAACGGGGCTGGTCGTGACCCCTTTCCTTCCGGGCGACTCCCTGCTGTTCGCCGCCGGCGCGATCGCGGCGGTAGGTGACCTCAATGTCGTGGCCCTCTGCGGCCTGCTGATCATCGCGGCGATCCTGGGCGACACCGTCAACTATCACATCGGAAAGTACCTCGGGCCACGCGTGCTCCGCGGCGAGACGTCCCGGCTGTTCAACAAGAAGCACTTGGAGAAGACCCACCGCTTTTTTGAGAAGTATGGCGGCAAGACGATTATTCTGGCGCGGTTCGTTCCGATCGTGAGGACATTCGCGCCGTTTGTCGCCGGTGTAGGCGCGATGAGTTACGGTCGATTCCTGTGCTACAACATCGTGGGCGGAATCGTCTGGGTGCTGATGTTTGTGCTGGCCGGATATCGCTTCAGCAAGATTCCCTGGGTGGAACGAAACTTCACTGCCGTCATCCTGGCGATTATCGTTCTGTCGGTATTGCCGGCGTTTGTGGAATTCTGGCGGGCACGTCGACAATCGAATCGCGCAGCCGATACACGCTGAAGGCAGCTGAAATCGCCGGACACAAGATCATTCAGGCTGTTGCGAAAGCAGCTCCCGCAGTTGGGCCACACTGTACTCCGCGCGGAGGTCGCGATAGGGTCGACGCCCCATCGCGAGCCGGCGACGCGGCGGAATGAAGAACCCTGGCGTGCCACAACTCGAACAAGATCGGGCCAGCGCATCGCGTCCCGCGCCGCATCGACCGCACGATGCATTGACCGTCCAGGTACGTCCCTGGACCATGCCCGGCGGGACCAGCAGCACATGGACCGGCAGACCAGCCGCCATTGCGTAACGAAGCGTGTCGCACCAATGTCGATACTGGGAATCGGCGTGGAGTATCTCGAATTCGCTGAAGATACTGAGATGGGCTTGCTGCTGAGCCATGGTGAGAGGTGAATGGGACCAGACGCCGTACCAGCGGGGCCGGGTGTCGAGGAAGAGGCAACGCAAGCTGTCCGCATCGTGTCGCCGGGCGAGCAGGTCATCGAAGCGCGCGTGCAGCGACGGATCACTTACGATCTGACCGAAGCAACCAGCGATGGGTGGCGCATCTGGGAAACGAATCGCACAGGCGGGACAGCCGCGGCAGCGTTCCTCGACCCACTCTTCGCCGCCGTAGGCGTCCAACATCGGACCGGCAGCGAATCCGTACGGGACCCCGAGGCCGTCGATTTCGTCACAAACCTCCGCAGGATTCCAGCAGATCCCGCCACGAAGCCAGCCGGCGGCGCGCGCCTTGCAAAACTCCCGCAACGGCCGCAATTGCCGTTCGGCCTGAAGAGGATGCCAGGGGTTCTTGCCGCCGCGCAGCGCGCATTCCTGCGCGATGGCGTAGGCGACGAATTCCGGCGTCTGCGGCCCCATGGATTCAGTGCTTGAAGTGCCGTCGTCCGGTCATGATCATGGCGATCCCGTGTTTGTCGCAGGCGGCGACGACCTGATCGTCATTTTTTGAGCCACCGGGTTGAATGACCGCGGAGATTCCTGCCGCGGCCGCCTGTTCGATCGAATCAGGGAACGGGAAAAATGCGTCGCTTGCCATGACAGCGCCTTGGGCCTGCCTGCCGGCCTTGGCGATGGCGATACCAACGGAATCGACGCGGCTCATTTGACCTGCGCCGGCGCCCAGCAAAGTGCCATGTCGGCAAACGACGATCGCGTTTGATTTTACGTATCGCACGATGTTCCAGGCGAATTGCAGGTCGGCAGTGAGTGCATCGTCCGGCGCTTTACGGGTCGCAACTCGCCATTCGCTCGTCGGATCGGGCAGACTGTCCGCATCCTGGACCAAAAGACCACCGTCAATGCGACGAAAATCGCGACGCGAGGCAATCTCCAGAGATCCCGTGCTCATCAGACGCACGCTGTTTTTCCATTTGGGCCGCGAACGGAGGATTTCGATTGCCTCGGGATCATAATCCGGAGCGACAATCGCCTCGACAAACAGCCCGGGAGTGCTCAAATACTCCGCAGTGGCGCGATCAACCGTCTGGTTGATGCCCAGCACGGAACCAAAAGCGCTTTGCGGGTCCCCTTGCATCGCGCGTTCCGTTGCCGCCTGCAGCGAATCGGCCGTGGCAGCCCCGCAAGGATTGTTGTGCTTGATGACGGCGCAAGCCGGCCTGGTGAACTGCCGCACGATCGCCAGCGCACTGTCCAGATCGAGCAGGTTGTTGTAGGAAAGTTCCTTGCCGTGCCGTTGTTGCGCCGAGACCAGATTGCCGCCCCGTTCGCCGACGACCTGGTACAGGGCGGCGCGTTGATGAGGATTTTCGCCGTAACGCAGTTCGTCGCCGACACGCCGCAACGGGATGCTCAGTTCCTTGGGAAAGCCAGCTTCCCCGGACGAGCAGTTTGCATCCTCCAAGGCCGAGAAATGGGCGGCGATCAATGCGTCGTAGGCAGCGGTGTGGGCGAACGCCGCAGCCATCAGCCGCCGCCGCAGTGCTTCGCTGGTGGCGCCGCGATTTGCGGAGAGCTCATCCAGAATCGATCCGTAATGTTCGGCGGAGGTGGCCACCGTCACAAAAGCGTGGTTCTTCGCCGCCGCTCGAATCAAACTGGGTCCGCCGATGTCGATCTGTTCCACGGCGTCCGCCCGTGTCACGCCCGCACGGGCGACGGTCGACTCGAACGGATAAAGATTGACCACGACAAGTTCAAACGGGATGATTCCCTGTTCCGCCGTGGCACGCATGTCGTCGTCGCGATCGCGCCGACAAAGGATGCCGCCAAATATGCGGGGATGCAGCGTTTTCAGGCGGCCATCCATCATTTCCGGAAAACCGGTGTACTCGGCGATATCCTTGGCGGCCAGCCCGCCGTCGATCAGATGGCGGCGCGTCCCGCCGGTACTGTAGATCTCGACACCCCAGTTCGCCAGCGCCCGGGCAAATTCCAGCACTCCGGACTTGTCGCTGACACTGATGATCGCTCGCTGAATCGTAGGGCCGGTCATTCCCAAGGTTCCTCCTGTTGCGTGATGGCGAGTCGCCACGGAGATGAAGGTTTACGTAAGTGCTCCCCGGCAGTCAAGGTGCCGAGGGCGGCCAGGCGGCGGCGGCCAATGAGCCGCCAGAGAACCGCCCCGCCGTATGCAAGACGTGCGCGTGCCGACGTGGATCACTTACTCGCGACGCAGCGATTCCACATACCGACGATGCGTATCGAGGTAGCTTGACTCGACGATCTGCCGTACCGTCGCGGCATCGGGAAACTGGGCGGAGAACCCCGGCACCAACGGATCGATTGTCAGGCGAGCGGCTGCCACGAAGTGATCCAGCAGATCGTAAGGCGACTCGTCGCCGATCGCCAGGCGGATCGTTGTCGGCGTGATGCCGCCTTCCGCCAGCGCCTGTTCGCTGAGCTCCGAGTGGGTCGTCAACGCCGGGCAGCTGACGATGGTGTTGGACTGTCCCAGGCTGATCATGTGCGAAAACGCCGGCTCCAACGCATCGAAGAACCGATGAAACGCCGCGCGGGGCACGTCGTGGATTTCCAGGGTGAACAACGGTGCCGGCAGTTCCAGGAACGCCAGACTACGCCGTAGATTCGAGTTGCGGTCGGCGGGCAGTTCGTTACAACGCACCCCAATCCGCGGGTGGTGAGAGAAGCAGCGAGCCAGGATCGCCGTGTTGATGCACTTGGCGAGCATCCGCACATGCAAGGTGCGGATCCCTTGGATCACTTCGAATGCCGCGTCGGCCTGAAGAAATGCTCCTTTGACATAGTAAACGTTCCAGAACAACGTCTCGTTCCAGGCCTTCTTTCCGACCGTAGTGCCCTTGGGAATGAACATGTCCTCATTCCGCCCAATCACGACGCCGCCGATCGTCGAACCGGTCCCCGACAGATCTTTGGTGTAGCTGTGGATGACGAAATCGGGCCGTTCCCTGCGGTCGGCCTGCTGCAGCGGGCGAATCAAGAACGGAGTGCCGACCGTGGCATCCAGCATGACCGTCATATCGAGCTCGTGGGCTCGACGGCAGATCGCGGGCACGTCCAGCAGATAACCGTGCGGGTTGCAGGGAGACTCCAGGTAAACGTAGGTCTTGCGTCCCGCGGCGAT
>Ga0233425_10007053_pt1 | contig 16055 bp, 13 predicted proteins | sample Watercolumn_Towu_2_FD_181712 | JGI IMG/M metagenome (GOLD analysis project Ga0233425, IMG submission 181712) | Freshwater microbial communities from Lake Towuti, South Sulawesi, Indonesia - Watercolumn_Towuti2014_140_MG | ecosystem: Environmental > Aquatic > Freshwater > Lake | place...
ACTGACGCCCCCCGACCCCGAGGACGAGCTGCCCCCCGACGACGAGCCCGCCGAGCCCGAGACCGACGAAGAGTAGGGGCAGGGCTCGCCCCTGCCCAACCCATTGTTTTTTCCGGATTAGAGGCCCGAGACGATCCGCCAGCCGTCCGGCGTCCTGACCAGCTCCCACTGGTTCAGGTCGCTCTTGGTGTGCCAGTTCTCGCGCCCGCCCTCGGAGTAGAGGAAGTGCGTGGTGTACTCGAACTGCACCTGGGCGCGCTCGCCCACCACGTTGATGCCCTGCGGGCGGAACTCGAACTGGATGGCCTTGACGTTGTTGAGGAGCCTGGGCAGCACCTCGTCGGCGAGCTCCTGGTAGCCGTAGTCGTCGGTGTCGCTGTCGGTCGTGGAGCCGTTCTCGAGGTAGTCGCGCGACACGAGCGTCAGGATGCGGTCGGCGTCGCGGCGCTGCAGCGCGTCCTTGTACTCGAGCATCAGCTTGTAGATGGCGCGGTTCTCCTCGGTGTCGGGCACCTTGGAGTCGCCCAGCATGCCCGAGCCGCAGCGTGACAGAATGACAAGGGCGGCGGCGGCCAGGAGGACCCGCGCCAGGAGCCGTTTCGCTTGCATCTTCGAGTTCCTTCCATTCGAGGCGGGCCTTCGACCAGCTCCGCAGGCGGGTATACTGCAAGCCTCGTTCCACACCTGTCAAGGCAAGGGCGCAATTGGAGATGTGCCTCGAGGTCGCAGGCCGATACGCGGCGGGCGAAGTGTACTCTTGGCATCGTGCGTGCGGGGATTGGCATGCGGTGGAGGGAAGCGTCATGTGGGTACGTGCGAGCCGCGTGGTTCTCCGAGCGGCGCTGGCGCGTTTGTTCGGTCGACCTGAAGGTCGCGGAGTCGACGTGTCCTTGGATTGCGAGAACAGCATCGTCGGGGGCTGCTCGCGATTCTTCCTGAACATCAATACCGGAGAGGTAGGCTACCGACAGGGACTCATGGATGGCACGGGCTACGAGGTCCTGTGCGTACGGGAGGGAGTTCCGGTCGAGCAAGTCCCGCCGGACTGCTCGTCCGCGGCGGTCGTCTTCACCGACCACGGGGACGGCACCGTGACGGCCTCGAACGGGTTGACTTGGGAGCAGCAGCCATCCAAGTGCGATTACCTGGGCTGCAAAGAGTGCGGAGAGGGCTGGCGGCTGCCCGACATCTCCGAGCTTCGCTCCTTGGTTGTGGGTTGTGAGCGGTCAGAACCGTGCGGTGCCTGCCCCGCCGAGCCTGCTCGCGGCACGTGCCAGCCGACGGATGATTCGTGCTTCTGCGCAGACGCGTCTTGTCGCGGGTGTACCCGTCGGAACGGAACGGGGCACGACGGAACCTACCTTGACCGGGCCTTCACCCTGGACGGCGATGCCCTCAGCCGCTACGAGCCCAACCGGTGCGTAGCGTTCTGGTCGACTAGCCAGTCGGATTCCCCGCCCATGGCGTTGACGCTCGACTTCCACTACGCGGCGCTCGTGCCCCGAGGCGCGTCTGCGGCCTTGGGCGCATGGTGCGTGCGCTCGGGGGAGTGACCGCAAACACCTCCGTCGGTTTCAGGGTATACTCCCAGAGGCTTCTCTTCCGAAGGAGTCGACAGTCCATGACCGCGGTCCAAGTCCTCTTTCCATCGGACGTGTTTGCTGCGTTGCGCCAATCGCCCGAGGAGGTGTCCCGCGACATGCGGGTTGCGTCGGCGATCCGATGGTATGCCCAGGGACGGGTCTCGCAAGGCAAGGCGGCCGAGTTGGCAGGCCTGTCACGGGCCGAGTTCATCGACGAAGTGTCGTCCGTCGGCGTCACTGTTTGCCAGGAGACCTTGGAAGAGATCGACGCGGAGTTGCAGCGTGCGTGACGTCCTGGTCGTCAATGCGTCCCCGCTGATCCTCCTCTCGCGCATCGGACGGCTCGACCTGCTCCCGGCGCTCGGCGGGTCGGTCGTCGTTCCCCATTCGGTCTTCATGGAGTTGCAGGCGGGCAACCACGCCGACGGCGCTGCCGATGCAGTCCGCGCGAATCCCTCATTGGTCGTCTTCCCTGACGTCGCGGCTCCCGGCTTGCTGCTGACCTGGGACTTGGGTGCCGGAGAGACCCAGGTCCTGGCCCACTGCCTTGCGCGCAAGGGGGCTACCGCCGTCCTGGACGATCGTGCCGCTCGACGGTGCGCCGGTGCGTTCGACATCGCGATGCTCGGCACGCTCGGCGTCGTGGTTAGGGCGAAACACGACGGCCTCATCCCGGAAGCGAAGCCGCTGCTCGAGGATCTCAGGCGCCAAGGGCTACGTTTGAAACCCGAGCTCGTACGAGCCGTCCTCGGCCGAGTGGGCGAATAGCTACCACGTCCCCGCGACCGACAGCCCCAGCATCCCGCGGTGGAAGAGAACGGGCAGCGCGCTGGCGGGCCCCAGGAGCGCCCGGGCGTAGAAGGCCGACAGCGACAGCGGGCCGACCAGCGGCACCGCGATCTCGGCCGCGGCCAGGGCACGCTCGAGCTCGAACAGGCGCTCGAGGCCGTCGGCGCCCTGGTGCAGCAAGAGCCCCGCCGCCGTGATGCCGCGGGGCAGGTTCGCGGTCAGGCGCAGGGCGCCGTCGGTGTTGTGGGCGCCCTGCCGGTCGGCGAAGCGCAGCTCGGCCGACCACAGCTCTTTCGAACCCGCGCGCAGGCGCACCTCGAAGCCGTGCCCGTCGCCCACCTGCCCGCCCACGACCGCGGCCAGCTTGGGCACGCCGGTGGTGAAGCGATCGCGCTCGAGGGCGTAGGCCGCCGTGAAGTAGGTGGGGACGTAGGCGCCCCACGTGTAGCGGTACTCGGCGCCCAGGCCGAACTCGAAGCTGCGGTCGGGGCGAACCACGGCGCCCGAGCCCAGGTGCACGCCGCCCCCGGCGTCGTCGATCCCCGCCACGCTGACGTACGGCACGGCCGTCACGCGTTCGGTCGGCAGGGGCAGCGCCAGGCCGCCGCCGTACAGGTTGACGGTGTCGGAGGCGCGCCCGAAGCCGCCCGCGGCGCGTGGCGTGATGGCGACCGGCGCGCGCGTGTCGGCCGCCCAGGTGGCGTCGAGCTCGAGCCGGCCCGCCACGCCCCCCACGGGCGCCAGGGGGCGGCCCAGGGCGTGCAGGCCCAGCACCGGGGGCGAGAGCACGGACGTGGAGAAGGCCTCGACCTCGGCCACGCGGTGCTTCCAGCGCACGTGCACCCCGGTCTCGGGGCGGTCGAGGTTCAGGTTGTCGGACAGCCCCGCCACGATCTCGCCCCGGCCCAGGGTCAGGTCGGAGAGCGAGCCCACGCGCACCAGGAGGCCCAGGCGCGGGTCGTCGAACGAGACGTGGTCGAGCACGCGCAGCACGTCGCCGGCCGAGTCCCAGTCGGCATAGCGGAAGTGCGGCCCGCCGCCGTCGGAGAGCGACGTCAGGTGGAAGCGCAGGGGCAGGCGCAGCGCCCCGGACCAGGGCCCCGACCGGAGCCCCACGTCGAGCTCGGTCTCCTCGGTCAGGATCTCGTCCCACACGCCGAGGAACGCCGCCGCGCCGGCGTCGAAGCGGAAGGAGGTGCGCTCCCCGGCCTGCACCGGCGCTGCCGCCAGCAGCAGGAGGAAGGGCAGGACGCGCCGCAGGGGGGAGTGGGCGTTCACTTCAGGAAGTCCCGCACGGCGTCGGTGAACCGGCCGTTCTCCTCGATGAACGGGAAGTGGCCCGAGCCGCCCAGCGTGGTGATGTGCACGTTGCGGTTCTTCTTGGCCAGGTCGACGTACCACGCCAGGGTCTCCTCGGGGTGGATGTCGGCCTTGGACTGGATGACCAGGATGGGCGTGACCGCGGCCTCGACCACCGGGCGCAGGTCCACGCCCTTGAGGGCGCGCAGCAGGCGCTGGCGCAGGATGGGGTCGCCGTGCAGGTCGGGCAGCATGGCCACCCACTCGGGGTTCTTGAAGTAGGCGTGCAGCAGCACGCGGTCGAGGGCCCGGCGGCGGATGGCCGGGAGCAGCTTGCTCCCTTCGCGCACCAGGAAGGCGTAGTCGTCCTTCCAGGCGGGGTCGAGGCGCTCGGGCAGCCCCTTCAGCGTGGTCAGCACGCGCGCCCCCTCGGGGATGGCCGGGCCCGAGAGCACCAGGCGGCGCACGGCCTCCTTCTTCAGCTCGAGCAACCGGAGCGCCACGTAGTTGCCGAAGCCGTGGGACAGCACGTCGGCCCGCTGGACGCCCAGGGCGTGCAGCAGCTCGAGCACGTCGGCCGCCTCGGACGTGAGGTCGAAGGTGGCCAGGTTGGTGGGATCCTTGCCCCTGCCGCGGCCGCGGGGATCGTAGAGCACCAGCCGTCGCGACGCCGTCAGGCTGCCGAGCCACGGGCGCAGGTAGGCCGCCCCCAGGTCGGGGCCGCCCGGAATGACCACCAGCCAGGGGCCCTTGGTGCCGTAGACCTCGTAGGCCAGCGTGGCGCCGCCGCCCAGGGTGACCACGCCCTCCTGATCGGGCTTGGGCGCGCTGCGGGAGACGCCCTTCTTCCAGCCGGCCGCCCAGTCGCGCACCTTGCCCTCGGTGTCGAGGCCGGTCACGCCCGTGACCGCCAGGATGGTGCGGGCGGCCTCGCGCTCGACGGGCTTGGTCTCGCCCTTCAAGAGCGCGGCCACGGGCGGCAGCGCCTCGGGCGACAGCAGAATGCGCGTGGCGCGCAGGGCCTCGAGCTTCAGCTCGGGCGCCTCGTACTGCAGGATCTCGGCGAGCCGCTTGTCGATGCCCGGCGCGTCCAGGTACCACAGCACCTTCAGGGCGATCTGGCGGATGGCGGGGTCCTTCTCGCGGTCGAGGCACTTCTCGACCTCGGGCAGCACGTCGACGTCCTTCATGTTGAGGATGGTCTTCAGGGCGATGGCGCGGCTCTCGGCGTCACCCTCGCGCAGCGCCGTCAGGAACATCTCGCGCATCGAGTAGTAGTAGCGTCGCAGCGAGTGCAGCACCTGGGACTCGGGGATGCCCTCGTCGGACAGGAACTGGCGCACCAGGGGCGCGCTCTCCTCGTCGCCCACGATGGTGAGCAGCGACATGCCGATCTCGCGCACCCGGCGGTTGGGGTTCTTCAAGAGCTTCGACACCTCGACCGACGCGGCGCGCCCGATGCGGATGACGGCCTCGGCCACGGCCACCTCGCGGGAGGTGTCGAGCGACTGCAGGATGAAGATGAGGAAGGGCACGGCCTCGGCGCCGAAGCGCGCCACGCCACGCACCGCCACGTCGCGCTGCTCGGGCATCGCCATGGCGTTGATCAGCACGGGGATCGAGGACCCCGTGCCCACGCGGCCGAGCGCGTCGAGCATCTGCACGCGCGCGCCGCGGTTGGCCTCGGTGGGGTTGCCCATCTCGCGGCGGAAGGCGTTGATCAGGGCCACCTCGCTGCCGCGATCGCCCAGGTGCCCGAGGGCCCAGGCTGCCAGGCCGCGCATGCGCGGGATGGGGGACTCGAGCACCTTCTGCAGCGCCGGGATCAGCGCGGTGTCCTGGCCGCGGGCCGCCAGGAAGATGGCGCGCTCCTGGATGTTCTCGTTCTTCGACAGGATCAGCTCGGGGCCGAAGCCGATGGGCTGCTCGCGCGGAGTGAGGAGCGCCAGGGCGTCGAGCGCGGCCAGCACGGCGGCGTCGGTGCCCGCCTGCAGGAAGGGCTCGACCAGGAAGCGCCCCGGCTCGCCCAGCACGGCGGCCGCCTCGACGAACTCGCGGGGCCCGTCGCCCTGGCGCACCCGGACCAGCTCGGCCACGCGCTGCGCCAGGAGCTTTTCGCCCGGCCTGCCGGCGGTGCGGAACAGGTCGAGGATGGCGGGCCCGAGCTCGGGCTCGTCCATGAGCGGCACGAGGCTCGCGAGCGCCTTCTCGGACAGCGCCGCGGCGCCCTTCAGGAGATCGAGCACCACGTAGCGCTCCTGGCCCGTGGCCGTGCCCAGCCGGAAGGCCAGCTCGAGCTGCGCGGACTCGTCGAGGTTGCGGATCAGCGCCAGGCGGCGCGTGGGTGACGGGAACGCGAGCAGCGCGTTGAGCGTGGCCTCGGAGTGCCAGCGCAGCCCGACGCGCACGGCCTGGTCGAGCAGCGCCTGGGTGCCCGTGTCGAACAGGGGGGCCAGGCGATCGTAGGGCACCTGGGCGTTGCGTTCGAGGGCCAGGCGAAGCGCGAGCCAGCGCTGTCCGTCGGTGCCCGCGGCCAGCAGGCCCTCGACCCGCGTGGTCACGCGCTCGAGCTCGGCGCGTTTCATGGCCAGGATGGTGTCGGCCAGCGGGACGGCGTCGTCGACCGTGACGGCCTCGTCGATGCGCGCGTCGATGGCGCCCGCGACGACCGTTCCGGTATCGGCGGCGCCGCGGGTGCGGGGCGGTGCCGCGGGCTCCTTGGCCCGGAGGGGGGCCGCGTGGAGGGCCGTTGCTGCGAGCACGATCGCGAGGATCGACCGGGCGCTCGTCATGCTCTCGTGACTCCCCTGGGGAAGCGCGACTCCGTAACGACGAACTGTACCACCGAGGGGCGAGCCCGTAAAGCGCGAGGGCGGCTACCCGTCTCGCTTCGCCGAGATCTCGACCGTTCCCAGGCGCACGCGCTGGCGGGCGTCGCGGGGCAGCGCGGTCTCGGCCGGAACCGGCCGGCCGCCTTCGGTGAAGCCGAGCCACAGGCCGTAGGTGCCCGGGCGGCAGCGGTGCATGTCGATGTGGATCTTGTGGCGGTCCTGGACGTACTCGCCGGTCACCCAGTCGCCGGGCGGGTAGAGGCCGCCGATGGGGTCGTGGTCGCCGTCGATGGTGCCGGCCGCGTCGGGCTTGCCGCCCTCGGGCACCAGCTTGACCGTGAGCTTCCACGAGGCCGGGACGCGCGCGAGGGCCTGGAACAGGTAGGTGGCCTCGACGGTGCCCGCGAGGTTCACGTTCAGGCGGTGGCGCGTGATGCCCGCCAGGCGCACCTTGCCGCCGAACGTGGCGTCGAGCGCCTCTCCCATGGACGGAGCCGTGGCGCCGATCCACGCCGCGGCCTTGGCCCGGCGCTGCTCGAGGGTCATGGGCGGGGCCTTGGGGGCGCCCTTCACCGCGACGTGGGCGAGGACCATGCGGTCCTGGTCGACCTCGCGCGCGCCCGTCACCGGGAGGCGCCGGCCGCTGGCCTTGTCCCAGAAGCCGACGGCCACGCGCGCGTCGCCGTTGGACCACGCCGCGGGCACGTGCACCCGGAACTCGTCGATCACGTACTTGCCCACGGGCCACTCCGCCACGGGCCGCATCTCGTGGGCGGGCACGTGGTCGGCGTTGAGCATGCCGTCGGCGTGCAGCACGTGCATGAACAGCCGCACGTCGCCGCGGGGGCGCGCGGTGGCCCGGTAGACCGCGGTCACGGTCAGATCCTGCCCGGCCCGCAGCGTGGCGGGCGAGACCGACGCCCCCGCGATCTCGAGCGCGTCGCCGAAGCGCGCCGACACCGGGGGCACCGAGGCCGGCGGCTGATCGACCAGCGTGCCGGCCACCAGGGCGTCGGCCCAGGCGTCGTACTGCTGGTTGACCACCTTGGCCCAGCGCAGCAGGTCCTGCTCCCGGGCCTCGAGGAAGGCGTGGTCATAGGGAGCCTGGCCGGCCAGGTCGTGCAGATCGAAGGGATCGGCGTCGGTGTCGAAGACCTGCATGGGCTGCAGATCGTAGTGGTAGATGACCTTGAGGGGCCCGTCGCGGAGGGCGAGGCAGCGGCGCTTGAACCAGCACGAGTAGAACTGGCGCCGGTTCAGGGGGGCGGGCTTCAGGAGGCTCGTCCCCAGGAACTCGCCCGTGGTGGGGGTGAGGCCCAGCAGGTCGGCCACGGTGGGCACCAGGTCGAGGTGGCTGCGGTAGCCCGTGATGTGCGTGCCGGCCTGGATGTACGAGGGGCCGTACAGCAGGCCGAACGCGTGCAGGCCCTCCTCCCACAGGATCAGGTCGTGCTGCCGGCCGCCGTGCTCGCCGAAGGCCTCGCCGTGGTCGCCCACGATCAGGAACACCGTGTTGTCGACGAGGCCGCGCGCCCGGAACCCCTCGATGATCTCGCGGATCACGTCGTCGGTGTAGTGCACCGCGTTCAGGTAGTTGCGCTCGTCGGGATCGGCGACGGGGTAGTCGACGTAGGGCCAGGACTGGGGCGAGACGTAGTTGTGGTGGGTCGAGAGCGTCAGGTAGGTCAAGAGGAACGGACCCTGTTCCTTCACCTGGTCGACCCACGCGAGGCTGGGGCGCACCATCATGCGCTCCTCGCGGCCGAAGTAGTTGGTCTCCTCGAAGCCCTCGTGGGGCAGGTCGTCGAGCCCCCGGAAGGTGTCGTAGCCCAGGTTGGCCACCAGGCGGTCGCGCTGCTCGAAGGCGCCGGCCGTCTGGAAGAACGCGGTCTGGTAGCCCTGGCTCTTCAGGATGTGCGCCAGGCAGCGCCGGGGCAGGATGCCGGGCAGGGCCTCGCGCGGCGTGGTGTCGAGGTAGGGGTAGCTGCCGCAGTTGGCGGCCATGACCGCCTTGGTGGTGTGGGGCAGCACCGAGTACTGCCGGTCGATGACGGCGCCCTCCTTCGCGAGCTCGGCCAGGAAGGGCGTGGTGCCGCTCCCGGGCGCGAACACGTCGGAGGACTTCCAGCGCAGCGACTCGAACAGGATGAGCACGATGTTCGGGCGCGGCGCGCCGGGGCGGGCCTCCAGCTCGAGCGAACGGTCGAGGCGCTCGGGCTCGCGGATCTCCACGGCTCGCTCGGGTACCAGGGCGTCGGCCAGGGCGTCGGCCACGACGTCGAGGGGCACCGAGCGGCACGAGGCGGCCGCGGCGCCGTCGGCCCGGGGGACCAGCAGGGCCGCGGTCGCCAGCAGCGCCGAGCCCGCGACCAGCGCCACCGCGGGGTCCCGTGGCACGGCGCCGCGCGCGGCCAGCCGTCGTCGGACCGGGGGCAGCCACGGCACGACGCCCAACGCCAGCACCAGCGCGCCGTGGCTGAAGGTGAGCACCATCTTCCAGACCGCCCCCTCGGACGCGATGACGCGGTTGACCTCGGCCCGGTTGGCGTACCAGTACTCGATGCCCGACCACGAGAGGTTGGCGCCCGTGGACGCGAAGTAGCCGGCCGTGGCCACCGTGAGCACCAGCATCACGGCCAGGAAGAGGGCGTAGAGGATGGCCACCACCGCGCGGGCGCGCCGGGGCAGCCACGACAGCGCCACGCCCACCGCCACGGCCGCGCCCAGCCCCAGGGCGACGTCCGGGGCCGAGGCCTGCACCAGCGCCCGGGAGAGCCACGCGCCCGTGACCGCCCGCACCTGCAGGGCCTTCACCACCAACGATTCGACGAGCAGCAGCGCTGCCAGGGGCGCCGTGAACGCCAAGGCCTGCCACGTGACCAGGCCGCGCGGGGTCGGAGGGTTCGTCGGAGGCGTCTGCACGCGTGGCTCCCGCGGTGTCGTCGGGATACGCTAGCTCCCGGGGTCGCCACCGTCAATCGCGGCCGAACCCCGCCCGCGCCCCGTTTCATCCCGTCGCCCCGCCGTTTTTTTATTTGCACCCCCGACCCCGAACGCTAAAGTGGAGTCGTTTCGTGGGGGCCCATCCTTCGTCGGTCGATTTCAGCCGCACAGGTGAGACTCAACCGCGGAACTCGTGCGGAGAGGGGCGTCGTACCGGCGACGGGTACGACCTTCCCAAGGGTAACCGTCGCGTGGACAGAGAGGATGCGATGGGTGACGGGAACAAGGTGTTCGTGGGCGGGCTGGCCTGGGCGACGGATGACATGCGCCTGAACGATGCGTTCGCGCAGTACGGTGACATCACCGAGGCCAAGGTGATCGTCGATCGCGAGACGGGTCGCTCGCGCGGCTTCGGGTTCGTGACGTTCGCCTCCGACGAGGCGGCCGATGCGGCGCTGGGCATGAACGGCCAGGAGCTCGACGGTCGCACCATCCGCGTCGATCGCGCCAACAGCCGCGGCGATCGCGATGGCGGCGGCGGCGGTGGTCCGCGCGGTCCCCGTCGCTACTAGCCTGACCTTCTCCCCGACCAACGGCTGCGGACGACGATCCTCGGGCGTCTCGCGGTCGTGCTCGCTGTGCCCGGCTCGACGTACCTGCGGGTACGCCTGCGCCGTGCTCGTTGCGCGCGGCCGCGATCCATCCCGCTCTCGCCGCCCTCGCAACGCCGTTCGGTGAGAAGCTCAGGCTGATCAGGTCGCGCGGCGAGCCGCGCGTCTTCGGTAGAAGGGCCCCAGCCGGCGGCCCAGGTCGACGAAGTCCTCGAACAGCTCGTCGTAAACGCGGCGGTGTGCCGTCTGCGGCGTGAAGGTGCGCTCGATGCGCGCCCGCTCCGGGATCTGGTCGACCTTCAGGCGGCCCAGGGCCAGCCCGGCCAGGAAGGCCGCCCCGCGCGCGTTGGCCTGGCGGGGCTGCTCGACCCGCAGCAGGGTGCGGTCCCACACGTCGGCGTGCACCTGGCACCACAAGTCGGACTGCGCGCCGCCCCCGATGACGCGGACACGATCGACCCGGCGGCCCAGGAAGCGCTCGAGGTAGCCGAGCACCCAGCGCGTGTTGCAGGCCACGCCCTCGAGCACGGCGCGGCAGAGGTCGGCGCGCGTGGTGTCGAGCCCGAGCCCCAGGAAGCCCGCGCGCAGCGTCTCGTCGTCGACCGGCGTCTTCTCGCCGTTCAGCCACGGCAGGTAGAGCACGCCCCGCGCGCCCGGGGCCACGCCTCCGGCCAGGGCCTCGAGCCGCCGGTGGGCGTCGTCGGGGGCCGGGCCGGGAGCGAGCGCGTCGTCGGGGTACACCAGGCGCGTGAGCAGGTGCTCGACGCAGCCGCCGGCCATGTCCTGCTCATTGGCCGCGAACCAGCGCCCGGGCAGCGCCGAGGGCAGGCTGGCGATGGCGTGGAAGGGGTCGGTCTTCTTGAAGGGCACGTGGGCCAGGATCCACGAGGACGTGCCCAGGTAGAGGTGCGCCTCGAAGTCGCGCACGGCGCCCGAGCCCACGCACGCCGACTGCAGGTCGGGGGAGCCCACCACGACGGGTGTGCCGCGCGGGACGCCAAGCTCGTCGGCCACCGCGTCGGTCAGGGGCCCCAGCAGGTCGGTGGAGCGCCGCAGGGGCGGGAACTTGGCGCCGTCGAGGCCCAGGCAGCGGAGCAGGCCCTCGTCGTAGCGCACGTCGTCGATGCGGCGGTTGTCGGTGATCCAGAAGAGCGTGACCGAATCGAACGAAGCCGCCAGGCGACCCGTGAGGCGGAGGTTCCACCAGTCCTTGCTGGACAGGAAGGCGTCGGCCGCGCGGTAGACGTCGGGCTGGCGCGCCTGCCACCACAGCACGTGGGCCAGGTCGTCCTTGCCCGACAGGGTGGGGCCGCCCCCGGTGCGGGGGATCCAGCGCAGGAGCTGGGGCACGCCGTAGCCCTGGATCGAGGGCCAGCCCGCCATGCGCTCGCGCACCAGGGGGGCCCCCCGCGCGTCGAGCCAGGTGAGCGCCGGGGCCACGGGCGTGCCGTCGGAGGCCGTGGCGACGGTGGTCGAGTAGGTGCTGGAGCAGGCCACGGCGGCCAGGCGCGAAGGGTCGAGGCGGGACTCGGCCAGCACGGCGCGGGCGCCCGTGACGAAGGCCGCCCACCATTCCTCAGGATCCTGCAGGACCCCGCCGTCGGGAGTGTGGTGCACGGCGGTGGCCACGACGTGAGCCGCCAGGATGTCGCCCTCGAGCGTCACCAGCGCGGTCTTCACGCCCGAGGTGCCGTGGTCGATGGCCAGGACGACGTCGGCGGTCGTCATGGGGGCCTCGTCAGATTGGCAGGGGGACGATCTCGCGGTTGCCGTGCTCGTCGATCTTCTCGACCACCACGCCCTCGAACGAGCCCTTGCCCGCGCGCGTCGCGAGCACCTGCGGCACGAGGCCCAGGAAGTCGATGGGGTTGATGGCGGCCTCGGGCGGCAGCACGCCCCGGGCCTCGACGGCCCCCTGCTGCAGCAGCATGGCGCCCATGGCGGCCGGGATGCCCGTGCCCTCGCCCAGGGCCTGGTCGGTCGAGGCCATCGAGAAGCGGTAGGCGCGCGGGAGGCCGTGGCGCAGCCCGCGGGCCTCGACCAGCATGCAGCCGCGCTGGCTGCCGAAGTCCAGCTGCTTCAGGATCTCGTCGCGGCGCTTCAAGAGGTAGGCGATGGCGAAGTCGCGCGGGACCACGGCCTGCTCGCCGACGCGCAGGGGCTCCTGCGAGGTGAGGCCCAGGTGCGCCACCTCGACGGTGAGGTCGAAGTACGCGTCGGGCAGCACGGTGCCGCGGTTGGTGACCTGCCGCACGTTCAGGAAGCGCGGCAGGGTGATCTGCTCGGGGTGCGGGTAGGGGAACACGGGCACGGCGGGGCCGATCTTGGGCAGGTCGACCGTGGTGCGGAGCGCGAGGCCCCCGGGCTCGAAGAACTTCACGTACTGCAGCCGGCCCTCGAGGTACATGGGGATGTCCATGCCCATGCCGTGCAGGCGGTGCGCCACGACGCCCGCGCCCTCGAAGGCCTCGCCGCCGTGGGCGTGGTAGATGTCGATGGCGTGGGTCTCGTCGAGCAGCTGGTCGTAGGCGAAGCGCCCCAAGAGGTTGGTGACGCCCGGGCTGTTGCCCATGCCGAGGACGGCGGTGAGCCCCGCGGCCTTCACCTCTTCGTGCATGGCCAGCAGGGCCAGCGTGGCGTCGACGTCGTCGCACACGTCGACGTAGTGCAGGCGCTCGGCCACCACGGCCTGCAGCACGGTCTTGGCGTATTTGTAGAAGGGGCCCGTGCAGTTGAGGACCACGCTCGACCCGCGCACGACGCCGCGTACGCTCTCGATGGCGCCCGCGTCGACGAAGACCGCCGACGCCTTCTCGCCGATGTCGGCGGCGACGGCCTTGGCCGAAGCGAGGTCGTAGTCGGCCACGACCACGTGGTCGAAGGGACCCGTGAGGGCCAGGGTGCGGGCCGCGACGCGGCCGACGGCGCCGGCGCCGCCGAGGACGGTGATGGTGGGCATGGGGGGCTCCTCGTGGGTAGGTCGCGTCGCAGCGTAGCACGCGGGCCCCGGGAGTCGCAAGGCGCCGGGAGGACACTGCGGGTCACCGGTCCCGCCGCCTCCTCCTCCGGAGCGGCAGGATGGACAAGACGTCGATGGCGGCTACGATGCAGGGGAGCCGACAGGCCCCGGCGGCTTCTTCGGAGGCGACCCGCGATGCCCGAACCCCGACCTCCCCGGCGACGACGCGCCAAGGACTTCCAGCTCACGTTGACGCGGGCCATGCTCGAGTCGCTGGACCTGGAGTCCATCCTGTACGTGATCCTGTCGGGCACGACGGCCGGCGACGGGCTGGACTTCAACCGCGCGCTGCTCTTCCTCGAGGACGAGGGCGGTCGCGCGCTCCGCGGGCAGCTGGCCATCGGGCCCGCGACGGCCGACGACGCCCACCGCATCTGGGAAGAGATGGTGGTGCGCCGCTTCGACCTCGGTCGGATCCTCGAGGCCCGGGCCGGCTCGCAGTCCGACCCCCGCGCGTGGGCATTGACCCGCGAGCTCCGGCGCCTGGCCTGGCCCCTGCCCCTGCCCGTGCGTACGTCGACCGCCCTGGACCTCATGGCGCGCGTGCTCGAACGACGGAAGCCGCTCTTTCGCAACGGGCCTGCCGTGCGGCTGCCCGAGACCACGATCGCGCTCACGCACTTCGCGCTGGTCCCGCTGCTGCTGGCCGAGCGGCCCATCGGCCTGCTGTGGGTCGACAACGCGTACAACGGCCGGCGCGTTCGGGCCCACGAGGTCGACGACCTGCAGACCCTGGCCAACCTGGCCGCCATCGCCGTCGAGCGCGCGCGCCTGGTGGAGCGCCTGCGCCGGGTCGCCGAGAGCGACGGCCTCACGGGCCTGGCGAACCGGCGCCGCTTCGACGAGGTCTATCCGCAGCTGTTGGCCGCCAGCCTGGAGCGCGGTGAGCCGCTCGCGGTGGCCATGCTCGACCTGGACCAGCTGAAGCCCATCAACGATCGACGGGGTCACCTGGCCGGAGACGACGTGCTGCGCGGCGTGGCCGGCGTCCTGCAGGCCCGCGTTCGCTCGGGCGACGTGGCGGCGCGGTACGGGGGCGACGAGTTCGTGCTGGTGCTGCCGCGCGCGACCGGGGCCGACGCCCGGGAGTTGGTCGAGCAGGTGCGTCGGGCCGCGGGCGCGCAGGCCTTCGGCGCCGAGGGTGACCTTCGCGTGACGTTGAGCGTGGGTGTGGCCGAGGCCTGCCCGGGCGACACCCCCGCGACCCTGCTGGGCCGGGCCGACGCGGCGCTCTACGAGGCGAAGCGGGGGGGCCGCAATCGGGTGGCGCTGGCGCCGCCGATCAGCGCACGAACACGCACGTGACGCGATCGGGGGGATTGCTCGCCAGGTGCAGACTCCAGCCCCCGCCCTCGAGGAAGGCGTCGCCCGTGACGACCAGCGGGGCGGCGCTATTGCCCGATCGATCGGTTGACGTCGTCGGGAATGCACCCAACGTAGAACGACGCTCGCGCGCGACGCCGTCACGACGAGGACGCCATGACACGCATTCTGGTCTGGGACCTGCCGACCCGCCTCTTCCATTGGCTGCTGGTGGCGACCGTGGCCATCGCCCTCGGGTTCGCGCTCGTCGCCAGCGAACACTCCCCGGCGTTCCAGGTGCACATGCTGGCGGGCCTGGTCGCGTCCTTCCTGGTCGCCGCGCGCCTGGTGTGGGGCGTCGTGGGTACCCGGTACGCCCGCTTCTCGTCGTTTCTGTACGGCCCCGGAGCCTTGGTCCGATACCTGATCGGGACGCTGAGGGGGGACGACGAGCGCACCCCGGGCCACAACCCCGGCGCGGCCTGGGGCATCTACGCGCTGCTCCTGCTCGTGGCGGCGATGACCACCACGGGCGTGCTGCAGGGCCGATCGGAGGCCTTCGAAGAGGTCCACGAGGTCCTGGCTTGGACGCTGGTGGCCACCATCGGTGCCCACCTCGTCGGCGTCGTGTGGCACGCACTGCGCCATCGCGAGGACCTGGTGCGCGCCATGGTCGACGGGCGCAAGCGGGGCGACGCGGCCGATGCCATCCCGTTGGCGCGTCCCCTGGTAGGCCTGCTGTTCTTGGCGCTGACCGGCGGGTTCGCCTACCTGGTCGTCAGCGGTCACGACGCGGCCCGGCACCAGGTGACCCTGTTCGGCCAGACGATCCTGCTGGGCGAAGCTGAGGGTGGCGACGAAGGCGGGGGCTCGAAGGGCGACGACGAGGACGGCGAGGAGGAGGACGACGACGACTGAGCCGCCGCGCCGGTCGTCGTGCCCGCCGCGTCTACCCCCGCGACTCGGTCTCCTTGCCGCAGGGCTTGTGCTGGTCCTTCGGCCAGGCCGCGCGCAGGGTGAGCAGGCGGGCCGCGCTCACGGGGTCCTCTTGTCATGGGCTTGATCCGCTCTTCCACGTCCTGCTACCATACACATAGAACTCGCCTTCGAGGTGTACGATGCCCCGAACCAATATCGTGATCGATGACGCCTTGGTCTCCGAGGGTCTGGCCCTGTCGCACTTGCACACGCGCCGCGCCCTGGTCGACCAGGCTCTGCGGGTGTACATCGAGCGATTGAGGATGCAGCGGTTGCGCGAGCTGCGCGGGCAGGTCGAGTTCGAGCCCGGGTACGACCCCACCGCACGGCGTCCGAGGCGGGGCGACGAGGCCCGTGCATGACGATCCCCGCCCGCATCCTGGTCGACAGCAGCGTGTGGATCTGGTACCTGCGCGGGGACGATCGTCCTCAGGCACGCCTGCTCGACGACCTGCTGGCCGGCAGGCATGGTCCGGCCGTCGACGTGTCGACGACGGGCCTGGTCGTCACCGAAGTGCTGCAGGGCTTGCGGTCCGATCGGCAGTTCCGCGAGGTGCGGGAACGCCTGGCCGACCTCCCGTCCATCGATCTGGCCGACATCGACTTCGTGAACGCGGCCGACCTGTACCGAAGGGCCCGAAAGGCCGGCGCCACCCCCCGAAGCACCATCGATCTGCTGCTGGCAGCGCTCTGCGCCCGT
>Ga0233425_10007054_pt1 | contig 16050 bp, 10 predicted proteins | sample Watercolumn_Towu_2_FD_181712 | JGI IMG/M metagenome (GOLD analysis project Ga0233425, IMG submission 181712) | Freshwater microbial communities from Lake Towuti, South Sulawesi, Indonesia - Watercolumn_Towuti2014_140_MG | ecosystem: Environmental > Aquatic > Freshwater > Lake | place...
TCGACAACGTCCTGGAGCGACTGGTGAGCTCCACCAGTCCAGTGGATGCCCTGCGGATCGGCAAACTCGACAAGGTCGACGAGAAGCTGGATGCCTGCCAGATCGACAGCCGTGTCGACAGCCTCGTCGATGCCTGGAGGGAAACAGGCCGGTTCGTGGATCTGGACGACGAGCAACTCCGAGAGGCCGCGGAGAGGACGCTGGTCATGGCCGCGAATCTGACCTGCGGCACGACCATGGGGATCGTCAACCACCCCCTGTTTCGGGACCGTGAGCCGAGCATGCCCCAGGCAGAGCGGCCTGTCAGCAAGATGCCCCACTGGGATGTTCTCGTCGTCGACGAGGCCAGCAAGACCCTCATCCAGGAGTTCGTCGTTCCTGCCCTGATGGCTCGGCGGTGGATCGTTGTGGGCGATGTCCGCCAACTCCCGCCGTTTGCTGACCGCTCGGACATTGTAGCGAACCTGCGGTGCCTCGTAGACGACACGGGAAGAGAGGTCTTCCCGGAAGAGCATCAGAGGGCAACCCTGATTCTGTTCCGCCTCGCTCGTCCTCAACTCCGGAGCACAGAACTGCAATGGCTTATCTGCGAGCCTCCCGGAGTCCTCGACTGGTTGGTCAAGGAGATTGAGAAACGCCCGGGGCACCCCCCGACTGCCTGCCGGGTCGTGCGTCGAAAGGTGCCCAATCCCGGGGCTGTGTCGCAGATTGAGGTCGAGGAGATCAGGAGCGGGGAGGCTGCAAGCCTCGGGCTGTTGGCCCACGAGTGGGTTCTCGTGGGAACTGATCTCCTGTCCGATGTGGCCGAGTTCCTGCCGCCGGCGTTGGCGCATGCTGAGGAGCTGACCGGGGCCACTCCGCTGCTTCCCGAGCATACTTCTCTCTTCTTTCGACACCGCCGATGGTTGGAGAAGGTCGGGAAGCTGAGGGCGGTCTATCGGGAGCGCGGGCGAGAGGTTTCCTCCTGTGCGAGTGCCGAGTCGACGGAGCAGAAGTGGCTTGCACAGCATGACTGGGCGGGTGAGCTCGCTTGGAGGCTGACCCGTCTCCACGAACTGGGCAGGAGCCGTCGTCCGGAAGAGAAGAAGAAGCTCGACAGAAGCAGGGAGCAACTGTTTCCCCGGTGCGTAGATGTGACCGAACAGGCGGCAGAAATCCAAGACATCGGGTTGCCTTCAGTCCTGGAGGTGATCCAGGAAGGAGTTGGGGTCGAGCGTGCGAAGAGGCCTAGCGCCTTGACCAAGGGGATGAGAGCCAACGGGGAAAGGCCCTTCGAGGAACGATTCGGGAGTCTCTCCTTCCAGCACCGGATGAACCCGGGCTTGTCCGACTTCCCGAGGGAAGTTGTGTACGAGGGCAAGCTGCTGAGGGACGCGAACACCATTGCGGCCAGGGACGAGGGATTGGGATGGGATTTCGGCCTCTTCCCAGCCAGGCGCGTGTGGGCGCATGTCTCGGGCAGAGAGGACGGGGGCGTCAACCAACAGGAGATTGAGGTGATGCATCGGCTGCTCGGCCGATTCTGTGAGTGGGCGTCGGTCAAAGGAAGTCCCAATCGGGAGACGCCGAAGACTTGGGAGGTCGCCTGCCTGTGCTTCTACCTCAAGCAGGAGCGGGCGATCTCGGGCATGCTGCGGAAGTTCACGGGAGATGCCGAGCGGGCGACACGTTTCTTGAAGGGGAACGTCGAGATCATGTGCGGAACCGTGGATCGCTTTCAGGGCCGGGAAGCCGACCTGGTGTTGCTCTCCATGCGCAACACGAAACGGATTGGCTTCCTGGACAGCCCAAACAGACTCAATGTTGCCGTGACCCGCCCTCGACAGCAACTGGTCGTCATCGGCAATGCCGACTACTACAGCCGATGCGAAGTCTCCGAGTTGGAGGAGTTGGTGCGGCGCTCAAGGCGGGTTCCCGCTGACTCCGTTGGCAGAGGTGGCAGATGAAGTCCGTTCTCAAAGGGGATGTGGACGTTGTGCGCTTCGCTGCCTTCGCAGAGATGGCATGGCTGGAGCCTCGGCCGGAGCTGGCGGCGCTGTGCCGGGCAGCTCGAGATAGCAGCGGCGGGTTGCTGGCAGACACGGTGTCTAACGTTTTGGCTGGTGTCTCCGAAGTCGGTGTGCGGAACATCCTGAGCTGGTGTATCGACCTCGGCCTGTGCGAGAGAAGCGGGGCACTCACGCGGTTGGGCGAGACCGTCGCAGACACAGGTGAGGCCCCCGTTCCCGAGCAGGGGGTGTACGACTTCTGGGTCGTGGATCACCCGCTCCTTGGCCGGAGGATCCTCCATGTGGACCGACTGACGTGGCGGCAGGACGGCCGCTACGACAGAATCGAACGTCTGAGCGTGAGGCCCGAGGAGGGGAGGACCTACTCATCGGTGGTTTCCGCGGGCTCCCGTTTCGTCCTCCGCAACTTCCCCTCCAACCACGGAGAGGTCGACGGGCTTCCCCAGGAGACGCGGGCCGTATGCAGGCTAAGGTGGACACTCGACTTCGAAGCTCACCAGAACCGATTCGAGCTCTCCGGAGAGCTTGACAGTCCAAGGGACAGGGCACTCCGTCCGATCCGTCAGGCGTTGGAGAGCGTCGAGATAGACCTCTGGGAGGTCGCCAGAGGCTGGGCAGACGGGCCGCTTTCAAAACACGGCAGGTGGGACAGCGAAGCCAGGCGTCAGGCGGTCCCTTTCGCAGGGCTCAGCGAGGAGGAACAGGAGAACTTCCGCAAGACCCTGGACCTGGGGACCGTGGAGGTCCCCGGCTTTGGGACATGGGACGATGTGCGCCTGGAGGCGACTCCTATCGGACCGATTTCTGACTCCGACGCGACAGCCTGGGCGCTCGCGAGGCTGGATCGCAGGCTTATCCGCTGTCGCCACTCCAACACGAGGGCTGAAGTCAGACGTCTCTTCCTGGAGCTGACCGAACAAACCCCTCTGGAGCCCATGCGACCAACCTTGGAGAGCCATGAGCAGCTGCTGTCCAGATACCGATCGTCCCCTGATGTCTTTTGGAGGCTGGCGGCCCCCGTGGACCTTGCTGTCGAATCCCCGACAGAGGAGGAGTTGGGGCCGATGACCGTTGGTAGAGCGAAGCCACGACCGCGGAAGCAACGCCAGGACGGGGTTGGAAGATGACCAGCATCCCCATCGACGCCCGAGCGGACAGCGGAGAGACCATCGGTCGAGTTGGTCAGCATCGATGGAGGGGCTTTTCAGCCATGCGGTTGACGGAGGCCCAGTTGCCTCCGTCGATGAGGTCATGGGTTTCGGGAGGCCGGCGATGAAGCTCTCAGGGAACATCACCAAGACCATGTCAGGCGGCCCTAAGACAGCAGACTTCACTGCCAGACGTTTGGCTTCGGCATGGCTCATGGCCGAGAGGCTTGGGAGCAGCCCCGCTGGCAGCGGCCCGTTGTCACGGAATCCTGATCGTGGATCCGATGCCTTCGCTGACGGGCCCGTCCTGGCGCTGCTTTCTCCAGTGGCCCCGGAAGCCGAGGGCCGGTTGGAGCGAGCTCTCCGAAAAGGAACCAGGGCCTATGTGCTGGCCCCGTCCGGCTGGACTCCGCCGAAGTGGATGCACGAGCTACCTTCAACCGGAGTTCTCTTGCGGCGGGTCGACTCGCCGCCCCTTGCGCTTGTTCTGGCAGGTAACCACGGTTGGCTCTGGTGCGGTGCCCGCGGTCCGGGACCCTGGCGACTCGCTCTTGACGAGGAACAGGCGTCCGGTGCTCGGCTGGCGTTCCTTCGGCTGTTCTGGCACCACGCGAAACAGGAAGCCTGGCCTGCGGGCGGCAAGATAGAGTGGCATGAGGTCCCAGCCGCGCCCTTCGATGTTCCCCCTCCACCTGAGGATGCCCCCGTTCACATCCTTCCGGCCCCCCTCGAACCTGAGATCTTACCTGGGGATGAGTTGGTCTACAGTCCTGCGGGAATCCCGGAAGGACGCAGTCCCGGAATCCTGTGCGTTCCTCCCTCTGGCAACGGCCATGACCGCCTGACGGCTTCTGTCAATCGAGGAAGCGCCATCGTGTGGAGTGACTTGGGGTTGCCGTTCTCCGCGTGCGGGGGCTCCTCAAGGATGCTCTGCTGCACAGAGAAGTGGTGTGCGGAGGTGCGTCTCAATCCGACCCAGGATCGGGCTCTCAGGGAGGTGTTGCAGTCGGAGGCATCCTGCACGTTCGTCGTGGACGTGCCCCTGGCCGCGGCGCATGAACGAGTGGGCCTGAAGGGACAGGTCTGGCTTCCGAGCGCTTCCGAGCCCGAGCGCCTTCGCAAGCAGGAAGCTCTTGATGCGGGATTGCTCGTTGCCCCGGCGCTCCGTGAGGTGGGCTCGGTGCAGCCCCCTTCCTTGCCAGAGCCACATCCTCTGGCTCTTTCGGCTCGTTGGACCTGGACGGTCAAGGTGCCCGGTGTGCCCAACGGCACGAAGACCGACCCGCTGGTCAAGGACTGGGAGCAACTCGATCAAGGGTTCACCAAGAGGGTATCGGCGGGACTGACCGTCATAGAGGAAATCGAGAAGAAAGAGGGCCTTGTGGCAAAGACCTTTGAGGCACTCAAGGGAGCGGTGCTAGGGTTTGGCCGGAGGCGGGCGGGCATCCTGGCTGAGTTGAAGAAGCTCGGCGACCAGACGCCCTCGCTCCAGGGGCCGCGGGAAGCCAGGGCTGCGCTTGTCCGGTTGGGCGACCTGGAGAACCGTATCGTCGAGCTGGGTAGTAACCTGACGAAGGCCGAAGAGGCGGAGCAGGAGAAGGTGGAGCGTGCCCGTCAGGAAGCGGAGCACCAGCGGTCGTGCGAGGCCGCCGAGAAGGAGCGCCGCAAGCTGGAAGACGAGGCGCAGAAGGCCAACGAGGAACTCGAACGCTTGGAGAAGGAACTCGGAGAGGTCGGGGCGGCTGGACTGGACAAGAAGGACCGCAAGGCCAAACAGAAGAAGCTACGCGACGAGAGGGAGCGACTGGAGAAACGCACCCGGCATCTGCAGCAAGAGATCGATCGACAGAAGACGGTTGCCGAGAAGCCATTCGAATTCAGACCGAGGGCGACTGCAGCTTCGACCGGTAAGAGGCTGTCCTTCGTGCCGCCTGCGGCCGGCCGCGGACCCGACCAAGTTCCTCACGACGCGTTGCCCTCGGTGGGGCGTCTGCTCCTCGCCGGAAAGGAACGAATCCTGGCCATCGGGACCTGGGAGCTGTTGGACCAGGGAGAAGACGAGGCGGCCAGACTGCAGGCGCGGCTTGTCGCTGATGTGGAGGGAGCATGAAGGAGCATAGGATTGTCGTCGAGATAGGACGCGATGGCAGCGTGGCAGCGGACGCCGACGGGTTCACGGGCGATACGTGCATCAGCGAGTTGGAGAGGCTCCTGGCCGGCCTGGCGACGACAGCGACCGCCTTGAATCGGAAACCGGATGGCAAGAACCCCAGAGTACAGGGGCGAAGCCAGGAGCACGTCACGGCGGGGAGGAAGCCGTGAGCGCCTACATAACCCTGGCCACGCCGATGGTCGAATGCGACGTTCTCGTGGACGCGCTGGCCGATGTGGGCTTCGACAGGTCATCCGTCGAGATCCACGAGCAGGCCGCGCCGCTGGTCGGGTACGATGGACGGTCCCGCGGGCAGGTGGCACACATCGTCATTCGACGCCAGTTCGTGGGTGCTGCCTCCAACGACATCGGGTTCGAGAAGACGACCACCGGGTATCGCGCCTACATCAGCGACTACGACAGAGGCCGCTACGGGGCCGAATGGTTGTCCCGGCTTCATGAGCGGTACCGGCACCACGCTCGCATGAAGACCGAACGGCTCGAACGAGAGACGAGGGAGGCCGAGGCCAGGGAACGGGTTCGGCTCGAAGCCCAAGCGCGGGAAGAGGAGCGTGTTCGCCTTGTCGAAGCCCAGAGGCAGTCCGTCGTGGAGCGCGCTAAGAAGCTCGGGTACCGGGTCGAGGAGTCTAGGGAGGGCGAAACCATCCGCCTGGTGCTCGTCAAGAGGGTCTACTGATGGAGACCGGGCTCCTGAACGTCGCGCAGACCATCGCCAAGAGCGCCTCTAACGGCCCTGGTGAGCGATACGTTGTGTGGCTTCAGGGTTGCCCCCTCAGATGCGAAGGCTGTTGGAACCAGAGCATGTGGCCATTCGGGAAGGGCCGCTCCATGCGGTCGCAAGAACTGGTAGCCGAGGTCCTCAGCACTCCAGGGGTCGAGGGCCTGACCCTCACGGGGGGAGAGCCCTTCGCCCAGGCCGGGCAACTGGTCGCAGTGGCACGCCACGTTCGGGAAGCCGGCTTGTCGGTCATGGTTTTCACGGGCTACGAGCCCGACGAACTCACGTGGCCGGAGGCCCGAGATCTGCTCGCGTACTGCGACATCGTGATCACAGGCAGGTTCTTGCAGGCACTCCGGACGTTCTACCTTCCCTGGCGCGGCTCGTCGAACCAGAGGGTTCACTTCCTGACCGGCAGATACGACGAGGGTGACACTCTCGGCGCGGCCCAGTACGAGGTGCATTTGAGGGCAGATGGAACCATGACCCTGACAGGGATTCCGGACCTGCGGATGTAGGTCCCCCAGTACGTGTCTGTGTTTCGACCAGACCCTCTGAACACCCTGCCGCTCGTCCGGTCCCTGCCTCCCGCTTCTGTCACAACTTGCCTCCGAGAACCGTCTCTTGTGGGAGGGCGTCTTCGCGGAGGGCCGATGTCCGACTTCTACTTCCTCGAGCAGGATTATGAGGCGCTACAGGCACAGATCCGGTTCGTGACCCGAATGGTTATTGAGAACGGACAGGAAATGGGGAGGAGCTGCGGGGAAGGGGCCGAGACCTTCCACGACAACTTCGCCTGGGAAGAGGGGGAGCGCCAGCAGCGCATGTGGACAAGGCGGCTGCGAGAGCTGGTGCACGTGCGGGACCGGGCCAGGGTCGTGCTGCCCGCTGGTGCCGCTGACCGGGTCTGCCTGGGAGCGTCTGTCAGGTACGAGGACATCGACACTGGCGAGGTCCTGACCGCCCGCGTGGGAAGCTACATGACGTTCGACGGGTCCAACACCATGTCGTACAACTCGCCCATCGGGAGACTTCTCATGGGCGCCCGCGCAGGCGAAGAGAGGTTCGGCACCGTCGGCGGACAGAGCCGGGCGTTTCGGGTGCTCGAAGTCCGCTGAGACCCCCATCCCGGCCCGACCCTCGACCCGGTCCAACCTGCTGTCACATCCGCTCCCGCTCCACCGTCTTCCCTTGCGGAGACAACAGGGAGGACGCCCATGCGTGGACGACGGGTTCGCGAGATAGCATTGGTGTGCAGTCAACCCCGAAGGCCCAAGGATCCCAAGGTCCCATTGGGGCATGCGGCTGTGGCCGCTGCGATTCGTTTCCGCTGCCGCATTCCTGTGGCAGACCTGGTCTACGACTGCAACGATTGCTCTCCAGAAGCACTTGCCGCTCGGATCCTCGCGGACATACTCGGGCGGTACACCGGGGACGGCCGCAGCGTGCTTGTCGCCTTTGGCGCCTACCTGTGGAATGAGCGGATCGTGCAGTTGGTGATCCGCGAGCTGCGCGAGGCAGGCTTCCGCGGGTGGATCATCGTGGGGGGCCCTTCCGTCTCCTTCCGACGGCCGGGAGTCTGGGAGGACTACGCCGGAGCGGACCTCATCGTGCAGGGGCAGGCCGAAGATGCATTCGTGGCCCTCTGCAAGGGAGACGACCCGTCGACGGTACCGGGGGTCCTCACGCCGGGCACCATCGTACCCGCGCATCGTCCGCAGATCTGCGTGGGCGAGCTCCCGTCTCCATTTCTCCGGGACCCCGATGCCTTGATCGGCAATACGGGGGAAGTCCGCTGGGAGACGAAGCGGGGCTGCGAGTCGCGCTGTGCATTCTGTCAACACCACGAAGGGAGCACCCTCCTTCTGGGCAGGGAGTTCAGCTTGCGAAGGCTCCGTGCCGAGATGGACCTGTTGGTGCTGCGCGGGGTTAGAAGGGTCTCCGTCATCGACCCCACCTTCAACCTTTCGGGAACCCGGTACCTTGCGATTCTGGACGAGTTGCGCAGCCGGCGGTTCTCCGCGCAGCTTTCGCTGCAGTGCCGCTTCGAGGGGTTCGACGATGCCTTTGTGCACGCCTGCCGCGGGCTCAACGTGTTCCCGGAATTCGGCCTTCAAAGCACGGCCTACGACGTGCTGAAGAACATCAACCGCAGGAACCACATGCCCAGCGTGGAACGCGCCGTGGAGGCACTTCACGCGGCGCACATCGAGTTCATGGTTTCCCTGATCTACGGGCTGCCTGGCCAGTCCCTGCAGTCCTTCATGAACGACCTGAACTACTGCCTCCGGCTCCGCATACCAGTGATCCGGGCTTTCCCTCTCCAGCTGTACCCCGGGACCAAGCTGTCTGCCGAGGCCCAGCGGTGGGGGTTCGTGCGCGGTGACGACACCTTCTCCACGGTGCGCAGCACTGCCGCCATGACCGCTTGCGATATGACTCGGGCTGCGGAGGTCGCCAGCGTTCTTCGGTCTAGTGAGAGCGCCCATCCTCCGCACATTTCGTGAGCCGCGCCCTGCCGCAGGTCACTGCCCAATGTGCTCCAACCGCTCCAACTCCGACTCCATCTCCTGGCTGCTGGCGTATCCCCGTAGAACGGCCTCCGCACGGCAGGCGTCGGCAGCGACTCCATCATCCGACATCACCCTGTCAAACGACTCGCGGCCCGCAAGTTGCCAGAACTCAGGAAGGCAACCGAACTGGTCCCGGTCCACTTCTGCCGTCAGGCGCCATATGTTCCCCTCCTTCGACAGCACGACCCCGCGCTCGAATTCGTCTTCCACTCCCGTAGCGGTGTTCTTTCGCTGCGACCTCTCGAGAAACCATACAGCGTCCCCTTGCCCAATCTTCAGCGGCGTCAGGTCCGGGACTCCGAACACTATGGCGCTATCGGGCGGCAGCCGCTTCTGGAGCAGCTTCTCCCCGGGGTACTGGGAAACGCTGTAGTAGCAGTCCAGCACGGTGGCCAAATGCTCAAAGTAGTACTCCCTGTCACGACGGTTGTACGCGTAAATCATCGCCACGTATGCCCGCCTGGCCTCCTCCACCATGCACGGAGCGTTCCTGGCAGGTAGGCATCGTCCTGCTTTGCACCGAAGGCCAGGCGCGCACGTCCCACAGTTGCTACCGTCCTCAGCCATGCCGCAGTTGCTGCGAGAGCAGGGGCTCGGTGCCACTGAGTGAAGCGCCGGGGCAGGACTCACGAGCGGGGATGCATCGACGGCCGCCACCTTGGGGGTCGCAGCAGGTTCGTTCTTCACGGGCAGAGCCGAAGGAGACTGGGGTGGAACCACGAACGAATCGGGGCCAACCTGCCGGTTCTCCGCGTCCTGCACGACAGGATTCGGCCCATCTGTCACGACAGCGGGGCTGACGTCCGAGACGGTCTGAGCGAGAGTTGCCGAGGAACTCCCGACGCCGTTTCCCGGCTCGGCCCGGCCACCATCCGCCCCCCGTGCCATCCAGTTCGCATCGTTCGCATCGGACGAATCGGAGGTCCACCAATCGCGCGCACCATATGCGACGAGAAACAGCACCGACACAACGACGGTTGCTGAGAGTACCGGGGCCACCACGGCAGGGGTCCCGGTTGCGAGAGGCCTATCCGCGGTCTCCCGGGCCATCGGTGGTGCAGGCATGGGGCGCTTCAAGTAGTGCTCGAAGAACCACTCGACGGACAGCACCAGAGCGTCCCTCACGGGCTTTGCATCTTCACAGGACAGGGTCTTCGAAACGCCGTGCGTACCCAGATTGCCGTAGCTTTGAACCGCCTCCATGTGCGTAAGCACCTTGGGGTCTATGGCCGCAGCCACTTCTTCCTCAGAGTTCCGCAACTGCCGGATTCGGCACAGCGCCGACTCCACGAATGAGCGGCCCTCGCGCCGAACGTCGGTTTGCTCCAGATCCTTCAAGACCAACTCAAGCATCTCTTCCAGGCACACGCGAGTGCAGTGCATAGCTGAGGATACTTCGGCGAACGAAGAGGAGGAGTCGAGTCGACCGAATGCCCTCAACGCGTTGTAGTAGACTTCCTTGAAGTGATCGACCCACCCATCGACGCGCTTCTGGCCTTGCCTCATTGCCCCACCGTCCGACCAGATAGAATCCCGCCGCGGCGAACTTGCTCTCCCAAGTATGGCCGCGACCAAGTGATAGTAGGACCAGTCGGGCCTTTCGGTCAATCTCCATGAACCTCAATGTCAACAGAGAGACCCAAGTAGCAGCAGGCGGCGTGACCGCTGCTGCGCTCTGGCTGTTCTTCATTCGCCAGAGCACCGACGCCGGGAATGCCGGCGTCCACGTCACTTCGGCTGCAAGTCGATCTTCCACTCCCTGGCCGCGACAGCTGCGTCGGACTCCGACATCCTAGTAGCCAGGTGGGAAAGAAGATCCTCCTGACGCGGCTGGCCAAACACCAGCCGATACAGTGCCAGACCCCGCTTGAGCCGGTCCAACTTCTCCACATCGCTGCTCAAGGGCAGGTTCGGAACATGCCTCTGGACCTGGGCTCCTCCCTCGGTCTCGAAGATCCAGTAGGGAACCAGATCGCTTGCCCCGGCGGGTCTGTCCCGGACCGCCAAGTCAAACAGGTACTTCCAGGGGTCGCTCCCTTCCTCCCAGCCCCCCTGGAGGGCACGAAGCCCATACTTCGTGGCGATGTTCTTGCGCACAGCGTGCCCTTTGTACCTGTGAACCCTCCCCTCCCGCTGCTCCATGTCCACAGGGTTCGATGGCAGGTTCCAGTGGACGACGGAGTGGCACCAGGTGTGGAAGTCGAGCCCCTCCTGGCCGATCGAGGTCGTCCCCAGAACAAACGGCCTGAATGGAGAGTTGAACGCGTCGCGCACCGCCTCCGCCCGGGCCAGTGTCTTGTCAGCCTCGTCCTTCATCTCGCCAAAACGCAGGGCGAAACGGCATCTCACCGAAAGGCGCTTGAACTCTATTCGGTTCGACCGGGGACCAACGCTGACCTCGTCCGGATGAAGCTGCGCGGTGCGGATGGACAGCGCCTTCTGGAGGGCATCTGCTATCCCCATGACCCGCTCCTCCGACTTGGCCTCCCCAAGCCCCAGCGACTCCCGCAGGGTGTGGACCTGCTCGTCCAACAGGGACTGGATGTTCCCGTCGATTCCATGGCGGAGCACCAAGCGCCAGTATGACGATTCGTCGTCGTCCCGGCGCAGCAGCGCCATCGCCTCCGGCAGGTTGAACTGCGAACGGAATCCACGTGCGATGAAGACAGCGGCGTGCAGAAGATACCAGTTGCCCGCCGTCAGGTCTGGCGCAATGCGACGCAGCGCCCGAAGAGCGCACACGCCCGGGGCAGCAATCGCCATCTCAGCAAGTACTGCGACAAGGTCCGGCGGCACCGCACCGAGCGGGGGGACCAGCGTTCCGGTCATCGCTGCACTGAGCTGTCCCACGTGCTCCAGGAAAGCCCGCGGCGCTTCCTTGTCGTCGTCATCGCCCTGCCCCGCCAACCCGGCCTGCTTGTGCCCACACCAGTCCTTCAGTCCAGGAGTCATCTGCGCAGACAGCATCGCCGGTGCCGCCCAGTACCAACGCGAGTCGGGACGTTCTCCACTCGCCCCCGCCACTAAGCGCTCGACGTGCGGCCTGAGAATGTCTTGAGCACGAGAGAGCACCTGCTCCGCGGTCAGCGGGGCGGCCTCTCCGGAGCCGACCGCTATGGACAATGGGTCCACCAGAGTGGCGAGCGCAGTTGCGGGGAAGATCAGAGATAGGGCCGGCATTCCGGTGGGGCGCCCATCGGCAGACATCGAAAACCGCAGCAGGGGCTTCATCCGGTCATGCAACTCGCCGTACGACATGGACTTGCCAGTGTGCTCCAGTGTACGACGCTCCGCCTCGTAGGAGCACAGCGAGGCGATAGCGTCCGGGACGAGATTCCACGCGGAGAACACCAGCTGCTTCGTGACATTCCCCAGACCGGCGAAGTCCCCACCCGGCGCCCAGTAGGGCATCGAAGGCGGAAGCCAGAGCACCTTCCACAGACCCGCGTCCAGAGTCTTGGAGAACAGGAACCTCATCCGGGCGTTCCCCGCATCGAGTCGCCGGTAGGCCTGCAACTGCTCGAAGCGCAGTCCTCCACCTGGATTGGAGCGAAGCGCGGCTAGCAGCTCGGGGGGCGGATCCGAGGCGGTGGCATCGAGCTTCTGGCGGAGCTCGTAGCGGCGAAGGAAGCTGGGCAAATAGGGGCTGGACTTCCAGTACTCGATGGGCTCTCTCGCCCCAACAGCGCGGGCGATAGAGTCAGCAGCCTGAGCGTCGTGAAGGTCCTGCACCACGAGATCGGTGCGAATCGGTGGCTCGGCCAGCATCGAGTTGTGCATGCTGGTGATTCCAACCCGCTCCGTCCGGCACATCACCTTTCCCAGCCGACTCTCGAGTGCCGCCCGGGCCTTGGCGGCCTGACCTGCATCTCCCGAGACTGCTGTGTAGAGCGTCCTTCTGAATTCCTGTATTTCCTTCTTCGCAGCCGCCAGCTCCCTCTCGTCATTCAGCAAGAATCCGAGTGTCCGCAGGAAGTCGCCGTAGTGGTCGTCCTCGGCCTCGCCGTCCAGCGACAGCATCTTGTACGGAGTCGCAGACAGGAGCAGCACCTTCGCCTGGTTGCCACGCTTGTCCCGGTAGTCGAACAGCAGTCGTGCCAACTCGGCCGATTCGTCGTTTCCGTCCAAGAGGTCCCTGAACCGCTGGAACTCGTCCAGTATGACAAGGTCAGGTTCAAGCGCCTCCAGGCACACTCTGGCCAGGCAACTGCGAAGTTCTCCCACGAGTTCGTAGCGGAGCTGACTCAGCTCGTCGGGACAGCGGTGGTGGGTGCTTGCCAGCGATGACAGCTCCGCCAGTCGGTCCCGCAGATCCTGCGTCGCGTTGACCGCGGTGAGGAATGCCCCTGCCAGATCGCTGTCGATGGTCGGCTCACCTTGCAGGGTCATGGAGTTCCAGTTGTCGGAGGACACCCCGCACCTCAGGAGCACGCGCAGTCCCCTGGGCGCAAGCCAGCTTTCGTTCCTGAGCATCCAGTACAGGATCGCTCTCTCCTCCTTGATCCCGCCCCGTGACTTCAGGTCGAACGTGGTACCGGGAGTGAAGCTCACGAAGTTGACCGAGCTCGCCTTCAGCTCCTCGACGCGGGTTGGAAGCAGAGTCAGCCGGCTGGCCATGGCAAAGCCAGAGGTACCCGACACGTTGAGGCGGTTGACGTTCTGCTGAGCTATCGCTGCGTTGGAGCAGATGTACACGATGTCCGCACGGTCGGTCTTGTCGTGCAGGAACTCCAGAGCCTTGGCAATGACCCCGCGGGCAACCAGCGTCTTGCCGAGCCCCACCTCGTCGGCAACCAGAAACCTGTGTGTGGAGGAGGAATCGAGATACAATCTGCGGAACACGTACTCGGCCGTCCGCAGCTGGAAGTCCTTGAGCCGGACAAGGGCAGGCTTCGAGTCGAATCGCTCTCCGATCATGGCTTCCTCCCTTCCAGCGCCTGGCGGAAGACTCCCCAGACGGTCAGGAAGTCGTCCGGAATCATGCTCCTCCCCTCCGTAGTCTGGGCCAGCCGGTCGATGACTCTCTGCACCTCGCTCAAGCGTTCTGGCTCGCGGGCAAACGCCCTTGTCATGTCTTCAAGCAACGACTGGCATCCGAAGCCCGCCACGCTCCATCGCCCCTGCCCTCCCGATTCCGCCTGTTGCTGCTCTGCCAGGGCGGAATGATCCCGCATACCGCCCAGGAGCATCATCAAGTACCTGAGGAAGCCATCCCTGTTCCGCAGGACCGCCATCAGGACCGCGGCATCCCGCTCCTCGGGCATGCCGGAGACCGGGACGCTCAACCCGAAGGAGAGCTTCCGCATGCGCTCTCCGGTGGTCACTTCGAACGCCAGAAGACCGGTCACGCTCGTGGTAGCGAATGTGCCCAGCGCAACGGGCCTCCCTTCCTGCAGGGCCCCGGCATCTGCTCCAAGTTGCCCGTCAACGGTGATTGGCCAGCAACGAACAGAGGAGATCCCGGGCAAGGGGACGGCCTCCCCGGACCGCAGCTCGAGCCCCCATGCCGTGCCGACCTTCGTGCAGGTCAGCATTAATCGGGCATTGGCCAAGGCGTCGCGAGCGTATTCCAAAGCCTTCTGTGCTTCCTTTTCCTCCGTGTCATCAGCCGCGGAAGCGGCGGGCGTGTAGGAAACGAGAGCTTCTCCCAGGCCGTCCTCCCCAAGGATGTCCGCCGGGGCTCCAACCGCGCTCCACTTCCCAACGAGCTCTGCCAGTACCTCCAAGTTCTTCCCTGCCAGGAGAGCGGCGCCCGTCGCATTCGCGGAGCCGACGAAAACATGCGAGTACCATCCACACCGGGCGACGAACGCCTTTGCGTGCAGCCCCAAGACGTCCCGGTCCGCACTCTCATCGCTGTCGTCTGCAACAGCCGCCTCATCCAGTACCCAGGCCCTGTCCTCCGGTCCGATGGTTCCGGGGGCCAATGCATCGAGTTCCTCCGGCCGAGAGACGATGCCGACCAGCTTGTCCGTCGACCTCCTGAGGTGGGCAATAGCGTCCCCGGTCACGAAGGGGGACACGATTGCCAGCTCGTAGGAACGCGGCGGACGCCAGGCCTCGGCCTTCCTCCCAAGGACATGGAAGTCCACCGATTCGAATCCTGCGGGCAGCTCCCAGACTGTCCGCCGCAACTCATCGCCGAGCTGCGCTGCCTGATCCACTCGGTCCTTCGCCACGGCTCCGATCGCCATGGACGGCAGATCCCTGACCAACTCCCCAATGGCCCTGTTGGCAGCCACGTAGGAGCCCCTGGGCCGCCCATCGAGACGAAGAGCAAGGTCCCACGAACGATCCGCAGTGAGGTTCCGGGACAACACAAGAAGCCGCATGCAGGGCGGCTCATCGGAATGTGGTCGCACGTATCGGAGGACCCAGAGCTTGGGGTGGAAGGCGCCCCCGTTTGGCGCTCTCACCTCCACTATCATGGACTCAAGCAGCCCGTACAGGACGTGCTTACCGCCAGGCACCCTCATCCGCCCTCGGTGGGCGTAGACCGTCGTCCGTTCAGCCACTCGTCTCAACCCATCGAGAACCGCAGTCACCTCCGTCCCGCCGCGACTCCCGAACTGTGTTTGCCCGAGATGGACTGGAACCGAGAGGAGGGTCGCAGGGTCCAGGGAGTACGTCGTGGCAATCGCCTGGTCGAGGACAAACCCCGCCGGCGGCTCAAGGGCGGTAGTGTACACACTTCTCGAATCCGGACCGAACATGGTCAACTCCTCCCCAGGCCCTTGAAAAGGTCAGACAGAAAGGCCTTCGCCGTGGACCACCTGTAGCTCATGGGCTGGATGCCTGCGGCCCCGCTCCATTGGTCCAAGGAGCGCTGGTTGGAGAAGCGCGACCGGCTGTGCTTCAAGCTCGCCTCGCGGCTTCGAACGAGCATCCGGGCATCCTGACTCAGGAGTGCGGCCGCCGGGTCGTTCACAACCATCCCGAGCCAGCCGTCCACGAAACTGCGAGTCCTATCATCGATCCTTCTGCCCGCTGATGCAGCCATCTCCCACAGCCTGAACGGCTGCCATGTCCGCAGACTCCCCAAGTCGACCGACCTGGCCCAGTCCTGCAGCCGCTCCGCATGGTCTTCAGCCAGTTCCCGGCGGCCAGACACCTCTGCCAGCATCCGGTTGTACAGCAGTGCGGCGCCATTCATGGCCGAGGAGAACAGGCGGGCGTGATTGAGTTGCTCGAGGTGTTCGGCCGACAGACCCGACACGTCCGGGAGCATCCAGGGGAATTCCACATCCGATGTCTGTGACCGGAGCGCCAAGTGCGTCAGCAGGGAGTCCGGATGTGTCTCGGCCAGTCGGTCCCGTAGGAAGCCTGCTTCTTCCTGGGTCAGGTCGAAGTCGGCGGAATCCGGGAACCCCTTGGGGATAGGCGGCAGGCGCAGGTGCCACGTCACGCCACTCAAGTCCGGCTGCGGCTC
>Ga0233425_10007055_pt1 | contig 16044 bp, 12 predicted proteins | sample Watercolumn_Towu_2_FD_181712 | JGI IMG/M metagenome (GOLD analysis project Ga0233425, IMG submission 181712) | Freshwater microbial communities from Lake Towuti, South Sulawesi, Indonesia - Watercolumn_Towuti2014_140_MG | ecosystem: Environmental > Aquatic > Freshwater > Lake | place...
CAATAGCCGTGCCGATCGATCGGCAATGTCCAACGGGGAGGGTGAAACGCCCATGAGAAATCGAACCGGCGCCGCGCTTCGCGCCCTTGGCCTGCCGCTCATCGCGTCGCTTGCGCTGCTGGCGGGCGCGGCGCGGGCGCAGGAGGTCACCTACGCGATCAAGCTCCTGACGCCCGAAACCGCCCTGAAGCTCGCGCGCGCGGCGCTCGAGGCGTGCCGCAAGGACGGGTTCCAGGTCGCGGTCGCGGTGACCGACCGCTTCGGCGTCACCCAGGCCCTGCTGCGCGACCGCTTCGCCGGGCCGCATACCGTGACGGTCGCGGCCAACAAGGCGTGGACGGCGGTTTCGTTCCGCCAGGACACGCTGGCCCTGGCCAAGGCCACGGCCGATCCGGCGCATGCCGGCCCCCGGCACTTCGAGCGCTTCGTCGCGGTGGGCGGCGGCGTGCTAGTCGAGGCCGGCGGCTCGATCCTGGGCGCGGTCGGGGTCTCGGGCGGGCCGGGCGGCGAGGCGGACGACCGCTGCGCCAAAGCGGGCCTGGACGCGATCAAGGACGACATCAGCTTCTGACGGTCAGCCCTTCGCCGACTTGTCGGGCAGCGCCGCCAGCACCGGGTCGATCAGTCCCGGCGGCAGCAGCGACAGGAACCACGCGCCCCAGTACATCGGGAACGGGAACGCCAGGCGCGCGGGCCGGCGCGCCAGGCGCCGCTTGATGATGCGCGCGGCCTCCTCCGCCGGCATCAGCATCGGCATGGGGAAGGGATTGCGCTCGGTCATCGGCGTGGCGACGAAGCCCGGCAGGATCACGGTGACCGCGATGCCCTCGTCGTCGAGCCTGGCCGACAGCGCCTCGCCCCAGGCCTTCTCGGCCGCCTTGCTGGCGGAATAGGCCGGCGCGCCCGGCATGCCGCGGAACCCCGCGAGCGAGGACATGATCGCGATCTGCCCGCGCCAGGCCCGGCCGAACCGCGCCGGCGGCAGGGGCCGCACCCGCATCAGTTCGAGCGCCGGCAGCACGGTATTCGCCACGCCGTCGACGTTGGTCGCGAACACCAGCCGCGTGGTCTCGCTCGCGTCTTCGGGGTTCAGATGCGATTCGGTGGCAACGCCCTGGTCGCCGCCCGCGGAGATGCCGGCGTTCGCGACCACGAGGTCGAGCGGCGCGCGTGCGTCGGCCCCCGCGAGCCAGCGCGCCATGCCCTCGCGGTCGCGCACGTCCATGATTGTGCCGATCGCCGTCGCGCCCAAGACGCGGCAGCGGTCGACCGATAGGCCGAGGCGCCCGCGGTCGCGCCCGCCCAGGTGCAGCGTCACGCCCGGCCGGGCATAGGCCGCGGCCAGTGCCGCGCCGATGCCGCTGCTGGCGCCCGTGATCAGGATCGATTTCGGCTCCGCCCGCATCGCGTCCCACTGGTTGTTGCGCGAAAGCCGCGAGTATAGAGTGGCGCGAGCCCGCCCACTACGCGCACCGTCCCCCGACCGTCCATGCCCGACAGGAGAAGCCAGGGTTGCCGATCGCGAGCATGACCGGATTCGCCCGCGCCGCGGGCGCCGATCGCGGCCGCGGCTGGACCTGGGAGGTCCGCAGCGTCAACGCGCGGGGGCTCGACGTGCGGCTGCGCCTGCCGCCCGGCGCCGACGCGCTGGAAGGCCCGGCGCGCGCCGCGGTGGCGGAAAAGCTCAAGCGCGGCTCGGTGACCGCCGGCCTGCAGTGGGCGGCGGCCGGCCAGCCGCAGCGCTATCGCATCAACGCCGAGATGATCGGCAAGCTGCTGGCGCTCGCCAAGCGCTTCAAGGGCAAGGTGGCGGCTGGCAAGCCGCGGCTCGAGGCGCTGATGGCGGTGCGCGGCGTGGTCGAGCCGGTGGAGGAGGAGGAAAGCGAGGCCGAGCGCGAGGCGCGGCTCAAGGCCATGCTGGAAAGCCTGGACGCGGCGATCGCGGGACTGGTCAAGGCGCGCGCGGCCGAGGGCAAACGCCTGGAAGCCCTGCTCGCCGGCCGCTTGGCCGAGATCGAATCGCTGACCCGGCGGGCGGCGGCCAGCGCCGCCGCGCAGCCCGAGGCGATCAAGGCGCGGCTCAAGACGCGCGTGGCGGAGCTGCTGGAGGCGCAGCCCGCGCTGCCCGAGGAGCGGCTGTTGCAGGAGGCGGCGCTGGCCGCCGGCCGCGCCGACGTGCGCGAGGAGCTCGACCGGCTGGCCGCCCATGCGGCCGCGGCGCGCGAGCTTCTGAAGCGCGGCGGGGCGATCGGCCGCCAGCTCGATTTCCTGGCCCAGGAATTCAACCGCGAGGCCAACACGCTGTGTTCCAAGTCGGCCGACCTGGAACTGACGCGCATCGGGCTCGACCTTAAGACCGCGATCGAGCAAATGCGCGAGCAGGCGCAGAACGTGGAATAGGCCGCCCATGGAACCCTACTCGCCGCGCCGGCGCGGCCTGATGCTGGTGCTGTCGTCGCCCTCGGGCGCGGGCAAGACCACGATCTCGCGCCGGCTGCTCGAGCGCGACGCGAACATCGCCATGTCGATCTCGGTCACCACGCGGCCCAAGCGCCCGGGCGAGGTGCAGGGCCGCGACTACCACTTCATCGACCCGGCCCGGTTCGAGGAGATGCGCAGCCGCGGCGAGCTGTTGGAATCGGCCAAGGTGTTCGGCCACTACTACGGCACGCCGATGGCGCCGGTCAGGAAGGCGCTCGAGGACGGCCGCGACGTGCTGTTCGACATCGACTGGCAGGGCACGCAGCAGCTAGCCGAGAAGGCGCGCGACGACCTGGTGAGCGTGTTCGTGCTGCCGCCCTCCACGGGCGAGCTCGAGCGGCGTCTGCGCGCCCGTGCCCAGGATTCCGACGACGTGGTGGCCGGCCGCATGGCGCGCGCCGCCGACGAGATGAGCCACTGGCGCGAGTACGACTACATCATCGTCAACCGCGACATCGAGGAGAGCGTGCAGGCGGTGCAGGCGGTGCTGACCGCCGAGCGGTTCCGCCGCGACCGGCAGATCGGCCTGCACGAGTTCGTCAAGGGCCTGCGCGAGGGTCAGTAGAGCCGGCCGCCGCGCCGAGCGCCCGCGCGAGGGCGCAGAACTCGGCCACGCTCAGCTCCTCCGCGCGCCGCTCGGGCACGATGCCCGCGGATTCGAGCAGGCGGCCTGCGTCCACGCCGAGCGGCTTCAGGCTTTGCCGCAGCATCTTGCGCCGCCGGCCGAAGGCCGCGCGCGTGACTCGCTCCAGAAGCTCGACTTCCACCGGCTCGGGCGCCGCGCGCGGCACGAGGCGCACCACGCTCGAGGTCACCTTGGGCGGCGGGACAAACGCCTTGGGCGAAACGTCGAACAGCAGCTTGGCCTCGCACGCCCACTGGGCAAGCACGCTCAGGCGCCCGTACTCCGCGCCGCGCGGGCGGGCCACCAGGCGACGCGCGACCTCCTTCTGGAACATCAGCGTCATGCCGGTGTAATCGCCGGCGCGCTTCAACCAACCGACCAGGAGCGGCGTGGCGACGTTGTAGGGCAGGTTCGCGACGATGTGGCGCGGCGGCGGCGCGAGCGCCGCGGGGTCGAGCTCGAGCGCGTCCCCTTCGATCACCGTCAGGCGCCCGGGATGGGCGGCGGCCAGCTCCGCCAGCGCCGCGATCGCACGCCGGTCGCGCTCGACCGCGAACACCGCGCGGGCCTGCGTTTCCAGCAGCGCCCGGGTGAGCCCCCCCGGCCCGGGGCCGATCTCGATCACGCTTGCGCCGGCGAGGTCGCCGGCCGCGCGCGCGATACGCCGGGTCAGGTTCATGTCGAGCAGGAAATGCTGGCCCAGTGCCTTGATCGCGCCGAGGCCGTGGCGCCGGATCACCTCCGCCAGCGGCGGCGATGCCGGGACCGCGGGCCGGGGCCGGGCGGCGGGCAGGTCGCTCACACCCTCAGGTCGACGAAGGCGGCGCGGCGCAGGTCGCGCATGTAGCGCCGCGACTGCACGTCCATGCGCTGCTGCAGCAGGCGGTCGCGGATGATGTCGCGGCCGGGCAGGGGGGCAGCCTCGCCGTCGTCGCGCGCGCAGACCATCAGCATCATGGCGGCGCCGGGATCGGCCTGCAGCGGCTGCGTGATCTGGCCGGGCTTCATGGGGTCGATGATGGTCTGCAACGGGCCCGGCAGCTCACGCAGCTGCAACTTGCCGAGGTCGTTCGCGCGCCCGCGCGGCAGGGTTTTAACCGCCGCCTCGAACTCGTTGCAGTCCTTCACGCCCTTCACCGCGTCGGCCATCTGGTCCAGGAGCTGCTGCACCGTCTCGCGCGGCGCGCGCGGCGGCACCGGCATCATGCCCTGGCGCAGCACGACCGTAGGCTCGGCGCCGCCCGGCCGGCGCTTGTCGATCAGCGCCACCAGGTGCCAGCCCCCCACGGTGCGGATCGGCTTCGACACCGCGCCGACCGGCATCTGCTTCAGCGCCTCGTCGATCTGCTCGTCGAGCTGGCCCGGCTGCACCCAGCCGAGGTCGCCGCCCGCGGCGGCGGTGGCGTTCTGCGAGAACTGCCGCGCCAGCGCCGGGAACCGCGCGCCGCGCTGCATCTCGGCGATCAGGCGCTCCATGTTGCGCAGCACCTCGTCCTCCTGGTCCGGCGCATCCACCGCCAGGAAGATCTCGGCGACGTGCATCTCGGGCTGGTCGCGGTTGGCCTCGATGCGCTTCAGCATCTCGTCGATTTCCTCGTCGCCGACCTCGAGCCGCGGGCGCAGCTTGCGCAGGATGAGCTTGTTCCAGGCGATCGAGGATTCCGCCTGGGTCACCAGCACGGACCGGGGCACGTTGATGCGCTTCAGGTAGTCGTCGAGGCCGCCCTTGGGCATGCTGGCCTGGCGCTCGAAGTCGTCGAGCGCGCGTTTGATCTCCTGCTCGGTGACCTTGATGTTGTTCTTGGCGGCTTCCTGCTTCTCCAGCCGCTCGTCGATCATCGCCTTCAGCACCTGCTGCTGGAAGCGCTTGCGGGTCTCGGCGTTGTCGGGCGCGCCGGTGGAGGCGACCATGAACCGCACGCGCGATTCCAGATCGAAGAACGAGATGATCTCGTCGTTGACGATGGCGGCGATGCGCTGAAGGTCCTGCTGCGCCCGGGCCGGGCCCATGCCCGCCATGCCCCCCAGGATCGCCGCCAAGCCGACCAACAACCACGCGCGCCGGGCGCCTGCCGTCATTTCTTGGTCCCGAGCGGATTGCCTCCGTCGAATGTAGGCCGGTCGAAGCCGCCCGCCAAGTTCCCCAGAAGCTTGAAGTTGAGCTGGATGTAGAACGTGTCGCCCGGCTCGACCTCCTGATTCGAGGTGAAGGTCCTCAGCCACGTGAAGTTGATCAGGAAGCATTCGTCCTGGTAGCCGACGCCGGCGCCGTAGTTCACCCAGCCGAGCCCGTTGCCGCTGTTCAGGTCGCGCAGCGCGTTCGCGCGCACCGACCAGTTGTCGTCGATTCGCGACGAAGCCACGGCGGCTACCTGCTGCACGATGCCGTTGGAATATTGCGTCGAGGGCGCGCGGATGTACGAGCCCTGCACCTGGAAGATCGGCGGCCCGATGATCGCCAGGGATTCGTTGCGCGTGATGCCGAAATCGTGCTTGTCCAGCCGGAAGCGGGTGATGAGGTCGACCCAGGGATGCGGCGAGACCTCGAGCCGCGCCACGTAGTCCGAGCGGTGCCCGGATAGGCCGCTGCCCGCGGTGAAGGCCTCGTTCTCGGCCACGTTGTAGGACTGGCCGAAGAACGCGGTGCCGTAGCCGCCGCCGACGTGATAGACGCCGGTCTTGAGGCCATAGATGCCGCGCACGCCGCCGTCCACCCGGTCGATGCCGGTGAAGCGGTTGGCGCTGAACAGGCGCGAATCGTCGAACTCGATGTCCACGCTGTCCTCGTTCGGGATCGCGGCCGGGTTCTTGCCGTTCGGCGCCACGAACGTGCCCAGCACGGGCTCGATGAGCTGCCGGTATTCCTCGCCCTGGCGCACGAACGGATAGCTCCACTGCACGCCCAATTGCGGGAACATGCGCCCGTGCGTGCCGTCATGCTGCACGCCGGGCCGGCCCGGGTCGGTCACGTTGTTCACGTTGTAGACGTCGGTCTCCAGCGACGCGTTGAAGCGCCAGACGTCGCCGAGCGGCGTGATGTACGGCACCTGGTAGCCGCCGATCAGCGACAGGCGGCGGCTGTCGGCGCCGTCGTTGCGCTCCAGCACCATGGTGTTGGCGTCGAGCGACCAGCGGCCGCCATAGGGCGCGGCCTCGCTGAGGAAATTGTAGTCCCAGAACACCGGCACGTAGGGGGTGGTGCGCTGCGTGTCGGTGGAGCGCAGGCCCTGGAAGGCGTAGGCGTTGGCCGCGGCGTAGTTGCGGCCCATGAAGCCCTCGGCGAACGCGTTGGTGGTCAGCGTCTGCGTGTTGGTGAACAGCTGTGGGTTGGTGATGCGGTAGAGCGACAGGTAGGTGCGGTCGCTCGCGCGCTGCAGGTCGAAGCCGGTGCGCCAGTTCTCGTTGATGTCCCAGCGGCCGCGGCCGAAAATGTGCCCGCGCAGCTGGTTCTCCTCGGTCTTGGCGGGCTCGTTGTCGAACAGGGAGTCGATGCCCTGGTCGCTGCGCGCCACGCTGCCGTCGAACACCACGCCGCCCTTCGACCACGCCTGGCGGTACTCCGCGCGGCCCATCGGGCCCTTCTTGGTGGCGTATTGCGGGTTGAAAGTCAGGTCCTTGTCGTCGTCGATCACCCAGTAATAGGGCACGCCCGTCATGAACCCCAGGTCGCTGCTTTGGACCATCGTCGGCGCGAGGATGCCGCTCTGCCGCTTCACGGTCGGGTCGGGGTGCTGCAGATAGGGCGTGTAGGCCACCGGCACGCCGTAGAGCTCCAGCCGCGCGTCGTTGTAGCGGATGATCTGCTCCTGCTGGTCGTGGACGATGCGGCTGGCCTTGAGCTGCCACAGCGGCGCGCGCGAGGGGTCCTCCTCGCAGGGTTTGCACGGGCTGAACACGCCCTTGGTCATCTCGGTACGGTTGCCGCCGGTGCGCCGCGCGCCGTTCGCCGCCAGGCGCGAGTTGTCGGTGAGAAGGATGCGGATGTCGCGGATCACGCCGTCCTTCATCGCGTCGATGAGCTCCATGTAGTCGGCGAAGATCACCTCGCCGCCCGGCTCGATGATGCTGACGTTGCCGGTGGCGACCACCGCGCCGCTGCGCTGGTTGTAGGTCACCATGTCGGCCAGGAGCGTGCGGTCGCCCTGCACCACCTCCACGTTGCCGCGCGCGACGTAGAGGCCGAGCTCGTTGTCGTACGCCACCTCGTCGGCGGTCAACAGCGCGGTCTCGTCCTTGGCCGGCTGGGGCGGCTGCGGGGGTTGCGAGCGGTCGGGCGCGCCGGGCGCGGGCGACCATTGCGCCGCCGCGGGCGGCGCGACCAGCGCCGCCGCGAGGAACGCCGCGATCAGGGCCGCTGCGGGGGGGCGGCGGGGCATCAGCCGTCCTCCAGGTGCAGCAGCATCGCCGCGCCCAGCATCGAGCTGACGCCGGCGGGCGTCCATGCCGCCAGGATCACCGGGATGGTCGCCGACAGGCCGAGGGCGAACACGATGTCCGACACGAAGAACAGCATGAACCCAGAAACGATGCCGCCCAGCACCATGAACCCGGTGCCGCCGCGCCGCGTGGGCCTGAGCGAGAAGGTCGCGGCCAGCAGCACCATCGCGCACAGCAGCAGCGGCACCGCGAGCTGCGCGTGGAAATGTAGGCGGTGGCGGTGCGCCGTGAAGCCCGCCTTCTCCAGGGTCGCGATGAACCCGCGCAGGTCCCAGAACGACATGGTTTCGGGCGAGGCGAAGCTGTCCTGGATGCGCTCGACCGTCAGGTCGGTCGGCAGCTCGTAGCTCGGCACGAAGCGCGTGGGAACGTCGGGCTGCGAGACGTAGACCTGCTTCAGGTGCCACACGCGCTCGCCGAGCCGCCCGGTCGCCGCGTCCAGCCGGCGCACGAACTTGTCGGCGCCTTCGTACTGGAACACGATCACGTTCTGGAGCTCCAGCGTGGTCTGGTCCATGCGCTTGGCGTGGATCACGGCCTGGCCGACGTCGTCGCCCTGGCGCAGCCACAGGCCGTTGGAAGACACCGACAGTGCGCTCACCTGCCCGCGGAAGTACTGGCCCTCCATGCGCTCGAACTGCGCCAGCATGGCCGAGGAGATCGGGCTCAACAGCCCCACCTGGATCACGCCGATCGCCGCCGAGATCGACAGCGCCGGCAGCAGGAACTGCCACACCGAGATGCCGGCCGAGCGCGCCACCACCAGCTCGTTGCTGCGCGTCAGCCGCCAGAACGCGAACATGCCGCCGAACAGAATCGAGAACGGCATCGCCTCCTGCTGCATCTTCGGCAGCTTCAGCAGCGCCATCTGCAGCACCATCCAGGCCGTGACCGCGTCCTTGCCGGTGGACCGGCGCATCAGCTCCACCAGGTCGAACACGAAGATCAGGCACAGGAGCGTCAGGAACACCCCGGCCACGCCGCCCAGGAACTGGCGCGCGATGTACGCAAACAGGGTGCCCGACATGCGCATGGCCGTCCCCGCTCCCCGTTCAGGCCGCGGCCGGGGCGGGGCCGCGCTGGCGGCGCTGCGGCCGGTGGACCATCACCCAGGCGGCGACGGCTGTCGCCACAATCGGCAGCAGGTACATCGCCGGGAACATCGCCGCGGTCTTGGCGCCCATGTTGACCAGCGCCATCGCCGCGGCCTGCAAGGCCACGACCGCTACGCACGCCGCCAGCACGCGCATCGATTGGCCGCGCCGGTTGAAGTCGCCGTGCAGCAGCGCCCCCAGCGCGATCATGGTGAATGCGATCGCCATCAACGGCGAGGCGATCCGGTTATGGCCCTCGGTGATGATCTGCAGGCGGTATTTCCGGTCCGCCGGCGAATCGTCGGGGAAGAACAGCTCGTTCAAGAACCGTTCGCGCGGCTCGCGCCAGCGCTCCTCCGCCTGCACCCGGTCGCCCGCCATCTCGACCGTGTAGCGGTCGAAGTAGAGCAGCGACAGGCGCTTGGTCTGGTTGTCGATCTCCTGGCGGTTGCCGTTGACCATCAGCACGCGCGGGCCTTCGGGCGTGCGGACCAGCGCGCCGTTCTCGGCCATCAGCGTCACCGGGTGGTCGGGCCGGCGCATGTCGTGCACCATGATGCCGCGCAGCGCCCCGTCGGATTCGCGCTGGCGCACGTACACGATCACGTTGTCCGACACCTCGTTGAACGCGCCCTCCAGCAGCAGCACGTTCTGGTACTCGTGCCGGATCGACCACTGCAGCTCCTTGAAGGCGTGGTACGAGGCGGGCAGGAAGTAGATGGTCATGCTGTAGACCACTGCCGTCACCCCAAGCGCGAGGTAGAGCGCCGGCCGCGCCAGCGCCGCCTGGCTGAACCCCACGGCGCGGCAGACGATCAGCTCGCTGTCCATGGTCAGCTTGTTGTAGGTGAACAGCACCGCCGCGAAGAGCGCGACCGGCAGCACGATCACCAGGAACCGGGGCAGGAGCAGCAGCGCAAGGTACAGGTAGCTCGCCAGCGGCAGCCCGCGGTTGACGATCAGATCCACGAACCGGAGCGACTGGGTCAGCCAAATCGCCAGGGTCAGGCACAGCGCGATGAAGAACATCACGCCGCCCACCTGCCGGAAGACGTACTTGGTTATGCTATCCATCTTACCGGACTATACCGCGCGGTTAATCCAAAACCTAGGAATCCAGCCGGTAACTCCTAGAAAAGATTAAACTGTTGCCGATCACCCACATGCGGTGGATCGATTCGTTGCAATGCAGCATCGACAACCCGCGCGGCTCCTCCGAGGCCTAGAAAACGACAGGATTGCGGCGATCCCGTGGCCCGTTCGTTACCGCGCCTCGCCCGCCAGACGCGATCCCGGCCTGCCGGCCCGAGGCCTTGACCCGGCGGGACCGGGCCTATAGGCCCAATCCCACCGGCCCCGGCGGGGCCGGCCGCAAGCCGGCAGGTCGTTCGCATGTTGTTCCATACCCAGGCGTTCCTGCTGGCGTTCCTGCCGCTGACCGTGGCGGCCTACTACGCCCTGGCGGGCCATCCCCAGGCCCGGCGCTGGGCCACGGTCCTGGCTTCGCTCGCGTTCTACGGCTACTGGGACTGGCGGCTCGTGCCGCTCCTGGTGCTGTCGGTTTCGGTCAACTGGGTTCTGTCCCTGCTGCCGCCGCGCGTGCCGCTGCGCGCCGTGGTGGCGGGGGGCGTCGCCGCCAACCTCGCGGTCCTCGGGTTCTTCAAGTACGCGGATTTCCTCGCGGCCAGCGCCGCCGCGGCGCTCGGCCTCCGGCACGATCCCTACGGCATCGTCCTGCCGCTCGGCATCAGCTTCTTCACCTTCCAGCAGATCTCGTATCTCGTCGATCTCGGCCGCGGCAGCGCGCCGCGCTACCGGCTCGCCGACTACGCGCTGTGGGTGACGCTGTTCCCGCACCTGATCGCGGGCCCGATCATCCGCCACCACGAGATCATCGACCAGTTCGCGCTGCCGCCCTTGCGGCCGGGCCTCGCGGAGCGCCTGTCGCGCGGGTTCACGCTGCTGGTGCTCGGCATCGCCAAGAAGGTGCTGATCGCCGACCAGCTCGCGGCGCTGGCCGATCCGCTGTTCGCGGCGGCGCAGGCGGGGCGCACGCTGGGGTGGGCCGAGGCCTGGACCGCGGGCCTCGCGTTCTCGCTCCAGATCTACTTCGACTTCTCCGGCTATTCCGACATGGCGATGGGCCTCGCCATGCTGCTCGGCCTGATGCTGCCGGTGAACTTCGACGCGCCCTACCGTGCGTGTTCGATCCGCGAATTCTGGCGGCGCTGGCACGTCACGCTGTCGCGCTTCCTGCGCGACTACCTCTACATCCCGATGGGCGGCAACCGGCTCGCCCCCGCGGCGCGCGCGGGCGCCACGGTCGCGACCATGCTCCTGGGCGGCCTGTGGCACGGCGCGGGCTGGACCTTCGTCGCCTGGGGCGGCTTGCACGGGGCGGCGCTGGCCGCGAACCAGGCCTGGAACGCGCGCGGCCATCGCATGCCGGGCTGGGCGGGGTGGCTCCTGACCATGCTGGTCGTGGTGACCGGGTTCGTGCTGTTCCGCGCCGCGGATTTCGCCTCGGCCGCCGCGATCGTGGCGTCGATGGCGGGCGCGGGCGGCTTGCGCTCCGTCTCCGGCGCGCCTGCGCTGCAATGGGCCGACCTCGCGTTGCTGGCCGCCGCGGGTGCGGTCGCCACGGTCGGCCCGCCCGCGCACCTCTGGGCGTTCGAGCGGCTGAAGCCGCACGCATGGATCGCGGCTCCGGTCGCCGCGGCGTTCGTCTATCTGCTGCTGCTGGTGGGCGGCGGGCGCAACACCGAATTCATCTACTTCCAGTTCTGACGCGGCGATGGCCTCCTGGAACCGATACCTGAAAGTGCTGGCCGCGACCGCGCTGGGCGCGGGCCTGGCGGTCTATGGTTTCATCCTCGTCGTGGACGGCTACGACACGGTGTGGTTCGCCCCGGCGTTCGACCGCGAGCCGGTGACCAGCAACCAGCGCTTCTCGTTCCCGGCCCTCGCGCGCAAGGAAAGGTTCGACAGCACGATCGTCGGCACCTCGACCGCGCGGCTGTTGCAGCCCAGGCAACTCGACCCGCTGTTCGGCGCGCGCTTCGTCAACCTGTCGATGAACGACGCCACGGCCTGGGAGGAGGCACAGATCCTCGCGGTGTTCCGCCGCCACCATCCCCGGCCGCGCGCGGTGATCCTCGGCGTCGACGCGGTGTGGTGCCAGGTCGGTGACGACTACCGCAAGCTGACGCCACGCCCGTTTCCCGCGTGGATGTACGACGAGAGCCGCTGGAACGATCTGCTCAACCTGTTCAATCTGCCGGCGCTGGAGGAAACCGCGCGCCAAGCCGCGTACCTCACGGGCCTCCGGAAGCCGAAATACGGCAAGGACGGCTACACCAGCTTCCTGCCGCCGGATTCCGCCTACGACCTCGCGCGCGCGCGTTTCCATCTCTACGGTCCCGGCGGCCCGAGGCCGGTCGTGCGGGTCGCGCCGCCCGTGCCGCTCGGCGAGGCCGAGGCGCGCGCGCTCGCGTTCCCGATGCACGGCCTGCTCGATGCGATGTTCGACGGCCTGCCGCCCGAGACCCTGAAAATCCTTGTGGTGATGCCGTACCACCGCGCGAGCCAGCCCGCGCCGGGTTCGCGCGAGGCGGCGGTGTGGGCGGAGTGCATGCGCCGCCTCGCCGCCCGCGCCCGGCGCACGGAGAACATACATCTCGTTGATTTCATGATCGATTCCGACATCACCCGGCACGACGAGAACTACTGGGACCCTCTGCACTACCGGGAAGCTGTCGCCGCCCGCCTCACCCAAGCCATAGGGGATGCCGTGCGCGAACGCCGCGACCGGCAGGGGCTCTACCGCTATTTCGGTCCGTCCCCCTGACTTGAGGCCGCCCACCCTGCTAATGTGGCGCGCCGGCGCGCCGGGTAACGGTTTGCGCCGGCCCGATTTTTTGCCGTCCCACCGCGTCCAGAGGCTCCATGCTCAAGATCGCCTTCGCCGAACCCAAGCTGCCCGCCGCCGGCATCTATGCCGTCGCCGCGTCGTCCGACCGCAACCTGTCGCCCGAGGCGATCGAGCTGGACAAGAAGCTCGGGGGCGCGCTGCGCCGCGCCATGAACGCCAGCCGCTTCACCGGCAAGCGCGACGAGATTCTCTCGGTGCCGGCGCCGCCGGGCACCGGGCCTTCGCGCGTGGTGCTCTACGGCGTCGGCAAGCCCGAGGAGCTGTCGGACCTGAGGCTCCAGGGCATCGGCGCCGCGCTGGTCCAGCACCTGAACGCCAACGGCGACGGGGAGGGCGCGGTTTCGGTCGGCCGGCTCGGCGGCGCGACCGGCACCGCGGCGCAGCGCGCGGTCGAACTCGCCTTCGGCGCCGTGCTGCGCTCCTACCGCTTCGACAAGTACAAGACCCGCGAGAAGCCCGAAAAGAAGCCGACCCTGAAGAAGCTGACCGTGATGGTGACGGGCGCCTCGGCCGCGCAGCGCAGCTTCATGACGCGGGAGAAGGTAGCCGAGGGCGTGTTCCTGACCCGCGATCTGGTGAGCGAGCCGCCCAACGTGATGTTCCCGGCGGCGATGGCCGAGCAGGCCCGCACGCTCGCTAGGCTCGGCGTCGAGGTCGAGGTGCTGGGCGTCAAGGAGATGCGCAAGCTCGGCATGGGCGCGCTTTTGGGCGTGGGCCAGGGCAGCGCGCACGAGCCCGCGATCGCGGTGATGCGCTGGCACGGCGACCCCAAGGGCCGCGACCGCAAGCCGGTCGCGTTCTGCGGCAAGGGCGTCACCTTCGACACCGGCGGCATTTCGCTCAAGCCCGCCGCCGGCATGGAGGACATGAAGTGGGACATGGCCGGCGCCGGCGCGGTGATCGGCCTCATGAAGGCGCTGGCGGGACGGCGCGCGCGCGTCAACGCCGTGGGCGTGGTGGGGCTGGTCGAGAACATGCCCTCGCACACGGCGCAGCGCCCGAGCGACATCGTCACCTCCATGTCCGGACAGACCGTCGAGGTGCTCAACACCGACGCCGAGGGGCGCCTGGTGCTGGCCGACGTGCTCTGGTACTGCCAGGACCGCTTCAAGCCGCGCTTCATGGTCGACCTGGCGACGCTGACCGGCGCCATCGTCATCGCCCTCGGGCACGAGCACGCGGGGATGTTCTCGAACAACGACGAGCTCGCCGAGAAGCTCCAGGCCGCCGCTGCGGTCACCGGCGAGCAGCTCTGGCGCCTGCCGCTCGGCGAGCAGTACGACCAGGAGCTGGACAGCGAGGCCGCGGACGTCAAGAACATCAGCGGCGGCCGCGCCGGCGGCAGCATCGTCGGCGCGCAGTTTCTCCAGCGCTTCGTCAACAACACGCCCTGGGCGCATCTCGACATCGCCGGCATGGCCTGGTCGAAGAAGGACCAGGGCGCGGTGCCCAAGGGCGCCACCGCCTTCGGCGTGCGCTTGCTCGACCGCCTGATCGCCGACAACTACGAGTCGTCTTGACGCGCCAGCCCGCCGGGTCGACGCGTCCCGATGGGGGGCGATGACCGAAATCCGCTTCTACCACCTCGAACGCTCGACGCTGGAAAGCGCGTTGCCCAGGATGATCGAGCGGGTGCTCGAGCGCGGCCAGCGCGCGCTGGTCCTGGTGGGTTCGAAGGAGCGGCTCGCGGCGCTGAACGCGCATCTCTGGACCTACCGGCCCGACTCGTTCCTGCCGCACGGCGCCGCGGAGGACGGCCACGTCCAGGACCAGCCGGTGCTGCTCGCGGTCGCCGGCGCGGACGCGGCGGCGGCGAACGCGAACGGCGCCGAGGTCGTGTTCCTGGCCGACGGGGCAGCGCTCGCGGACCTCGGCGGGTTCGCGCAATGCGTGGAGCTGTTCGACGGTGCGGACGAGAACGCGGTGACGGCGGCACGCGCGCGCTGGCGCGACTACAAGGCGCAAGGCCACCAGCTCACCTACTGGCGCCAGACCGAGGAGGGCTGGAAGCAGGAGGGGTGAAGAAGGGCTTCCTTCATTCGGTTCCCTCCCCCACGAGGGTGCGAGGGGGTCGAGGGAAGGAAGCGAGTCCTCACGCCGCTTCGGCGCCCGCGGCGGATTCGAGCGCGGCGCCGTCCTTTTTCGTCAGCGGCAGGAACACGCGCACCGTGGTGCCGGCCCCAAGCGCGCTTTCCAGCTCGATGCGCCCGCCGTGCAGTTCCGTCAGCCCCTTGGCGATGGCGAGCCCGAGGCCCGAGCCCTTGTCGCGGCGCGTCAGGATGTCGCCGGCCTGCATGAAGGGCTGCATCAGCCGCGGGATGTCCTCCTCGGCGATGCCGGGGCCGGTGTCGGCGACGGTGAGCACGCAGAACGCGCCGTCCGCCTCCGCGCCCCGTTCGGCCGCGAGCGACACGGTGCCGCCCGCGGGGGTGAACTTGATCGCGTTCGACAGCAGGTTCAGCACCACCTGGCGCGCGGCCAGGACGTCGGCGTCGACCGCCAGCGGGTCCTGCGGCAGCGCCAGCTTCAGCGTCACCCCGCTCTGGCACGCGTTCTCGCGGAGCATGATCGCGCAATAGCGCGCGACATCGGCGATGTCGTGCGCCTCGCGCTGCAGCACCATCTTGCCGGCCTCGATGCGCGAGAGGTCCAATAGCTGGTTGATCAGCGACAGCAGGTGCTGGCCGCTGGTGCGGATATAGCCCACGTACTCCCCGTATTTCGGGTTGCCGAGCGGCCCCAGCGCCTGCGACTCCAGCACCTCCGAGAAGCCCATGATGGCGTTGAGCGGCGTGCGCAGCTCGTGCGTGATCGAGCGCAGGAACGAGGTCTTGTAGGCGTTCGCCCGCTCGGCGTCGACGCGCGAGGCATCGAGCGCCTCGCCCTGCTCGCCCAACAGCTTCTGCGCGGCCTGCAATTCGCGCACCGTCTGCTCCAGCGCGTCGCCGCGCCGGCGCAGCTCGGTCTCGGTCTGCTTCAACTGGGTGACGTCGGTCAGCACGCTGGCGATGCTGCCGTCGCGCGTGTGCGTCTCGGCGAGCTGGAACCAGCGGCCGCCCTCGGCCTGGAATTCGGTGCGGATGCCGCGCTCGCAGCGGCTGTGGAGCAATTGCGCGATCCACGCCTGCGGCTCGCCGATCGGGCGCACCCGGCCGGCGTTGACCGCGGCTTCCAGCGTCTCGTCGAACCGCGCGCCGGGCATCATGCCGTGGGGCCCGCCGAACAGGCGCGCGAACCGCGCGTTGCCGACCAGCAGCCTGTCGCTGTCGTTCCACAGCGCGAAGCCGTCGCACGCGCCGTCGATCGCGTCCTCCAGGCGCAGGCGCTGGCGCATGGCGTCGGTGATGTCGAGCCACAGCAGCACGCTGCCGCCCTCGGGCGTGGCGCGCTCCTTGATCTGCAGGTGCCGGCCGTCGCTGAGCCGCTGCTCGAAGGCCTGGTACGGGCGGGACTGGTGCTGCCGCACGCGGCGCTTC
>Ga0233425_10007056_pt1 | contig 16044 bp, 20 predicted proteins | sample Watercolumn_Towu_2_FD_181712 | JGI IMG/M metagenome (GOLD analysis project Ga0233425, IMG submission 181712) | Freshwater microbial communities from Lake Towuti, South Sulawesi, Indonesia - Watercolumn_Towuti2014_140_MG | ecosystem: Environmental > Aquatic > Freshwater > Lake | place...
ACAAAGCCCCGGCTTTCACCCTCCGCTCCCTCTCTTTTGCTGTAGGAGCGCTTTTCGCCGTCTCCATAGCTTTTGCGGGGGGCGACGCTTTCGTATTTCCCGTCTGCCTTCTTCACAAAGCTCTTTTTCTCCGGATCGCCGTAGCTCTTGCGGGGCTTGCTGTCAGCATCGTCGCGCCTGGTATAGCTGCGTTTTTCGGTAGAGTCATCGCCACCTCTTTTGAAAGAAGGTTTGTCGGAACCATACGTTCGTTTTGGCTTTTCTGAACCGGAAAAGGATTTGCGTTTATTAAAATCCGTCGAGCCACCTTTCGAAAACGTTTTTCTTGGCCCTTTGCTGTCTCTACTCATTATTTGATAATTTTTTGCAAATGTACACAAAAATACCGGGATTGGGGTTTATCTGTTTTGCCGGACGCAACCTCGTTCAGCGAAGCAAAAGCGAAGTTTATATTTTTGGGCGCCCCCGCCGGTTGGCGGGCCGGGCTGCTCCAGGCTTCGCTTCGCTCCGGCCTCCTCGTCACGACGTGTCGTGACTGCGGGGGCTAAACCTTAGGCATCCCTGGCGCTGGTTGACTCTCCACATAACCAGTTGCGCTTTGCATTTTAAATTTTTGATTTCAGGGCTTCTTGCCTATCTTTGCGCCCCGATGTCTGATCCTGCCTATCAACAAGCACTGACCGCCTACCTCGAAGGCTTTGTGAGCGAGCGCCGCCGCGACCGCCTCCGCGAGGTGCTGGCCGAGCGCACCAGGCACCTGACGCTGGTGCTGGAAGATGTGTACCAATCCCACAATTTCAGCGCCGTGCTCCGCAGCGCCGATATTTTCGGCATCCAGGACGTGCACTTTATCGAGAACCGCAATTCCTATAAGATCAGCGAGGACGTGTCGATGGGCTCCACCCAGTGGCTCAGCATCAACCGCTACCAGCAGCATGAGAACAATACCAAAGCCTGCCTCAGCGACCTCAAAGCCCGCGGCTACAGGATCGTGGCTACCTCCTTACATAAAAACAGCATCACGCTGGAGGAGCTGGACGTAAAAACGCCCCTGGCCCTTGTGTTTGGCACCGAGCTCACAGGCATTACCAAAGATGTGGAGGACATGGCAGACGAATTTATTAAACTGCCCATGTATGGTTTTACCGAAAGCTTCAACATCAGCGTATGCGCCGCCCTGTGCATGCATAGCCTCAGCACCCGCATCCGCAGGGAAGTGCCGGACTATCACCTGAAAGATGCTGAAAAGGAAGAGCTTTACATCGACTGGCTGAAAGCTTCCATCCGCAAGCAGGAGCTGATCGTGAAGGAGTTTGACAGTAAGTATAAGGCCGGTTAAAACTATCCGCTCTCCAGTAATCTACAAGACAACAATCTCAATGATTCCCGGCAAACATCAACACCTATTTTTGCACCATTGCTTTATTTGAAAATAACAAATTGTTAGCTCAAATCCAAAAGCCTCAGACATCTATTTGCTTTTATGGCTGTGCGGGCTCTCTTTGGATGCCTCTGCTTTCCGCTTCTCCGCGGCCTCCAGCTTTTCCTGTTTTCGCTTTTCAAGCCTGGCAAGCTTCTCCGTACGAAGCTGCCCGCAGGCCGGCATGATGAGGTCGCTGCCAAAGCGGGAGCGGATCTTATCGAGGGCGTTGTATAGATTGGCCCTTTCCTCGGTATCCTCAAACAAATTGGTTTGCTGGGAGCCGGAGATGAGGTTGCTGAACCTCACGCCAATCAGGCGAATCCAGACATCGCCTTTATAGTTCTTATAAAAAAGCTCCTTTACTTTCTCGAGGATGGTATGGTCGGAAGAGGTATAAGGGATGCTCGCCTGGTAGGTATGGCTTTCAAAATTTGAATACTTCAGCTTCACCGTCACACAGCCCGTGATCTTTCCCATTTTCCGCAGGTCGTAGCCCAGCTCATCGACCATGCCTATCAGGATGCGCTCCATCATGGCCTTGTCGGTGCTGTCTCTCTCAAATGTGGTTTCGGTGCTCATGCTGGTCTGCTCCCAGTGCTGCTCGATAGGCGTGAAGTTAATGCCGTTGGCCTTTCTCCAGATGCTGCCGCCATGCTCTCCCAGGATGTTCTGTAAGGCCTGTAAGGACATTTTCTGCAGGGTTTCGATCTTCTCAATCCCTTTCCCACTCAGCAGAGCATAGGTCTTTTTTCCCAGGCCGGGAATTTTGGAAATAGACAAAGGCGCCAGGAATTCTTTTTCGGTGCCGTGCGGCACATAGCCTTCGCCATTGGGCTTGAACTGCCCGGTGGCAATCTTGGAAACTGTTTTGTTGCAGGACAGGCCAAAGGAGATTGGCAGGCCGGTTTCGGCGACGATCTTATCACGCAGCTCTTTGGTCCAGAGCAGGCTGTGCTTCACGTATTTGTCCATGCCCGTGATGTCGATGTAATGCTCGTCGATGCTGGCTTTTTCGTACTCCGGCGATTCCGCTTTGATGATCTCCGTGACCTCGCGGGAGTACTTGGAATACATGGCCATATCGCCTTTCACAAAAATGGCCTGCGGGCAAAGCTGCCTGGCGCGGGCCGAGGGCATGGCGGAATGCACCCCGAACTGGCGGGCTTCGTAGCTGCAGGAAGCCACCACGCCGCGGTCGCTGGAGCCGCCAATGATCACGGGCTTCCCGAGCAGCGAGCTGTCGAGCTTCCTTTCCACCGACACAAAGAAGCTGTCGAGGTCCATGTGTATGATCGAACGTTCCATGCCTTGTTTCCTGCTACAAAAGTAAGGTTGAAAACCAGCTTTGGATGCCATGAATTGTAGCAAAACGGGAGATATTTACTTACACTATTGACTTCGAGAGCCTCAGTCAACGGTGGTTGAGATTCTCGAAACCACCTGACAATAAATTTCCTAAATTTGAAATAAGCTAAACCTTCAACCTATGAAAGCGAAAACCTGGGCGGAAGCCTTAAAACCTCTCTTAAAGCAATACAAGAACAAAAAGCATCCGCTGGAATATAAAAATCTTTACCAGCTGGTGGTGATGGTGGTGCTTTCGGCACAGGACTCCGACAAGCACATCAACAGCCTGGCTCCTGCCCTGTTCAAGACTTTCCCGAATATGAAAGCCCTGGCCAAAGCCAGCGAGGAGACCCTGATGCCTTTGATCGGAAAGGTACGCAGCTCCCGCAACAAAGGCGCCTGGCTTATGGAAATGGCGCAAACGCTGAAGACCGACAAGAACATCCCTGTTAGCATGGAAGAATTGACGGCGCTGAAAGGCATCGGGCGCAAATCGGCCAACGTGATCATGCGCGAAGCCGGCGTAGCGGCCGAAGGGGTGATCGTGGACCTGCATGTGGTGCGCGTGGCGCCACGCCTGGGGATCAGCAAATCGACCGACCCGAAGAAGATCGAAGCGGACATCATGGCCGTGATGCCGCCCAAAACCTGGGGCGAGGTCGGCATGGCCCTTTCTTTTCTGGGGCGCGAAACCTGCCGCCCCAAAGATCCGAAGCATGAGGATTGCGTGGTAAATGCCTATTGCGCCTTCTGCCAGAGGAAGCAGGTGATTAAATAGATGGTGGCCCCGGCTCCGCCCAGTCACCGGTAAGGTTCTATTTTTTCTTTTTGTGCTTTTTCGGCTTCTGGATCTCTTCGAGGTAGCTCTCGAGCGAGTCGAGCTTTTTATTCCAGAAGGATTTGTATTGCTCCACCCATTCGGCCACCTCGTTCAGTTTTTTCAGCCTGGCCTCGCAATAACGGTCGCGCCCTTCCTGCCTGATCACCACCAGGCCGCACTCCGTGAGGATCTTGATGTGTTTGGAAATGGCAGGACGGCTGATGTCGAAGTTCTCAGCCACTGAATTCAGGTTCATGGATTTATGCGCCAGGAGGTTCACGATCTCGCGGCGTGTGGGGTCGGCTATGGCCTGGAACACATCTCTTCTCATAACAGCTTTTAAGTAACCTTTTGGTTACAAATATACTGGTAAGGGCTCAGTTATGCAATCCTGAAGCTTAAAAACTGCCAGGCATGGGCGAAACAGAGGCAACACACCCCCAGCCCCTCTTTATAGAGGGGAACAGAACAGGGTTCACGCCAGCTCAAAAGCTTCCGCCAATAATTCGAAGGAGCGCTTGCGGTCTTCGGGCTTATCGGCCATGCAGGAGACCATGATCTCGGACACATCAAAGTCTGCGGCAAGCTTCATCAGCTGCTCTTTCACCGAGTCTCTGGTACCGGAGATCACCCGCCCTGCGTTGAGCCGGATCCGCTCCAGCTCATGGGACGAGAATTTATAATCCTTAATGTCCTCATAGCTTCCGAAGCGGTCGAAACGGCCCTGCTCGAACTGTACGAAGATGTAATCGAGGAAGTGACGCATCTGCGCGGCCTTCTCCTCGGTGTCGGCACAAAGCACCGAAATGGCGAGCAGCTCCTGCGGCTTTTCGAATTGTGCCGAGGGCTTGAAATGCCTGCGGTAAGATTCCACCACCTCGGGTGTGGCAAAGCCGTTGATGAACTTAGCTACGGCCAGGCCCATGCCGAAGCGTGCGGCAATGGAGCTGCTGCCTCCGCTCGAGCTTAACACCCACTGCATAGGAATGGTGGAGGCCTGCGGGACCGCCAGCAAAGGGCCCTGGGAAGTGCCTGCGCTGTCCCTGAAAAAATGCTGCAGGTGCTCCAGCTGCTTCAGGTAGCTCTCTTCCCTGAAATCGTTGGAAGGGTTTAGCAGTGAAGCCGTGATCCTGTCGCCGCCGGGGGCTCGGCCCATGCCCAGGTCGATACGGCCGGGAAACAGGGTTTCGAGCATGCGGAAATTTTCGGCCACTTTCAGGGCGCTGTGGTTGGGCAGCATGATCCCGCCGGAGCCAATGCGGATGCGCCGGGTCTCGTCGGCCAGCTTCACCATCAGCACTTCGGGCGTGGAGCCGGCAATAAAGGAGGAATTGTGATGCTCGGATACCCAGAAGCGATGATAGCCCAGGTCTTCCGCCAGCTTCACGGTTTCTATCGTGCTTTGTATAGCCTGTTGGGCGGTGCGCCCGTGCGACACAATGGATTGGTCGAGTATGCTCAGTCTGAGGTTGCTCATAAAAAAGGGGACAAGGTTCTCCGGATTAACAGTTCGTATGGTGTAAAGTTCAGGGATCGAAAGAAAATTACGAACCTGCAGAGCTGAAACAAACATTCGCCGCATGAAATGCCTGAGCGATCCTGCCTACAGGCACAGAATTTGAAGCGGCTTTTATTGAAAGTGATCAAGCTTTCGGACGGGAGGTAATCCCGGAGGGTCTCAGGGAGAAAGTTTGGCACCGGCGCTATTATTTTCAGAAAAACCGGAAATCATGGAAGTTCACATTAAGAAACTGGGCCCTGGCGATACAGACCAGTTCGCAGCGCTGATCAACGTGTTTGAGGAGGTGTTCGGCATGGAGAATCTTTTGGGGACGGGGCCGGGATACCTGGAAAGCCTGCTAAAGAAAGAAAGCTTTATGGTGTATGTAGCCCTGTTCGGGGAACGCGTCATCGGAGGGCTAACGGCCTACGTCCTGCCTTCATACTATTTTCAGTCGTCGGAGGTATATATCTACGACCTGGCCGTGGACCCCGTCTTCCGGAGAAAGGGCACAGGGCGCAAGCTGATCGAAGCCGTTAAGGCCGACTGCCGGGCGCTGGGCCTGAGGGAGGTCGTGATCCAGGCCGACGGGATGGATCAGCATGCCATCGACTTTTACCATGCCACGGGCGGGAAATCCGCAGACGTGGTTCATTTTTCATATCCTTTGTAATGTTTTATGCTTTAAACTACTAACCCATCAAAACCAAAGCCTATGATCCGCCAACTGCTTTTTACAGCCATGCTTGCTGTATCCACAAGCCTGAGCCAGGCACAGATAGATGTCGTAAGGACAATTTCCATGGAAAAAAATAAAGGAACCGATAAGCTGTACCTGATGCATGAGGATTCCGCCTACAGGATCCTGGCGCCGGAAAGCGCCATCCAGGAGGTCCTGAAAGCTTTCAAAGAGAGCGACCGCCTGCCCCTCGCCTTCCGGCAGCTGAATGCCGACAACTCCACCGATTATGCGCAGATGAGCGTGAAGCGCGGCCTTGCCTCCGAATCCCAGTACCTCATTCATGAGCTCCTGGAACGCGGCGCTTGCCTGATCGAACAGAAAAAGGACCATCTTAATATAAAACTGGTCGTCGCCATGAGCTATACCAGAGGCCAGGTGAAAGGCATCAGCTATTCCGTCGGGGATCACATCCTCTACAATTACATTGACCCTTCGGGCAACTAAAAAGCGTTTCCAGCATGACACCAGCTACATTAGAAATCAAGACAGCGATCCAGGTATCCAAAGCCGTGCATGAGGTATTTGAAGCGATCGCCGATCCGGCACAGCTCTCCAACTATTTCATCGCCGACAGCACGGGCCGCATCGAAGAAGGGAAAACGCTGATCTGGCACTTTCCCGAATTTTCGATGGACGTGCCGGTAAGGGGCAAAAAAACAGAAAAAGACAGCTACATCTCTTTTGAATGGGATGGCACGGAGAACCAAATGACGCTGGTAGAGATCACGCTCGGGGAGCAGCCCAACGGAAGCACCTTAGTGACTGTCACCGAAAAAGGGATGAAGCATACGGAGGCCGGCATCAAATGGCTTTCCGGAAATTCCGCAGGCTGGGCCAACTTCCTGGCCTGCCTGAAAGCTTACCTCGAATACGGCATCAACCTCCGCAAAGGGGCTTTTGATTTTATGCGCGAGCAGAAACCCGATTAATCTTCCCTGAGGGATAAGCCTTTTGCCTTCAGAGCCTCTCTCAATTTTGGCAAGGACGACTTGCCGAAGCCATGCAGCTTCAGCAAGTCTTTCTCGCTCCAGCGGCTCAGCTCTTTTTCCGTGCGGATGCCTGCGCCTTCCAGCGCGCGGCGGGCAGGCGCTCCCATCAAGGACAGGACGCCTTCCTCCGGCTTTTTTGCCGCTTCGCAAACGGGGCATGTCGGGCAATCGGTGCTTTTGTAATACTGATGTCCTTTCGGACAGGTTCGCAAGGTTTTTTTAGTTGTTGCCATTGTTATACGAATTTAAGCGTTTAAGTCAAATTTTGCATTCGCCAGGGACCGGACCGCTGGAAGTGACCGCGCTAAGCGCCAGGGATTGCAGCGGAAATCCTTTTGCCGGTTGCGTGGCGTAGTCTAAGGGCAGCCAAAGCAAGGCAAAAGATTGCAGCGGAAAGCCCGCCCGGCGCCCAAAACATGAAAGCTATCAGAATAAGTTGACGTCACAGAATATCGGCATAACAATTTTAAGGTTTACTTTCCGTAGCTATTAGTAAAAAATACAACAACGGCAGGAAGATATTGAATGGCTGGCACGCACACTGTTTTCATAAAATTTATTTTTGGGCGCCTGCCTGTCGGCAGATAGGCACGGGCGCAGTATTGCCCTACAAATCAATTCAACACTTCGCAAAGGTAGCCCTGCAAATGCATCAGCGATAAGATCTTTTCATGGTCTACCGAATCGCTCTCTATCCGGAGGATGCGGTCGCAGTCTTCGAGGTCGAAGTTAGCCATGTACTGAGGCCATTGCTCCTCCAGCAGCCTGAGCACCAGACCTGCCTGCACGCCATCGCTCACATTGGTCTTAAAGATCTCTACCATGTTATCAGGCCTGCTGTTGTTTTAATTTCAGACGCTTATGGTAAAACACATAGGAAAGAACGCCCAGGAGAACCGGGAGGAATACCGGCGCCCAGTTCTCTGCCGGCTTGCCCGCCGCCGCAATGCAATAGATGGCGCCGGCCAGGTCGATCATCAGGCCCGCATAGGCCCATTCCTTAAGGCGCGGAAAGCCCGGCAGTAAAATAGCAATAACACCCAGGGCTTTGGCAACACCCACAAAAGGCAGGAGGTAAGCAGGGAGCAGGATCTCCGCAAATCCTTTCACGGCCATATCGACCATCCATATATCAGGAATAGCGGAGAGCATCATAAAGGCCGCGAACAGGCCCGTAAAGATCCAATAAAGCAGGTTTGTTTTTTTCATGTTCAGTTGTTTTTAGGTTTAGGTTATCATTAAGCATTCCGGTCAAAATGCAGGAGCCAGGTATTGCCGTACTTATCTTTCAGGTCGCCGAATAAAGCGCCCCAGAAAGAGGTTTCCAGCGTATGCAGCACATTTCCTCCGCCCGAGGAGAGCTTACGGAAGGCCGTCCTGGCCTCGTCCTCGCTGCTGCAGTCGAGCATCATGGAAACGGCATTGCCCCTGATCCGGCCTTCGTCCTGCACCATATCGGTGCCCATCAGCACGGTATTTCCATTGGTGAGGGTGGCATGCAGGATCCACTGCTGCATGTTTTCAGGCATTTTTGCCGCGAGGGGCGAGTCGCCGATGGTTTGCAGATTCAGCTCTCCGCCGAGACAGTCTTTGTAGAAGGTCATGGCTTCGCGGCAGTTGCCGCTAAAGGTGAGGTAGGAACGGATGTGTTTCATATTTTTATATTAAGGACGTGTTTCATTGTTTTACCGGAACCATGCAGCGCATGTCCTTATCATTGAGGTAAAGCTCCAGGCAATAGCCCTGGGGATCGAGCTCCGGCAATGCCAGAAGCTCCCGGAACGTGCTGTCGACCTTGTCCATGTTCTCCGGAAAATTCAAAAGCAGCTCGCTCCTGTATTCGCCTTTCCGGATCACGAAGGTTTCGAGGCCATAGCTTTCCGCTTCTCCTGTCCGAAGCTGGCTCAGAGCTGCTTTGTAGATGATCCCGTCTTTTCCGTCGGCATAAGAAATGCCATAAGCTGTGCGCTGCTCAAGGGCCGGGAGCATGCTGTGCAGCTTCTGATGGGCAGCCTCTATGCGCTCGGGGAAAGAGCCTGCCTGTAGACAGATAACGGCGATGTCTTTTTCAATGATATAGATTTCCATGGATCTTGTGTTTAGCGTTCTGCCAGCTCCTTCAGGCGATCAAAGGCTTTTTCCCATTTCTCCGACATCATGTCGAACATGCTTTCGTCCATATCCGAGCTGATGTCGAGGCGCGTTGCACCCTGCTCTTCGGTAAGGCGGTAGCTCTCGCGGCCTCCCTTGTATTGCTGCGCTTCCGCGCTAACGGTATCCTCCTTACCGTTATACACCACTCCGGTGTATTCCACGATCAGCGATTTGCCCGGAATGCTCTCCGCAACGGTTGCCACCATGCCATTATTGCTCTGGTCCAGGAACAGGACCTTGCTGCCGGGTTTCCAGTCGGTCACGGCATAGGAGCCCGGGCTGAAGACAGAGTACCAGTCTCTGGTGTATCGGTCGAGGGTAAGCACATCCCAGATCTTCTCCCCGGAAGCCTGGATGAGGATGGATTTTTTAATTGTTTTCATCGTTTTAAGTTTTAATAGTGTAACCAGAGTTCCTGATGGTTGACATCACAAAATTACGCCAGCCAGTCAAAACAGGAGAGGTGCAAAACCGACCCTTTTCAGGGTTGTTTCCGACAAGACATTGTTGTACTTTTGGGTTGTTCTCTGCAAGCTTATCATTCACCATTTAATACGATGCCATGAAAACCGTCTCTATCCTTGCTCCCGAAACCGCCGTCATAGAAGCCATTGCCGACCCGCGCTATATGTTCAATGCGGTAAACATGTTCCTGCAATCCATGGGCAAGGCGCCCTTGTTCGAGGTGCAGGTGGTAGGCTCCAAAAAAGAAGTCAGGCTGGAGAACAGCTTATTCTCCGTACATACCGACCGGCAGATCAAGGACATTGACAAAACCGACCTGATCTTTATCCCTGCCCTGAGCGGCGACATGAAGCGCGCCGTGGAAGCCAACCGCGACCTGGTGCCCTGGATCGTGAGCCAGTATCACAAAGGCGCGGAAGTCGCCTCCCTGTGCGTGGGCGCCTTTCTCCTGGCGGAAACCGGCTTGCTGAATGGAAAGAAGTGCTCGACACACTGGGGCTTTTACAATGAGTTCAACAGCATGTACCCGGAGGTGGAGGTTGTGGACGGCAGCATCATCACCGAGGAGCAGCGCCTCTATTCGAGCGGCGGCGCCAACTCCTACTGGAACTTATTACTCTACCTGGTCGAAAAGTATACCGACCGCGACACGGCCATCCTCGCTTCCAAATTCTTCGCCATCGATATCGACCGCGACAGCCAGTCGGCCTTTATGATGTTCAAAGGACAGAAAGAGCACGATGATGAGGAGATCCGGAAAGCGCAGGAATTTATCGAGACCAATTACCAGGATAAGATCACGGTAGACGGATTAGCTGACCAGTATGCCATCGGCAGGCGAAGCTTCGAGCGCCGCTTCAAGAAAGCTACCGGAAACACGGTGGTGGAATACCTGCAACGCGTGAAAGTGGAAGCTGCCAAACGGAGCTTCGAGTCGAGCCGGAAAAACATCACGGAAGTGATGTACGATGTAGGATACACGGATACCAAGGCTTTCAGGGATGTCTTCAAAAAGATTACAGGCCTTACACCAGTGGAGTACCGGAACAAATACAACAAGCAGGCTAATTAAAATCTCCCGCAGATAGCGCTGATTGAAACAGCGGTGACGTGTGTAAAACACTATGATCCCTTCCTGCTCTCTATGAGCCTTTTCAAGACACGCCGTGATGTGGTTTTAAAATAAAAAACAGAACACGGATAATACGGATGAAGCAGATTGACACGGATCAGAGCCAGGTTTGATCTGCGAAGAACAGGGTCATTTCTCCTGCTCTCTATGATCCTATGTTACTATGTTGTTTTAAAATGCTTCTATAATCCCATTGCCTTCATCGTCTTGTCCATGATGGCGATCGCCTCATCGATGTGATGCTTCCTGATGATGAGGGCAGGCCGCAGACGGATGGAAGTTTCTCCCGCAGCAATCAACAGCAGGTTATTTTCAAGCGCCTTTTTGATAAGCGTGTCCCGCTCTTTGGCTGTTGGCAGGTCGAAGGCGCATTGCAGGCCCCTGCCGCGGATGTTCGTGATCTTTCGTTTCTTCGCCAGCTTCTCCAGTTGCTTGAGGATGTAAGCGCCCTGCTTCGCCGAGTTCTGCACCAGCTTTTCCTGATGGATCACCTCCAGGATCTTTGCAGCCCTGACCATATCCGGCAGGTTGCCGCCCCAGGTAGAGTTGATCCTGCCTGCTGTGGTAAAGCAATTATCCTTTACCTCATCCACCCTCGCCGTCGACATGATGCCGCACACCTGCATCTTTTTGCCGAAGCACAGCAGGTCAGGCGTCACGCCGAAATGCTCGTAAGCCCAGAACCTGCCGGTGAGCCCTACCCCATTCTGCACCTCGTCGAAGATCAGCATGGCCTCCTGCTCATCCGCGATCTTTCTCAGCTCCTGCAGAAACTCCTTCCGGAAATGGTTGTCGCCGCCTTCGCTCTGGATAGGCTCGATGATGATGGCGCAAATATCGTCGCGGTGCTCCTTAAAGGCTTTCATGATCTGCTTCAGGGCTTCCTTTTCTTTTTTGGCGACCTCCGCCACAGAAGCTTTGGTCAGCGGAAAGCTGATCTTCGGATTATCGATGCGCGGCCAGTCGAACCTGGCGAACAGCTCGGTTTGCACAGGCTTGCTGTTCGTCAGCGATAAGCAGTAGCCGCTGCGTCCGTGGAAGGCCTGCCTGAAATGGATGACCTGCGTCCCTTTCTCTCCCCTGATACCTTTCTGCCTGTTCTTTTTCACCTTCCAGTCCATCGCTACCTTGAGGGCGTTCTCCACCGCGAGCGTCCCTCCCGAGATAAAGAAAGCGTGCTTAAAGGCTTTGGGCATGGCATACCTGCCAAAGGCTTTCAGAAAGCCGGTATACTGCCTCGTGTAAAAATCCGAATTGCTGGGATTCTCTATACCGGCAATCAGCAGGTCTTTGATGAAAGGCTTATCAGACAAGAGCTTCGGGTGGTTATGCCCCAGGGCATTGGTTGCAAAGAAGGAGAACAGGTCGAGGATCTCCCGCTTATTGGTAGCGTCGTAGATATAGCAATCGTGGCATTTTTCCAGGTCGATCACGAATTTAAAGCCGTCCGCGAGGACGTATTGCTGTAACACGGAACGTACTTTTTGGAAATCTGATTCAGCGGCTTTCATAGGCGGAGGATTTTTCTTGTTTCCACTAAAGTAAAACACCCTGCCAGGAAAGCAAAAAAAGAGCGGCCTTTATAACCTTGTTTAACATTTATATTTTTCCTTATCTTTAAGTAAGCCTATCTCCCATGAAAAAAATCCTTGCCTTTCTGCTTACCGGCCTTTGCGTCTTTTCGTGTAAAAAACAGGATCCACCGGTTATCCCGGAAACCGATCTCCCGACGAATGTAACGCTCTTCCGGCCTCATGGCCTGGATGTGAGCTGGGATCTTTCCGGCAGCAACCGCATCGCCTATTCCATGAAAGAAAGCGATACCTATTACGATGTGCACCTCACCGATCCTGACGGCAACAACGATGTATGCCTGACCTGCAACAGCCCATTGCTGCCTAACAAACATATCTGCTGCCCTTACTGGCACCCTTCCGGCAAATGGCTGATGCTGGTCGTGGAACAGGCTACCCATGCCGGCTCCTCTACGGATGCCCTCCCCGGCTTTGGCGCTTATTGCGATATCTGGGTGATGAACGTGTCGGCAACCAAAGCGTACAAGATCGTCAGTATTCCCGGAGACATGAGTCACGGCGTTATTGCACCACGCTTTTCGCCTGATGGAAAACAGATCGTATGGACCGACCGTAAAACACAGCCTAATCTGCTGAACCCTACGGAAACCGCCGGCTACTGGACCATCAAAATTGCCGACTTTGCCTTCGGCGTATCCGACAGTGTTCCGGTAGTAAGCAACATCAGAACCATCGAGCCCGTTGCCAATGCCTTCTACGAGTGCTACGGCTTCTCTCCCAACAACAGCCGCCTGATTTTCTGCAGCAACATGAACAAGCCTTCCTTTTTCGATGAACACATTTACACCATTGATACAACAGGAAATAATCTCACACAGCTCACTACCAAAGATTACAATGAACATGCTTTTTACAAGCCCGATGGCAGCAGGATTGTATGGATGAGCAATACGGAAAGCGGCGCAGGCGGTACTGACTGGTGGATAATGAACTCAGATGGAACCGATAAAAGAAGGCTCACCTTTTTTAATGAAGCCAAAAATCCCCAGTATGCCGGGAAAGCCGTGTGGGCAGGCCTGGGAGCTTTCTCACCCGACGGCTCCCGCTTTGTGGGCGGGCGGCAGGTAAGCCTCGTTACACAGGAAGGTGAAATTATGATGGTAGAGCTGAAATAACAGAATAAAGCTCTCCATAAAAGAGCTTTATTCCATTGATGACGCTCTTCACTGCTTACGCCTTTTCAAGATAAGCTTTCAATGCATCCGCAAAATGCGTCCAGCCGGCTGTAAAGCTTGTCGGGGCAAAGTTCGCGCCGTTGGCGGCAAAGGATTCGAGGCCTGTGTGAACGATCCTCAATACCGTTTTGCCACCCTGTGCCTCCAGCTCCCAGCTCACAAGCGAGTTGCCGGGATAGCCGTCGTAGCGCCAGCTGTATGCCAGGCGCCTTTCGGGCACCACCTCGGTGACCTCGCACAGGTGCTTGTACTGCACGTCATCCGCACCGGCTGTAAAATTAAAGGTAAATCCCACTTCCGCCCTGAACTCCTCCAGGCCGAAATACCATTGGCGCATTTCCTCCACGCGGGTAATTGCTTTCCATACGGTTGATACAGGCGCATTCAGCACCCTTTCTACGATAACTGTTTTAGGTTCCATGATTCATTTGGTTTAGTATATTATGTAACTATTCGGTTACAAATATATAAGTAACTGTTCGGTTACGCAAATAATGGATCATTTTTTCCGAATTTCTTTATTTAGGCAAAGGAACAAACTCCGTTTCTCCGGGCACTTTCGGGAACTCCTGTTTCAGCCAGCGCTGGCGCGCCTCCTCGATCAGGGCTTTATCGGAGGCCACGAAGTTCCAGTGAATAAAGCGCTCTTCGGGAAAGGCCTCCCCGCCAAAGATGTAAATGGTAGAGTTATCGCTCATCTCAAATTCGCAGAGGCCGCTGTCTTTCGCTACCAGCAGCTGCTTCGGCTCAAACAGGGTGCCCTCGCTGACGATATGCCCGTCGAGGATATAGATCGCGCTTTCGCCAAACAGCTCCTTGCCGATGTAAATGCTTTTCTTCGTCGTCGTCTTCAGCTCCAGCAGGTACAGGGAGCTATAGACCGGCACCGGTGATTTCCGCCCGAAGGCCTCGCCGGCGATCAGCCGGAAGGAGACACCCTGCTCTTCCCAATGTGGCAGGTCCTGCTTTTCGACGTGCGCAAAGGAAGGCTCCATCTGCTCCAGCTCCTTCGGCAAGGCCACCCAAATCTGCAGGCCGTGCAATACCTTGTCGGACTGACGCAGATACTCCGGCGTACGCTCCGAATGCACAATGCCTTTTCCGGCCGTCATCCAGTTGACAGCGCCCGGTGTGATCTCCACTTCCGTGCCGAGGCTATCCCTGTGCATGATGCTCCCGTCGAACAAATAGGTGAGCGTGGATAAGCCGATGTGCGGATGGGGCGGCACATCGAAGCTTTCATGATCGCTCAGGAAAGCGGGGCCCATATGGTCGATAAAGGCAAAAGGCCCTACCATGCGTTTTTCGCGGAAAGGCAACAGGCGCCCGACCATAAAGCTGCCGATGCTGGCAGCGCGTTCTTCGATAATGAGTTGGATATTTGACATAGTGTAAAGATAAACATATGTTTTTAGTTTTTTGATGAGCCCGGAGCCGTTAACCTTTATGATGCTCCGTCCTCCTGAACAAGTTCTGATCTGCCTATTAAGCCACATACAAAAACAGGAGACTGAACCATTCTCAATCTCCTGTTATGCATAGAGTAAACGCTTTCCAGCTCCAACCGGGCTCCTGAAACAAGCTCAGGGTGACCCGTGTTGTATGGAAATTTTCATTTAAGCATCTTTAATCCTCCAGGTAGCCGAATTTACCCATGTTGAAATCCTCCACCGCCTGTACGATCTCTGCTTTGGTATTCATCACAAAGGGGCCGTAGGTTGCGATCGGCTCATGGATCGGCTCTCCGCTCAGCACGAGCACCACCGCATTTTCGGAAGCTTCGACGCTAAAGTCCTCGCCATCGTTTGCCAGCAGCGCCAGGTGATCGGTGGGCACTGCGGTTTCGCCGTTTACCCGGATACTTCCTTCCACCACCAGCAAGGCCGTGTTATAGCTTGCCGGGAAGCTGAAGGAGGCTTTCGCTCCTTTGTTCAGACGGGCATTATACAGATGCACCGGTGTGAAGGTGGAGGCGGCGCCTTTGATGCCCTGGTAATCGCCCGAGATCACCTCGATGCTTCCGCCATCGCCGGGAAGGATGAATTTCCCGATCTTATCTTTCACAATTTCCTGGTATTTCGGCTTCGACATTTTGTCCTTGGCCGGAAGGTTTACCCAGAGCTGCACCATCTGGAACTCGCCACCGGCTTTGCTGAACTCCTCTTCGTGGTATTCCTTATGCAGGATGCCTGAGGCAGCGGTCATCCACTGCACATCGCCCTCCCCGATAACGCCTTTATTTCCGGAGCTGTCGCCGTGTGCCACTTTACCTTTATAGGCAATGGTGACGGTCTCGAAACCGCGGTGCGGATGCACGCCCACGCCTTTAGGAGTCTCAGAAGGCGGGAACACGAACCTGGAATTATAGTCCATCATGATAAAAGGGCTCATGCGCTGCATCGTCAACGCGCCGGGAATAAAATTATGCACCCGGAAGCCGTCTCCTACAAAGTGCGGTGTGCGCGGGGCAATCACCGATTCTATATGTCTTGTTTTCATAGCTGTATTGTTTTTTGTTTTACAGAACAAAGTTACGACAGGGAGGAGCGCAGCACATTGATGTATGATAGGAAATGAGGTGATGGTGTGGCTTCAACTCCGCTCAGCCATCTCAAGGGCTTCTGATGGCACTGTATAAATGACAAAGGCACCGCAGATGCCTATCCGCGATACCCCTGAAAGTGCTGTCCTGCTCTTGAAC
>Ga0233425_10007057_pt1 | contig 16043 bp, 11 predicted proteins | sample Watercolumn_Towu_2_FD_181712 | JGI IMG/M metagenome (GOLD analysis project Ga0233425, IMG submission 181712) | Freshwater microbial communities from Lake Towuti, South Sulawesi, Indonesia - Watercolumn_Towuti2014_140_MG | ecosystem: Environmental > Aquatic > Freshwater > Lake | place...
GAGCTAGCGGAACGAGGCCGCGCAAGGCCAACCCCAGCAGGGTTTTTCCTGAGCCAGAGGGCCCGAGCAGACCGTGCGGTGCGGTGGTGTCCAAACACAGACTGAGGTCTTGAAGGAGCGCTGGCTCGGAGTCCGCCGTCTCGGTGGTCAGATTCTCGATGCGCAACATGCGTGGGATTCTATGCACGAGGGCCGCTCTCGTTATCCTGCACGCGATGAGTGCGAATGCCGCCGCTTCTTTGCGCTTGGTCGTAGCGGGTGAGCGCCTTTCTGATGAGGCCGCTCTAGAGGTCTACCTCCATGCGGACATCAAGGATCTGCAAGCCTGCGCACGGGCTGTACGCAACCGCTTCGCAGCCCAAGACTCCGTGAGTTTCTTGGTTGACCGCAATGTCAACTACACCAACGTTTGCATCACGGACTGCAAGTTTTGCGAGTTCTATCGGCCCCCAGGACACTCCGAGAGCTATGTCCTCACACGGGATGTGTTGGCGCGCAAACTCGACGAGCTCGCGTCCATCGGTGGTTCGCGGGTGCTTCTGCAAGGAGGTCATCACCCGGAGCTACGCCTCGCTTGGTACGTCGATCTCTTTCGCTGGCTTCGGGAGCGTTGGCCGAGTTTGCAACTGGACGCACTGAGCCCCTCGGAAATCGAACACATTGCATCGCTCGAGAACATGAGCACGCGCGAGGTCTTGGCTGTGCTCGCGGATGCTGGCCTCGGCGGGGTTCCTGGCGGCGGAGCTGAGATCCTAGAAGACTCCATTCGCGATGTGGTCTCACCGCGGAAGACTCGCACCCGCGACTGGCTGCGCATCATGGGTGAGGCCCAAGATCTCAATCTCTACACCAGCGCATCTCAAGTGGTTGGCTTCGGCGAGGAAGCGAGCCATCGCCTCGCCGCTCTGCGCGCCGTGCGGGATCACCAAGATGCGCGCCTTGCGCAGGGACGCATCGGTTTCCTTGCCTTTGTCGCGTGGCCATTGCAATTCGAAAGCCGCTACGGTCATGTGTTCGGCGAACTGAAGGGCTGGAACTTGGGTGCAGACGCCGCGGGCTATCTGCGTCACATCGCCTTCTGCCGCGTCTATCTCGACAACATTGCGCACTTCCAAGCATCTTGGCCCACCATGGGCCTTGAGGTGGCGGCGCAAGCACTCCATCACGGCTGCGATGACATGGGCGGCATCATGATGGAAGAGAATGTCGTTTCTCAAGCAGGGTCGATTCACTGCAGTGTGACGGAAACCGAGGTCCGCAACACCATCGTGGCGGCCGGGTTCTCGCCTTGGAAGCGAGACTCTTGGTATCGCGCGGCACACGCTCCCCTGTCATGAATTCCGTGCGTGCGGCACTGGCAGAGGAACTTGCGCCATGGATGAAAGTCTTGGTGCTAGGTGTCACACCTGCTTGGCTAGCCGACACCGCTGTAGAGATTCAGAGCGCTCCGAGCAGACTCCCCCTCCCGCCCATCGCACCGGATGCCATTCTTCTCGGCGCTGAGCATCTCGAGGAGCTTGGAACGGCGTGCTTGCGCAAGTTGCCCCCACGCGGGCGACTGTTCATTCTGCGCCCGCAACAGGCGCAGCCACCATCGGGCTGGTGGTCCAAGTCCTTGGTCGAAGGCGAACTGTGTGTCTGGGTGCGTGAGCAACAACCCCAGGCTCCCGACTGGCGCAAGTTGCGTGCGGAGTTGGCTTCGTTGTTGTCGAACGGAGCCTCGCAAGGAACCTCAACCGGAGCATTGGCTCTGCGTGTGCAGCACGCGGCCCGCGAGCGCGAGGCCTGCACCCGCCCGCTGGCTTTACTCCTCGCTCACTCCGCAAGCGTTGGACCAGACATCTCTGAATCAACAGGGCGCACGCTCGAAGAAGTCCGCGACTTGTGCGCCCACGTCAGGCATCAAACACTCACGCTCCTCGACAGCCTGATAGAGCGCACAGCATCTGCTGACACATCCACGCAAGCCCGGATCGAAGAGCTCGTGGGTGCACAAGTGCTCCGCGACAGAGCACTGCGCCAAGGCTGAGCTCAGACGATGTCGAAGTCCCCGAGGCTGACGCTCCACGCATTCTTCAACCCCTCGAGGGGCAGGTTCACATCGTCGTAAGTGCGCGCCACAAATCGGAACTGCGATGGCTCCGGCCACCAACCAATAGAGCCAAGGGCAACCCATTCCATGGATTCCGGGCGCACGAACACTTGCACGCGTTCGCTGCCGCTAGCCGCAGCGGCTGCGCGCACGCCCTCGTTCACCTGCATGGCCAGCGGATGCTCGTGATCGACCAAGAGTTCCGCACAAGCACTGACCTTCATGCCGAGCCAGCCGTGACGCAACACGGCCAGCGCGAATAGCACGCCGCACTCATCCCGGAACGAGAGCAACTCGTATCGCACATCAGGGTTTTCGAGATAGCGCCAATTCATGTAGCGCTGATCGCGCAGCGTGGTGACGCCGTGACGTGCTTGGACTCGCTCTTCAAAGGCATTCCATTCAGGGGGCAATGCCTCGATGCGCTGGCACGATGCAGGCAAGGGTGCGTTCAGGGCCGTCGTGGTCATGAACTGCACGTCGTAGAGGTGCGAGTACCCCAAGAGTTTTCCGCCCAATCGAAAAGCCTGTGGATTCGGCAACCCGTACATGATCACTTCGCGATCTGGGCGACCGAAATACTCCACGAACTCGTAGCAGGTGGTGGCGAACAGCCCTGGGCGCTTCAATCCCATCCGGAACTCCGGATCGGTCATGCTGTCCACAATCTCGCCGAAACACGCGCTCCCTCCGCCTGCGCGCATCACTCTCGGAATGCCGCAGAACTGAGACAACACACGCCCGCCAGGTTGCTTCGCGAGAAAAATGTGCCGCCCTGCGGGGTTCTTGTTGAACTCCCACTCCCACGTCGGGAGTTGCCGCTGCTGTCCGAACACCTTGTTGAACACGCGCAAAATCTCGTGCTCGTCACCGGGCTCGTAAGGGCCATAGCTCACGTCGGTCGCTTCTAAGGACACCGCGTAGCCCTCCACGCTTGCACGGTGTCTCCCGTCTTGGGATCCACGGTGCGAATCCAGTAATGCGTGCAGGCCAAACTGTCCCAGAACGCCTGCGGCAAACGGTAGCTCCCCGTCCGCCCCGGGAAGATGCCCACGGTGAGAGAGAACTTCGCGTTGCCGGAAACCTCAACGCACGCATCCGCATCCTTCAGATCGATCTCTGGAGCTTGCGCCGACGGGCTGAGCACCGTGAGCGGCCAAGGCGCGATCTGATCTTCCGCGTGGGCCTTCGCGCGTTGCACGAGCGTCTCCAAGACGCGCGCGCCGGCGTCTCCAAAGTGTCGGTGGAAGTAGCGTCGAGCGCCCACGCCGTTCCGGTACATGGCCGCCTTCATGCGAGGCAATGCCGAGCGCGAGAAGTGGTGCACGATCCGCGCCGCGGGCACATGCCAAAGCCCGAGGTTCTGCTGGTGGTAGCGACGAAACAGATCCGTGTCCTCGTAATAGAGCGGATAGCCCGCATCGAATAGCCCGTGCTTCAAGAGGGTTGCTCGGCGCCCGAGGAAGAAGCCGCCCGAAAGCATGGGGAGGCGGCACGGAGAACTCGCGGTCCAATAATCGCGAGCGAAACGCGCACGACGGCGCACATGAAAGCGAGCCACACCCGGATGCGAACGCGCGATGCTGACAAGGCTCTCGTTGAAGAGATCCGGCAATTCGTTGGGCGGGAGCAACACCTCGCCGGCTAAGTCCATGCTGGCCAGCGGCCCCACGAGCGCGGCACCGGGAGAAGTTTCCAACGCATCGATCAATGCGCCGAGGCAGCCCCGGCGCACCAACACATCCGGATTCGAAACGAGGTGCCAACGCCCGTGTCCGGCGTGCAGTGCTTGATTGTTCGCGATGGCGTAGCCAACGTTTTCCGAGTTGCGCAGGAGGCGCGCGCCCGCATCGTGACACGCGCGTTCGAGCAAAGCGTGGTCTTCGGCGCGAGATGCGTTGTCCACCACCAGGATCTCTAGGCGGCCCTCCCGCCCTTCCACGCTGAAGGTGTCCTCGCGCAGGCTACCGAGCAGCCCTTCGAGCATGGCTGCGGAGTTGTAGTTCACGATGGCGACGGAAACGTCCGGCGTTCTCATCCTTGACCGCCCTTCAGCCGGCGAATCTCTGCGCGCAAGCCCTCTTCCCGCACATGCGCTGCCATCAGATCGCGCAACAGTTCCTGAGGCTTCAGGGCTAGCGCAGTTTCGGCCATGGCGAGAGGAGAACAACTCGAGCGCTGCACGGACATGCGCTTCAAGGTCACCTCGTGGACCGCAGCTGCTTCCGCCTGCACCGCAAGGCGATGCAGCCAGTGCGTCAGAGCATCAGGCTGCACTTCATCGAATGCTCCGCAGTTCAACGCCGCGGCCGCGCGGACCAGCACGGAACTCAAGCTCAAGGAAGAGAGAGCGGGATTGCCAGCTCGCCACTGAACCCGCACCACGTCGCCGTTAGCGAGGAGTGCATCTGAGACGGCGAGCTGCGCCGAGGACAGACTCAAAGCCGCAACCAACCGATCCACGTGATGCGCCATCAATAGGTCGGGCGCACACACGAAACCCACCAATTCTCCGCTGGCTTGTTGCGCAGCGCGATTCAGTGCTGCGCCGGGAGTCGTCCCCGCCGCGAGAGGCACCCATTTCAAGCGCGAAGCCATGTCGAGGCCGTCTAGAACGTTCTCGCGCGCGAGGCTTGAGGCCACAACGAGCTCCGTGTCCGGATAATCCTGCGTCAGCGCCGTCTCAATGCTGCTGCGCAGAGAGTCCGCATCCTCTCCCATCACGAGCAGACTCACCTTGGGCCGCATTTGCGGCGCGGCGGAGGTACTCCTCACCTCCGGAATAGGGAGCGTTCGGGGATCGAAGGCACTCCCCTCTCGCAGCGCGTGAGCCGCTCCGCGCAACGCATCCGCAGCAGCGCCCTGCAGATCACCTAGCGAGCGCAATGCGTCCTCGGGGCGCAGCAGGCGCAAGTAGTAAACCGCAAGGAGGTGCTTAGCGTCAGGCGCTTCTGGCATCAACCGCACGGCTTCGAGCGCATCAGGAAATCCATAACTCGGATCGGCACCACCGCGCAAAGTGTGCGCCGCAAAACTCAAATGCGCCCAAGCAGCCTCGTCCGGGTTGCTGTAGTTGAAGCACTCCCCTGGTGCGGGCACCAAACGCACTGAGAGCCCGCCGTCAAAGAGCAGTTGGTGATTGAGCACGTTGCGGAACTTGTGCTCCGCACGTTCGCGCAACTCGCGATCGTGAAAAAGCAACCCGTAGAAGAAGTTGCGGAATGGATGCTCTGCGTAGGTCCGCGGAGTGAACACCAACGTGTCGCCATCGCGATCCACAACCCAGCGGTGCGTTGGGTTGCCGTTGATCATCTCTCCTGCGCGGCTAGGGACCTCTACGAAGCCTCGTTTCGCTACGCGCGAGAGTTCCCTCGCAGCCGCAGCGGGATCTAGAACGTGCTCGAGGACCTGCGTGCAATAGACGAAATCGAACTCGCCATCGGCGAAGGGCAGATTCTCTGCGGGAGCTTCGACGTATCGCACGTCTGCGCGCAGCACGCCGGGAGCGCCGTTACGCTGCGCGCACGCGCCGAAGGTCAGATCGCAGACCACATTGGCGCGAGGGAATGGGTTTCCCGCGCCGCCGACTTCCAACACGCGGTCTCCTGGCCCGATCCCCAACTGAACGCAAGTCTCAGCAACGTCTCTGAGGGGCCAGTTGGGGCCGAACGCGTTGCGCGGCGCCTGTGTCATGACCCGCCACTAGGAATCCACTGCGTGTTGGCAAGGAATGTGCCCTTCTCCATGCCCCCATGCTGCACCTTGAAGCGACACCAGGACAAGCGCTGATCGATCACGTGCTCGCAACTCTCGTCGAGGAGGTAACCGCTCACATAGAACTCGCCGCTCGTAAGCGTCAGGGGTACGCGCACGCGCATACTCCCGCCACTGCCCTCGAAGAAACAGCCGCTCTCTAGCGAGCGTGACGAGAAGATCTGCACGTCGTCATTGCGATTCACAATAATGCCCACATGGAAGCGTCCGTGCCCGGCGGGATTGCGCACTTCCAAGTGAATGTCCACGACTTCACCACTGGCAAAATCAGCGCGCCACTCATCGGCGCCCGCTGCAGTGATCTTCATTTCCCCGAGGTGCGGCGCCCCTGCGGCAGCAGTCACGGCTTGCGTTTTGGCCGCTTGCGCAGACTGTCCGCCCGAAAGCGCATACTGGAAGTTCACGTATTCGTCGGTGACATTGATGGGATTGCCAGAGGTCACCACCGCGCCGTCATGGATCCAGATGGCGTTGTCGCAGATCTGGCGCACGTGATACACCGAGTGGGAAACAAAGAGCACCGTTGTTCCCGACATGCGTATTTCACGCACCTTGTCCATGCACTTCTTTTGAAAGTGCTGGTCCCCCACGGCGAGGACCTCGTCGAGAATGAGCACGTCAGGTCGAGACATCATGGCCACGGCAAACGCGAGGCGCATGGACATGCCTGAGGAATACGTGCGCACAGGGCGCAAGAGGTATTCGCCCACCTCGGCGAATTCGGCGAGCTCTTCGAAACGTTCGCGCACCTCTGCCTTCGGAATGCCCATGATGGCGGCATTCATGAAGATGTTGTCCTTGCCGGAGAACTCAGGATGGAAGCCGGCACCGAGTTCGAGGAGAGAGCCCAAACGACCCTCAATGCTGTAAGTGCCGCTCGTAGGCAGCGTGGTGCCAGCCAGGATCTTGAGCAAGGTGGACTTGCCCGCGCCATTCGCACCCACGACACCCAATGAAGACCCGCGTGGGACTTCGAAGCTCACGCCCCGCAGGGCCCACTTCTCGGCGTGCTTGCGGCTGCGACCGCCGGAGGCCCACTCGATCACCCGCGACCAAGAGTCCGGGTAAATCTTGTAGCGTTTGGAAAGTCCACTGACGACGACGCGGCCCATCCTAGACCTCATCCGCAAAGCGCATGCGGTTGCGCATGAAGACTGTGTATCCGAGGAACAGCGTCGCTAGAGCGACGAGCCCGAAGATGCCGAGCCAAACTAGCGGTGGGCTGCTCACGTCCGCCGGCACAAGCGGCATCTTGGCGCGCATCTCCGGCGTGCTGGTGAGCAACAACGCCTGCCAATCACTAGGGTGATAAACAAAGATGGCTCGGTAGCTCTCAATCAAGTAGCTCATGGGGTTCCAGCGCATGACCGTCGCTGTGATCTCACTCTGTTCGAAGCGCCCGAACATGAAGATGGGGGTCATGAAGAACCAGAAGTTCATGAGCATCGGCATCATGCTGCCGATGTCGCGCACGAACACGCATGCGGCGGCGATGAGCAAGGCCAAGCCCAGGGTGAACGCGACTTGCAGCGCGAGGGCAATGGGCAGCACCCAGACGTGATGAGGCAGTTCGCCATGCAGGACGAACACCGCCACGGTGAGTATCGAGAAACCCACGAGGGTCTGCACGATGCCGCTCAACACCAAGGTGACGGGGATAATCTCGGAGGGGAATGCGAACTTCTTGATGAGGCTTCCGTTCTCACCGATGCACGTGGCCGCGCGCGTGATCGTCTCGCCGAATCCGATCCACGGAATCAGTCCGCAGAACATGGCTAGGGCGAAGTAGCCCGTGCGCGCCTCCAATTCGGGCGGCATCCGGTTGGCCAAGAACGACTCGAACACCACGTAGAAGACGGCGAGAAACGCCAGCGGCTGCAGCACCATCCACGCTTGCCCGAGAATGCTGCCTCGGTACCGCGCCCGCAGGTCGCGGTTCAGCAAGGTGCTGATGAGTTCGCGGAAGCGGAGTGATTGGCGAACGAGTGCGATCAATGGTGGGCCCCCGTTACAGACGGGTTTGGTGACAGCAGATGCTATCCCTCACCCAAGGCAGCGGCAACACTTCGGCGCGAACTCGAGCGATTCTAAACTTGCCTGCGGCAGAGGTTTGAATCGAGCCCGTGCTTTGACGATAGAGCTTCGCGTGTGGTAGTTTCGGCCACAGCGAGCGCGCGCATGACGCGGCTCCATTTCGCAGAAAACACTGATGAACTGTCCCCGTTGCGGCCACTCGGAATCGACTGCTGAGCACCAAAGCCGCTGCCTCCTACGCGGCGGCAACGAAGCTTTGGTCTTGGGCGCCGGACTTGCAGGCCTCTCTGCAGCGCTCCGCCTCGTGCGCATGGGCTGGAAGGTCACAGTCCTCGAATCTGCCGAGCACGTCGGTGGCCTAGCCGCGAGTCACACCATCAAGACGGAATGGGGCGAGTTCGACTACGACAACGGCCCACACCGCTTCCACACCACCGACAAGCATGTGATGGACGAGGCCATGGGCCTCCTCGGTGAGGACATCGTTTGGGCCGCGCGGCAGTCGCGCATCTACCTCTACGGACGTTTCTTCCACTATCCCCTGCAGGGCGGCAATGTGTTGCGCAACCTGCCGCCGCTGGTGCTCGTCAAGGCGTTTTTGGACTACATCGCGGTCAAACTGCGCAACATCGTGGCCCGAAAGCCAGACAACAACTTCGAAAACTGGGTGGTCAACCGCTTTGGCCGCAAGCTCTATGACGTGTTCTTTGGCACGTACACAGAGAAAACTTGGGGCATCCCCTGCAACAAGATCAGCGCTGACTGGGCTGCGCAACGCATCTCTTTGCTGAGCCTGTGGGACACGGTCAAGAAGACTCTGTTCGCGTCGCGTGGTTCGAACGTGCCACGCACCTACGTCTCGCGGTTCTTCTACCCGCGGCGCGGAGGCATCGGGAAGCTCTGTGAGCGTTACGCAGAAGAGATTCGCAAGGCCGGGTCGCAGGTGATCACCGGAGCGCGCGTGACCGCAGTCCATCATGCCGATGGACGCGTGACCGGAGTCACGGCCTCCATCAATGGGACCGAGCGGCGCTTCGCAGGCGCGCACGTGATCTCCACGATTCCCGTCACGGTCCTAGCGCGACTCCTAGATACACCTGCGCCAACGCAAGTGCTTCAGTCCGCGAACACGATGAAGCACCGTTCGATGATCTTTGTTTACATGATCCTCTCCCGCCCCACGGTCACTCCCGACCACTGGATCTATCTCCCCGAACAGACGCTGACCACCCATCGCTTGAGCGAGTTCAAGAACTTCTCCCCGGAATCCGCGCCTGCGGACAAGACGCTTCTTTGCGCCGAGATCACCTGCGACTACGGCGACTCGGAGTGGAACATGTCGGATGCCGAACTTCAGGGTTTGGTGGTGAAAGACATGGGCCGCTTGGGACTCATCCGCGAGAGCGAGATCTTGCGAACCTTCTCACGCCGCGAGCGCTACGCCTATCCCATCTACGACTTGGAATACCGAGAGCACCGCGACCGTGTCCTCGCGCACATCAACAGCATTGACGGGCTCATCACCACTGGTCGGCAGGGACTCTTCAAATACAACAACATGGATCACAGCATCGGCATGGGCCTTGCCGCCGCCGACAATCTTGCAGGAGCGGGCGCTGATCACGCGCGCGTCGCTTCGGGCCAGGAATACTTCGGCTGAGCGCCATGGCGGCCCGCAGTCGCGCAATCCTAGATCGCTTCGCACACATTCCGTTAGAGGAAGTGCCTTGCTACCTCTGCGGCAGTCAAGACGCTGACACTCTCGTCGTCGACCCGCCCTTCAAGGTGCGACGCTGCAAGCACTGCTCCCTCGGCTACACCTCTCCGCGCTGCCAAGCCGCTGATCTCGCACAGGTCTACGGCGATGGCTACTTCGAAAACGACGCTTCGGCAGCCCTCGGCTACTCGTCCTACTCCCGCGACGTCACCGCTTACGTGCGCACCTTTCGCCGCAAGGTTCCGGTGATTTCTCGCCACGCCACTGGCCCGCGAGTCCTCGACGTGGGGTGTGCGGCCGGCGCCTTCCTCGTGGCCATGCGCGAGCAGGGATACGAACCGCACGGATTGGAGCTCGCCCCCGCCATGGTGCGCCATGCGCGGGAGGAGTTCGGGCTCTCTGAGGTCTATCAAGGCACCCTCGACAGCGCTCCGTTCCCACGCGCGTGGTTCGACGTCATTACGCTCTTCGACGTCTTGGAGCACGTCCCTGATCCGGTTGGCGTCTTGCAGCAAGCACGCACCTTCCTGCGACCAGGCGGAATCCTCGTTCTCCAGACCCAAGACCTCTCTAGTTGGCTACCGCGCCTCGTTGGATCGCGCTGGCACCACTTCAAACAGGTCGAGCACATCTTCCATTTCAATCCCAAGACCATTGCCGAGGTGTTGAAGCGTGCTGGCTATCGCATCCGCCGACGTTCCCGTGAGACCGCCGGCAAGTACTTTTCCATCGGCGATCTCATGGACCGCGCTCACCAGATGCTTCACATTCCCCGTTGGATGCTGGTGCCACTGCGACCTTTTGCCCGGCGCTACGTCTGGGTGAATCCCCGCGACGAAATGTTCATCATTGCGGAGCCCTTGCGGGAACACTAATGGAGAAATCCGCCTATCACGAGTTTCGCGATCTTGAGGACCGGCACTGGTGGTTCATCGGCCGTAAGGCCATCTTCACGCACTTGCTCGCGCGCCTCGAGCTACCCCGCGCACCACGCATTCTCGACATGGGCTGTGGCATGGGGGGGATGCTGCAAGAACTTCAAGCCTTGGATCCCAACGCCGTCGTGTTGGGCGCCGATGTCGCCCAAGAAGCCCTCTCCCATTGCCGCCGGCGCGGCTTTCATCGCGTTCTCAAAGCCCACGGCGAATCGCTGCCCTGCGCGAATGCCAGCTTGGATCTCATCACGGCATTCGACACCTTGGAACACATTCCAGCAGAATTGGAGACCTTGGCCGAGTGCCAACGCGTGTTGAAGCCCGGTGGATGGCTCATGCTGTCTGTGCCCGCATGGCAGGTGCTCTATACCCACCAAGACCGCATCGTTCATCATCAGCGCCGCTATACTGCGAGCGATCTCGAACGAAAACTCCGCGCGCAGGGCTTTGATGTGCTGAAGGCGAGCTACATCAACTTCTTCCTCTTCCCCATGATCCTGCCCGTCGTACTGGCGGTGAAACTGTGGCAGACAGTCCTGCGGACAGAACCCGGGCAACGCACCAACGTGGGCTTGCCCGTGCCCTTGTGGATGAATGCGCTTTTCGCAGCGATCTTCTCCGCAGAGCGACATGTGCTGACCAGACTGTCTGTGCCTGCTGGCCACTCCTTGCTCGTGATCGCTAGGAAGCCCGCAGGCTAATGCGCTTCCTTGCGGCAAGACGCGAGGCGCTGCTGCTCTGGGTTGCGCCGCTACTGCTCATTGGCGCTTGCCTCTTTGGTGATCGCGCATTCCTTCCACGTCACTCGGAGTTGCAGGATCTGCCCTGGGCGCGCCGAGACGCGAATCTAGAGATCCACGAGCCCTTCAACTCCGCGTTCTCGGATCCCGTCAACCTGATCCTGCCCGATGTGCATTTCGCTCGCGAGGAGTTCTCTAGAGGGAACTGGCCACTCTGGAACCCACACGTTTTTTCAGGAACGGCGCAAGTAGCGAATCCACTCGCCGCGACCTTCTACCCTCCGCAGTGGGTCGCAACACTTTTTGATCCCATCGCTGCCATGGCCTTCATGGCTGCGCTGCATCTCCTCCTCTGCGGTTTCTTCTTCCGCTTCTGGATGAGCGAGCTGGGGCTAGGGAAAGGTGCTGCGCTATTCGGCGCCATGAGTTTCCAATGCAGTGGATGGATGGCCGCTCACCTCCACAACCACCCCATCGTGGCGAGTCTGGCATGGATCGTTCTCGCATTCGCAGCCCTCGAGTGGCGCTTCAACACCGGTCGCAAGATGCCCCTCGTGGTCTTCGCCACGGCACTCGGCTTGAGCTGGCTGAGCGGCTTCCCCCAAGTCGCATTTCTTGGCAGCGCGGCGCTGTGCCTCTACGCGGTGGCCCGACTCCTCTTCTCACCCCGCGGCACATGCAAGACTCACGCACTCCCCCTTGCGGCAGCCCTTCTCCTAGGGTTCGGCATCGCGAGCGTGCAAGTCCTGCCCGTCCTCGCTTCACGCGCGGACGCGGCGCGGCAAGCGGCCACGGCAGAGTCCCTCGTTCCCGATCGCATGCGGCCGAGTGCCATCACGGGTTGGCTTTTTCCGCGAACATTGGGAGACCCGACGGCCGTGGGCGATTGGCGCTCGGAGCCACTCGCACAATTCTTCCTCGGAGAGGGCACATCGTCTGAGCCCGTAGCGGCCATGAACTGGAGCGAACGCACGCTCTATCCGGGGTGGATGGTGCTGCTGCTCGCAGCGATGAGCATCGGACTCGTTCGTTCGCGCGCTCTGCTCCTCTTTGCGGTCTTGACGGCGCTCGCGCTCGTCCACGCTTTTTGCGCACCTGCGATTCATGCACTGGCACACGTGCCCGGTTTCAACATCGGCGCCCCGTTGCGCAGCACGCTCTTTCTCGTGTTGCTCTTGCCAGCACTCGCCGCAGCCAGTCTGCACGCACTCCAGCAGCTCCGTGATCTCGAGAGTGCCGCACCAGCGCGCACGCGCCGCCTTGTCTTGTGGATCATCACACTCTTCCTCTGCGTCAGCGCAGCCCTCGTCAATGGCTTTCCGGCGGCCGTTTCCGAACACGCCGCAGCTTGGCTGCAAGGCACCGAGCGCGGCACGGAGCTCGGGCTTACGAATCTCTCCGTCTCTGCGTTGAGCCCGTTACTCACGCGTGCCGTCGGACGCTTGGGCACCGATCTCCTCATGGCCGCCCTTGCGAGCGTCACCTTGATGATGGCGTTGGAAGTCTCCTTACGTCGCCGAGGATGGGACGTGAGCGTCCTCCTCGCGCTTTGTTCGGCGGTAGAGCTGCTGCTGTTTGCATTGCCTGTGAATCTGCCGGTCCGACGAGAGGGACTCTTCGAGCCCACGCCGGCCATGGAGTTCTTAACGACCAACACCCGCGCCCACGAACGCCTGATCCGCGTTTCGAAGGACCGCGAGACAGCTCTCGCCGAAGCCGACCGACTCTTGATCCCCAACCTGCCAAGTCTCCACGGCCTCAATGACACCCAAGGTTGGCGCGAGCAAGTTCCACGCCACGTTTTCGAAACCTGGCGCTGGGTCGTGGCTGCCACTAACGACGTGGCCATGAGCGGAATCAGCGCGGAGAGCGTGCACGCACCCCTGCTCGATGTCGCCCGCGTGCGCTGGCTAGTCGCCTCTGAACCGATTCCGGCCCTCGCCGCCACTCAGGTCTTCCCGTCAGGGGGAAGGGCCAAGGACGATCTCGTGATCTACGAGAACGCGGGCATCCTTCCGGAGGCTTGGGTGGTGCATAGCGCACGCTCGGGCAGCACAGCGCAAGCCGCCGCATGGCTGCGCGAAATTGGATCTGACGTAGCCAATGAGGCTGTCGTGGATGCGAGTTTCCCCTTGCCTCCTCTAGCCCCGCGGATTCAAGATGACGTGCGGGTCGTACGGCACGAACCCACTCACTTCGTGTTCGACGTGCGGGCAGGCTCGAGCGGGATCTTGATCGTGCCCGAGACATTCGACTCCGGATGGATTGCAGACATCACCAGTGGATCGAGCCGCCGCGAACTGAGCCCGCTACGCTGCAACGGACAGTTCATGGGTGTGCCTGTGCCTGCCGGGCAGCATGAGGTGCACCTGCGATTCGCACCACGCAGTGTCCGCCTAGGCCTAGTCTTCGCGGCGCTCTCTCTTGGAGCGCTCATGGTGATGGTCTGCTGGCCCGAACGAGCCCCCCCGCGGATGAACTGGCCATGAGTCAGAAGCGGAGCTGGAAGCTCGATGCGCTCTTGTTGCTCGCCGTGCAGTGTGCGGTGTTCTTGCCGGTGATCGTGCAAGGCGGCACGTTGCTGCCGGTGGCTGATTCTGCGGTCCCGCCTTGGACAGGTGAGCCAGCAAGCAGCGGACAAGACTTTGCTGGCACAGACCGCGCCGTGTTCTCGTGGCCCAACTGGCATCGCATCCACAACGCTGGCGTGACTCGCTGGGAAGACTACCTGCACAACCAGCAGATCCTATGCGGCAGTCCCTTCCTCGGGACTCTCGACACCGCGGTGTTCAGTCTCACCACGATCCTCCTATGGATCTTCCCCCTCGGCACAGCCGTCCTCGCTAGTGCTGTGCTTCACGGATGGATCGCTGGGCTGTGCGCGCGATTGACGTTGCGCTTGTGGGTGAAAGACGAGCGCGCCGCCGTGTTGGGGGCAGCGCTCTTCTCTTGCACACCTTGGCTGATCGCACATCAAGACGTGTTTCCCTTTGTGGAGAGCGCCGCGTGGACGCCGCTGATCTTTCATGGTGCGTGGCAACTCGCACGCCATGGTCGCGCCCACGGGTTCCTGACCTTGGCATTCGGATTCGCCGCATCGTTCTTTGGTGGACTGCCGCAGCTCACGTTGGTGTGCACCGTCGCGGCGGGATTCCTAGCCGCACTCGGCTGTGCCGCCACATGGCGCACCACGTCCCTAGCGCACGCATGGCAACGTGCGGCGCTCTGCATGGGAGCCGTCGTGGCGGGCCTCATCTTGACTCTGCCTGTGCTTCTGCCGGGCTACGCCATGAGCCGAACCTCGGCCCGCGCGGAGATTCCTAGCGCCGAGCTCAAAGCCTCGGCCATGCAGCCCGCGGAACTCACAGGTCTCCTCGTTCCCGATCTCCTAGGTGCTCCGGCACGGCTCTATGAAGCGGCGCGCCCCGGCCCGGAGGCCATGCCCGCCCACGTCACGGAGCACAACTTTCCTCTCGCCCGATGGGCGGAGATCCCAAGCCACGGCGCAAGCCATCTCGAACGACTTTGCGGAGTTTCCGCCGTTGGCACTCTGCTCTGTTGCCTCGCGCTCTTTGCGCTGCGCGAACGCCGCGTACAGGTGGCACTCTTGGTGGCCCTCGCAGGCCTGTTGCTGGCCATGGCCACTCCGCTCCTAGACTTGCTCCTCGCGTTGCCAGGCTTCTCGTTCGGCTCTGCTCGACGCTGGGTGTTTTGGGCTGTACTCGGCCTCTCCGCACTGGCGGCCTTCGGACTGGACGCAGCCTTGCAAGATCAGCGCAAGAAACGCATCGCCCTTGCCGCGACTATCGCCCTCAGCTTCCCGGTACTGCTCCTTGGGATCGCTCGGTTCGCGCCCGAAGCCCTCCGAGGATTCGTGGATGATCCGAGCAGCAGCAACGACGCCGCGTTGCTCATGCCCATCCCGCGCTGGGTTGAAAGCGTTACGTGGCCCGTGGCCGTGTGCATGGCGCTGGCGGCGCTCGCGCTCTTGCGCACGCGCTGGATCATCTGGACCTTGCCTCTCCTCATCGCCCTCGAAGGGATGTTCCTTCAGGCGCAGCTGAATCCCCATCAGCAGGACACTGAACCGTTTCAAGAAACCGCCACGCTGACCAAGCTGCGCGAACTCACCACGAGCGACGGACCAGTCCCCGGACTGCCCTGGCGCATCGCCCGTTTCCGCTCTCCAGATACGGACGTACCCGAAGCCCGCGGATTGCCCATGGCTCTGCCGAGCAATCTCGGCATGCTCCACGGTCTCTATGACATTCATGGCTATGAGGGCATGTTGCATAAGGACTATGAGTCCCTCCTCGCATGTGCAGAACCGGGCGTAGCGGTTGCGCACCACTTGATTCGCGAGTTCCATGATCCAACGGCTTTGTCCCATGGAGTCCTCGACTTGCTTGGCGCTAAGTGGGTGGTGTCCAGTGGCCAGTTGCCGTTGCCTTTGGTTGCGGCCTACCCCGCCGAGCTTTGTGCGATCTACGAAAACCCATCGGCGCAGCCCATAGTGCAACTCCCGCGCACGCTCAGCGTCTTGAGCGATGCGGATGCTGTTCAGGCGGCGCTGCGCTCCCGTGAGTTCCGCCCCGAACAGGTGGCCTACGTCGAAGCCACAGACGCAAGCGCACTTGGCGCCGCTGCACTCGCCCAAGTTCCGGAAGGCCCCTTGCCGGTGTTGCGCGCTGAGTTCGCATCCACACGCGTGGCGGTGCGTTTTGAAGGCAATCCTAGCCCTAGGCCAATCC
>Ga0233425_10007058_pt1 | contig 16042 bp, 28 predicted proteins | sample Watercolumn_Towu_2_FD_181712 | JGI IMG/M metagenome (GOLD analysis project Ga0233425, IMG submission 181712) | Freshwater microbial communities from Lake Towuti, South Sulawesi, Indonesia - Watercolumn_Towuti2014_140_MG | ecosystem: Environmental > Aquatic > Freshwater > Lake | place...
TACCATTTGGGCACGGCCCCGGCCCAAGCCCCGGCCAGTTAACAAGGGCCGGTAATAAGTAAGGCAAGGGCCAAGCTATTGTAGCTTGGCCCTTGGTGTTTGCGGGGTATAATACAATGGCAATACGTACAAGTTTAAACGTTTTTTGGCGCATTTACAAGGTGCATAGGCAACGTTTGCACAAACAAACCATAAACCGTATTAATAACGCCAAACAAATAACAATGCTATGGGTTAAGGGCCAAGTTTGTTTATTGGCCCCAAGCAATAATAAAACCAATTAACAAAGGGTGTAATACAATGGTGGTTAACGTTAAAGTAAAGTGTAATGGTACATTGCACAACAACTTGCAATTGTTAGCCAATAATGGCCCGCAACCTAGCAACAAGTTGCGGGCCATAAATGGCGCATTAAACCAGTATAACACACTAACCCGGTTGTTACTATGCGGGTGGGCAATAAAGCAGCAGCATAAAACGTATGTAAAATACACTTACCAAATTGGGCTGCTTATTAAATACCGTTGCAAACACTGCAATAAGCAAATTAACCCTTGTAGGGGTGTTGGCATTTGCCCCAAGTGCGGGTTTGTTTACTGGCAATTATGCAATAAGTGCGGTACACCATTGTATTATGGGGGTTGCCGTAATTGCGGCCTACCCCCTAACCACATGTTAACGGGCACCAAATACGGTAGGCAAGGGCCTGGTTTAAATGCAGTAATTGTACTGCCAAAAACTGTTACGTGCAAACAGGGTTATTACCATTACCAAATAACCCCGTTAGGCAAACAAGTATTGGCGTTGTTAAACCAAACAAACAAAACCCATGCTATTGTGCCTGCCAATATTAGCCGGTTTTGGCAGGGCAAATGTGCTAGGCATAATTGGCAGGTAAAAACTTACTAACGGGGGGTGTAATTATGGCTAGTGTTATAGTGGCATTTATTACCTACGGGTTAATTTTGTTTGGCTATTGTTTTGTGGCCGTTGTTTGGGGTAACGGTATTTACAACGTTATTACCAAGGCAAGGCGCAAAGCAATAATAAAGGCACGGTTAAAGCGCATTAAACAAGGGCAAACCAAGGGCCTTATTATTAATACCTTTGTTTAACCGTTTAGCTTAGGGCAAGGGCCTTATTTGCCCTTGCCTGTAGTTAAGGGGTTAAATAAAAAAAGGGGTTAAATATGTGCAATAAACATTGTAATACAATACAGGGCCATAGTGCTAACCCTAGCATTAAACCCAATAGGCGCGTTTACTGGTATTATAGTAATTGTTATAATACTATTTGTTACCATGTTTATAACAAGTATTTTGGTGGGCGCACACTTGCTTTGCATAAAGTAACAGGGGTGCAGGTAGGTTATACGCTAACCTAATAAGGGGGTTGCTATGCAACAATATAGGTATACTGGTTTTGTTGCCTACTATAAACGTAATGCACTAGCTGCGGGTTATGTTGTAGGGTGTGTTTACCTAACGCAAAATAACGTAGTGGTTTACACTGGTACCTGGCAAGGTGCAATTAACTATGTAAAAGGGTTGTTTAATTAACCTTTAACCCTTGGTTTAAACGTTGTATAAGGCCCCCAGGTAATTGTTGCCTGGGGGTTTTGTATTGTGGTGTAAAACCCTGGTTTAAACGTTATACAAGGCCCTATAAGGCGTGGTTGGGTGCAGCATGGGTAAGTAGCGGGGTAAACTAACCCAGGCCCTTGTAGGTGCTTTAAAGTAGGTATGGTAATAGTTATTAAACAGTAATTATTACTGAATAGTAATAGTTATTAAACAGTAGCGGTTATGGTATAGGCAGGGTTGGGTAAGGTTGGGGTTGTTGCTATTGCAACGCAATTGCAATAAGCGCCTTGCCCCAGGAAATTTAGCCCATAACCCGCCCTAGCCGTGGGTTTGGCAAGGTTTGGCAAGGTTTGCCCATACCGCACCTAACCGCCAGGGTAGGGTGCCCACAATGCCCTGTAGCAATTTGTTTAACCCAAACCTAACCTTAAACCCTGGCCCCGGCCTTGGGTTTAACCTAGGCCATTGCAGGCACCTTAAAACCAATTTAGTAACTATTGCACAAACCAAGGTTTGGGTATGGGTTTGGCACAAGGTTTGCTATTGCAATTGCCATACCAAGTAAAGTTAATAATTAAATACACAAGCCTAGGCTTGGGTATGGTTTATGCAATAGCAATAAGTGTGCCTTGTAATTAAATGTACAAACCCACACCTAGGCACAAGGTTTGCTATTGCAATTGCCATGCCTTGTTACCTTGTGGGTACAAATGCACAAGGTATAGTTTATGCAATAGCAATAAGTGTGCCTTGTTACCTTGTGGGTACAAATGCACAAGTGTACGTAACCAAAACCGGGGTCAGGGGTGGGTAGGGGCCGGGGAGGTCCCCACCCTCACTGAACTAACCAATGTCCCCTCGATATGGAACAGAACATAATATGGTACTGTATACCTTCCATACCCTTATTATAGTTTTCTTCAACCCCCTTTGATCCATATACAATAACCCTTAATAATTTCCCTAGTACATCTAACAATTATAAATCTTTCATATGATGATATACCAGTATGGATATTTCTTTTCTTTGTTATTTTATTCAATATTCCATTACACCAAACTATAACAAATCCCATCTTACCATTAGAATTAAATCCCCATTGTAATTTTATAACCACAATTGAATTTCTATAGAATAATAACAACCCAATGATAGTTCGGTTACAATGGTCTGCGACCTTTCGAATAGGAGTTGTTTTTCTTTGCCTAGTGTAAAAAGGTTGAGTATAGGATCACTCCTACAAAGGATATTGTTTACAAGATCATCTTCGATCAGGGTCTATTGACACGAAAACACCCTTCTAGGAATTCAAAATTGACTTTCTATACCAACCCGGTAGATGCTGGATTGTAATTTTAACGATATAGATTTAAGAGTTTTTGTGGGTTGAAGTGCTCAACACAAACCCGAATTAAAATAGTATTGTCCATTATCACGACCAAACCGATCATAATTGTTGTGTAATAAATGTGATAAAATATTGGTGTGTGATCGGTAATGTCCCTAGACAAGTAATTCCGTTTGAGCTGTGCTCTATTATTTATTCTGCTCAAATTTAAACAGAACGATATGCTTCCCCTGCACAATTCCTGCACATCTTTCGCATCCGACTTTTCCATTCGGGCATTCTTGGACTATTGCACCGAAGTTCGGCGGTAATACCGGATTAATAACTATGTTAAGACCAGGTAATTCTTCGCATTCTATTTTAATATTTTTCGGTTCTTCATATTTTTTAGAGGTCATTACCACTCCTTGAATCCTTTACCGCTTTAGTAGCTAGGCAGATTGCCTCACAAAGAGATTCCTTACCTGTAAGACACCAAAGGTTCCCCTCATTGTAATCATTATAAATTACAATCCAAAGTAATTTTCCTGAAACATACACCTCATTGTCAATCTGTATCCACCATCCCTCTTTCCTCGTCGCCTTCGCCACCATGAACGCCTGCTTGGGGTCGCTAGTGGGGTGCCACTCAAAGTCGTATAATTGGTGATTTCCTTTGTCATCTACCCATTCTCCAGCAGAATAATGAACGTTGCTATGTTCACCAATCTCCACTTTACGTGGGGGTATGTATTTCCATTGCATCGGCCATTCAGCCAATTCCATATCAAGTCGGTTCATTTCTTCAGAGGTCATTGTCTTAAATCCTTCGGTCTTCACCTTTGTTTTCTTGTTTTATAAAATTTTCCCACTCTCTATGAGCGTCAGTCTCATACTTGAATTTAAGGGCAATCCACAGCCCCACAAATAGGACACACAAGAGAGCTACAAGCCACCACATTTTATTCTCCCCTACGATTTATCGTCAAATCCTTTACCCCTTTAGCGGCTAGGCAAATAGATAGTTTAGTCTTTTTTCATGTATTCGTCCTCTAGATATTAACCACACGGACATTTCCAAATATTCTTACCATCCCAGGGGTGGTAAAGATCATATGGGCGATTCATGTTTTTAATAATGCATATAGAATCAACATTATTTGAACATAGTGGACCGATAAATCCATTATTGAGTCATACAGCTTGAAAATATTCTCCTATCTTGGGGAAGAAAACATCAAGTTCTAATTTGTCAACAATAAGTTCTTTGCTGTTAGGGTTGCACTCCATTATTTGCCCCCCAAAACACCCTTCACTTCTCTATAATCCTCCCCGTTCATATCCCACCCGGAAGCATCGCAGAGCCTTTGGAGGAGGGATCGGTGTATGGTTACGTATTCACCAGGCTGGTGGGTGAGGAAGGTTTGGATCGGGACGTTCCTGTGTACTCTGTCCTGAGCATAGAAATTAGCGGATAAACCCACTGGAGTATCCCTTCTGCCTTGGCTAACCTCTTAGCCAAGACCTCACAGTTCGGGTAATGTTGCATATCCTGGGACTTATCCTAGGATGAGTCAACCCCTATCGACATCTTGAGCCTCCATAATCTTAATTCGATTTTCAAGAGTTTTAAATATTTCATCAATAGAATTGCAATGTTGCCATATATATTGACAGGTAGAGATAACTGCCCTATTCATAAATTCTTCAAATGAAATTTCTTCTTTGTTCCAACTATCATCCCATTTATCTGGTCGTCTATTCCAACCATCTGGGTCTATAATTACAATATAATCTTTGACAATCTCTTGCCATTCACTACTCGATTTGAGCATCTTTTACTCCTTTGCGAGCTTCAGGGTGGCTTGGGCCTGCTCATATTCATTAATGGCGTTAGTTAGCCGGAGAGACAGCTTTGTCCACTCATCGGAAAATTGAATAATCAGTCTACCCGTAAAGGGACTTTTTTTTAGACTGGCAGCGATCCCATCCATATCCTGCCAGGCTTTAGCAGCCTCGTATATTTTTATGAGTGCATCAAACGCCCCCACCGCCTTCACAATCCTCTCAGCTCTATCAATGGCGTCAACGCCAAGACCCATGTTACTGTAGACTTCGGCAACTAAATCGCCGTCGCCGCTCCAGATTTTTACACCGTCCATCGACATATCTTCCACTGTCCAGTCGGTGTCTTTCATTTCCATTTTACCCATCCATCCAAATCATCAGGAAGTAAATCCTCTTCAGGTTCTTTATGATTGCAAAGACAGTCCAATAGTATTTTGTAGTTAAATTCTCCAAACAAGTCCCGCAAACCATCAATATGTATTGAAAATAGGTAATAATTATTGAACTTGCTTGGCAAATACGCATGAACATAATTATTGTCCCTTTCATCTCGAACAAGGTGTATGCTGGCTTTTAACTCCATAATTATCCTCCCTACCCGTCGTCCGCCCGCCATCGGCTGAAGGTCTTTCTTGTGCTTTGTTTTCCTCCGCCAGTATTTCTGCCCTGCCTTGGCAGTTAGGAAGTTTATCGGTCCTGAGTTCTTTTTTATATTTCTAACATCGTTTACCCGTTTTCATACTAGGGCATATAGATCTGAGTAAGGGAACATGAATAGGATAACCAATCCCATTTTGCCTGGATTTCATAATCCCGATTTAAAAATATGAGGCGAATGTATAATGATCCCGATCAGTCCTCTGTCAATTCCCAATCTGTTGGTCCGGCAGGGTCAATTTTATCTGCAATGTATAGGATCAACAATAGGATCGGGTATCCTATCATTGCTATTGCGATAAGAGTTATATACTTTAAGTTTTTAATCAGATTCTTAATTATAATTATTTACCTCCTTAATAAATTTTGGGCCGTATAGTATATAAAATCTTTGCTAGTGTGCCTATTAATCTATTTGTTTCCGTGTTCACGTGGATTTTACATATAATAGGCCATATATCCTTCGCGTTTGCCTATTATGGCTTGCATTAAATCACCCCAAGCTCTCCAAGTAAAAGATATAGACGAACCGTCACTAAGTTGAAAATAATGGTCATTACAAAAAACACCGCCAGTAATCCCCATAAAAGGAGACTCTTCTACACAAGAGCGGATTGCTTTTATACGAGGTCGCCATTCTTCCAAGAATTGTGATAAATATTCATCCCATGTCGGGTTAGAAGGATCGCCGCCCATAATAACAATACAATCATCCGGTGGGGTATCCTTGATAATCCGTGCTGTTATTTCTACCATATCATATCCTTTGGGGTTAACCCAGTCGTTTTGTTGTCCTTAAGAATTCCTCTGTATATATAGAATCCAATAGTGTTTTTATATGTTCCCTTATTTCTCTTTGGGAACAAATGTATATGGCTGGTGTTTGCTGTGTTATCTTCCGTTGTATTTCTTCTTCCGTACCTAGGACGCCCCAACGATTACCAGGATTCTTAGTTAATGAAACTAAATTGTACCTGGTGGTATCAGTAGGTATAATGGTTATCAGATAATAATTGTCTTCTATCCTAATAATATCCCCTCTTTCCCATTTGATTGCAGACATATTGTCCCCTATTTTTCTTTATTATTATTGTAGTAGTATTTTATAAAGTCTTGAGGGACCTCAATAGCCATCATTGTTTTATAATACATCTTACCATTTTTAATATCCCATACCGCTTGGTAATTGAATATTTGGGCATTTATGCCCTTGTCTTTTAGGTAACGTTCGAAAGCCACATCATCTTGTTCGGATGTGGTTTGTGCGTGGCAACCCATTAGGGATAAGATTGTAAGTAATAGAACTAATTTCTTTTTCATAATTTATTTCCTAAATCCTTACATGACCCTCTATATGGTCTGTGTTTACCATGTCCTACGATGTTACCGTATTCATCCACAATAAAACATAGGCATCTACGAAAAAGGAACAACCAATTACGGTAACAAGATACTTTAGAAAAATGGTAGATAGTATAAGAGGATCCTCGTGATTCCCTTGAACAATAACGAAAGGAAATTGTATGGGATAATCTTCTTAGGTTCCCCTTATTATAAGGAGTAAGGTCTTTTTTACCATTAATAAGAAGAAAAGCCCTATTTGGCAGGAAATCCAGTACCATCTTAACAGCATCTTCTTGTAACATATTATTCTACCCTCCAACACCGCACTCCATCAGCAACACATCTGGAAGCGAATTTTTTATTAGGGAACCTATCCCTGCGCCAACATTGTGCTAGTGATTGTTGGATTCTATACATTTGTTCCTTAGCACAAGGAACTAAAAAAGAATCTCCTATTTCCATGTACCTGAATGGATACTTATTTCTCTTGCCTAGTTTTATAGGCGGCAGTTCAATCCCTTTTTCGATGGGTAGCATTTTTTCGCCCCTCCTTGTATTATTTGGGTTATTATTAGAAATCCCATATGTGTGGAATTAACTTATTTAGAACAAGTGTCGTCCGGATTCTATCTTTGCCCTCTTGGGGTTTATTCCTATTACAGTTTCTTTTATCTTACTCCAAGTGTCTTTAGATACAAAGGAACTTATTTCCCTCTCTACATGATGAAAGTCTGCCATATCGTTGATATTATAAGCTACCCAACTATGAAACTGCTCGTTTTCATCGTTATAGTACATCCAACCTTCGTTACTCAAATTTATATGCCATACAACTGTAGGTATATCCATTCTTTTTACCACGAATATTTTAGCATTCCCGGGTTGAGCTTTACCGAAGTTCTGTATTTCCTCTAGGTTGGAGATTATCAAGTCCTGTTCCAATTGATCTAACATTTTGTAGTTCCCTTCCATACCCTAAAAGGATTTAAAATGTTCTAAAATTATTTCTGGTGTCAATCGTACTGGCAGATCAATTAGTTCTCTGCAATAGGAGGAGGCTCCAATTTTACCTTCCACGGCGTCTATATAACAGGAGAACTTGCCCTCTTCTTCATGGTATAGGTAAGAGGGTATCTGTTCTTGTATCTGCTCTTTGAACATTTTTATGAATTGTGTATCTACACCAATTTTAATCCAATACTTGCTTGATATTTCTTTAATTGTGTTAAATAGCTTATTTTTATCGAACCTTTCTTGTGTTCCTTTTGCTCTACCTGTTAATTTATAACCTAATAGTGTTAATTTGTCAAATCCGAAGTTGTACATACTTCCCGCGATATTCACTAAGGAGCAGTCAGTGCAAAAACCATCGCCCCCTATAATGATTTGAATAGAGATTTGTTCTTTGGGGTATTCGTGATAATTCAAACAGCTGTATAGTTCAGCTATTGTTTTGCGGTAGGTATAAGGTTCTACAGATATGGCAATACCGCCTACACCTTCTATCAATTTATAGTTCTTTGGATCACGAAAGAAATCTAAATTTTTAGTGGAAAAGTTCGGAGTTATTCCAAGTTTTTTGCAATAAGAAATGATACCAGCAAAGTTCTTAGATAGGGTTGGTTCACCCCCTCCTATTGCTACTTCAAAAACTTTTAGATCTGCAAGGGTAGTTATAATATTGTGGAGGGATAATCCCGTATTTTGTTTACCAGTCGGCTTCGAATCTTGGTAGCAATAGGGGCATTGGTAGGGGCAATAATCTGTTATTTTGATATCCACTAGTTCGGGAGCTTCTGCTTTGGTAGTATTGGTGGTAAAATCCTGTTTTCTATTGAAGGAGAACCGTATTTTATCGCCGCTATTAGAATTATATAGAACCCATTCGTCATTCATACCATCTTTACGGCAATACCATGTACCTACTTTATCGGTTATGGGTAATCGGAATGCATTTGTAGCTAACGGGTGTTTTTCGTGAGTGTTATCATTCCCACCTAAAATAGCTAAATTAGGTTGTAAAATGTAATTGGTTAGATCTAAGAAAAAATCTTCATCTATATAATCCGAACCAAATTTCCTTGGCAGGGTAATAATACTTTGGTGGTCTATATAACCCCTTGGGAAAAATTTGGTATCTGTACATACAGAACGTATAATATATTCGGTCACCTGGGGATCGAAATGACGTAAATTGGACTGTAACACCATTGTCAAATAGTCCATTTTAGCTTTGTGGGAAAAACAAGTAAAAAATTCCCATCCAAAACAACCATCCTTCGAATAATCGTCAGAGGGTTTCTGGTTTGGGGGTAGGAATATTAATGAATGTAAGGAGGAACTATTTGTTGCATGTCCTAATCTTATATTAGATACTTTCATTTTTTTCCCAGTATAATGCCCCGACCCTGGTGTCGGGGGTGTTTGGGGAGCGCCGAGTTTAAACCTACCAGGAGGTTTTGCTAAGGGAACCATAGAAAAAAAGGTTGCCCATTTAGCCCATTGTTTATTACCCTTATTATAAAGGGTTTTGCTAAAAAAAGTTAATTTTTTTTATATCGAAGCATAATTTTAATGTAAATTTAAGGGAAAATTGTTCAAGTAGATAGAATTATATACGAATCCACTTGCATTTGTTCCTACAATATGCATATACTAAAATAAAAAGGTCTGGTTATAGAGACTATTTGTAGAGGTTCGTTAAATTGGAGAGAAGGCCGGTTAAGGGCAAGGGTAGGGGTAAACAGAAGGTTGAAATTAAGACCATAGATGACAACAAAAATAAAGATCATACCAGAATAGCTAAGGATGGGACTAAACTTTTCCAAAAAGTAAGCGAAGAAGAAAAAGAATATAGAAGAGTTCATGTTCTATTAGGCTTGTTAGAAGGGAAACCTTATTCTAAAATAGTAGAACCCTTGAATTTTTCTGTGATTGTAGCGGCAATTGTTAAGAAAGAATTAATAAGTAATGGTTATATGATCGAAGATGCTGCTGGTTTTGTTATTACAAAGAAAGGGGAACAACTATTAATCAAGCATGGGTTTGAATATAGTAAAACAGAATGTAAGAAAATAGAAGAGGGATTACCTTCGGTTAAAACTAATGAGGAAGAGGGATTACCTTCGGTTAAAACTAATGAGGAAGAAATATTAGCTTTAGTCAAACAGAATAGAATTCCTATAGGCTGCCATCAATCTATTTCTGATAATAGGAAATGGGAACCAACCGATGATGATAGAAGAAAGGTTATGCTTATGATAGCGACAGGTGTTCCACCTGAAGAACTTGCTAGAATCATCGATCCAAAGGGTTCTATGGCTTTGGCTAGGTTTAAACGTTTATTCAAAAAGGAAATAGTTGATGGAAAGAATATAATGGCTATGGAAGCTTTAGATACAGGATACAAATATTTTAATGGGGAATTAAGGATACCAAATAGTGGAGGGGCATTAATAGTCCATTGGATAAAGGCTATAGGGGGTGCTAAGGATATTTACGTTAAGAAAGAGGAAGAATCACAAAATACAGCGGAAATTATGAGACAAACAGCTTTACAAATGGCTAATACCATCCCCAAACCTAAAAAGGAAGAGGTGGGACAAAAGGAGGTCGTACATTAGATGTCTCCTAGGTATGGTATTGGTAATAGAATAGATAGAAGTATTCCAGTATTGGAAATACCCCCGCGGTTTTATCCACTAAGAGAACACTCTGAACAAATACGTTTTTGGAATTCATGGTCTAGATTTAAAGTAGTGCCAGCAGGACGTAGATCGGGTAAATGTCTTGCTGAGGGTACTTTGATTACTATGGCTGATGGTTCTTTATCTCTTGTAGAACGAGTTAAACCCGGTGATTATGTTCTTACGGTTAATTCTGTATGGCGTTTGGAACCTAGAGTAGTGCAGCATGTATATGACAATGGGGTTAAACCATGTATTAAATTAATTACTTTTAAAGGTAGGGAATTGATTTGTACCTTAAACCACCCTATAATGGCGAATAGAAGATGGTTAGAAGCTACTAGTATAAAAGTACGCGATTTGGTTGCGGTGAATAGGGCAGATAACAGACATACAGATTTATATCCTATAACGAGGGGAGAAGTAAAGGATCATATAATCCATCCGATCACCACTTGTACTAATAGGGGGGCGTATAATGCTTTATGTGAAAAAGGTCACTATGCTGAGGTGAGGTTGTCTCTCCACAAATTTTTATTGTTTCGTGATCATATGGATGATTATTTCACACATTTTATATATGGGGATGTAGTTTGGGATGAGGTAAAAAAGATTGTACATGTTGGTGATCAACGAACTTATGACCTTACTGTAGAAAATAATCACAATTTCTTTGCCTCTGGCATATTAACTCATAATACTGAATTGGCTAAACGTAAAGTTATAGTCAGATGCATGTCTCCCCACGATGGTTCTATCATGCCGTTACCATGTAGGGCTGATATTAGAGATCCTAAATATTTCGTGGCTGCGCCCACTAGGGATCAAGCGAAACGTATCTATTGGAGTGATTTAAAAGCTATGGTCCCAACTTGGGCTTTAGCTGGGGGTAGGGAAAAAACTGCCATAAGTAATACGGATATGAATATTAGGTTCAAATCAGGTGCTGAGTTATGGGTTATCGGTATGGATAAACCTGAGCGCATCGAAGGTTCTCCTTGGGATGGTGGTGTCCTTGATGAATATGGTAATATGAAATCTAGGGCTTGGCCCGAACATGTGCGTCCTGCTTTATCGGACAGGGGCGGATGGTGCGATTTTATAGGCGTCCCCGAGGGTAGGAATCATTATTACGAATTGGCGCAATATGCTAAGAAGATGGCTCAGGAAGCGGAAAAACTGGGACAAGTGCCAGAGTTCGATCTGTTCCATTGGACGAGTGAGGAAATACTAGACAAAAGTGAAATAGCCTCGGCGAAATTGTTTTTAGATCCGCTCACTTACGAACAAGAATTTTTAGCGAATTTTTGTTCATTTCAGGGCAGAGCTTATTATGCATTTAATGAAAGGATCCATTGTTGTTCATTGCAATATAATAAAACATTACCTTTGATCTTCTGTTTTGATTTTAATATAGATCCTGGAGTAGCTGTGGTTTGTCAAGAACAAGTAATGCCAGGAGTTTTGGAAGTGGGTATTGATAAAGAAACAGGTAGGGAATATAGTCGTCCTGTTATTGGAACAGGTGTAATTGGTGAAGTCTATATTCCCCAGAATTCTAATACTGTAGCTGTATGTAATAAATTGGGTTATGATTGGGGGATGCACGAGGGAGAAATACACATTTATGGTGATGCTACTGGGGGTAGTGGGGGGAGTGCCCAAGTCCTGGGGAGCGATTGGACTTTAACGAAGCAAGTACTTCCTAAGTATTTTAATCCAGATAATATATTCTACTTTGTGCCTGGTGCCAACCCTAGAGTTAGAGCACGAATAAATGCTATGAATGCTAGACTTCTAAGTATATCTGGAGTTGTTCGCATGAAATTTGATCCTCAACGTTGCCCTAATACTATTAAGGATGTGGAAGGAACTAGAATTTTAGAAGGTGGAGTGGATTTGGATAAGTCTGATAAAAAATTAACTCACTCCTCAGATTCCCTTTCATATTATATAGTTAGGAGATTCCCCACTGATCAGTTCGATAATAGGAGTTTAGAATTATTATGGTGATTTAATAAAATATGGGGTTCATATTGTTGTGTACTTGGGATTGGATAAAGTAATTAATCTATAAGGAGTCCTTATGTCTAAAGTATTACAGTTCACTAATAAAGAAACAAAGGATGAAGAAGAGAGAAGGAAATGGATTAAAGAAAGTCTCGTTAGTTGGTCAGAGATGGACGATCTGAAAGAATTGGTTATAATAGGTTTCCCTAAGGATGGGGGTTTCAGATATCAAATCCCCATAGCACCAGTAGATAGTATATACGTTGCTGGATGTCTGGATAATTTAAGGGACCTATTCCAGCAAAGGGCTAATCTTATGGCAGTTGAATATGATAGTGATGAAGAATGATTATAATAGATATAGACGAATATAGGAATAATAGAAATCCATATATAACAGAAGAAGAAGTATGGGACACTATTGTTAATCTGGAAAATAATGAAATGCTTATAATCACTAATGACAAAGGGGAGTTGCGATTCACTAAGGTTAGGGCCAGTAGGTTTTTGGTAGATGTCGAAAAATTATGATAGAGATAAATAAAAATTATAATGAAGATTGTCTAATCACTATGGGTAGAATGCCAGATAATTTTGTGGATTTGGTTGTTACCAGCCCACCCTATGATAAAGTGGGTTGTGGTCATTCATATTCCGGTAGTTTGGTGCGGTCACACCCTGCGGCTTTCCCAGAACAATTAGCCGACGACCATATAATCTCTTGGTCTGATCCTGGGGATTTAGTTTATGATCCTTTCATGGGTAGTGGAACAACTGCGAAAATGGCTATTATGAACCAAAGGAATTGGATTGGTTCTAAAATATCTAAAGAATATTGTGAGATAATAGAAAAAAGAATAAAGAAAAGAGGAATTTTTTATTAAGTCAGAGGTTCAAAATATAAATAGTATTGGTATAATAAAATAAAGGAAAGATAGATGGCAGATGATAAGGTTTTAATAGATCCATATACAGGGCAAGAAGTGAAGACAGTACCTAGAACTGAAAGTTCTATAGGGAAAGGTGATATTTCTACACCTTGTAAGGCGTATGTAGGGCATCGAGATAGGTTGGAATTGATAGATACCCTTCTTGGTGGTACTCAAGCTATGCTTGAGGCAGGGCAGAAATATTTGCCCAAGGAATTGAGGGAGAGCTCTGAAAATTACACACAGCGATTAAAAAGAACAATCCTGTTCAACGGTTTTGGTAGAACTGTTTCTTATTTGACTGGCCAGGTATTCAGTAAACCTGTTATCCTTAAAGAAGATGTACCTGGGAGTGTAAGGGGTACAGATAAAAAAGATGGTTTTGTAGAAGATATCGATATGAGAGGAAACAACTTGGATGTGTTTCTATCCAAGGTTTTCGCTAAAGGTATAGGAGATGGTGTGACTACTGTTCTAGTAGATTATCCACCCGTAGAACAGGGGGTTATTACTAAAGAAGTGGCTAAGAAGAGAGGACTACGTCCTTATTGGGTGCATGTTCCTACTTCTTCCATTATAGGTTGGAAAACGGGCAGGGTAGATGGTAAAGAAGTGTTTACTGAATTACGCATCAAGGAAACCACAGAAAAGACAGATCCTGATAATCCTTATAATACCAAAACTGTAAATTTGATTCGTTTGCTCCGACCCGGAGAGTGGGAGCTTTGGGAGGAACAAGATCCTCAAGATAAGGGAGCGAAAGAAAAATGGGTGAAGATTGATGGAGGGTCTACTAAAATAAAAGATAGAATACCCCTAGCAGTTTTCATGCCTGGGGAAAGAATAACACCATTGACTTCTAAGCCCCCATTGGAAGATTTGGCCTATCTAAATCTCGCTCATTGGCAATCTACTTCAGATCAGTATAATATCTTGCATTTCACCCGTCTCCCTATTTTGTTCGGTAAGAAACTATCAGACCCAAATAAGTTAGATGAAATAGAACTTGGGCCTAATCGTTTGGTGCATTCTGATTATGACGAATCAGAATTGAGATATGTAGAACATCAAGGTGCATCTATAAATGCTGGCCATGCCCAATTGATCGATTTGGAAACTAAAATGGGGTTATTTGGTTTGCAATTATTGATGCCTAGTACTGGTAATATCACTGCTACCGAAAGAGCTTTGTCTTCTGGTGAGAGTGATAGTACTTTACGAAGTTGGGCTTTAGAATTTAAGGATTTTGTGGAACAGATTTTAGTTTTTACGGCTATGTATATAGAGGAACCCACAGGTGGAAGTGTAGATGTAAATACAGATTTCCGTTGGATGCAGACTATGGATGCAGAAGTACTGCTCAGGGCTGCCCAATTTAGGATTCTCCCCAAACAATTGGTATTTGAGGAATTAAGGCGTAGGGGTATCATTAATGCAGAATGGGATTGGTCAGAAGTTGTGGAAATGTTTAATGGGGAAGATTTCTTAGGAGGTTCTTTAACCTCTGGATTGAATATAGGTAAATTCTCTTCTGTGAGTACAGAATCACAACGGTCTGTGGCTGGTGTAGGGGGTTTATCAGTAAAACATGGGAGTGGTAAGAAGGGAGTATAAAATAATAAAGGAAAATAAAGAGAAATGAAGACTAAGGAGATCAAAGGCAGTACAGATTATTGTCCCGAATGCGGGTCAGATAGGATTAGTTATTCCAATGAAGTGGATATTGGGGAAGAGGCTAATGAAGTCTCTTTGGGCTGTTATTGTTTAGATTGCAGTGTAGGTTATGATTTGGTGTTCGTTTTTGCAGGCAGGCTTGTAATAGAAGACCAAGAGGAAGAATAAATTAAGTATGAGGGGATTATGGCGACAGATAAAACTATGAGTGAGAAAGATTGGCAAGCAAGGTGGGATGCGGAAACAGTTGCAAATGCAGAGAGTATAAAGGCAGACCCTAAACGTATGGCTGGTGTAAAGCGTATGGCCGGTGATTTGGTGAAAGAGAAGGAAGAGCAGATGAAGAAGATGCAGGCAGAACATGCTGCTCTTTCTAAAATGGCTGATGGCAAGATGGAAGGTAATACGAACGAGGGTAAAACGAAAAAGGATATGAGCAATAAGAAAGGTATGGAAGATAAGAAAAAGAATATGGATAGGAAGGATGTGAACTCTGGTAAAGATAAGGGTCCTAGTAAAAAGAATATGGGTAAAGGGAAAAAATAGTTTTATGGGGGATGTTGTACCTATCCAAGTATTTCTTATAAAAATGATCCATAGGGATGCTGGTAAATTAAAAAAGAAAAAGTGCAATGGGCGAAGACAATGTGGTAGAGTTCAAACTCACCAAGAAACACATTTACAGGCTTGCATTAAAGGAAGTGAATAACCTTTATATGTTGTCTGCTGGTAGTAATGACCCAATTGTGGATGTTGGCAGTATAAGAATGTTTGAAGAAGGTTATATAGATGAACCCTATCGTTTGGATTGGGAGCGATATTGTTTAGAAATCATAGAGAGATTGAGAAATGGAAGATGATATAGTATGTTCATTACAATGGGGTGATGTAAAACAAAACCCAAGATTAGTTATAGAGTTTAGTTCTAACATCCACCCAGATAATGTATTGCAATTGTGTGGTGTACTGGAAAAAACAGCGAC
>Ga0233425_10007059_pt1 | contig 16042 bp, 10 predicted proteins | sample Watercolumn_Towu_2_FD_181712 | JGI IMG/M metagenome (GOLD analysis project Ga0233425, IMG submission 181712) | Freshwater microbial communities from Lake Towuti, South Sulawesi, Indonesia - Watercolumn_Towuti2014_140_MG | ecosystem: Environmental > Aquatic > Freshwater > Lake | place...
ATTTTCTGACGGCGCAATAGACCTGACTTCTTTGTTGACAGTCAAAGTGGGGAGCTTGGTGTTGGTGAAGGTACAAGTGACGGTAGCGCCAGGAGCAACCGTGATGGAAGCGGGAGTATTGTTTGAGCCATCACAACTGGCGGACATGGACCACTCTGAGGGGACGGTTTCTGAAACACTATATGTCCCTGAATTGATATTGGAAAAAGTTTTTGAAGCGGTACCATTTTGGGTAGTCAAGTTGAAACTCGAAAGTCCCGCGCCGGTTGTCGTAAAGGCAAAAGTACCATTACCACCAACGGTATTTTTGATGATAACGAGATTGCCTTTTTGAGGTGTGACAGTGACGGTGTTGCCGCAAGTATTGTTGTTGTCGTTTGATTCGGAAACTTTATCGTCTGGGTCGACTGCACATACGCCACCCTCACGAGGGTTGATAAGTGAACCGGCAGAGAGCGTAGTCACTGGGATCTGGACAGTGAAAGAACTGTTTTTAGCAATAGTGAAATTGGACGAGCTAGTACAGGTGAGAGTACTGGAGCTGATATTACAGACAAAATTGGATTTGTTTTCGATTGGCGTACCATAGTTGGCGCCGGGCGGAAGATTGTCTTTGAGGACTATTTGGTTGTTGGAGAAGGTGGCATCTTTAGTGCCCGTATTGGAAATGGTGAAAGTCCAGTTGAAAGAATTGCCGGCTACGACACTGCCTGAGACATCGTTGGTTTTGACAACCGAAAGTTCGGCTTTTTCGGGCAGATTGCAGTCGTTATCATAAATTTCGCGATGCGCACTGTCCCAGTTGCGACCATCTAGGTCCCAGAATCCAGGGGGGATAATATCCTCACCATTTTGATGTCCAGGCCTGTTGTGATCAGAGGAATCATTACCATCGCCGTCGAGCGAACTGGGATCGACAGATAGCTTGGAGTAGGGATTGCTACTACTACCTGTTGCGTGACAGATAGTCACTTTTTCGGAATCAGTGAAAGTCACGGTCGCAATGAGAAGGGAAGTGAGATAAGCCTCGACTTTGTAGTTGGGGCGGTAGATACCATCGAGCTGGTAAGCATAAAATAGTTTACCTGACTCATCTGCAACGACCGCAACACTGGTGGTGGTAGCTGGATTATCGGTTGAGGAGATAGTGAGCGTATAGCTAGTATTGGGGAGAAAACCAGCGCCGGTAATAAGAGCGGTGTCGGTAGGGGCGTAATCGAGTTTGTCGGTCAAAAGGACTGCGGAACCAGTCTCAGTGACATTAAAATCGACTTCTTGGATGGAAGTAGCGATAGTATTGTTGACGACGAGGATCTGGAGTAATTCTTGGTTTGAATCAGGATTGGCAGCAGGAGAGGGCGAGACTGCGGGAGCAGGATCTGGTGAGGTTGGGGTGGGAGCTTCACTGGGAGTTGTAGTAGGAAGAGGTACAAGAGATGGAGATGGGTCAACAGAAGGTAGTGGGTCGGATGAAGGAAGAGGAGAAGGTGTGGGTTCGAGGGTAATGACGGAGGCGACAGGAGTAGGTTCAACACTAGGTAGCGGTTCGACAACATCTAAAACAGGCACTTCTTGGGCACTCACTGAGTAGGGCGCAATGACAGGAGCGAGAGCGAAAAAAAATGGTTGAATGATGTTTAGTGAGATAGAAAATAACGAATAAAGGGCAATAATTCTTTTGTGAATTTTGTGTGAGCTAAACATTAAGAACTCCTAATAATTGAAAATTATTAACACTATAAGTTTACATTATCATGCAATACTACTTCAATGGATCGATCTGTGTCAAAGTACAATATATTTCCCACGAAAAACCCCGCCTGTGGCGGGGATAATCTTTATATTGGCGACACAATTGCCCCGGCAATGACTTATTTTCGCGGTAGGTTGCCCTACAACTATCGTCGGCGCTAAGGTGTTTCACGACTCTGTTCGGAATGGGAAGAGGTGGTACCACCCCGCTCTAATCACCGGAACAATTTTGTCGCCAATATTTATATGTTAATTTACCACAGCCCTTCACGAAGGGCTGGGCTTTTAAAGTTTTTGAACTTTAATAGGTGAAGAGTAAGATTGCAGTATCAAGCTATTCTTTACGATCATGCGTTTTCCTCACAGAGTGAGGTCACCGCCAGTCATCATAGATTATGATGGTGGCGGACAGGTTGGCTAAACACATTGCTGTGCGTACACCTCCTGCCGATAACCTGGTGGTCTTCCAGGGATCTATCGTGCGCGTAGCGCACTAATTTCCAATAATCAATTTACAATTTTCAATGAATAATCAATGACACAATGATCAATGAAAACTCAATGAGAAATGATAAATGAAAACTGAAAACTGGTGTGCTACGCACACAAGGAATTCTCATCTTGGGGCGTGCTTCCCGCTTAGATGCTTTCAGCGGTTATCACTAATCATCGTAGCTACTCTGCTATGCGCCTGACGGCAACAACAGAAACACTAGCGGATGACTCACTCCGGTCCTCTCGTCATGATTTCCTTTATTACTAAAGGCATAGACTATACCTTCACCCTCCCGCCAAGGCAGGATTGGGTGTTTGCCGTATTATGGTGATATAAATTTTGGTATAAACCAATAGATCTACCATCTTCACTATGATTCTTCAACCATAGATCCAGTCGTTACGGGGACAGAATATCTCGAATAAATTCTAAAGTGTATTTTTTTTGAGAACTTTTATAGTTGTATGCTGATATTTGATCAGCAATAGACGCAACTGCTAATAATTTCTCTTTGGTTTTGATACCATCTCGCATGATTTTTATAGCATTGAGCATGAGCTCAACTTGCTTTGATTTAAAACGAATAAAAGGTTTAAGTATGCCTAATATTCGCTTTACTTGTTGATGACCTTCAATACGAATTTCGATGATGTGATCATTTCTTTCGTATATGTATCCGGCGTCTAACTCACCTTGTAATTGCTCCATTTCCACCTTCATTTTGTTATCTTGGTAGATAACTAAAAGTGTTTTGACACGAATGCCAAATTTAGATTCTTTACGAGGTTTGAGTTGAAGCATAATACTGCCATCTCCATCAATAAGTCCTGCGAGGTACGCTTTAATATATTGTTTCATATCTGTCTTCCCTCGGTATGGTCCTCTACAGCCATGGGACCACGGCTTTTATTTTTAATGTAGCGGATTTCACCGATTTGAGCAAATGTTTCGACTTTCTATTACTAGAAAGTGTAGCAATTTTTACTAAGAGCAACTCCCCTCAAAATTCCAACGCTGACAACGGATAGAGACCGACCTGTCTCACGACGGTCTGAACCCAGCTCACGTAGCGCTTTAATGGGCGAACAGACCAACCCTTAGGACCTTCTCCAGCCCTAGGATGCGCTGAGCCGACCAAAATACAATAAGAAGTTAGATAAAGATGTATTGGTACTCAAATTATTACTAATTGTTTGGACTATATCTTTCGTTATATCGCATTCTTATATCCCACGAATGCTCAAACTTATTGGCGTGTTATAGCGATATCTAGTCGCTATCTCGCAGTAGGTGAGTACATAACATACTTCACTTATGCTCAGTCTCTACGGGCCCAGCTCTTCGCAAAGCGCTGGGTTCCCACGATGTTAACCTTAGGTGTTCAAACTAAGGCTTTCTTCGTTATAAGCCAAATTTATTTCCTCGACATATTATAGGTTAATCGAGGTAGCGAACTGCACCGTCGCTGTGGACGCTCAGGTGCAACTACTCTGTTATCCCCGGGGTAGCTTTTATCCGATAAGCCCGGTACCTCCCACGAAGTACACGAGGATCACTAGGTCCGACTTTCGTCTCTGCTTGACTTGTATGTCTCACAGTCAGGCATCCTTATGCCCTTGCACTATCATTCCGATTTCCATCCGGAATTAGGATACCATTGCGCGCTTGCGGTACTCTTTAGCAAGCAACCTCCCCAGTTAAACTGCCTCCCAGACAGTGTTCTCTTTCTCGATCCAGAGAAATAAGTTAGAATCTCACGTTTCAAAGAGTGGTATTACATGATCGCCTTGCGGCTCCCACCTATGCTACACAGTCAAAACATAAAATTCAGTGTCAAGGTACAGTAAAGCTCCACGGGGTCTTTTTGTCCTGTTGTCAGTAGGCCGCATCTTCACAGCCATTTCAATTTCGCCGAGTCCCCCCTCAAGACAGTTCCAAAGTTGTTACGCCATTCGTGCAGGTCGGAACTTGCCCGACAAGGAATTTCGCTACCATAGAACAGTTATAGTTACTGCTGCCGTTCACCAGGGCTTCAATCAAAGACTATCCCGAATAAATCGGGGTTATCCTCTCAGTTAACCTTCTGGCACTGGGCAGGCCTCAGCCCGTATACGTTGGTTTACACCTTCGCACAGACCTGTGTTTTTGTTAAACAGTCACTTTGGATTCTTTATCTGCGTTCCATATATTGATACAAGTACCAATATACAGAATAGGCATCTCCCTAAGTTACGCCTAGCTAATTTGCCGAGTTCCTTAAGGGAGGTTCTCTCGTCCACCTTGGTATACTCTACCAGTTCACCTGTGTCGGATTACGGTACGGCTAATTAATATTCTCGTTGCGAAGTTTTTCTTGGACCCAGAAATACATAAAGTCACGTGAGCCGAAGCTCACATTCCCCATCGCGCCTCAGGTTATAACGAAGATTACGGATTTTCCTATAATCTACTGCTTTAACGCTTGGACCCAAATTCGATAATGGGCTCTACTTTTCCTAGACCGTCCCTCCCCAACTGATAACGAACACTAATTAGGACAGGAATATCAACCTGTTATCCATCGGCTACGCCGGCATTACACCAGCCTCACCTTAGGGCCGCCTAACCCCACGTCGACAAACGTTGCGTGGGAAACCTTGAACATTCGGTGTGGAGGATTCTCACCTCCATCTCGCTACTCATCCCGCCATTCTCACTTCTAAGTGCTCCACCGCCTCTTACAAGACGACTTCACTGCGCTTAGAACGCTCCCCTACCAGTCGCGCGAAGCGCGACAATTTCCAATGATCGATTTCCAATTCTCAATGAATTTTCAATGATGCAATGATCAATGATATCTCAATGAAAAATGTAAAGTGAAAATTGAAAATTATTGTGCTTCGCACGAATCCGCAACTTCGGTACATTACTTGAGCCTCGATGAATCTTCGGCGCCACCTTCCAATCGACTAGTGAGCTGTTACGCTTTCTTTCAAGGATGGCTGCTTCTGAGCCGACCTCCTAGCTGTTTATGGACAATGACTTCCTTGACCCACTTAGTAATGATTTTGAGACCTTAATTGACGATCTGGGATGTTACCCTTTTGCCCCTGGAACTTAGCTCCCAGGGACTGACTCCCTAGCTGAACATGATGGTATTCGGAGTTTGATAAAGTGAAAGGCCTTGCGACCTCGCACCTTTTCAGTGCTCTACCCCCACACATGCAATCACTAGAGGCTATACCTAAATATATTTCGGGGAGAACCAGCTATCTCCGGGTTCGATTGGCATATTACCCCTAACCACAAGTCATCCGAGCGATTTGCAGCTCACAACGGTTCGGCCCTTCCCCCAATTTTACTTGGGGTTCAGCCTGCTCATGGTTAGCTCACACCGGTTTCGGGTCTTGGACGCACTGCTTAACGGACTATTCATCCTCGCTTTCACTACGCCTCCGTGACGATATCACTTAGACTAGCAGTACATGCAAACTCGACGGGTCATTCTTCAATAGGCACGACATAACTCGTGCTCCGCACGAGCAAGTCAAAAGTTTATCAAGTCATAATGTTCATAAAGTAATTAACTTTACAAACTTGGAACTTGCAACTTTATAACTAGCTAGTGCGAAGCACAAGCGTTGTCTGTTTGTTAGCATACGGTTTCAGGTACTATTTCACTGAGTGTCTCACTCATCTTTTCACCTTTCCCTCACGGTACTCGTTCACTATCGGTAATAATGTGTATTTAGTCTTACCCCGTGGTCGGGGCGGATTCCGCAGGGAGTTTGCCGTCTCCCAACGTACTTAGGTGCCAAACTGATATAAACAGGCTTTCGATTACACGACTCTCACGTTCTATGGTCAACTATTCCACGTTGTTCTTCTAGCGAGTTTATACGTTATGTCTGGTCCTGCAACCCCACAATAAATTGTGGTTTAGACTACTGCCTTTTCGCTCACCGCTTACTAAGGCAATCTCATTCGATTTCTTTTCCTCCGGGTACTTAGATGTTTCAGTTCTCCGGGTTACCGACCGTGCTACGCGCACAAGTCAAAAGTTTATATAGTTTATAAAGTTCATCAAGTTTTAACTTGAAAAACTTGCAACTTGTCACTTTTAACTAGCCTGCGTAACACGGTCCAGTCCGATTACTCGGACCGGGGTTACCCCATTCAGACACCGCCGGGTCAAAGGATTATGGCTCCTCACCGACGACTTTCGTGGCCTTATACGTCTTTCTTCGGCACATTATTCCAAGGCATCCACCGTATGCTTTATTTGAGTAGCTTGATACTAATTAATTTCAATATTTAAATTGCTATTTTTGATGCTTTCCTACTCTTCACTTGTTAAAGTACAAAATCTAGCTATAAGAAACTAGATTGTAAAAACTAGCATAGGACTAATTTCTACAATTCAATTTCTTATACTGTGGACCGTGCCGGGCTCGAACCGGCCACCTCTTCATTGCAAATGAAGTGCTCTACCAGATGAGCTAACGGCCCCACTTCGCTGCGCTCCGCTAGGGGCGCGGCCCACTGGTGTCTAGATTTATGTTAAAGGTGCGTGCTCTCCGACTGCGCGTAAAGCTATATCGGACGAAGGAGAATAAAAAAATCTCCCTTGCGGGAGATGTAATAACCAGAGATGAAATACAATATTACGGCCGTGAAGAGGATAGAAGTAGACTAGTAATTTTGAATTTCAGCATATTTTGGTTAAGTGCTCTCCTGAAGCGAAGGCAATTGTAACTCATGTTGGGTATGGCGGTCAAGGGGGGAAACGTGCTAAAATCCATGAGTTGATGGAAAGTGAATATTTGGGGTGAGTAGTGAGCACATCAGGTGCCACGAGCACCTGAGAAATGCCTCCAGATACGTAAGTAATCTGGGAGGCCAGTGGTAGATCTGCCGAAGGCAGATAAATACCTAGTTTGATAGAAATAACAAGTTAATAATGGGGTGAGTAGTTCAGTGGTAGAACGCTTTCCTGATAAGAAAGAGGTCGTAGGTCCGATTCCTTCCTCACCCACTTACAATGCTAATTTATGTTCAGTGGTAAGGATGTCCCACTTCGTGGGAACCTGGCATGCTTGCTGCAGGAGTATTCGCCTCCGCGAATATTATCTACATAGGTAGCTACGCTACCGGCAGTAGAACGCTTTCCTGAAAGACAAGAGGTCGTAGGTCCGATTCCTTCCTCACCCACCAGCAACTCAGAAATTTTCAAATTTTGATCCTCTGCATAAATTTTTTTGGCCGTGATCACAAAATCCCAGGGGTATATTGCTGTCCCGCTCGCACAGCTGCAGGAGAGCGCGAGGCTTAAGGATGAAATCCGCCGCGCCACAAACTCAGCTTACTTACTAAGTCGAAAACCAGAACTAAGTTTTCTGACCCATCTACCGATTGCTGAGGTAATAGTCTGCCATGTAGTTGACTCTTTATTCTCGCCCGCTTCTTCCATTTCCACCACTAACTGTTGAGCCTGCTCGGCCCTTTCACGCAATTCTGTGACACCAGCTTTCACTTCATTAACTTTTGTATCTATGGCTTCATAGAGTTGATCCATTTGCTGATTGATACGATTTGCACCTTCGCTGAAGGCACCATTGATCTCAGTAACAGCAGTTTGGTAAGCTCCTAAAGCTTCATGCATCTGGGGTGCAACCGCCGCCAATTTGGTAAATGATTCTGACATACTCGCTAAGATTACTGCTCCCCGCATTGTCTCATCCATCCCACTCGTATCTAAATTAAGTTCTGGTTTTACTATGATTCTATTATCTGCATCTATATTTACCTGTAGTTCGTCTATAGTACTCATCGCCTCGCGGATTTGTCCATCCCGCTCGTTACGCGCAGCTTCTGTCCCTTCTTCTTGGCGATGTTTCAATACCTCAAATTTTTCATCAAATTCTATACCTACTTCACTACCTAAAGTGGATCTGGTCTCCTCTAATCCAACTTCTGCGCTCATTAATACGGCAACTTGAAGATCTAATTCTTTGGAAATATCTCCCTGCTCTGAAACTGCTTTTTCCATGCGGGCATCGAGTGCGCACAACAAACGATCAGCCTGAGTTTTCTTTGCTTCGAGACGATTAGTTAGCGCATCTAGCCGTGTACGAAGCTCAGTTGACTGCGATGATGTCTCTTTTTTAAATTCTGCTTTATTTTGCAAATTGGATCCAATATCTTGTAATTCATTGTTTATACCATGCTGTTTGACTACTAACGCATCTTTCTTACTTTGTAATTTCCCCATTCTATTGATTAGTATATTTTGCATCTTACGATATTTAGTGTCGATCTTTTCATTAGCTTTAACTCGGCGCTTTGATTCCTCATTCTCTACATCTTCCATTCTAGCATCGTAAAGATTCTTGACTTCGCTTCGGCGAGTTTCGAGCGCCTTCAATTTAAATGAGAGTTTAGTATGTTCACTAGTTAAATCTTATGTTCCAGACTCAATCAGTCCTTTTGCTTTCTTACCCTTGCGTCCGAGTTCGGTCATTGCATCTATAACATCTTCTCCCAACATTCCTTGAATTTTTTCAATCCTCTGTTCTAGCTCATTAAGACTTTCGCCCATTCCACCTTTATCCTCTAAGCTAACTAACTCTAGATCTCTGTCATTTTTGTAGAAATCTCCTCTTTCATCAATACGTTTAAAATACTCATCAGTTGCTTGTTGATATTCATAATTTCTCGAAACACCAATATCATCAATAATATACTGCAAATCACCCATTTGTTGATCAATAGATTTTATTTGCGACTCTACCCCAGCTTTTTTCTGGGTAAGCAATACTTCTTGATGTTTTAACTGTTCCTCCTGTACTTCTACACCTTCGATCGCCGCCTCATATACTCAGAGAGTATCCTCAATTTTATATTTTTGTTCCGTCAAATGTTCCGTGCTATTGCTCCTTACATCCTTACTTTTTGCGGCAGCTTCTACGCCCTCTGTCCAAGTATCCAAATCTCCTCTGCGCCTTGCATTTGCTCCTGCACGATCTTCCAATCCACTAATTGAGTCAGAAACTGTTCCATCAGAAATAACATCAGGAGTTGTAATGCGATTAGTGAAATCCGCAGCATCACTCATATTAACAGGTGTCATTTCTTCTGGCATATTAAACTCCTTAATTAGTAGGCTAACTATAGCTAATTCCATCACACACACTTGTCAAACTAGTCCCTAATCAAGTGTGTTCCCCATTCTCACAAACCCTGTTTTTGTGGGCGCGGCGGATTTACTTTGCACATCAAGTTGCGTAGCAACATGAGAAGTGTCTCCAGACACAAAGTCGTCTGGGAGACCCCAGACTCCTCCATCCGCAGCGCAAGTGTGTAAATATCCCACCGCCGGAGCCTGTAAAGGCTCATACACGCCTGTTTCTGTCTCTCTTTCTCGCTGTTATTTGTATTTTCCCACGCCATACACAAAAATCATATATTGAGGCGAGCATAGAGACGCCTGCCCTCGGCGGGACTATACAGGCGCGTACCACCCCGCAGAGTTACGTGGTGCGTCGGCGGGTACCATTTGCAGGGGGTTCATACAATTTTGGGATTTTCGGTAACAACTGCCAGAGTTGTTATTTGTTATAAAATGAGTTCTGATTTGGTTATAAAGGGGCACTAGTAACTAAAGGAGTTTTTATATGGATGCAGAATCATGTGTAATATTTAGTCGAATGAGTAACGGGTTTTCGGTTGAAATAAATAGCTTAAATATGGGTGCAATATTTCCTTATAATCTCGCAGTATCATTTAAAAATCCAGGAGATGCCACGGCGGTGGAAAAGTTATTCGAATGGTTCTACATAAACCAGGAGGAGTTAATGGGCTCTGATAATCCACTAGTACGTGGCAGTAACTTGACTGTAGTAGAACTAAATGATTTAGTCTGCAGTGCATGGAGTGAAGATGATTATCCAGTAATTACCGAGCTAATGGCAAAGTTTCATCTAATCAAAATTATTAATTTACCCGATTAATCCCCCGGGCAAAATGAATTGCTTGCGGGTTAGGGACTAGTATCTAGATACTTTGCAAAGAGATGGTAGCACGCGAATTTAGAATTGAGAACTATTTATTTTAAACAGACAAATAGATAAAAACTGTGACGTAACTAATACTCCCCATACAGGGCGGGTCGTGATTCCCTTTATTACTCCTAGAAAGGAGGTGATCCATCCGCTCCTTCCAGAACGGATACCTTGTTACGACTTAGCGCTCATCGCTGACCTTACCTTAGGTGGGCTCACCTCTTGCGAGTTAAAGACACCAACTTCAGGTACTGCCAACTTTGCTCACTTGACGGGCGGTGTGTACAAGGAGCGAGAACGTATTCACCGCAGCCTGCTGATCTGCGATTACTACCGATTCCGACTTCATGAGGGCGAGTTGCAGCCCTCAATCTGAACTGAGGGAAGTTTTAAGGGATTGGCTCCCCATTGCTGGTTGGCAACCCATTGTACTTCCCATTGTAGGATGTGTGTGGCCCCAGGTGTAAGCGTCATGCTGACTTGACATCGTCCCCTCCTTCCTCCCTTGATACTATCAAGAGCAGTCCCCTGTGAAAATTCAACACAGGGTAGGGGTTGCGTTCGTTATTCTACTTAAAGAAACGTCTCCAATATTGTTAAAAATTACTTTTAACTTTAGACTATACCTTCATCCCGACGTATTGTCGGGAGCTGACGTGTTATAGATGCATAATTTTGTATCGCATCTATCCAAGACTCGTGAAAGTCTCAAGTCGTTACGGGGTCAAAGTTATTTTATATCTCATACATGGCACTATATAAGGATCTACGATCTCTATAAAGTGTCGGGTCGATTCACGACATATGCGTATTCTATGGTTATTATTGACATAACTTTTTATTTGCCACTTGCTATACATGATGTTAGATAACACAATTGATTCCTCTCTTGTGAAACTCTCAGATGCAAACAAGGGGGCAATACCTTTTTCTAGATGACCATCATCCATATACCAAACCGCTAAGGTAAGTGGTGTAAACCACTTTTCCAAATCAGTCGGCAAAGTTTTATGATCACGAGAATACCAGATATTTCTCCATGAGCGAAAGATTTGCCGGAGAAAGAATCTACAACTATATGTTTGACTCTGACTCCTTTTGTCCAATCTAGTGACTTGAGATACTTTTGGATAAGCAAGGTTTTTAAATTCCTCGAACTTCCAAAGTAAATACTCTTGTTGAAAACTAGATTGTTCAAAGCAAATTTTCCCTAATGGGTGGATATAACCATCGCCAAGAAGTGATCCTATAAGAATCTCTGTTTGACGATCAGATAATGAATACGCTATGTTTTTTCGAACCCTTAAAGTTTGAGATATAACTCGACTTCCCTCGGTGTTGACCATCTTGATTCTATTAAAACCGAAGTTTTAACGAATTTCAAGCAGATGTTCACCGATATGAGTCAGATTTGTCATGCCAATTACTCGGCAAGGTCGCGATTTACGTTCACGACACGAACTGACGACAGCCATGCAACAGCTGTATAACACTCTCGAAGACATCTTGGTTTCCCAAGATTTGCAGTTATATTAAACCTGGGTGAGGTCTTTCGCTTTGTATCGAATTAAACCACATGCTCCACCGGTTGTGCGCTCCCCCGTCAATTCCTTTGAGTTTTAGCCTTGCGGCCGTACTTCCCAGGCGGGACACTTAACGCGTTAGCTTACGCCGACCAGAAAAATCCGATCAGCTAGTGTCCATCGTTTACGGCTAGGACTACAGGGGTCTCTAATCCCTTTCGCTCCCCTAGCTGTCGTCTATCAGCGTCATGAATTACCTAAGTATCTGCCTTCGCCTTTGGTGTTCCTCTCGATATCAACGGATTTCACCCCTCCACCGAGAATTCCGATACTCCCGATAACCATCTAGTTTTGCAGTATACACAGCAGTTTTTCAGTTGAGCCGAAACCTTTAACCATGTACTTACATAACCGCCTACAGAACGCTTTACGCCCAATAAATCCGGATAACGCTTGCACCCTACGTATTACCGAGGCTTCTGGCACGTAGTTAGCAGGTGCTTTCTAGAAAGGTACCTTCATTTTTTTATTCCCTTTCCACAGTGGTTTACGACCCGAAGGCCTTCTTCCCACACGCGGCGTCGCTGCGTCAGACTTTCGTCCATTGCGCAAGATTCCCAGTTGCTGCCACCCGTAGGTGTAGGACCCGTGTCTCAGTGTCCTTGTGGGGGGTCGTGCTCTCACACCCCCTACCCGTCGTAGCCTTGGTGAGCCATTACCTCACCAACTAGCTGATAGGATACAGGCTCCTCTCTTTGCGACCGGTTAAGGTCTTTAACCCGTAGGCCATATGCGGTATTACCCCGCCTTTCGGCGAGCTATCCCCCACATAGAGGTAGATTCCTATATATTACTCACCCGTCTGCCACTGAGTGCGCACAGCACACTCAATTTACAATTATCATTTATCAGTTTTCATTGAATTATCATTGAGCAATTGTCGATTGAAAATTCATTGTGAATTGAAAACTGTGAACTGAAAATTAGTGTGCCATGCACACTCCGTTCGACTTGCATGCTTAAGGCACGCCGCCAGCGTTCATCCTGAGCCAGGATCAAACTCTCAAAAAGAGTTAAATCCAAAAGATTTATTTGTAAAGATTATTAGTCTTTACGCTCAAAGTTAAAAACGGTACTACCATCTCTTTGAATTGTATTTAGATGTGTAGTTATTAAACTTTTAAAGTGCTTGTAGAGATGCAAATGTGCCCACAGAAAAACTCGCCTAAGGAGAAAGTGATTTCTTTACCCTAGACAAGCAAAAGTGTATTCACAGATGTAAGAAGGATATTGTAACACGAAAAGTGAAACACGCAATGGGGAATTAGGACGTGCGTTAGTGCAAATAGAATTGTGTAAAGACTCCCTAAAGCGGACATTTCTATTTGGTGTTGATAGGAGAGTTAGAGTTTGTTTTGCTCTATTACCGTGCCAGTTGTTAGGTCAAAGATAAAATAGCCATCTTTACTCTTCTCTTCAGCAAATGGAGATGAATTAGATACATATAATTTGACTCTTTGATTCAAAGTTGCAATGTTTTCATCATCAAATTCGAACTGATTCAAGTATTTTGTAGTTGTGACCAAATTGATTGGAGAATATCCAGACAGATCAAAAGAGAAATAGTTTGAAGATTGGATTGGAAGATCACGATAAATTTTTATATCGCAGGGATTTTCATTGTTACATGATTGTATAAATGAATAATTTTTTATTCGACTTTTTATTTCAAACCCCCCAATCTTATCCCACTTACTCCAGATATTATTACTTGCATAAGGAACTGAAATATCATCTCGTACATTAATGAGATCAAAATTACAACCTACTGCTTCTCCACAAGAACGAACTAATAGATTTGTATTATCAATCCAACGTATTACTTTTGTAACACCATTTCCTTCAATAGGACCTTTATCTAGAGAAAAGAGTTGGTATGACTTCTTGGTTGATAAATCAATAATTCTAGGTTCAACAACATAGATACCATACTTGTTTGGGTAATATCCATTTTTAAAGGTCTGATTCGCTGATTTTTTTGTCCAGTAAAGTGAATCACCATTAATTCCTATCTTTAATGAATCTAAACTGTATCCAGGCTCATCATTTGTAAATGCAGGAATGTCTGAGTAATAGTAAAATGCAAAGTTGCCATTTGGACTTGTATAGTGAGTTGACTCTTTTAGTCCATTTTTAGGAATAAATGTGGTAGGAGATGGGGATGTATACACGCTAGCTATGGGTGATGGTGCTAAGCGAAGATTGAGAAACGGAGGGGCAGGTTGCTGAGATGTAGTGGCGATTGGAGTTGAACTGGTGGATTTGGATATTATAAAAATGATTAACAAGATCGTTAAGAAAACGGAAATAGAGACGAGAATGAAAGGAATTCTAGATTTATTTTTGTTCATATTGTGGCAAGACCAGTAAAAGTTTGAAGTTGTGTGTGAGTAAATATATCACTCATAGCTATGATATCACTTTTTACTGTGCCATAAATAGGCGGATGTGATAATGCTTTTGAGATCAGAATGCTGAGGTTGCCAGCCGAGTTCTTGCTGGAGACGCGATGAGTCGGCCACGAGTTCGTTGGCATCGCCTGGTCGACGAGGTTCAAACTTGATTTTTACTGGCTTGCCCGAAACTTCTTCCACCATCTTGATAATCTCGAGATTGGAGTAGCCATGACCGGTACCAGCATTGTAAGCGGCACTTATAACCCCGGGGGTTGTAAGTCTTTCGGCGGCCAGGCGAAATGCTTCGGCGAGATCTAACACATGAATATAGTCGCGGATGCAGGTACCATCTGGGGTGGGATAATCATTCCCAAATAGCGTAAATTCTTTATCTTGGAGTTGAGTGTTGATGATATTGGGGATGATGTGGGACTCATCATGATGATCCTCACCTAGTTCCTCTGTAGCGCCAGCGACATTGAAGAAGCGGATAGAAATAGATTTAAGACCGTAGGCAAGATCGTACCATTTGAGTAGGCGTTCAGTGGCGAGCTTGGTTTCACCATATGGATTTTCTGGTTCTTTTTTATGATCTTCGGGGATCGGAATAAACTCTGGATTGCCGTAGACTCCAGCGGTACTAGCAAAAACTAGCTTTTGACAACCAGCTTTGAGCATGGACTCGACCAGAGTGAGGGTACCGAAAAAATTGTTTGTATAGTATTTGCGCGGGTCTTTAACGCTTTCACCCATCTGGATATAGGCGGCAAAATGCATGACTACATCGGGTTTAAATGTTGAGATTACCTCCTCTAACTTGGACGTATCTAGGATATCGCCTACGACGTATGGAATATCTTTTAGCTTGGACTCTTTGTGTGAGACAAAGTGGTCATAGACGAGAACATCGTGTCCCAACTGTCCCATTTGCTTGGCAGTGATAGTGCCGATGTAACCTGCCCCTCCGGTAATGAGTAGTTTCATAATTGAGATTGTAACTTTTTCAGGATAAATAAGAAAGACACAGCTCCCAAGGTGTCGAGTAACCAGTCGGTGAAAGCAAAGCTACGACCTGGGATACCAACTTGGATATACTCGATCATGAGACCGTAGATACTGGTGCACAAAATAGAGTTGAGGCGCGATATATTGTCTAGTTTGAGTAAGACAGCAAGTACACCAAAAAAGAATAAATGACCCCCGTTGCTGAGCAACCAGCTGAGAGTCGTGTCGGAAGACGGGTGAAAATTGGGGATTGTCGTCAAATATAATGTAAGTCCTGCCCAAGCTATAGTGAGAACCAAAGTAAAATAATTTTTCATTTGTTTATTGTACCTAAATATTTGCGATACCCAAAGAATGAAGCGAACGAAAGCAAAACCATCCCTAGTCCTACATAGATGACGTTTTTGAGTCTATTGTGGTTGAGTTTGGGCTGGCTACCCGAGGACTCCCCACCCTTCCGGGAGTCTCCCGGAAGGGTGGGAATAGGAGCAACTGTGTACATAGAGAGGTCTATTTCAGTAGACAGACCTGCCACTGAGGCTGTGTCTGCGTCATCGAGTGGGGGAGATGGAGATGCAACTGGCGAGGGTTTGGGGGTGGGAGACGGAAGAGGAGTAGGGGTGGACGATGGAGATGGAGTAGGCGTAGGCGATGGAAGCGGACTAGGAGTAGGAGAAGGCCAAGATTTGGTGATGTTGATGTCTTTTGAGAATACGTCTTCGCTGCCCTGGTTACCTGAGGCTGTATATCGACGAATGCGGATTTTGTAGG
>Ga0233425_10007060_pt1 | contig 16037 bp, 14 predicted proteins | sample Watercolumn_Towu_2_FD_181712 | JGI IMG/M metagenome (GOLD analysis project Ga0233425, IMG submission 181712) | Freshwater microbial communities from Lake Towuti, South Sulawesi, Indonesia - Watercolumn_Towuti2014_140_MG | ecosystem: Environmental > Aquatic > Freshwater > Lake | place...
ATCTCGGGCACGTAGGGTTCGCTGCGCCGGATGCGCAGACGCACCATCTGCGCCGTGCGGCCGCCCAGCATGAGCTGGTAGGCGCCGTGCTGGGCGAGCTGCTCTTCCTGGCGGCCGGAGGCGCGCAGGAGGCGCAGCACGATGGATAGCCCGTCACGGATCGGCAGCATCGGGTTGAGCCAGCCGGCCAGGTCGCGCTGGCGCGCCTGCGGCTCGCGATGCAGCCAGTAGTGGTAGGAGGGCAGGTCGAACTCGCACACGCCGCCGGGGATCGAGGCGCGGCTCTTGATGCTCATCAGCCATTCGTTCTCGCGCAGGTAGTGGCCGATCTTGCCCTGCATGTTGAGCAGCGCGGCGCTGGCCTGCTCGATCTCGTAGAGCGCGCCGGAAAGCGCCGCCTCGGAGATGTCCGGATTGTTGCGGAAGGAAAGCAGGATCTGGCGCTGGCGCTCGAGTTCCTGCACCAGGTCGAACTTCAGGTCGGCGCGGCTGGCGACGTCGAGGATCTCGAACAGCGTCACCAGCGCGATGTGATGCTCCTGCGCGCCATCGGAGCCGATGAAATGCCCGGTCGTGTCGAACAGGTCCTCCAGGCGCAGCAATGTGCGAATGCGCTCGTTGAGAGGATATTCGTAGGTGATCACGCCGCGCCGTGCCGTGGGTAAATTCGGCCAATTCTGACCTATTCCCCGACAAAGTACAACAAGAACCTCCCGGAAACCTATGAAACTGCGGCCATTTCCAGATAGCGTCGATGCAGGGCCTCGACCTGGGGGCGAAGCGCCGCCAGCTCGCCACCGTTGTCGATGACGTCGTCGGCGGCGGCCAGGCGCCGCTCGCGGCCGACCTGCGCCACCATGATGGCACGGGCTTCCTCGGCGGACAGGCCGCTGCGCGCCATGACACGCGCGACCTGGGTTTCTTCCGGGCAGTCGACCACGACGATCCGCTGCACGCGTCCGCGGTAGCCGCCAGATTCGATGAGCAGCGGGACCACCAGCACGACGTAGGGTGCGCGCGCTGCCTCGCTGCGCTGGTCGGCCTCGTCGCGGATCATGGGATGGAGGATGGCTTCGAGACGCGCCTTCGCTTGCGCATCGGCGAAGACCAGGCGGCGCATGGCGGTGCGGTCGAGCGCGCCTCGGCCGTCGATCACCGTATCGCCGAAGGCGGCGCGGATGGGCGCAATCGCGGCGCCGTTCGGCGCGGTCAGTTCATGAGCAATGGCGTCGGTGTCTACCACCGCCGCGCCTAAAGACTCGAAGAGGGAAGCCGCCGCGCTCTTGCCGCTGCCGATGCCGCCGGTCAGCCCGACGATGAACGTCATGGCTTGGCGGCGACGCAGGCCGCCGGGTGGGCGCCCGCGAACTCGGGCGGCAGCTCGGTCAAGGCCTTGGCGACCTGTTCCGCCGTGCCGCGCACCTCGACGAAGGAGCGGTCGCCGGCCGCCTCCCGTTGCTGGATGCGCGCCGACTTGACGTTCTTCTTCGCCAGCGCGGCGAGATACTCCTTGGCGCTCTCCTCGCTCCTGAACAAGCCGAGCGAGAGTGCATATTGGTTGGCGCCTTTTTCGCGCACGACGTAGAAATCCTTGATGCCGAGCTTGCCCAGCTCGGCGGCCTTTTTGTCCGCCTGAGCGCTATTGGGCAGGGGCGGAATATGCACCCACCAGGATTGAGGTTCTTCCTGCGTGCGCTGCGCGACCTTGAGCTGGGCATCGCGCCCGGTGAGCAGGGCGGCGAGCTTGGCAGCGGACTCATGATCCAGTCCCTCGAGCGCAAGGCACTCCTCGCGCGGTGGCTCCGCCGCTTTCGGCGGCGGTTCACCCTTGCTGACTATTTTCAGTTTCTCGGGCTGGAGTTGCGCGGCAAGGCGTTCGGGCTCGCCCGAACCGCCAGGCGCCCCCAGATAGCCCTGCCCCCAGACGAACAGCAGCAGACTCCCCAGCACCAGCAGGAAGAATGTGGTGCGGAGAACCTGCATGCCGTCCTTTCTGGCTGCGTTACGCGGCGATCTTCGGCAGGCGCTTGAGGGCCTCCTGCACGGCTTCGGCCGGATAGTCGTAATCGACCAGCTCGCCGGCGAAGTACTTGTCGTACGACGCCATGTCGAAGTGGCCGTGACCGGAGAGATTGAAGAAGAGGGTCTTCTTCTCGCCGCTTGCCTTGCAGCGCAGCGCCTCGTCGATGCAGGCGCGGATGGCGTGGCAGGACTCCGGCGCCGGGATGATGCCTTCGGCGCGGGCGAACTGCACGCCGGCCTCGAAGGTGGCGATCTGCGGCACCGCCACCGCCTCGATCAGGCCCTCGTTGTAGAGCTGGCAGACCAGCGGTGAATCGCCGTGGTAGCGCAGGCCGCCGGCGTGGATCGAGGGCGGCATGAAGTCGTGGCCAAGGGTGTACATCTTCATCAGCGGCGTATAGCCGGAAACGTCGCCGAAGTCATAAGCGTAGACGCCCTTCGTCAGGCTCGGGCAGGAGGTCGGCTCGGCCGCCACCAGCCGCACCTTCTTGCCGGCCGCCTTGTCGGCGAGGAAGGGGAAGGCGGTGCCGGCGAAGTTGGAGCCGCCGCCGCAGCAGGCGAACACCATGTCTGGATAGTCGCCGACCTTCTCGAACTGCTTCTTCGCCTCCAGGCCGATCACCGTCTGGTGCAGGCAGACGTGGTTGAGCACGGAGCCGAGGCAGTAGTTGGTGTCCTTGCGCGAGGCCGCTTCCTCAACGGCTTCCGAAATCGCCAGGCCGAGCGAGCCGGGGTTGTTCGGGTCGGCGGCCAGCGCGGCGCGGCCGGCGTTGGTCATGTCGGTGGGTGAAGCGAACACTTCCGCGCCCCAGGTATGCATCATCGAGCGGCGGAAGGGCTTCTGGTTGTAGCTCACCTTCACCATGTAGACGCGCACCTCGATGCCGAACATCTGGCCGGCCATCGACATCGAAGAGCCCCACTGGCCGGCGCCGGTCTCGGTGGTCAACCGATTGATGCCGACCATCTTGTTGAAGAAGGCCTGCGGCACGGAGGTGTTGACCTTGTGCGAGCCGGCCGGGCTAACGCCCTCGTACTTGTAGTAGATATTGCACGGCGTGCCGAGCATCTGCTCGAGGCGGCGGGCGCGGAACATCGGCGTCGGCCGCCACTGCTTGTAGATCTCGCGCACCGGCTCGGGAATGGGTATCCAGCGCTCGCCCGACATCTCCTGCTCGAGCAGCGGGCCGGGGAAAATGGCCAGCATCTGCTCGGGCGTGACCGGGTTGCCGTCCGGCGCCAGCGGCGGCAGGGGCGGCTTCGGCATGTCGGCGACGACGTTGTACCAGTGGGTCGGAATATCGGATTCGTTGAGCAAAATCTTGACGTCGGACATCACATTCTCCTCGTGGCGTGGATTGTAATGAGGGATCGCGCCTCTCCCCAACGCAGCCTCAACGCGAACCCGGTAGAGTCACCATAGTCCAGTTACGGGAAAAATAATAGCCCGGGTATACTGCATACACAAGCCGTCTGATCCATCAAATCGATCGCACACCCTGCCTTATGAGCCGGCTCACCAACGCATCCTGACGGCGTAGTCGAGCGTCGCCTTGCCCTGGGGCGGCACGCGTACCAGCCAGACCGCGGAATGGGCGTCGCCCTTCGCGTGCTTGTGGCTCTCGAACACCATTTCCCAATCGCCCGGCACCGGCTCGACCACCTTCACCGTCACCGCATCGTCCTTGGCGTTGGCTATTTCGATGCTGTAGGCACTCTCGTAGACCCGATCGGCGATCTTGCGGAAAGAGGTCTGCTTGCGCGCCGCCTTGACGTCGAAGGCGTCGCCCAGCTTGAGGCGCACCACCTCGTTCTTCGCCGTGTGGTCGATGCGGTCCTCGCCGATGAAGAGGGCGTTGCCACGCGAATCCTTCTTGTACACCCGCACGACGCCCTTCGGCAGCGGCACGCCAAGCTCGCCGCCCTTGTTGTCGAACTCGACGAAGACGGCGACCTTGTGCTGGCGGCCGAGGTCCGAGTGCGCGCCGCGGTAGTACCAGTCCTGCCCGGCGAGGCGGTATTCCTTGCGCACCGGCACGCTCGCGGCGGAGAGCAGCGCCACCTGCTTGGTCTGGTTGTCGAGAATCGTCGTCGGCCGGTTGAGCGAATACAGGTGGTACTCGAAGAGCTGCTCGCGCGCCATCTCGGCGGCCGGCGCCGCCGCCACGGCCTTGGCGGCGAACTGCTGCGTGCGTATCTCGTCGCGCACGCGATTGACGTCGCCGGCGACGAGCTGCAGGCGCGCGTTCTCGTAGCTCGCCCCGCTCTGGTTGGTCAGCGTGACCCAGCCGGCGAGGTCGAGTTTCGACTCGTCGCCAGCAAGCTCGGCGACGTAGTCGGCGCGCCAGGACAGGCCGCCGGTGAGATAGGACAGCTCCGCCGCCTGGCGCCCGGCGGCACCACTCTCCAGTTGCACCACCAGCGTCGGCCGGTCGCGCAGGTTGGGCGGGATCGATCCGTAGGCGATGCGCCCGGGCACGCCGCTCTCGATGCGGTCGGCGTACTTCAGCACCACGCCGCCGTTGGTGGCGAGCACCTCGGCCGGCTCGCGCGTCTCGGCGCCGGTGGCGGGATTCGTCTTGATCACCGTGACGCTGCGGCCGACGTATTTCTCCAGCAGCTTTTGCGGCGTGAGTAGATCGAAGTCGAAGTTCTGCTCGATCAGGCGCAGGCTGCCGCCGCCCAATGCACGCAGGCTGGCCGTCTCCGGCCGCATCTTGGCGCTGACGTCGCGCAAGGCGATACTGTTGGCGCCGCGCTCGAAGGCGATGCGCCGCACTTCCTTCACCAGGGCGAGCGAATCGTTGTAGATGGTGACGGCGACTTCCTCGCGGTCCTCGGCGCGACTGACCTTCTCGGCAGTGAATGCGGGCAAAGAAAAGGTGGCGAGGATGGCCAGCGCAAGGGCGCGGCGCGATGTGCGGATTTTCATGGCAACTCCTGTTGTGATGACACTCGCGTTAACGCATGGGACGCCTGAACGGGGTCAGCCCATGCGCGCCAGCCCCTCCAGCACCAGGTTGTCGACGCGCCGCTTCGGAAGGCGCAACAGCTCGAAGAACTGCCCGGCCGCGCCGCCGCTCACCAGACAGGTGGCGCCGGGATGGCCCGCCACCTGCTCGAACATGCGCTCGACGGCGCCGGCCTGGGCATGCAGGCAGCCGCTGACGATGGCGTCCATGGTGTTGCGCGGCAGGCCGGCGAACCGGCCCTCGGCCAGCGGCAGCTGTGCGGTGCCGTGGGCCAGCGCGCGGCACATCAGTTCGATGCCGGGCAGGATCAGGCCGCCCTGGAAGTTGCCCTCGGCATCCAGCACGTCAATCGTCGTCGCCGTGCCGGCGCAAACTACCAGGCAGGCGCCTTCATGCAGGGCGCGCGCGCCGATCAGCGCCGCCCAGCGGTCGGCGCCGAGCTGCTCGGGGGTGCCATATAGATTGCGCACGCCGCACTGCGCGGACTGACTTTTCGCCCAGGTCAAGGGCAGGCCGAGCGCCGCCACCGCTGCCTGAACCGCATCGCCCACCTGCGTGCCGGCAACGTTGGCGGCAACCGCCCGCTGCGCGCACGGCTGGGCCTTCAGCACCTCGGCCAGCGCAGCCAGTTCAGCGTAGTCGAGCAGGCCCTGCGCCAGCCAGGCAGCGCCGTCGTGGACGCCCCACTTCAGCCGCGTGTTGCCGCAGTCGATGGCTAGCATCATTGCGGTCTCAACGAAACGTCGCCGCTCAGGATACGGCGCACCCCGCTCGCGGTGTCGAGCAGCAGCGCACCGTCGGCGTCTACTCCGGCGCAGCGTCCCTCGACCGGCGCCGTGCCGTCGGCAAGAATGCGCACGAGCTGGCCGGCGTGGGCGTGACGGTCCTGCCATTCCTCCGCAAAACCGGCGAAGCCCTCGCGCTCGAAGCATTCGAGCATGGCCGCGAGCTCATTCAGCAGCGCGGCCAGCAGCAGGCTGCGCGCGGGCGCATGGAGCATCACGGCCTCCAGCGCGCCCGCCCTGACATCGACGGCGTCGGCGATCTCGCGCGGCAGGCGGACGTTCAGGCCGATGCCGATCACCGCAGTGTGCCGCCCGCCTGCGCTCAGCGTCTCGACCAGGATGCCGCCCAGCTTCGCCCCGTCGGCCAGGATGTCGTTCGGCCATTTCAGGCGGATGCCTGCCGCGCCCAGCTTCTCCAATGTGCGTGCGACGGCGACGCCCACGGACAGGCTGAGGCCGGCCGGCGCCGGCAGGCCGGCGGGAAAGCGCCATAGCAATGAAAAGGTCAGGCTATCACCCGGCGCAGATAGCCAGCTGCGGCCGCGCCGCCCGCGCCCGGCGGTCTGCCGCTCGCACACCACGACGCTGCCGGAAGGAGCGCCCGCCTGGGCGCGCTCCAGAAGCAAGGTATTGGTGGAATCGCAGCGCTCCATCCATTCGAACGAAAAGCATCCAGGCGTATCCAGCGCCGCAATGACGGCCGGGGTAGTCAATGGATCGTCCGGGGTCGCTTTCATCGTGACTTGAATGACTTGCTGATCTAGACTTAAAGGATGTTATCAAATCAAACCAGGGCCGGCGCAGGATTGCTGGCCGTGCTGACAACCGCCCTCGTGATCACCGGTTGCACCAATTCGCCGACCACCGGGCGGACACAATTCAACCTCCTGCCGGCGGAAATCGAGTCTGGCGTTTCCGACTTCCGCTTCGGCGTCAAGACCGCGCTCGCATCGGGCGACTATTGCCGCGACGAGGAGCCTTGCGCCGTCCGCGAAGCGGCCGAGAAGCTGGCACAGCGCGTCGCGCCGATCGCCGAACGGCTCGGCACCGTGGCGCCGGAGCTCAGCCCGGAGCTGGTCAAGCGCGTGCCGCGCGTCGAGGTCTTCGTCATCCCCAACGACTCGGTCTCCGTCAGTTCCAGCGCAGGCGGCAAGATCGCGGTCGGCTCCGGCCTCGGCAGGCTGGACTTGTCGGATACGGATCTTGCGCTGGCATTGTCGCGCGAATTCGGCCGTCTGGCCGCCGCGCATCACCGCGAGAGCACGTCGGCCGGCCTGGCCGTGTCTCTCGTCACCGGCTCGCCGCTCGTCGGCACCTATATTGCCACCTCCCTCCTGGCCGACGCGCTGTTTCCGATGGGAGCGCTGCTGAAAGTGGGTATTTCGTTGCTCGGCTCGATGGGCACGGAGCAGCTGGTCGAAGCTTCCCAGCAGGAGGAAGCCGATGATTTCGCCGGCAAGCTGATGCTGGCTGCCGGCTACGACGTGCGTGAACTGGCCGAGGCCCGCGCAGCCATATCCGCGGGCGCCGTAAAGATCGGCTGGCTGCCGCGCTACGTCGCGTCGCGCGCCCGGGTCGCCGGCATGACTTTGCCTGCCGAAGCAGGCATGGCGATATCGGCCGATCCGTCGACGCTGCCCACGACGAGCGAAATCGCCTTGCCGCTGCCCGAGGTGACTGCCGGCGCCAGCGATGCGCCGGCGCTGCAACCGGACGACGGCATTGCGGCGTCATTGACCGAGGTTTCCACCGTCGCCGCGACCGGCCAGGAAGCGCTGATAGTGGCCAGCACCGATGTCACCACTTCGCCCTTTGTCCTGACGACGACGGCCGCCGAAAGCCCGGAGCCCTCGCCGCCGGCCCGCGCGGAGGCCGCCCGACCGGCCCCGCGGACAGCTGCAACAAAGCAGCGTGGTGCCCAGCCCAAAGCCAAACCCGTAGCGGCGAAAAAAGCGGCGAAACCGCCGCCGAAGAAGACCACCCGCCCGCCCGTGAAGAAAAAAGCGGCGCGGCCGCCGTCCCGCAGCAACTGACTTTACTCTCCGGCCTCGCCGCCTCCGTCGGGTTCCATCCCCAGTTCCTGGATCTTGCGCGTGATGGTGTTGCGGCCGATGCCGAGCATCTGCGCCGCCTCGACGCGCCGCCCCGCCGAGGCCAGCAGGGCATGGCGGATCAGCGTGCGCTCGAACTCCTGCGCCAGGGCCTCCCACACCACGCCGGGCCGCCCCGCCAGCAGGCGGTCGGCCTCGGCACCGAGGGCCACCTTCCAGTCGGCTTCCGTTTCGCGCGGCGCCTGCTCGCGCAGTTCCGGCGGCAGATCGGCGATCTCGATCACCTGACCGGGCGCCATGACGGTGAGCCAGTGGCAGAGGTTCTCCAGCTGACGCACGTTGCCGGGAAAGACCAGCGCCGAGAGGAACTTCAGCGCCGCTTCCGACACGCGCTTGGGCTCGACGCCGAGTTCCTGCGCGCTCTTGGCGAGGAAGTGCTTGGTCAGCAGGGGAATATCCTCGCGCCGCTCGCGCAGCGGCGGCAGGCGCAGGCGGATGACGTTGAGGCGGTGGAAGAGATCCTCGCGGAACAGGCCCTGGCGCACGCGCTCGTCGAGATTCTGGTGCGTGGCGGCGATGACGCGCACATTGGCCTTGATCGGCTGGTGGCCGCCGACGCGATAGAAGTTGCCGTCGGACAGCACGCGCAGCAGTCGCGTCTGCAGTTCGGCCGGCATGTCGCCGATCTCGTCGAGAAACAACGTGCCGCCCTCGGCCTGCTCGAAGCGGCCGCGCCGCATGGCGGCGGCGCCGGTAAAGGCGCCGCGCTCGTGGCCGAAGAGCTCGGACTCGAGCAGGTCGCGCGGAATCGCCGCGGTGTTGATGGCGACGAAGGGCTGCTCCGCACGCGGGCTGTGCCGATGCAGGGCGCGGGCGACGAGTTCCTTGCCGGTGCCGGATTCGCCGTTGATGAGCACCGTGGCGTGCGATTGCGCGAGCCGGCCGATGGCGCGGAAAACCTCCTGCATCGAGGCGGCCTTACCGAGAATCTCCGGCGCCATGGCGGAGGATTCCGGCACGGCCTCCTGCCGCGTCGACTCGTCGATGGCGCGGCGCACCAGATCCACCGCCTGGTCGATGTCGAAGGGCTTCGGCAGGTACTCGAAGGCACCGCCCTGGAAGGCGGAGACCGCGCTGTCGAGATCCGAGTAGGCCGTCATGATGATCACCGGCAGCGTCGGAAAGCGTGCCTTGACCTTCTGCAGCAGGGCGAGACCCGACTCGCCCGGCATGCGGATGTCGGACACCATCACCTGCGGCGGCGACCCGGCATCAAGCGCAGCCAGGGCCTCGGCGGCCGAGCCGAAGCTCTTGTAGGCGATCTCTTCGCGCCCTAAGGCTTTCTCGAAGACCCAGCGGATGGAACGGTCGTCGTCGATGATCCAGACTGGATTCATTGGTTGTCCTGAAGTGAGATATGCAGGGGCAGCAGCACGGTGAAGCAGGTGCGGCCAGGCTTGCTGTCGACCTCGATGCTGCCATGGTGCTGCTGGATGAAGTTCTGCGCCAGCGTCAGACCCAGGCCGCTGCCCCCCTCCCGCCCGGAAACGAGCGGAAAGAACACCTGCTCGCGAATCGTGTCGAGAATGCCGGGGCCGTTGTCGATCACCTGCAGCTCGAGCGCCAGGCGGTGGCGGCGCTTGGCGAGCGTGACCTGGCGCCGCGCACGCGTGCGCAGCACGATCTCGCCGCGTCCTTCCAGCGCCTGCGCCGCGTTGCGCACGATGTTGAGGATGGCCTGGATGAGCTGCTCGCGGTCGCCCGTCAGTTCGGGCAGGCTGGTGTCGTAGTCGCGCTTCACGCTCACGTCGGGAAACTCGGCCAGGATCAGCGTGCGCACGCGCTCGAGTAGTTCGTGCATGCTCACCGGCTGCGGCTGCATCAGGCGGTGCGAGCTGAGCAGCCGGTTCATCAGTTCCTGCAGGCGGTCGGCCTCCTTGATGATGACCTGGGTATATTCGCGCAGCTGCGGATTGGCAAGCTCACCTTCCAGCAATTGCGCCGCGCCGCGAATGCCGCCGAGCGGGTTCTTGATCTCGTGGGCGAGGTTGCGCACCAGCTCGCGGTTGGCCTGCTGCTGCTCGGCCAGGCGCTCTTCGCGCGCCGTCTTCAATTGCGTGTCGATGGGACGGAACTCCAGCAGCAGGCGGATGCTGCCCGCCTCGACCGGCGTGACCGTGCAGTCCAGGTGCAGCGCCTCTGCGCCATGGCGGTGCACCGTCAGATTCTGGCCCGTGTAGCTCCAGTTGTTGGCCAGCGCGTTGTCGAGCGCGGCCGCCAGACCGGGCGGTTCGCCGAGCAACTGCGCAAGCGGACGGCGCAGAAGCTGCCGGCTGCTCGCCGCAAAGAGATTCTCCGCTGCCGGATTGAGATACTGGATGATCAACCGGGCATCGAGCAGGATCACCGCCGAGGAAAGCAGGTCGAGCCCGGCGAAGGCGGTGATGGGAAGTTTTTCCGGTGCGGCCATGCCGCTAGGTTAGCAAAAACCGCACCACCGGGCCGGAACGGCCCGGGCGGACCTACTTGAGGTTGCCGATCTCTTTCTTCAGCGCCTCGATGTTCCGCTCGTGCAGGGCCACCTTGTCCTTGAACGGCTGCAGTCGGTCGAGCACGCGCTGGTAATTGCGCTCGTCGCCGGTGCGAATGGCTTCCTGCTCCGCCAGTTCCTTCTTCGCCTGATCGAGGTTCTTCTGCTCGGTGGCGAGTTCCTGATCGAGGATCTTGCGCCGATCGTTGTCGCGCGCCTTCTGCGTACCGCCATCGACCTTCGGAAAGCCGGCCGGAGAAGGTGCGCTCGGCGTAGCACGCCCGGGAACGGTGGAAACGCGCTGATCGCGGCTCAATTGTGTGCACTTGGCCTTCGGCGACGGTTTGGCGTTCGTATAGGTGACATGGCCGTCGTCATCGACGCACTTGTAGACGTCAGCCGCCACGGAGCCGGAATAGAGGCCGACGGCAACAAATAAACATTTGTTCAAAAATTTCATGATGTTCCACCATGAAGCGAGAACCAACTTTAAGTGTATGCGAAGACCCGACGCTTTACAAACGCTTTTTGCCGGCCGCGGGTGGACAAAAAAAGGGCGGCCACGGCCGCCCTTTCTCCCTGTCAGCCTGAGATTACAGGCTGTAATACATGTCGTACTCGACCGGATGGGTCGTCATGCGGAAGCGCGTGACTTCCTCCATCTTCAGCTCGATATAGGCATCGATCATCTCGTTGGAGAAGACGCCGCCGCGGGTGAGGAACTCGCGATCCTTGTCGAGGTAGTCGAGCGCCTGGTCGAGCGACGAGCAGACGGTCGGGATCTTGGCATCCTCTTCCGGCGGCAGGTCGTACAGGTTCTTGTCGGCCGGGTCGCCCGGGTGGATCTTGTTCTGCACGCCATCCAGACCGGCCATCATCAGGGCGGTGAAAGCCAGGTAGGGGTTCGCGGTCGGGTCCGGGAAGCGCACCTCAATGCGGCGCGCCTTGTCGCTCTGCACGTAGGGGATGCGGATCGAGGCGGAGCGGTTGCGCGCCGAGTAGGCCAGCTTGACCGGGGCCTCGAAGCCGGGCACCAGGCGCTTGTAGCTGTTGGTGCCGGGGTTGGTGATGGCGTTGAGCGCGCGCGCGTGCTTGATGATGCCGCCGATGTAGTAAAGGGCGAACTCGGACAGGCCGGCATAGCCGTTGCCGGCAAACAGGTTCTTGCCGCCCTTCCACACCGACTGGTGCACGTGCATGCCGGAGCCGTTGTCGCCGACGATGGGCTTCGGCATGAAGGTCGCGGTCTTGCCGTAGCTGTGGGCGACGTTGTGCACAACGTACTTCAGCACCTGGGTCCAGTCGGCGCGGCGCACCAGGGTGTTATACACGGTGCCGATCTCGCACTGGCCGGCGGTGGCCACCTCGTGGTGGTGCACTTCGACGTCGACGCCGCACTGCTCCAGCGCCAGGCACATGGCGGCGCGGATGTCGTTCAGGCTGTCGACCGGCGGCACGGGGAAGTAGCCCCCCTTGACGGTGGGACGGTGGCCAATGTTGCCGCCCTCGAATTTCTCGGCGGACGCCCAAGCGGCTTCCTCGGAAAACACCTTGCAGTAGGCGCCGGACATGTCGACGTTCCACTCGACCGAGTCGAAGATGAAAAACTCGGGTTCCGGGCCGAAGTAGGCGGTGTCGCCCAGGCCGGTGGACTTCAGGTACGCCTCAGCACGCTTGGCGATGGAGCGCGGGTCGCGGTCATAGCCCTTGCCGTCGGCCGGCTCGACCACGTCGCAGGAGATGACCAGGGTGGTCTCGTCCATGAAGGGATCGACATAGGCCGTGGCGGGGTCCGGCATGAGGAGCATGTCGGAAGCCTGGATGCCCTTCCAGCCGGCGATCGACGAGCCGTCGAAGGCGTGGCCGGACTCGAACTTGTCGGGGCCGAAATGCTTGACCGGCACGCCGACGTGCTGCTCCTTGCCGCGGGTGTCCGTGAAGCGGAAGTCGACGAACTTGACTTCCCTGTCCTTGACCAGCTTAAGAACGTCTTGAGGCGACATCACTCTCTCCTAGCGAATTGAATCGAATTCGGGAATACGACCTGTGCTTGCGGCTTTAGCAGAAACTATGCCAGAGGCGGCAAAAAAGAACGCCATTGTGCCACAAGGGAGTTCTTTTCCAGCAGACAGCCATCACGCACCGAAACGGTGCCGCGGTCAGACAGCGCGCACTATTTTGGTGCGATCCGGCAATTGAGGGATATTGCCCGGAAATAGGGATCCCCGGCCAGGCGCTCGGCGATGCGCCGCTCGAGACAGGCCATGCGCTCCGTATCCACGCAGGCCTCCTGGGGCAGGAAGACATCGGCTTCGACGCGGTTGGCCAGGTAGTGCAGCACGGTCTTCTCCATCGCGCCGGCTTCGTCGCCGAGCAATCCCTGCAGATGGGCCATGAGAGCGTCGCGATCCGGCAAGGCGGCGTTGTTGCTCATCAGGGCCTGATCCTCCTCGGCATCGACATGCACCAGCACGTCGGCCACTTCCGGATAGGCGTCGAGCACCCGCTGGCGCGCCCGCTCGCCAAGGCGGTGGCCCTCAGACACGCTGATGCGCGGGTCGACCAAAATGTGCGCATCGACCAGGGCCTGGTGGGCCATGCGCCGCGTGCGCAGCTCGTGCAACCCGAGCACGCCGGGCGTTTCCTGCAGCGTGCGGCGGATCGCCTCGACCTTGTCCTTGTCCAGCCCGGTGTCGATCAGTTCCTGCAGGGATTCCCAGGCCAGCTTGAGGCCCATGCGCAGGATCATGAAGCCCATGATCGCCGCCGCCAGCAGATCGAGGAAGGTCCAGCCCATGAGGGCGCCGGCGATGCCGACTACCACCACCAGCGCCGAGGCGGCGTCGGCGCGCGTATGCCAGGCGTTGGCCGCCAGCATGGGCGAACGCAGGCGATCGGCGACGCGCAGCAGGTAGCGGAACAGGATCTCCTTGGACACCGCGGTGACGATCGCCACCCATAGGGCAAGCAGTTCGACCGGTGGCAGTTCCGCCACGCGCTGCAGGCGCAACGTCGCTTCCCACAGGATGCCGAAGCCGATGACTGCCAGCGAGGCGCCGAGGACCAGCGTGGCGGCCGTCTCGACGCGCGCATGCCCGTAGGGATGCTCGCGATCGGCCGGATGGCTGCCCTTGCGGTTGGCATAGAGGACGAGGAAGTCTGACAGCAGGTCGGAAAAGGAATGCAGGCCGTGGGCAATCAGCGATTGCGAATGCGCCAGCCAGCCGACGATGAGCTGCGCGACCGTCAGCGCCAGATTGAGCGCGGCGGAAATCCAGGTCGCGCGGCTCGCCTCGCGATAGCGCTGGGGATCGACCGGCTCGCCGTGCAGCAGGGTTTCTTCTATGGACATGCGCGCTTCACGTATACTTTTCATCTGACATTCTAAGCGCCACAGCCGCAATGGGAAAACTCAGCGAGATATTGGCCCTGGCCCAGAAGCGGGCGCACGAGCTCGGCCTGCCCTACGAGGGGGCGCTCACGCCGGCCGAAGCCTTCGAGGTCTGGCAGCTCGCGCCGGGAGCCAAGCTGGTCGATGTGCGCACGCGCGCCGAGCTGGATTTCGTCGGCCGCATTCCCGGCGCGGTGGAAATCGAATGGCAGTTCTATCCGGGCTACGCGCCGAATACCCACTTCATGGACGAACTGAGGCGGCAGGTCAGCCATGAGTCCCTGGTTCTCTTCATCTGCCGCAGCGCGCACCGCTCGCATCGCGCGGCCATGGCCGCCACGGAGGCCGGCTATCCGGACTGCTACAACGTGCTGGAAGGTTTCGAAGGGGACAAGGACGCCCGGGGGCAGCGCGGCAAGGTAGGCGGCTGGCGCGCCGCCGGCCTGCCGTGGAATCAATCATAATTGCGCTTTCGCGTCGCGGAGCTTGCGTTTAGAGCAAGCTTCCGCCACCCGCCATCAGCAACCCGAAAACAGAAACATGCAAGCCACCGCCATCCAGTTCGACCGCTTCAACGCCCTCGCCGACGAGCGGGCCCAGGAGCGCATCCTTGCCGCGCGTGCACGGCTCGGCCGCCGCGCCGTGTTGCTCTGCCACCACTATCAGCGCGCCGACGTCTATCGCCATGCCGATCTCACCGGCGACTCGCTCAAGCTCTCCCGGCTGGCGGCGCAGTCCGACGCCGAATACATCGTCTTCTGCGGCGTGCATTTCATGGCCGAGGTGGCCGACATCCTGTCCAAGCCGGAGCAGATATCCATCCTGCCCGACCTGGCCGCCGGCTGTTCCATGGCAGACATGGCCAGCCTGGCCAAGGTCGAGCGCTGCTGGCGCGAGCTGGAAGGCATGGTTGGCGATCCGGACGGGCTTTTCACCCCCGTCACCTACATCAACTCCGCCGCCGATCTGAAGGCCTTCTGCGGCGAGCACGGCGGCATCGTGTGCACGTCGAGCAACGCACCGAAGATCCTGGAATGGTCGTTCAGGCAGCGGGGAAAGGTGCTGTTCTTTCCCGACCAGCACCTCGGCCGCTGGAGCGGCCACAAGATGGGCATTCCGCTCGAGGAAATGGTCAACTGGGATCCCGACCTGGAAAACGGCGGACTCACCGCGGAGCAGGTGCGCCGCGCCCGCATCATTCTGTGGAAAGGCTTCTGTTCCGTGCACCAGATGTTCCAGGCCGGCCATATCCTGCGTTTCAGGAACGAGCACCCGGCGGGCCTGGTCATTTCGCACCCCGAATCGAATTTCGACGTCTGCCGGCTCTCCGACTACGTCGGCTCGACGGAATTCATCATCAAGACGATCAAGGAAGCGCCGGCCAACACGCGCTGGCTGGTCGGCACCGAACTGAATCTCGTCAGCCGCCTCGCCGAGGAAGTCAAGCCGGAAGGCAAGATCGTGCAGTTCATGGCGCCGATGGTGTGCATGTGCTCGACCATGGGCCGCATAGACCCGCAGCACCTCGCCTGGTGCCTGGAGAATCTGGTCGAAGGGAACGTCGTCAACCGCATCTCGGTACCCGCACACGAGGCGGCCCTGGCGAAAATCGCCCTCAACCGCATGCTGGACGCGTCCTGACATGGTCCGTCCCGCCATCACGAGCCGGCGCAAGGCCGCCGCGCCGCGCTTGCACAAGCCCCAGCGCAAGCTGCATGTGTGCACCTACAACATCCACAAGGGCTTTTCGCAGTTCAAGGCGCGCATGATGATCCACGAGCTGCGCAAGCGCCTGCATAGCCTCGACCCCGACATCGTTTTCCTGCAGGAAGTGCAAGGGCTGCACGAAGGCCATGCCGAGCGCCACCATGACTGGCCCGAGGCGGGCCAGCACGATTTTCTCGCCGAGGGCGTCTGGCCCGACACGGCCTACGGCGGCAACGCCATCTACGACCACGGTCACCACGGCAACGCCATCCTCTCGCGCTTCCCAATCCTGTCCTCGCACAACCAGGACATCTCCGAGCTGCGTTTCGAGCGGCGCGGCATGCTGCATACCGAGATCGCCGTGCCCGGCTGGAAGGATCCGCTGCACTGCGTCTGCGTTCATCTGGGGCTGACCGCCGCGGCACGCCGCCGCCAGATGGTGGCCCTGGCGGAGCACATGGATGAAGTCAGTCCCGGCGACACGCCGCTCATCATCGCCGGCGACTTCAACGACTGGCACAACCGCGCCGGCAACCTGATCGCCGAGCGCCTCGGCATGGTCGAAGTGTTCGGCGGCAT
>Ga0233425_10007061_pt1 | contig 16037 bp, 15 predicted proteins | sample Watercolumn_Towu_2_FD_181712 | JGI IMG/M metagenome (GOLD analysis project Ga0233425, IMG submission 181712) | Freshwater microbial communities from Lake Towuti, South Sulawesi, Indonesia - Watercolumn_Towuti2014_140_MG | ecosystem: Environmental > Aquatic > Freshwater > Lake | place...
GCTAGATGAGTGCGAGGCCTATGCGCGCGGTAAAGGCGCAGACATTCCGTTCTGCATGGGCGTAGTCTTTAGGCTAAAGTCAATTGGAATATCGCACGAGCAGATCCTGTGCGCTGCCATTTTATCTCAAACCAAGGCAACCTTTGATGAGTTATTTGAGCGATTTGGGCGCGACATTGCAGTAACAGTCACCTCCATTAGACGAGATAACACAGTTCCAAAAAAACTACAAGAGCAGACCTATGTCGAACAATTACGTGAAGCCCCATGGGAGGCTGTGCTGATAAAGCTGTGCGAAATATCTGCAAACCTCAAGCTGATAAAAGAATCCAAGCTATCAAAGACCAAGCGCAACAAGCTGCTCAAGCAAAACATTCACTATCTCAGGGTTTTAAAGAATAACATTGCAGAAAACCACGACAAGGCCCTGGGTCTTGATAGGCTGCTTGAGGGTGCAAATGAAACCATTTCCCATTTTGGCCACAGACCGATTAATTTTGAATAGCTAGGCGGCGTGTAGAAACCATCAATTTTTGAGCATTTTGTAGATCACCCGGTCAAAATTAAAGATACATGTATTCTATTGAAATGATTGTTTGGGAATTATGGGATAATTTTTGGATTGGCCCTATAGAGTCTATGTCTTGAGCTTGTTCAGAAGCTCAAATTTTTCTGATGATATCTCGTACAATTCATGCTTTCCATATCCCTTTAGTTCTGTTTGCATGGACTCACTAATCTTGATATCATAATCTTTGAGATGGCTTTTTACTATGTCATATAGAGTTCTATCTATCAAAATCTGATTAGGAAATGCATATTTTTCTATTCTAGCGCAAACATCTACTGTGGTACCAAAAATATCGACGTCATTGTTTATTTTTGCCTCTTCTATTACGCCTAGTGCAAGCGATGCCTTTGATGGAATTTCTCCCATATGTGTCGCTGCCTGGATGTTTACTGCAGACAAGCACGCATTGAGTGGATCTTGAAACCTTACCAATAAACCATCACCTAGCTCCTTTACTATTTGGCCATTGAATCGTTTAATTATTTGCCTGCATAACTGATTATGCAAAAACATCTTTTTTATCGTGTGATCATGGCCTAACTCTAACTTCATACCGGTAGAATTTGATACATCAAAAATTGCTACTGTCTCTATTGGTTTTCGACTCTGAAACTTTATGATCTCAACAAGCTGCGAGGTTATCTTGACTAGCTTATCCAGATCACTTACAATTGCCTGCTTCATAACTTGTGAATTGGATGGAACTTATTGAATATTTATGATCATAGGGTAGTGTGGAAACTACGCAGTTTGATCTACATAGTCAACTAGTGCTTTTTCTTTATCACATCATCCAAACCAGGAAAGATAAAAAGAAAAACCAGATCTTTTGTTACATTTTCAAAATTGTGTATTGCTCTAGAGGGCACGAATATTGCTTTACCAGGAATTGCTCTAAAATCCTTGAATGATTTTTTGTTTTTGGAATATACTCGCATCCTTGCATTTCCTTTGAGAATATAGTAGACTTCACCACTTGGATGTGCTGGTTCTCCATACTTTTCGCCTTTTTTTAGCAGTTGTATGCCTACTGAAAGTTTTTTGTCTCGAATAAATGCGCGAACGTGTTCTCCTTTTGTGAGACGGATTTCTCTTAGCGTTTTGTTAAAATCAAAATCTACTGGTTTTTCTCCAAGAATCCTTGCCAATACGAATAGATCTGTTGTAAATTAATAAATATTTTCACAAGTCAATTAAATTTTAAAAATAACTATGAAACACAATATACGATGGAGACTAGGCTTAGATCCTTTCTTAAAACCATAATTTATCGCCTAGTCGCAGTAATCACAATTGCGTCTCTTACTTGGTATTTTACCGGTGATTTGTATGCTGTAACAAACATTGTAATTGCGTACAATGTGATTGTTTGGTCTTTTTATTACCTTCATGAGAGAATCTGGGCAAGAATTAGTTGGGGAAGAATTGACAAGAAAATTTCCCAATCATAATAAGTGTTAGATCAACACAGACTATTCAAATCCCACTATAGGATACATAGATACAAAATATGTTTAATTAGTTTGAAATGATATGTATTTGTTGTATCTAAAACGAGTCAGACTACAAAACATCAAGGTTTACAAAGATATTGAGATTAATTTTACGCGAGAAAATGGAGATATACGAAACTGGACTTGTTTTTTAGGTAAAAACGGATTAGGAAAATCAATTCTTTTGCAATGTATTGCGCTAGCATTGGCTGGTGATGCCGCAATAAGGGAAGCGATGCCATATCCACGAAGTTGGATCAGGAACACAGATAATGAGAATGAGCAAAATGTCGGAATTATTGAAGTTGAAATAATATCAACAGATGAGGATTTTCCAAGAATAGATAGGCCACTCAATTTACGGTATTTCGTGTTTGGAGAAAAAGGAGGAGAAGTGGGAAAAACATATTCCTCAGGACCTGGCATACTATCTGATTATGATAATGAGAATAACAAAACATTCAACAAGGACATAACTACTGAAAGGAATATCGGATATCTTGTTTGCGCATACGGCCCATTCAGAAGATTGCCGCGTGAGGGGGAACGAACAGAAGGCATCAGTTTTAAAAATCCAAGAGCATCAAGATTGACTACTTTTTTCCAAGAAGGAACTCCTGTCAGTGATTTAGAAGAATGGGTGGTGAATCTTGAATATCAATCTCTAAAATACGATAATGTGCGCGATAAAGAACTACTAAATTCAGCATTATTAGTAATGGAAAAAATTCTTCCAGATGCAAAGTTTAGCAGAATAGAAAATCGAAAAGTAATGTTCAATACTCCATATGGAGAGGTTCCAATTACTGAGCTAAGCGATGGATATAGAAGTGTTGCCGCATGGTCTGCTAATTTAATTATGCACATGTTCAAAGCATTCAGAGATTTACGCGACCCGCTCAAGGGAAGTGGAGTTGTAATAGTTGATGAGATCGATGTTCATTTACATCCAGGCGCACAGAGAAAAGTCATCAACAGATTAAAAGAAATATTCCCAAATATTCAATTTATAATCAGTAGCCATAGCCCATTTGTAGCTCAATCATTAGAAGGAGATGAGATTTTTACTCTAAAACAGATCGAACGTGAAACGGTAGCCAGACAGCTTGACATATCATTTAGAGGTTGGAGAGCAGACCAAGTACTCACAAGTGATGTATTTGGATTAAATTCATCACGAGATGAAAAAACAGAACAAGATCTCAAAAGATATGAAGAATTAGTTTCTCGCGTAGCCAACAAAAACACATCTGCGGAGATTGATAATGAGTTGAAAAACTTACGATTGAGACTCAATGAAGTATTACCAGAACCAGGCGAGACTCAAGAGATCAGAAATTATCAAGAAAAACTACGAAAAATCCTAGATCGATTAGAGAGGCACACTTAATCCATGATCAGCGTTGTAAAAGGACCCAGACCACAGTCATTAGAGGAGCATGAAGACGAATGGAATCAACAACATGTTCAAGCAGTAGAAAAATGGAAACAGGAAGGAGAGACGGGGCCAAGGCCATCCGCAAAATACAATCAAAAAGATATCAAAATGGCTCTAGAGCGAGATTTTCATAAAAAATGCGGATTCTGTGAATCACAATACGGAGCAATCACATATGCAGATATTGAACATTTTCTTCCAAAGTCCATTCATTACGAATTGGCACATACATGGAAAAATCTATTACTATCATGCAAAAAATGCAACATGTCAAAGCGCGACAACTTGACAAAAATAGTAAATCCTTGCGAAATCATTGATCCAAGGCAACTTTTCTCATATGATAATGAGTTAAAGGGCAAAATAATAATTTCAGGGCTCACGCCAGAAGCTAAAAACACAATTTCTGTTTGCGACTTGAATAGAGACGACTTGGTTGATAAAAGAGCAGAAACGACATTAATGGTCCGCTCTGCTGTCAAGCTATCCAAGTTAGGAGATACTGATGAGCTTGATGAATATATGTCAAAAATAGAATACCGTGAATATCTCGGAGCATTACGATTTTTTAACCTCATAGTATGAAGTTAATAACACATTCATATGCTAACACTAAAGATTTGCAATCTTATTCAATGATCAAAAATCCATTTTAAAACGAGATTACGTAGTGTTCATATATTCATACTTTATTTGCAAAATATGAATATTGTAAAAATATTTTTTATGTTATTCTATTTCTGTTACCAACTCTAATTGTTACAATTACTGCACAACCAATAATCTCAAATTGTGATCAGAGTAACGACGCCCAAGCTTGTGATCCATCTAAAAATTAATCTCCAGAACAATTTCTCCTAAAATGGGGACCTGTTTTTGGATTTTCAGGAGGTATCTCAACGGTAATTACATTTCTACTTAACAAAATAACCACGTATAATAAAGCCAAAATTGACGAATTATTCAAAAATCGTGATCGATATAGTGAGCCATATACCATATGGCTAATTCAAGATCATGGCGCGATAAGAGAATTCTCAGAATTATGTAAAGAAATACAAGGCTACAAAATTCCGCTGCCACCAATTCCTTTCATATCTACCCCAAACACACGAGTTGAAAATCCAATCTACGTTTTAACACATCTTTGGGACATGCATGATGAAGTAGAAGATGGTTACAAATGGCCAGGAGTAATAAAAAGGAGGAAGAAGACGCAGTCTTTTTTGCTTGTAACGAAATGTTTGATGCAGTAGATAAACTGTGGCATCATTTAGAAAATGAATATCCAAGATTATTAAAACGGGAAGCGAGTGATGAACATTCCAAGATATTATACAGTCTACATTGGTATACTAGAGAGAGTATTGCGAGAGACATCATAACCACCATCAAAAACGACAATTCATTCTCCGAATCACGTTTTAACAGAATTAACGAGTTCTTAACTGGAAAAATTCCAGGTGGTTTGAACACTGATTATAAAAAATAATGTGCAGAGCAACTCAGATTACATGTAGTATTTAATTATTTATTAGTAGAGATATCTTTTTTCTTCTCATCAATTCTCTTTTTCACAATAGGCGCAATAATCACACTCACTGCTGCACTAGCAACAATACCAATTACGGCCCCATATGTTGCCCAAAATCTACTAAATTTTTCTTCAACAGTTAGTGGCGGATTCACGGTTATGATAAAATTTGAGATATCTAGTGTGTTCGTGCTGACTTGATTATGAACATAGTCCCCATCACGTAACTTGCTTGCAGACAGAAATGTATGGTTTGCATATACTGGAACAGTATACGTACGATATTTCGCCTCATCAGTAGTTGTAACCTCCAAGAGCAATGTACCGATCCCAAGCGGTGGAACGTAGGCAGTGTTTGAAGGAATTTCAATTTTCAATCCAGATACTTGATCCAGACTGAGCTGAACATTAGATTTGACATTAGTGAGTGATTTTACCTGTACTTCTACTGGTACTTTTTCGTCTGGACGCAGTAATATTGGATTTGGTGTTGTAGTTATCACAAATTCTGGCGGCGGGGCTTGAACCCAATTAGTTATATCCACAAGATAACACATCTTGCCATTTTGCATATAGACATCATATGTAGATAATAACAGATTGTATTGTTGTGGAGAGCCAATCTTTGATAACGGAACAGAAAACATAACATAGTTTTTGCCTTCATCGTAGAATTTTGTTGGCTCAAATTGTTCTATTAGACGCTTTTGTTCCGTTATTGCAGAACCTTCTTCAAGAACTTGGATCCATTTCTGAGTCAACGGATCCCATTTTATTGTGGCATAGTAATCTGGGCCTGCATCATATGCAGACACAACGTCAATAGATATGGTATAGCCGAGATAATGCCAAGGAATCACATTAAATGATTCTGGGGTAGAGAGAGGCCCAGTTGTAGGATTCCTAAATGAGGAGGAAAGCCACAAGGTCACATCCAGTGTTTCCCCATCACTCAGATAGCTTACAGATTCAATGTCAGGTGATGCAAATCGGTTGTTTTCATCTTTGCAGTTTTCTATTTGTTTTTGATTTGTAAGCCAAAACGACTCACCATTAGGGGCCTGCATTTTTGTTTCTAAAGTACCAGTATTTTTAATGCTCCAGTCATTTGCAATATCTCTGACCTCTTGACGGTTAAACTGTAGCGATGCAAATACAGAATCAAACGGTTGAGCTACCGCCATAACCATGATTACAGCAAGCAGATATGCTAACAAGACCATATTCTGTTTTGTGTTTGAATTTTAATAAGAATATCCATTATGATAATTGTCTAAGAAAAACAATTTTAACATCAAATGCCATACTAACATGAATTGAATATTTTGTTATTAGTCACGCTTTTGTGCATTAGTACTATAACACTCATAATTCCAACGCAGAGTGTTTTTGCCTCTCATTGTTTTGTAGTAGATGTAACGGGAACCACAATTCCTAGTGGAGGCGGCCCATTTACTCCTAGTGCCAATTCCACAGGATCGCCTGGAGGCTCAGCAGCACCAGATCCGCCATCTGGCATAACTACTACTGGGCTCTCATCTTCGTCAATACGAATAGTTTGGAATTCAATGTCAGGTGCGACATCATATACCGTATACAGGGCATCAAATGATTGTATGTTTTCAAATGTCGCAAACGTTCTACCTCCAGAAAAAGTATCCATGATAGGGCAAATAATGAAGCCTCGCTTTACAGATTCAAATCTTCCCCCAAATACTACTTTTGCATATGCAATAACTGCAAATAATGCGGGAGGGTCAAGTGACTTTTCCAACATTGTTGATGGGACAACTCTACAACAAATCACCGCTCCAGATCCACCAACAGACCTTACTGCAACCATAATATCTACAACTCAGATCGATTTGGAATGGCGGGAACCAAACAACGCCGGAATAGCTGCAATTACGGGTTACAAAATAGAGCGAAGCGTAAATGGTGGAATGTTTACTTTGATTACCAATATTGGATTAACAACCAAATATTCTGATATGTCAGCAGATCCATCAACACAGTATACCTATAGAGTGTTGGCAGTTAGCTCAAACGGATTAATCAGCGCTGTATCAAATTCGGCATCTGCAACAACTACCAGTGACAATAGTATTCCAAGTTGGATAAAGACCACGGTTGGATTCTGGGCAAATGGAGAAACAACAGATGTAGATTTTGTCAATGCGATCCAGTGGTTTATTCAACAAGACATGATCAAAGTACCATCCACTGAAGGCTCAGGTGCGTCATCGCAGATCCCAAGCTGGATTAAAAATACAGCCAAGTGGTGGTCGGAAGGACTAACTAGCGATAAAGAGTTCACTTCGGCAATCCAATATCTAATAGAAATTGGCGTCATAATAGTAGAGTGACCAAATTTTATTGAATCGTGTGTTCGGCAGTTAGTTTTCTTCCAAGATAATAGATATTGGGAAATGATCACTGAAACCTTTTTTGTTCATCCCATCTTTTGCCGGCCTGCCAAATCTTAGTGGAGCTTGATAATAACCAGTTTTGATCATCTCAGGAAACTTGATAATATTAGTAGAATCCAACTTTACTTTAATTCTGGAATCGGTCAATAGTAGTCCTTTTGAAACCATGAATTGGTCAAGCATTGAGAACTCTGTCCCAAAATGTGTGCCTTGTCCACTTGCCATCAGATTCCACATCAGATTATACAAAAGAGGATTTCTCACCCTTGGGTTTAGGACTTGTTCGAGGCTGTTTGTAGCAAGTGCATAGTGTGTAATTGAGCGGTTGTGGGGCTCATCATTAAAGTCTCCCATTACAAGTATTGGAGCATTTTTGATGCCTTCTTTTTCTTTTTCTTCTAAAATTCTTTGATGCCAATAGCTGAGCGTTTCTCCTGCAGTCATTCTGTATGGCTCAGAGTCTAACTCACCTCCCATTCTAGACGGCCAGTGGTTACCAACTATAATCAAGTCTTGTTTTGTTTTTTGAATTTTGAGATTTACTTGAAAAATATCTCGAGTCGACTCTCTTTTTAAAACCACATGTGAGAATTTTTTTTCAAAGTTAAACTTGTCCTCATCAAATATTATTGCAACATCAATTCCTCTTTTATCTTCAGTGTCTTCATGCACGATGTAATAGTCACGTTGCAACGAGTCTAACGAGTCCACTAGTCTTTGTACTACAGATTCGTTTTCTACTTCACACACACCCAATATGTCTGGACCAGCACCATTATTCATTTTCTTAATTATTGATGCAAGTTGTGCAATTTTTTTATCAAGAATTTTAGAATTCCAGCCTTTTAGTTCATTAGCAAGATGTTTTTGCAGCCAAGCAGGCCTAGTCTTTGAATCTTCCAGATCAAAGAGGTTTTCAAGATTCCACCATGAAACAAAATATTCTGCCACAATACAAATTCTAACACAATGTTTAAGAACTTTTAAAACATACTTGATGAATTTATTCCATTCACACTTGGCTAAAATAAAAAAAGTTAAATGCAAAACAGCAAATTAATGTTGTGCGTACAGAGTACAGGATTCATCCGTCCATAGGCGTAGCGCGTATTGGGAATAGTCCAACAGAATTCTATCTTGCTCCTATCAAAACAGGCGGCAGACCAATAGAGTGCAACCAGCACGGAGACGAAATTTATGAAAAAGAATCTATAAAATTTGTGAAAAAATACAAAGATGTTAAAGGACGTGTAAAAAGACAAGCTGCAAAATTTTGGATCTATAGACACGACACCAAAAACCCAGAAGGCGTATTGGTAAACCCCCTTGAAGAATTTGACAAAATAGAATGGAGGGTGCATCTTGCCAACAAAAAAGCAGCTTGGTATGAATTCATAGAATATCAGGGCGACCTTTTGTTTGGAGAGAACAACAGTTATGAGAGTTGTAACACTCCACTCAGAAATCCAGACGTAAAAGACAGACAAAAATTGATAATAGATCCCGGACCAAGAACGCTGACAAGACCGCAAGCAAGATCAGAGTTTACTAAAAACGAAGTTCCAAAAAACTACGCGCATGCATCATTTCCAAAAAAACCACTAAAAGGAACTCGCATAAAATCACTGGGCGAAATTAGGACGGATTCTAAAAACAATTTACTAGTGTTAGGAGGGTTTGGTTTTTCTGGAGGCGATCAAGACATAGCAAATTCCTCATTTGGCGGTCAGGATACATGGCATGATGACATATCTGATGGCCCAATTACATGCACAATTTATCCAAAAAGAGGCCAACCTTTTACATTAGATGCATGGGTAATTGTAGGATCTCCAAACTTCGTTCCAGAAATACCAAATATCACAACACTAGACGATATAATGTTTGATGTAGCAGTAAGAAAGATGGGAAAATTTCCGCGTATTTTCGATAAAAGAAAAGAGAAAAGATATAGACAGATTTACAATTCAATACACGAAAAAAAATTCCAAGAAATATACAAAAATACGAAAAAAAAATACAAAAATGAAGAAAAAGCACGAGAAATTGCAGAAAGAAAGGCACGAGAAATTGCGCATAAAAAAACACTAAAGGTCATACCATGGAAATGGGGGTGGAATCCAAACTACAAGGCAAACTACAAACGAGACATAGAGCCAATCATGAAACGCCCTGCAGAATACAGATGGTTAGCAAATGTTCCATCCATGGTAGACTTTGCAATGCCACCTTTTGATGTAAAAAATACAAAAAAATACAAAAAAGAACGAGAACAATATTTCAGGTACTGGAGAAGGCCAGGCTATGTAGCGCCAGGATTTAGAACTGCCACATATAACAAAAGACACGACTATGGAGATCGCAATAAGGCATTCTCTGAAGATATTGAAGGAATGGGAATCCCACTGATGCCAGTAAACTCTGGAAGCAATGTAATAACAAATGAATTTGTTGACAAGTTTACTGCATTATCTTCCATGCAATATTTCATGTTAAAACAATGGGTAAATGGAAAGTTATCACTTTCAGAAGAAGACGACACTGGAATACACCCACTTGATCGAGTAGGAGTAGGCAACTGTGTAGGATTACCAATGTGTCCAGGGATTGAAGTTACCTGGACAGTAAGAAACCAAGCAATATACTCAGTACCATATGGGTTCAAGCACAGAAAAAAGAACTACAATCAAGAAGGATTAGAGCCACTATATGATGAAACACGCATAATCAGCAAGGACATGAAAGGTGATGGTTGTGAGCCAGGGGATTTGACAAAACGCATGGCAAATCCTTGGCAGTCAGATCTTTTTAACTGTAATTTAGACTATGTAACGTTTAGAGAAAAGCACGAGTTTATCACCAAAGTAAAAAACGATATTCCACCACCACCCACATTTGCGGCTTATTGGTGGCCCCCATCTGCACCATGGGATGTAATGGCAGGAATTGAAACCGAAGAGGAACAACAAGATTCCGGATTCATTTCTGCAGGAAGACAAGTCAAGTACAGACGTGGAATCCACAGTATTGAGGAAATGATTCGAGCTTGGAGCTATCTAGGTTTCATTGTAAACCAAAATGACGGGGAAGATAGAAAAGATTATCCATATTTTGTAGAAAAAGAAAGAAACCACAAAGAATTCGAAATCGTCAAGCAACCAAGGATAACGCCAGATTGGCCAAATCACTTGGATTCAACATACGAGCCAGAATTTTATCTAAAAGATCTCTTAAAGTAAGTTTTGCCAGAAACTGATCACGATGTTGTTGTAATAGGAGGTGGTCCTGCAGGAACGGCTGCTGCACTGACTTTATTGAAATATACCGATTCAAAGGTAGCTACAATAGAGAGTTCAAATTATACTAACCCAAGAATTGGTGAAACCGTTTCTCCTAGTCTACTCCCATTACTAGAATACCTGGGATGTAAAAATGAATTTTTACGCCTAAAGCATCTTCCATCATTTAGTATTAATGCAGCATGGGGAACAGATCGTCTCCAATCTAGAGATTTTTTGTTTACCGCTCAAGGAAACGGATGGCATCTAGATAGAACATGCTTTGATCAGATACTTGCTTACAAAACAAGTAAACATGGCGGAAGTTTTTATGAGAATACACAATTCATAGCACAAAAACAGCTAAAGAATGGATGGAAGATAATTGTAAAAAGAAATGGAAAAAAAATACATCTCAGTGCAAAATTCATAATTGACGCCAGTGGTAGAAATGCAGTATTTGCAAGAAGCCTTGGAGTAAAATGGAAAATATTCGACTCCATAGTCGGCACGGCATGCTACTACTCCAGAATGAAAAAACAAGTTCAACACAAAATGCTAATTGAGGCAGCTCCAAACGGTTGGTGGTATACATCACCACTTCCAAAAAACAGACAAATTGTTGTGTTTATGACAGACAGTGATATTGGAAACAAGTTAAATGTTGTAAGGAATTGGCAGTTGCTTTTAGATAGAACAAATCACGTCAAAAAAGAAATTTCTGGAAAAATCATTTTTGGCCCGAAGATCTTTCCTGCCTATTCACATCTAATTAAAAAAATAGAACGAAAAAACTGGCTTCCTGCAGGCGAAGCAGCATCCGCATTTGATCCGATTTCATCCATGGGAATAGGTTATTCAATGCTATCTGGGATTTATGCAGCAAAAAGCATCCACGAATCAAAAAACATACCAAGCAGTATTCAGAACTATATCAAAAACATAAACAGAAATTTTGAGGAATATCTGATTCGTCTAAAATATTATTATGGCAACGAAAAAAGATGGAGCAACAACACATTCTGGAGAAGGCGTCAGAATAACACATCAAAGTTAATGAGATAGCAATATGAATTTGATCTAATGACGAGTGCTAAAAACGGATTGAGAAAATGGAAGATGATGCCGCTTTTCTCATATCCATTGTTCCTGTTAGCACTGAGTCCAGTATTTCAGTTATGGATGGGTTTTGCAATAGTGATCCTAGGATTTGTGCTAACATCATTTTCTAGCTTCAAGATAAATCAGAAAACAAATCTAGAAAGAACAGACGCAAATGACCCATCATTTGTTAAACCAGAGTTTGCAATAACAAAAAATGACAAACCGATAGGGGGTGAAAAAATTCGTGTCGAGGTATTTGTGCCCATACTGATATTGTTTGGCTCAATTTTGCTTTATCAGGCATTATCTGTGTTCACCGGATTAGGGATAGATTCTGATTGTGGATCTGAGCACATAGTATACTTTCGATGCTTTACTAATATTTTAGATCTGTGGGATTTGCTTCTAAGTAATGGTACAATTCTTTTAGCAGGCTTTTTTGCAATAGGAATTTTGTATTACCATGGATGCATGATAGTACTGCGAGGATCACCAGTAGAAACAATTGGTGGAAAAAACAGATATCCAATTGCAGAATATACAATAATACTTGTAGAGGCAATACTACTATTCTTTGCAGCCACAAGCATAGGATCACTGAGCCAGTTCACAACATGGATAATTCTTCTTATGATAGTAGATTTGATTTGGATTTTTTGTAATTTTAAAGAGACGATGGAGTTAGCCCCTCACTGGATTTACTTTGATTTTACAGTATTACTTTTCTTAATAGTGTTAGCGAGCACGGCTCAACAAGATGTTACTGCGCACCTTTTTGTTCTTGCAGGGTTCGTAATTAGAACAATGCTTGATTACAGGCTTGGTTGGAAAAAGTTTTGGTCAAAATATACAGGCGGTCTATTATGACCAAATAACTGCCAATACAGATCATAACTTAGATAAGAATTTTTGAATGGGCTGTTGTCGTACTTGTTCACCCAAGTTCATTTTAATTGAAGTGATGATGTCCGCATGAGAATTTCCAAACATTTCACTTAAAACACTCTTCAACATTGAAGGTCGGGCATAGCACCCAGCAAGTAGGCATCCATACTGCATAAATATTCTAGTCGATACAGTATCCAGGACAGGTTTTCCCATATCAAGTAGTGTCTTTTCAATCGCTGCTTGCACAACTCTTGCATATTGAGCTTCGTTCCGCGAAACAGTAAATATTGGATATTGATGTTTGAACCCAACAGAATAGCTTTGTACCTCCTGAAACTCATAGCCATTGAGTCCTTTGGACATTTGATGTAGATCCCCGCCTATTACTGCAGTATTTGGTGCTGCCTTTGAGTTTATCTTTGAACAAAAGTTTACCGGTGAGCCAAAGATGTCATGATATGTAGAATTGGATGATGTTGCCAGAGTTACTTTACCATAATCAGCACTAACTCGATAGTCAAGCTGTGGAAGCTTCTCTTGACGTAACTTTGTATTAATTGCCGAATGCGTTTCAACCATGGTTAGACTACATTCTAGGCATTTGAAAAACACAGACTTATCATCAGTTGAGATACCTTGAAAATAATATAAGAGACTATCGCCTCCGTTTTTCACCACAACTCCGCCAAATCTTTTTACTATTATGCTCATCGTGTTAAGAAAAGTCCCATAATACTTGCCTACTTGTGAATAGGATAATTTTGCTGCAATTTTTGTAGAACCGATGATATCAACAATCCCAACACAGCATTCAGAAGGACTTTCGACAAACGAAATTGTTTCCTCTGTATCAGGTTCAAATTCAAGATTGGCAGTATAAGTCTCAGTTTTGGGAATTTCATGACTTTCATAATCGGTGTTTATTGGTGTTATTCCCATATCTGAGATTAACGTAAGCCTAATAGATAAAAGTAGCGATCATAATACGTAATTATATATAAGCACATAGGTTTAATTCTAAAAAATAAGAATTTAGTGATTATAAAAAATTATTTACTTTGATTGTAGAGAAAAACTAATCAATAATACAAATAGTTAACTAGTATTATTCCCAATATAGGGATATGATTATAAGCGAGCAGGCATATGCACGCTCTGTGGGAGCATTAGATAAGCTACTTTCTCAGGCTCTAGAATCCATAATAAAACAAAAACTCGGCGACAAAGTCTTAAAGAAAATAGAGCAGAGGCTGCAAGAAAGATACAATGTCACAATAACTGACGCCATACGGGATTTTCATATTTTTGATGCCACACTGCGAGAATTCTTTGGTACCGGAGCAGACACCATGGAAGAGGAATTTAAAGAGCGCCTAATCTCATTTAATGCATCATCCAAGGGTAGACAATGGATAACAATAGAAAATCAAGAACTTGCTGATTTAATTTTAGAATCTTATGGTGACAAAGAAAAACGACTCATTTTGAATACCGCTCTAAAATCACCCAACGTCATACTTGATATATTAGAGCAATGCAACATCCCAAAATCGTCAGGATATCGTCTAGTCAGTGAACTTGTCAATGACGGGTTACTTACTGAAGAAGGAACGGCTAAGACTAGTGATGGTAAAACAGTAAGCAAATACACCGCACTACTTGAAAAAATCAAAATCGAAATAGAGGCAGAGGGAATTCAGATCCATGTTCTTCTCAAAGAGCATATTTTAGAAGAGAGTAGCATTTACAAGATTTTAATTAGATTGAGAGGTCAGTCATAGTTGTTTTTTATGCAGGTATAATGCATAACAGACCAGCATATAACCAAGAACCCATAGCGAGATTATTGCATTAGAACGATCATAGCCTTCGATTTGGGTATAATAGTAACTCACATCAGCTATTGTGTTCAGACCAATTCCAACCAACAGCAACCCCCATGGCAAACCAAGAACTGAGCCGCGAAAGACTTGGGCGCCAATTATAGCCCAGGTAAACACAACAGACGTAGCAGCCACGAAAAAGAGCCCAGTCAGGTACCCCTTGACAAATTCATAATCATGCTCGCGCATAGGTTCTGGCAGGTGAAATATCCTCGGGACAAAGTCAATAGGCCCTTCATCGCCAACAAGCTCGGTGTTGCGAGCATTTTCCAAGTCAAACAGTCCAAGCGATGGGTCATACACCCATGCACCGTATGCATATAGCAAAGTTATCCCAAGAGGAATCACAATTAGGATTATCTTCTGATTGAACCTTAACATGGGTTTTTGGGCGCCGCGTATAAACTGGATATTTTTCCTCAGATGATAAATTGCAAACGGGTAAAATGCTGCAAAAAAGATATCTGACCAATATGGATATGGATTTTCTATTCCAGACATTTGGAAAAGAGTAAACATGGCAGAGCCTATTGCAGTCATGGTGTAACCTATTCCCAATGCCAGATATGCTAGTCCAAAAATTTTGGATGGCCAGTAACGTAAACAAACCACAAAGCTAAAGACCGCAGTGGCGATCGCTCCTAGAATAAAGATCAGCTCAAAGAGATCAAGTTGTGCGTCAATTTGCGGCTCTAGTGCATTTGCAAGAGTAAAAAATAAGATTCCAATAAAAATCGCAGCAATCACATAATAGTTAACATGAGGTTCCAAATTGCAGGTTTTAGAAGACATTTAGTATGAAGTGAATAACATATTGGTGACTATTTAAGATTCATGCGTGAGATAACGGGGCAATCAATGAAAGATAAATTACTAAAAAGATAGTTTTTGATTCACAAATTATAACAAACCGCGCTTAAATTATCTACAAAATTAAAGATGTTATGAAAGGAGACACACTATTACAAAACATCCAAGTCAGAGGATTCATTCCTGCAACGGCTGGAAAAAACGTCAAAGATGACAAAAAAAGAATCAAAGAAGCAATAGAAACAAAGCTTGGCAAAAACATAGAGTCAGTCAAAAAAAGAATCGAGTCAAAACCACTATCAATAAGTGTTACATTTTTTGTGCAAAAGGATTCGCCCCATGCAAAAAAAGACACTCATTCATTATCTAATGTGCTGCTTGCTGTCTTGTCTCCAACGATGGCTTCTGGAAAAGAAGTCGAGGCAGGCCTGAATATAATAAAGGACGATTCTGTGATTTACAAAACCATTCTAGAAAAGAAGATAGTCGAGTCCCAAAAAGACGAAGGATTGTCCTTTTCCATATACGAATGGTCCACTACATAGAATACTGATAATTCATACGCAATGGTTTTATTGTAAAATCGCATAATCAGAATAATTAGGGCAC
>Ga0233425_10007062_pt1 | contig 16036 bp, 14 predicted proteins | sample Watercolumn_Towu_2_FD_181712 | JGI IMG/M metagenome (GOLD analysis project Ga0233425, IMG submission 181712) | Freshwater microbial communities from Lake Towuti, South Sulawesi, Indonesia - Watercolumn_Towuti2014_140_MG | ecosystem: Environmental > Aquatic > Freshwater > Lake | place...
TGGTGTGGCTGGGTCCGATCACGGCGGCCGTGCAGCACCTTGTGCCCGCGCCGATGCGGACCACGGCCTCGGCCCTGTTCCTGCTGATCAACAACCTGCTCGGCATCGCCGTCGGCTTCTACTATTTCGGCTGGATGAGCGACCTGCTGGCGCCGCGCTTCGGCGACGAGAGCCTGCGCTGGGCCATCTATACGGGCATGGGCTTCTATCTGCTGGCGTCCCTGCTGCTGATCGGCGCCTCACGGACGCTGAAGAAGGACTGGGTGGAGTAGGGGAGCGACACCACGGTTGCGCCTGCGAAGGCGCAGCCCCTATAAGCGCCGCAACTCTTCCCCAGCGTTGCGGCGGCTCCTCCCATGAACATTCACGAATACCAGGCCAAGCAGGTCCTGAAGGGCTTCGGCGCGCCGGTCGCCGAGGGCGTGGCGATCACCTCGGTCGATCAGGCCGAGGCCGCGGCCCGCCAGCTCCCCGGCCCGCTGTATGTCGTGAAGTCCCAGATCCATGCGGGCGGCCGCGGCAAGGGCAAGTTCAAGGAACTGGGCCCCGACGCCAAGGGCGGCGTCCGCCTCGCCCGCTCGATCGAGGAGGTCGTGGCCAATGCGAAGGAAATGCTCGGCAATACGCTGGTGACCGCCCAGACCGGCGACGCGGGCAAACAGGTCAACCGCCTCTACATCGAGGACGGCGCCGACATCGCCCGCGAGCTGTACTGCTCGCTGCTGGTGGATCGCGAGCACGGCCGTATCGCCTTCGTCGCCTCGACCGAGGGCGGCATGGACATCGAGGCCGTCGCCCATGACACGCCCGAGAAGATCCAGACCATCGTCATCGACCCGGCCACAGGCGTGACCGCGGCCGACGTGGCGAAGCTCAATGCGGCCTTCGAACTGACCGGCGAAGCCGCCGAGGACGGCAAGACGCTGTTCCCCCTGCTCTACAAGGCCTTCGTCGAAACCGACATGTCGATGCTGGAGATCAATCCCCTGATCGTCATGGAGAACGGCCGCCTGCGCGTGCTGGACGCCAAGGTCAGCTTCGACGGCAACGCCCTGTTCCGCCATCCCGAGATCCGGGCGCTGCGCGACGAGACCGAGGAAGACGCCAAGGAGATCGAGGCCTCGGAATGGGACCTCGCCTATGTCGCGCTGGACGGCAACATCGGCTGCATGGTCAACGGCGCCGGCCTGGCCATGGCGACCATGGACATCATCAAGCTGTACGGGAAAGAGCCGGCCAATTTCTGCGACGTCGGCGGCGGCGCCGGCAAGGAGAAGGTCGCGGCGGCCTTCAAGATCATCACGGCCGACCCGAACGTCCAGGGCATCCTGGTCAACATCTTCGGCGGCATCATGAAGTGCGACGTCATCGCCGAGGGCGTGGTCGCCGCAGTGAAGGAAGTGGGCCTGAAGGTGCCGCTGGTGGTCCGTCTGGAGGGCACCAATGTCGAGCTGGGCAAGAAGATCCTGAACGAGTCGGGCCTGGCCATCACCAGCGCCGACGACCTCGACGACGCCGCCCAGAAGATCGTGGCCGCGGTCGGCTGATGCGGATGCGCCGGTCCTTCGCGGCGCTGTTGTCGGCGGCCCTTCTGGGGCTGCCCGGCGCGGGCTGGGCGCAGACAGCGCCGCAGCCTGACCCCCCCATCGACCTGATCGCGACCCTCAACACCGTCTGCGTAGCCGCCGATGGCGATCGCGCCCGCACCGCCGCCCTGGCCGCCGAGGCCGGCTTCTCCCCCATGCCGGCGGGTGCAGTGCCGCGCCTTCGCAACAGCTCGGAGACGGCGGGCTTCATGCGCAGCAACGCCACCGACATGGCCATCGTCATGACCGGCAAGATGACCCGCCGCGTCGGCGGCGAAACCCTCGTGATGGAATTCTGCGGCGTCAGCGCCCGGCCGACCGATCATCGCGCGCTGGACACCGTGTTGCGCCAGAGGATGGGTTTCGCCCCCGTCCGCAGCGGCGGCAACGAGCTCTATGCCTGGCTGCAGATGCCTGAAGGCCGCGCCCCGGCGCGCAGCCTTACGGATGCGGAGTTCCTCGCCATGGCTGAGACCGGCCAGATGCAAATGGTCGGCCTCGACCGCTCGGGGCGTGGCTCGACCCTGATCTACTTCCTGCCCCGCCTCGACTGACCGTCGCGCGCGACCCTCCCTTTTCGCCTCCCGGATACCCCTGAAATGTCCATCCTCGTCGACCGCAACACCAAGATCATCGTCCAGGGCCTGACCGGCAAGACCGGCGGCTTCCACACCGAACAGGCGCTGGCCTATCACGGCACGAAGATGGTCGGCGGCGTCCATCCGACCAAGGGCGGCCAGACCTGGACCGGCTCGGGCGGCGAGACCCTGCCGATCTACGCCTCGGTCGCCGAGGCCCGCGACGCGACCGGCGCCGACGCCTCGGTCATCTACGTCCCGCCGGCGGGCGCCGCCGACGCCATCATCGAGGCCATCGAGGCCGAGATCCCCTTCATCACCTGCATCACCGAGGGCATTCCGGTGCTGGACATGGTGCGGGTCAAGCGCCGCCTCGAGGATTCGAAGTCGCGCCTGCTGGGCCCCAACTGCCCCGGCATCCTGACGCCGGACGAGTGCAAGATCGGCATCATGCCCGGCTCGATCTTCAAGAAGGGCAATGTCGGCATCGTCTCGCGCTCGGGCACCCTGACCTATGAGGCGGTGTTCCAGACCACAAACGAGGGCCTCGGCCAGACCACGGCCGTCGGCATCGGCGGCGACCCGGTCAAGGGCACCGAATTCATCGACGTGCTGGAGCTGTTCCTGGCCGACCCCGAGACCCGGTCGATCGTCATGATCGGCGAGATCGGCGGCGGGGCCGAGGAAGACGCCGCCCAGTTCCTGATCGACGAGGCGAAGAAGGGCCGCAGCAAGCCCATGGTCGGCTTCATCGCCGGCCGCACCGCCCCCAAGGGCCGCACCATGGGTCACGCCGGGGCCGTCGTCTCGGGCGGCAAGGGCGACGCCGAGTCCAAGATCGCGGCCATGGAGGCGGCGGGCATCCGCGTCTCGCCCTCGCCCGCTCGCCTCGGAACGACGCTGGTGGAAGTCCTCAAGGGCTGAATTCGTGTCCCGGTAGCGGGACAATGAATGTACGAATTTCACCCGAATTGCGCGAATTTCGACCCTTTCGCCCCCATTCGGTCATGACCGATCAGGAAACAGCGCCTATATCAGCGGCGCCGGTTGTACGCAGACGTGCGCGCACCGCTTCCAGGGACGTGACGAAACGATGGCTGACGACGCCGGACGGCTGAACCAGGTCTTTGCCGAGACCAGCTTCCTGTATGGCTCGAACGCCTCGTTCATCGAGGATCTGCACGAGAAATGGGCCGCCGATCCGGCGTCCGTCTCCGCAGAGTGGCGCGCCTTCTTCGACCAGTTGCGGGACAACGCGGAAAGCGTGCGCGCCTCGGCCGCCGCCGGATCCTGGGGCCGTTCCGGCGCCGAGGAGCCGACCGAGGCCTCCGCCGTCTTCGACGGCCGCTGGCCCGCGCCGAAGCCCGATCCGAAGAAGCCCGGCGCCGCCCCCGCCCCGGTCGCCGCGGCCGCCCCGGCCGTCTCGGCCGAGGCGATCCGCGCCGCCGCCCACGATTCGATCCGCGCCCTGATGCTGATCCGCAGCTACCGCGTGCGCGGCCATCTGCAGGCGACGCTGGATCCGCTGGGCATCGAGCAGGCGACCAACAATCCCGAACTGACCCCCGAATTCTACGGCTTCAGCGAGGCCGACCTGGACCGCCCCATCTATCTTGACGGCGTGCTGGGCCTGCAGACGGGCAGCATCCGCGAGGTGCTGGCCATCCTGCGCCGCACCTACTGCGGCAACATCGGCATCCAGTTCATGCACATCGCCGAGCCGGAGGAGAAATCCTGGCTGCAGGCGCGCTTCGAGGGCCCCGACAAGTTCGAGCAGAACGCCTTCACCAGGGAAGGCAAGCTGGCCATCCTCAACAAGCTGATCGAGGCCGAGGGCTTCGAACGCTTCCTGCACAAACGCTTCCCCGGCACCAAGCGGTTCGGCCTGGACGGCGGCGAGGCCATGGTCCCGGCGCTGGAGCAGATCATCAAGCGCGGCGGCGCCCTGGGCGTCGACGAGGTCGTCTTCGGCATGGCCCACCGCGGCCGCCTGAACACCCTCGCCGCCGTCATGGGCAAGCCCTACCGCGCCATCTTCCACGAATTCCAGGGCGGCTCGACCGTGCCCTCGGACATCGAGGGTTCGGGCGACGTCAAATACCACATGGGCGCCTCGTCGGACCGCGAGTTCGACGGCAATACCGTCCACCTGTCCCTGACCGCCAATCCGTCGCACCTCGAGATCGTCAATCCGGTGGTGCTGGGCAAGGCGCGCGCCAAACAGGCCTTCGACATCCGCGAGGCCCGCGGCGGCGACGCGGCGGCCGAGGAAAAGGCCCTGGACCGGTCCAAGGTCATGCCCCTGCTGATCCACGGCGACGCGGCCTTCGCCGGCCAGGGCGTGGTCGCCGAATGCTTCGCCCTGATGGGGCTGAAAGGCTACCGCACCGGCGGGACGATGCATTTCGTCGTCAACAACCAGATCGGCTTCACCACCAGCCCGCGCAATTCGCGCAGCTCGCCCTACCCGTCCGATGTCGCCCTGATGGTCCAGGCGCCGATCTTCCACGTCAACGGCGACGATCCGGAGGCCGTGGTCTTCGCCGCCAAGGTGGCCACCGAGTTCCGCCAGAAATTCCACAAGGACGTGGTGGTGGACATGTTCTGCTACCGCCGCTTCGGCCACAACGAAGGCGACGACCCGACCTTCACCCAGCCGCTGATGTATTCGAAGATCCGCGCCCTGCCGTCGACGCGCGAGATCTACGCCGAACGCCTGATCAGGGAGGGCGTCGTCACCCAGGCCGAGGTCGACGCCGAGGTCGCCCGGTTCGAGGCCTTCCTCGACGCCGAGTTCGAGGCCGGCAAGGCCTTCGTGGCCAGGAAGGCCGACTGGATGGACGGCCAGTGGCAGGGCATCGGCCTGCCCGAGGGCGACGAGCGCCGCGGCGAGACCTCGGTCCCGGCGGCGAAACTGGCTGACCTCGGCCACCGCCTGACCCAGATCCCCAACGACGTCGACATGCACAAGACGCTGAAACGCGTCATCGACGGCCGCCGGGAAATGATCACCACGGGCCAGAACATCGACTGGGCCACGGCCGAGAGCCTCGCCTTCGGCTCGCTGCTGGACGAGGGCTTCCCCGTCCGCCTGTCGGGTCAGGATTCGGTGCGCGGCACCTTCTCCCAGCGCCACTCGGGCATCGTCGACCAGACCACCGAGGCCCGCTACGTCCCGCTGAACCACCTGCGCGAAGGCCAGGCCGAGTTCGAGGTCATCGACTCGGCGCTGTCGGAAGAGGCCGTGCTCGGCTTCGAATACGGCTACGCCCTGACCGACCCCAATACGCTCGTCATGTGGGAAGCCCAGTTCGGCGACTTCGTGAACGGCGCCCAGGTCGTGATCGACCAGTTCATCACCTCGGGTGAGCGCAAATGGCTGCGCATGTGCGGCCTGACCATGCTGCTGCCGCACGGCTACGAGGGCCAGGGGCCGGAACACTCCTCGGCCCGTCTCGAACGCTTCCTGCAGCAGTGCGCCGAGGACAACATCCAGGTCGCCAACTGCACCACCCCGGCCAACTATTTCCATATCCTGCGTCGCCAGATGCACCGGCCGTTCCGCAAGCCGCTGATCATCATGACGCCCAAGAGCCTGCTGCGGCACAAGAAGGCGGTCTCCACCCTGGCCGACATGGCCGAGGGCAGCTCGTTCCACCGCGTCCTGCACGACGACGCCCAGACCCGTCCCGAGGTCTCCGGCATCACGATCAAGGCCGACAAGGACATCCGCCGCGTCGTCCTCTGCTCGGGCAAGGTCTATTACGACCTGCTGGACCGCCGCGAGAAGAACGTGGCCGACGGCAAGGGCGGCGACGACGTCTATCTGATGCGTCTCGAGCAGTTCTATCCGTGGCCGATGAAGTCGCTGATGACCGAACTGGCCCGCTTCCCCGACGCCGACCTGGTCTGGTGTCAGGAAGAGCCCAAGAACATGGGCGGCTGGACCTTCGTCGACCCGTGGCTGGAGCTGACGCTCGAGAAGCTGAACGTGAAGGCCAAACGCGCCCGCTACGTCGGCCGGCCGGCCTCGGCCTCCACGGCCGCGGGCCTGATGAGCCGGCACCTGAAAGAACTCGACGCCTTCCTGACCGACGCCTTCGCCTGAACCCGTCCCGGACAGCCTCGCGGCAGCCGGGATGACAAACGAACGAACCTGAGAGAGCCCGTCCCATGGCCGACATCCTGACCCCCGCCCTCGGCGAATCCGTCACCGAAGCCACCATCGGCAAGTGGACGAAGAAGGCCGGCGACGCCGTGAAGAAGGACGAGGTCCTGGTCGAGCTGGAAACCGACAAGGTCTCGCTGGAAGTCGTCTCGCCCGCCGACGGCGTCCTGTCAGAGATCAAGGCCCCCGACGGCGAGACCGTGACCCCCGGCGCCGTGCTCGGCGTGGTCACCGAAGGCGCCGCCGCGGCGCCGGCCGCCGAGGCTCCGAAGGCCGAGGCGAAGGCCGCGCCGGCCGCGAAGGCTGAAGCCGCGCCGGCCCCCGCCGCAGCGGCTCCGGCCCCGGCGCCGGCGGCAGAGCCCGCGCCCGCCGCCGCTGCTCCGGCCCCGGCCGCCGCCTCGGGCGGCGCCGTGCCGATCATGACCCCGACCATGGGTGAAAGCGTCGCCGAGGGCTCGATGGGAACCTGGCTGAAGAAGTCGGGCGACACCGTCGCCAAGGACGAGATGCTGGTCGAGATCGAGACCGACAAGGTCGCCGTGGAGGTCTCCGCCCCCGCCGCCGGCGTCCTGACCATCGACGCCGAGGCCGGCTCGACCGTCACCCCCGGCCAGCAGATCGGCAGCATCGCCGCCTCCGGCGAAGGCGCCGCCCCCGCTGCTGCGCCCGCCGCCGCGCCTGCTTCGGGCGGTTCGGCCAACGCCGGCTCCGCCCAGATCAAGGCCGGCGACGCGCCGCATCTGTCCCCCGCCGTCCAGCGCGTGGTGACCGAAAACAACCTCGACCCGCAGGCGCTCGCCGCCACCGGGCCCAAGGGCAACATCACCAAGGCCGACGCCGTCGCCGCCATCGGCGCCGCCCCGGCTCCGGCCCCTGCGGCGCCCGCCGCTGCTCCGGCCGCCCCGCGCGCCGACCAGCCGCGCGAGGAGCGGGTCAAGATGACCCGACTGCGCCAGACCATCGCGCGCCGGCTGAAGGAATCGCAGAACACCGCCGCCCAGCTGACCACCTTCAATGAGGTGGACATGACCAACGTCATGGCCCTGCGGAGCCAGTACAAGGAAGCCTTCGAGAAGCGCCACGGCGTCAAGCTCGGCTTCATGAGCTTCTTCACCAAGGCCATCGTCGCGGCCCTGAAGGAAATCCCGGCGGTCAACGCCGAGATCGACGGCACGGACATCATCTACAAGAACCACTACGACATCGGCGTCGCCGTCGGCACCGACAAGGGCCTGGTCGTCCCCGTCCTGCGCGACGCCGACCAGCTGACGCTGGCGGGCATCGAGAAGGGCATCGCGGCCCTCGGCAAGGCCGCCCGCGACGGCGACCTGACGCTGGACCAGCTGCAGGGCGGAACCTTCACCATCACCAACGGCGGCACCTACGGCTCGCTGATGTCGACGCCGATCCTGAACGCCCCGCAGTCGGGCATCCTCGGCATGCACAACATCGTCCAGCGCCCGATGGCGGTGAACGGCGAGGTCCTGATCCGGCCGATGATGTACCTGGCCCTCAGCTACGATCACCGCATCGTCGACGGCAAGGAGGCGGTGACCTTCCTCGTCCGCGTCAAGGAACTGCTCGAAGACCCGGCGCGGGCGTTGCTGGACCTGTAGGAACCGATCCAGATCGGAATGACTGCGGCGGGCGTCCCGGGACGCCCGCCGTTCTCAATTGGCGACGGCGTGCTAGCTTCGCCTTATGAGCCTCCACGAGATCGCCCGTTTCACCGACGTCTACGAGGCCGATCTCGCGGCGGCGTTTCTGGAATCGCAGGGCATCCGGGTCTTCGTGACCGAGCGCCACCAGACGACCATCGATCCCCTGATGCAGCGGGCGCTGGGCATCCGGTTGCTGGGCGCCCCGTCGAACATCGCGGAAGCGCGCGCGCTGCTGAGCCGGGCCCGCGCTGGAGAGTTCGCCACCGACGAAGGCGACGACATCGACCCCATGGACAACGGAACGCGCGCCGCCGGGTCCCTGATGGCGATTGCCGCCTTCGCGACCGGCGGCTTCTGGGGCAACAGCCTCCCACGCCGTTTCCGCGCCCCGCCGTGGCAGGGGATGCTGATCGCCATCGCCCTCTTCAGCCTGATCGCGGCCGCCGTCCTGATCGGCGGTGAGATGCTTCTCAATCCGCCCTAGGCGACTACGTCCGAATCTGACGCATGGCCGTGCTTTGATGATCGAGGCCTTCGGGCCCGGTCTTTGACAATCGAATACGCGAGCCGCCATCCCGACGGACGTTCGGCCCCGGTGCACTCTCTGCACTCTCCGCACGCTTCGCACTGTGTTTTCATCCGGGGTCGGCCCTCCGCTCAGCCGGGAAGACCCGGATCGCCGGGGCTATCTCCGGCGCTCAAGGTCGCCCAGCACGTCTTCCGTGTCCTGCCCCAGCGCCGGCGGGGCCCGATCGTAGGCCACCGGCGTCACGGACATCCGGATCGGCGAGGCCACCGTCCGCACCGGTCCTGACAGGTCAGCGCGCGTCTGCGTCACCTCCAGCCCGCGGTGTTTCGCCTGCGGCTCGTCGAACACCTGGTCGACGGTGTTGACCGGACCGCAGGGCACGCCCGCCGCCTCGAGCTTCGCCATCAGCCCGTGCATGGTCAGGCCGGCCGTCAGGGCCGACAGCTCGGCCGTCAGGACCGCGCGGTGCTCGATCCTCAGGGCGTTGGTCAGGAAGCGCGGATCGGCGCCCATGCCCTCGGCTCCCAGCGCCCCGCACAGGGCCCGGAACTGGCCGTCATTGCCGACCGCGATCACCACCATGCCGTCGGTGCAGGGGAAGGGCTGGTAGGGGGCCAGATTGGGATGCGCATTGCCCATCCGCGTCGGCGCCTTGCCCGAGACGAAGAAGTTGGTCGCCTGATTGGCCAGCATCGCCGCCTGGACATCGAACAGGGCGATATCGATGTGCTGCCCCTGCCCCGTCGCCCGCGCATGCATCAGGGCCGCCAGGATGGCGTTGGAGGCGTAAAGGCCGGTGAACAGGTCCACGACCGCCACCCCGACCTTCATCGGCTCCGCCCCCGGCGCGCCGTCGGGCTGGCCGGTGATCGACATCAGCCCGCCCATGGCCTGGATCATGTAGTCGTAGCCGGCGCGGTGGGCGTCGGGCCCGTCCTGGCCGAAGCCGGTGATCGAGCAATAGACCAGCTTTGGATTGACCGCCGACAGGGCCGCGTGGTCGAGGCCGTACTTCTTCAGGCCGCCGGTCTTGAAGTTCTCGACAACCACGTCGCAGGTCTTCGCCAGCTCGCGGATGACCTCCGCCCCCTCGGGCGTCGCCAGATCCAGCTCGACCGACTTCTTGCCCCGGTTGGCGCACAGGAAATAGGCCGCGTCGCCCTTGGAGCCGTCGGCCTTGGTCGTGAACGGCGGGCCCCAGTGACGGGTGTCGTCGCCGACGCCGGGCCGCTCGATCTTGATCACCTCGGCCCCGAGATCGGCCAGCATCTGCGTCGCCCACGGGCCCGCCAGCACGCGGGACAGGTCGAGAACGCGAACGCCGGAAAGGGGGCCTTGAGTCACAGCGGGTTTGGTCAGAGGCCCGGGTCCCACACGCCCGCATCCCGCATGCGGCACTCGCGCGCCTCGCGGGCCCGGCCGTCCAGCTCCTCGGCCATGCAGCAGACCGCCCTGGACACCGTGGCCTTGTGAACGCCCGGCACCAGCGCATGCATGAAGGCGCAGCCGGCCAGCTTCAGCAGGCGGAAGCCGAATCGCGACGAGGCCGCCATGTGGTGGAGATAGCTCTCCTCCACTTCGCGCGGATGTTCGAGGAACAGGCGATTCAGGGTGCGGATCATGGCGACAGTCTAGCTTGCGACGGGCCGGCCCACTACCCGTCGGCGCCATTCTGGCCTAAACCGCGCGTCAGAACAGGGGGCCGGCGGTCAAATTCCGCTCACGATCGCGCAAGGCCCCGAACCCGCTCAGGAAAGACGACCCATGGCCGACGGCGCCCCCGCTTCGCACAAGACCTTCCGCTGGGACGACCCGCTCGACCTGTCGGGCCGGCTGACCGACGACGAGCGGATGATCCAGGACGCGGCCCGGTCCTACGCCCGCGAGAAGCTGTTGCCCCGCGTGGTCGAGGCCTTCCGCGACGAGACCTTCGACCGCGCCATCATGACCGAGTTGGGCGAGATGGGCTTCCTCGGCGCCATGCTGCCGGAACAGTACGGCGGCTCCTCGGTCAGCCACGTCGCCTACGGCCTGATCGCGCGCGAGATCGAGGCGGTCGACAGCGGCTACCGCTCGGCCATGAGCGTCCAGTCGTCCCTCGCCATGTACCCGATCTACGCCTTCGGCTCGGAAGAGCAGAAGATGCGCTTCCTGCCCCGGATGGCCGCCGGCGAACTGGTCGGCTGCTTCGGCCTGACCGAGGCCGACGGCGGCTCGGACCCCGCCTCCATGAAGACGAAGGCGGTCAAGGTCGACGGCGGCTACAGGCTCAACGGCGCCAAATACTGGATCACCAACTCCCCCATCTCGGACCTCGCCGTCGTCTGGGCCAAGCTGGACGACGTCATCCGCGGCTTCATCGTCGAACGGGGCATGGACGGCTTCACCACCGACAAGATCGGCGACAAGCTCTCCCTGCGCGCCTCCATCACCGGCGACATCGGCCTGAACGACGTCTTCGTGCCGGAAGAGAACCTGCTGCCCGGCGTGAAGGGTCTGCGCGGTCCCTTCTCCTGCCTCAACAAGGCCCGCTACGGCATCGCCTGGGGGGCCATGGGCGCCGCCGAGGCCTGTTTCCACCTGACCCGCGACTATGTCGGCGAGCGCATGCTGTTCGGCCGCCCGCTGTCGTCGCGCCAGCTGGTGCAGAAGAAGCTGGCCGACATGCAGACCGAGATCTTCCTCGGCTTCGAGGGCGCCCTGGCGCTGGGCCGGCTGCTGGATCAGGGGGCGTGGGTTCCCGAGGCCATCTCGATGATGAAGCGCAACAACTGCGGCAAGGCGCTGGATATCGCCCGGGTCGCCCGCGACATGCACGGCGGGGCCGGCATCACCGGCGAGATGCATGTCATGCGCCACGCCATGAACCTGGAGACGGTCAACACCTACGAAGGCGCCCACGACGTCCACGCCCTGATCCTGGGCCGCGCCATCACGGGCGAGAGCGCCTTCTAGGTTTGGCTTCGACAATCCGTCGTTTCCCGCGCTAGGGTCGGGCCATGACGGGGAAATCAGCGATGCGGCGTTTCAAACTCGGCGGACTGTCCATGCTGGCGCTGGCCGCCGCCGCGGCGCCGCTGCTGGCGGCCGCGCCCGCCGCGGCCCAGCAGTCGCCGGTGCCGTTCGACGCCGAGCGCGGCGTCTTCACCTTCGCCACCGGCCTCGAGCGCGCCCTGCCCGCCGTGGTTCAGGTCACCACCCTGGGCCAGTCCGAAGGCCCCAGCTCGGGCGACAACGAGCCCAAGCCCGTGTCCAGCGGGTCCGGGGCCATCATCGACGCCCGCGAAGGCATCGTCGTCACCAACAATCACGTGGTCGAGGGCGGGCGGAAATTCACCGTCGACATGACCGACGGCCGCATCTTCGACGCCACCCTGATCGGCACCGACAAGGCCACCGACCTGGCCGTGCTGAAGATCGAGGCGGGCGACAGGACGCTGGGCCTGTCGCAGATCGAGGTGGTCAATTCCGATTCCCTGCGCACCGGCGATCTGGCCTTCGCCGTCGGCTATCCTCTGGGTCTGGACCAGACCCTGACCATGGGCGTGATCTCGGGCCTCGGCCGTTCGGGCATGGGCGACCGGATCGAGGACTATATCCAGACCGACGCGGCGGTGAACTCGGGCAACTCCGGCGGGCCGCTGCTGGACAGCCGGGGCCGGCTGATCGGCATCAACACCTCCATCCTGTCGGGCGGCGGCGGCGGCAACGACGGCATCGCCTTCGCCGTGCCCAGCCGCATCCTGATGTATGTCGTGGCCCAGCTGCGCGAGAGCGGCGAGGTGAAACGGGGAACCACCGGCGTCATCCTCGGCTCGCTGAACGCCGAGCGGTCGCGGGACTTCGGTCTGGGCATTGTGCGCGGCGCCGTGGTCGAGGACATCGCCCCCGGTTCTTCGGCCGAGCGCGGCGGCCTGCGCCGGGGCGACGTCATCACCCGGATCCAGAACCGCCCCGTGTCGAACGCCGGCACCGTGGCCGCCACGGTGGGCATCGCCGCGCCGGGAACTCCGGTCGAGGTCGTCTATCTGCGCGACGGCCGCGAGGGCCGCACGACCATCACCGTCGAGACGCCGGGCGACCGTCCGGTCATCGAGGGCGCCGACGCCGTGATCGCGCGCGGGGCGGCGGTTCGTCTGGCGAGCGACGGGCTGCAGGTGTTTTCCGTCGAGGGCGGGTCTGTCTCGGCCGCGGCTGACCTGCAGGCCGGCGACATGATCCGGTCGGTCGACGGTCAGGCCGTGGCTGACCTGGCCGCCCTGGCGCGGGCGATGGACGGGACGGGCGAACGGACGCTGTCGGTCACGCGCGGCGAGGAGACGGTCGAGATCCGCCTGCCCTGATCCGGCAGGACGCCGGACAGCAAAACGCCCGCTCTGCCGGAGGGGGGAGGGTGGCGGAGCGGGCGTCTCGCTTTGGAGGAAGCATCGGCCCGCCGAAGCCCTTGGTGGAGAAATCCAGGAGGGGCTGGGGGGGCTGTTCAGGATCCGGAACTGCTCCGAACTCCAGCGAGCCGATGACCCAGACTTCACCCCGCAAGGGGGCGGGCGATGGGCGGAAGCGAGGCGATTTCATGTTCGATGCGAATTCTGCGCGAGGCTGTTCTTGCCGACACAGTGTTCGTTGAAGACGCCGGCTCGCGCCGAAGGGGAGTCTGGCGTTTCGCGAATGTCGGCGTAACCTGATGCTGATGAGCGACGCAGCTGATTTGCAGTCCCTGCCCGGTCCGGTCTTCTTCGACCGCAAGGAACTGGACCTGATTCTCAGGGTCTACGGCCGGATGGTCGCCGCCGCCGAATGGCGCGACTACGCCATGGTCGGACACCGCGACGTGGCCGAGTTCGCCGTCTTCCGCCGGTCGGGGGACGCGCCCCTCTACCGGATCGAGAAACGGCCCGCCCTGCGCCTGAAACAGGGGCAGTGGGCGGTGATCGGCGAGGGCGGCCATGTGCTGCGAAGGGGGCGGGAGCTGGCCCAGGTTCTGCGGGTCTTCGACAGCCGGAAATTCACGATCGTGGATTGAAAAAGGCCCCGGTTCGCACCGGGGCCTCTTCCCCAGGATTGTCGCTGTTGTCGCGGTTTGGCCCCGAAAACCGGCGGGGCGATACAATCGCGACAACCGCTACATCAGCGGCGGCCGCCGAACAGCGCCAGCAGGAACTGGAACATGTTGATGAAGTTGATGTACAGGCTCAGCGCGCCGTAGCTGGTGGCCACGCCCATGGCGTTCTGGTTACCGCCGAGGGCGTAGTAGGTCATCTTCAGGCGCTGGGTGTCGTAGGCCGTCAGGCCCGCGAAGATCAGCACGCCCAGAACGCTGATGATCAGCTGCATCATCGAGTTCTGCAGGAAGATGTTGACCACCGAGGCGATGATCAGGCCGATCACGCCCATGATCAGGAAGCTGCCGAAGCCGGTCAGGTCCTTCTTCGTGGTGTAGCCGAACAGGCTCAGCGCGCCGAAGGCGGCGGCCGTGATCAGGAAGGTCTGGACCACGGAAGCGCCCGTATAGACCAGGACCACCGTGCCCATCGAGGCGCCGATCAGGGCCACGATCAGCCAGTACAGCGCGCTGGCGCCGCCCGAGGTCGGGTTCTTCATCACGAAGCCGGAGCCCAGCAGGACCACCAGCGGGGCGAAGGCCACGATCATGCCCAGCACCGTGAAGCCGGCGAGACGGCCGTCCGCGGTGACCTGATACATCAGGTCGCGAACGGGCGGGTAGGAGCCGGTGATGTAGGCCAGCACGGCCGACACGAGCAGGCCAAGGGCCACCTTGTTGTAGACGCCCAGCATGAAGCTGCGCAGACCGGCGTCCGCCGACATGTCGGCTGTCGCGGGCGCCGTATAGCCGTTTCTGAAATCGCTCATGGCGAGATCGATCCTCCATCTGACCGGGCGATCCCGGCCTTTGCACAAATATCGGGCCGGTCCGCCCCTTCCGCAAGGAAAACCGGACTTGGGGCCGGCGTTCCCAGCCGCTACCAAGGGTCGCATGATCCGGCTGTTCACCGCCCTGTCCGTTCCCGACGACGCGGCCGAGACCCTGGCGCGCCGCCAGACCGGCCTGCCCGGCGCGAAATGGCGCACGGCCGAACAGCTGCACATCACCCTGACCTTCTATGGCGAGGTCGACGAACGCCGCGCCGACGACCTGGCCGTGGAACTGGAGCGGGCGGCGACGGGCGGGCCGTTCGAGATCGCGCTGCAGGGGGTCGGGGCCTTCGGCGACGGTCACCGCACCCAGACCCTGTGGGCCGGGGTGGAGCCCAATGAACGGCTGTCCGTGCTGGCGGGCCGCACCCGGAGCGCCGCCGAACGGGCGAATATCGCCGTCGAGCGCCGCGACTATCGCCCTCATCTGACGCTGGCCTATCTGAAGCCGTACGCCAATCCGGACCGGATCGGCGCCTGGATCGCGGGTCACAATCTGCTGCATTCGCCGCCGATCCGGATCGACCGGTTCGGCCTCTATTCCAGCGTCCTGACCCACGACGGCAGCCACTACGAACTCGAACGGGAGTATCTGCTTTGACCGGACCGGTGCTTGAGACCGAACGCCTGACCCTGCGGCCCGTCGCCATGGAGGATTTCCCGCGCTGGGCCGAGATGATGGGCGACCCCGAGGCGGCGAAATTCCTCGGCGGCGCCCAGCCGGCGGCGGTCGCCTGGCGCGGCTTCATGACCATGGCCGGCGCATGGAGCCTGACCGGCGTCTCCATGTTCTCGCTGATCGAGCGCGGCACGGGCCTCTGGCTCGGCCGGATCGGGCCCTGGCAACCCCATGGCTGGCCCGGCACCGAGGTCGGCTGGGGCCTGCACCCGGACGCCCAGGGCAAGGGCTATGGCGTCGAGGCCGCGACCGCGGCGATCGACTACGCCTTCGACGTCCTCGGCTGGACCGAGGTCATCCATTGCATCGATCCGGACAACATCCCGTCGATAAGGCTGGCCGAGCGCGTCGGCTCCCGCAACCTCGGCCCGACGCGGCTCCCGCCCCCTTTCCACGAACTGGCGATGGACCGCTGGGGCCAGAGCCGCGAGGACTGGCGGGTCCGCCGGCGCGGCTGAGGCCGATCCGCACGTTCGCGCGTTACAATGTCAAGCTTTGAGCCCGCGCCGCCATCCGGTAGGCAGGAGGCGCAAATCAAGAAGGATGGTCGAATGCGCGTTCTTGTTCTGGGCGGCGACGGTTTCTGCGGCTGGCCCACGGCCTTGCACCTGTCGGCGCGCGGCTGGGACGTCTGCGTCGTCGACAATCTGAGCCGGCGCAACATCGACAACGAGCTGGAGGTCCAGTCCCTGACCCCGATCCGGACGATGGGCGAACGGATCGCGGCCTGGAAGGATGTGAGCGGCAGGACCATCGAGTTCGTCAACATGACGGTCGGCAAGGAGTTCGACCGCCTCGTCGCCCTGATCCGCGACTGGAAGCCCGACAGCGTCGTCCATTTCGCCGAACAGCGGGCCGCCCCCTATTCGATGAAGTCGGCGCGGCACAAGCTGTACACGGT
>Ga0233425_10007063_pt1 | contig 16035 bp, 11 predicted proteins | sample Watercolumn_Towu_2_FD_181712 | JGI IMG/M metagenome (GOLD analysis project Ga0233425, IMG submission 181712) | Freshwater microbial communities from Lake Towuti, South Sulawesi, Indonesia - Watercolumn_Towuti2014_140_MG | ecosystem: Environmental > Aquatic > Freshwater > Lake | place...
CCATGGACGCTGATCCCGAGCCGGTCCGCAGAGGTACCGTCGGATTAGACGATTGTTCGCGGAGAAAGTTCCAGCGACCGGCATGGGTATCAGCCGGCCGGCCGATGGCCTGCTGGAAAGCGAATGGGGTCCTTGCTAGTTTGCCGCGTCCATGTCGTGACAAATTCCGCAGGTACGGGCGATGGCGCGGGTGCGACTCGCCGGGATTGAAGTGGACGCTGCGAAGGCCACTTGCCGGATCGCCGGCGGCGCTGCAACCGCATGGCAGGCCGTGCAACATTGCCGTGCGGTCAATCCGCGACCGCGGCCGAAATCATCGGCCCATGGGCCGTCTGGATAACAGCGATTCGACATCGAAAACTGATCCAAGGTATGCGCAATCTGTTCGGACAGAGTCTTACCGGTCGAGGGGTGCTGGTCGTGGGCATGATCACGCCAGACCGCCCAGTTTGCATGCTCCGGCGCCGGGCCGAACAGACTCCAGAACAAAACCACGATTGCGACCGTGAGAATTGCACCGGCGGCGAACTGCGACATTGCCAATCGTTCCAGCCTGCGCCATCCGGCCCGATGCCCGATCCGCAGCGGAGGACTGGCCAATGAAACGGCGGTCGACATCCCCTGGTCGGCAAATGGTTCGCAAAGCGCGCCCTGGTACCCGGGCAAATCATCCAATTCGTGCGCCGGCACCGATTCATGGAACAGCGCGACAGCGGGCCGCAATGCTTCCGCCAGCCGGCGACATTCATGGCAGGCCAGCAGATGACGTTCCACACCGGCGTCACTGGCTTCGCCACTGGGAAATGGACCGCGGGTCAGAACGTCGAAGACCTGATCACAATTCATGATGCTCACCATGTCTTGATTCGCCGTGCGGCGAGGGTTTGACAGCCATGCTTTGTGCGATTTTGAGTAATCCCCATTTCACACGGTTTTTGGCCGTGCCGAGACTGCAGCGCATTGTCGCCGCGATTTCCTCGAATCTCAGGCCGCCAAAAAACCGAAGCCGTAGTGCGTCGGCCTGCGCTTCGGGCAGTTTCTGCAACTCCTGCTCCAACAGTTCACGACGCTCGATTGCCAACAGCCGAGCCAGCGGACTCTGTTCGACGGACGCCGGTTCCATTCCGAAACTCTCCGCCGTGCGCTCGCCGTCGTACTGCTGATCCGTCCAAGCCGATACGCGTGGCAACCGCTTATCAAGGCGCGTTCGCCGGCGGCACTGGTTCAAGGCGATCGTCCAAAGCCAGGTGCGAAAACTCTGGCGCGAATCGAAGCTGCGCAGGAACTTATAGGCACAAAGAAATGCCTCCTGGACGACCTCGGCGGCCGCCTCAAGCGAACCAAGCCGACTGAAGGCCACTCGACGCAGCGGCGCCTGATAGCGCGCGACGATCGCCTCGAAGGCACCCCGATCACCCTCAAGCACCAACTCAACCAATTCACCGTCGGATCGCTCGATCGCATGCGAAGCCGAAACGGAATCTGGCTGGAACTGCCGCGATGGCCCCGCCGCCGCTTCCCCCTTCGGCTCGGGCAGACGATCTTCGGGTTGAGATGAAGCAGCCATTCGCGGCCTTCCAGGGCGATGGAGTCGTCCAAAATCGAGCAACCTCCATCTTGGTCGGAATCACTGCGGATTTCAACACCAACCGATGCTCCACCTGTGCCTTGGCAGGCAGGAACGTTATCCTGAACCGAAATATCCACAAGGACGCACCGATGGTTCACGGCAACGTTTCAATCTCCAATGGCGGCGAGCCGGGTGAGTCGCCTGGAGATTCCCCGCAAGCACCACCTCGCCTGCCGCTCAATCCGCTGGATTTCCGCGGTGATTTCCCGATCTTGTCCAGCGTTCTGCACGAGGACAAGCCGCTGGTCTACCTGGACAACGCGGCATCCAGCCAGCGACCCCGGCAGGTAATCGAACGAATTGTTCAGGTCTATGAGAAGGACTATGCCAACGTGCACCGAGGCGTGCATTGGCTGAGCGACCGCAGCACCGACCTTTATGAAGAATCCCGGGAAAGGGTGCGAAAGTTCATCAACGCCGCCCAGCGACACGAGATCGTTTTCACCTCGGGTACCACGTCGTCCATCAACATTGTTGCCCGATCCTGGGGGGATTGCCGAATCGGAGCGAGTGACGAGATTCTGCTGACAGAAATGGAACATCATTCCAATATCGTTCCCTGGCAGCAGTTGGCCCAGCGGACCGGATGTCGAATCCGTTTTGCCCCGGTCACGGACGACGGCTTCCTGGACATGGAAGCCTTCAGCCAGATGCTGAGTGCCAGAACGCGCCTCGTCGCATTTTCATCGATGTCCAATGTATTGGGCACGATCAATCCGATGGAAGCGATCATCCAGCGGAGTCACGAGGCTGGGGCATTGGTTCTGGTGGACGCGGCGCAAAGCGCGCCGCATCTCGGAATCGACGTGCAGGCATGGAACGCCGACTTCGTTGCTTTCAGCGGACATAAGATGCTCGGCCCGTCCGGTGTCGGCATTTTGTATGGGCGCGAAAGACTGTTGGATTCCATGCCGCCCTTCCTCGGAGGCGGCAGCATGATTCGTCGAGTCACGTTGGATGGATTCGAAGCTGCCGACCTGCCAGCGAAGTTTGAAGCCGGCACGCCGCCAATTGTGCCGGCCATTGCGCTGGGAGCGGCGATCGACTATCTCGAAAGCGTCGGGTTGCCGCGGATCCATGCGCACGAAGTTCAGTTGACCAGATTGGCGCACGCAGCGCTTGAGCAGCTCGGCGGGATCAAGATCATTGGGCCTCCGCCGCATCGGAAGGGGGGAATTGTCAGTTTTGTCGTCGACGGTGTCCACGCCCATGACGTGGCTCAGATCCTCGATGCGCACGGCGTAGCCATCCGCGCCGGACACCACTGCGCGATGCCGCTGCACAAACGACTCAAACTGGTCGCCAGCAATCGCGCGAGCTTTTATCTCTACAATACTCCGCAGGAAGTCGAACTGCTGGCCCAGGCCGTCGCGGCCTGCCAACGCGTTTTTCGGCGACGAAAGTAAATGACAGCTTGGCTAAGTATTTCCGGGGTAGAAGGGTCGGGGATGAGGGTGGGGTGATAAAAAAGTCGGCGAAATTACAGTATTGAGGCGCAAGCGATGAGAGTTGCCGTTGCGCGCAACGAACCTGTACTCCCCTCGCCTCCGGTATGTCCGGGGGAGATGGATCGGGGGTGAGGGGGGCGGAGTGGACGTTGCGCTACGCGACCGGACTTTTGGCGAAGATTGAACGATGGCGGCGGAGGATACGGCTCTGCGCGGGACGCAACCGGAACGCCGACCCAGTGGCCAGAAGCGAAGCGGGGGGCTCGGTTTCGCAAAGCCTTCGCCATCGCCTGAATCTTCGGATGACGTTGCGAAAGTCATGGGACATCGTGTCCAATTGACTCGCGTTCCAACAGCGACTCCAGCACAACGGAGATGCCGACGCAGCGATCGCCGTTGTTTCGAGGCATCCGGGCCAACATTCTGGAAAAGGAGTTGCTGTCACTTGGCAAGGTCTCTGAAGATCCAGAATTCTTGACTGCATGTAGGGGGGCAGAGTCATTCTTGTTGCAGGAACCAATGAGGACCGCAGACCCGAGAATCAGTACGAGTCGAAAAGGCAACTCGATGCGACCCCCGATGTTGGTCTTGGTCCCGGTGTACATCACGCTTCCGCTATTGACCGTCACCTGCGCCACATTCTGGCCGCCCAGGCTGTTCTTGAACGTCAGTGTCCATTCCTGTGTGGCCGAGGTATTGATCGACTTAGTAACCGTCACGTTGCCCGTGCCGACCGTTGAGAGCTCTGTGTGCCACTGGTGAGGTACTCCGAGCCAGTGCACAAGCGACCGAGCACGGGTTGAAGAGCGGCGCAGGGTGGAGTCGGGCATCGGACGATCGTCGCAACATTTTGGTGGTTAAGGACATTGAGTTCGAATGAACGCGTCGCGGCAGGATCCCACGAATTTTCCTCGACGGTGAATTCGCAGGTCGCGTGAATACCGATGCCAGACTCGTCGTTCGTTTCCAGTCTAAACTATGTTCTGTCGCCTGAGCACTGGCTCGGAATACCTCGCCAGTGGCACACGAACTGGCACCAGACCGTCGAACCACCCGCCGCGCCGAGCCGCGTAGAAGCTGCCCTTTCCCCGAAGGGGATGTTCTTCAGCGCAGCCCATGGTTGCCGGTAATCCGGCTACCCTGGGTACCACCGGCACCCAACCAATTTCCTCGGTCGAGCGGACCGGCCCACGGACACCAACCGACTTCGCCGAGACCGAAGCCGAAACGACGAGGAATCGTGGCGATCGAGCCAGCGTTCGTGTTATGTGCCACTGGCAGCCGATGCGGCGCGGTGAAGTTCCCACGATTCAGCGCTTCATTGGTTGCGGTCTCGGCGAGCCCATGAGTGTCGATGGACCGATGCGCTCGACCGCCGGCGCGTCGCGTGGGATGGTAACCGGGGGTAGCCGGAGTACCGGCAACCCCCGGCTGCGCGGCAGAAAAACCCCTTCGGGGTACATCGCGCGATGCGTTTCCCAATTCACTGAAAACTTACTTCACAGCGTTGGCTGAAAGCGGTGATGGTTCCGTTGGTCGGTTTGGCAATGACGGACGCGCTGAGCGTTCCGCCGTCGGGGTCCCAATCGTTGGCCATCAGGTTCGCGCCGTTGAGTGTGCCGTTGACGGCGACATAGTAATTCGGATCATCGAAGGCCAATGGAACGCTGGCGAGCAGTTGGAGTTGATCAAGTCGCTCTCCAAGGAAATACCTGGGAGTTCTGGTGGGCCTCGGAGTACCTCGACCCACCCTACAGGCCCCCGACAGGCTCTCGGAATCCGATCGCGCGAAAAGGTCCCTCCGCCTCGACAACTCCCTCCGGGAAGTGGCACCCGGCACGCGGTGCTTACTTTCCCTCCAGCGTCCAGACCGGATCGAAGGGCGTAGCCGTAGCACGGGCCTGGGCGATGCGTTCGGCGAGTCGCAGCGAGGGCAGATCGTCGGGCCAGCGTTGCAGCGCTGCGCGCAGGGCCGCGTCCGCCGCTGGAAGGTCGCCGAGTTCGAAACTCTTCAGCGCCGATTCATAGCGTTGGCGCAGGTCCTGCCATTCCGATGTCGACTCGGCTTGCAGAGCATAGACGTCCACGGTTTCGTGGATATTCACGGCGCGGATTGTGCAGAGCCGTCGCAGCGCGAATTTGCCGGCGACGCCTTCCGCGGTGGCGGTGGAGCCGGACACCAGCAGCGACGCGCCGATAAATTTGGTGGCGCCTTGCAGGCGACTGGCCAGATTCACGGTCGTGCCCAGCGCGCCGTACTTGTACTTTCGCCGGGAACCGATGTTGCCGACTTGCGCTCGGCCTGAGTGGATGCCGATCGCGATATCGGTCGGCTCGCCGATCCGCGCACTCCAGCGCTGATTCAATGCCGGCAGACGTTGGCGCATGCGGAGAGCCGTCTGGCAGGCGAGCGCGGCGTGATCGGCGGAGGCCAGCGGCGCGCCCCAGAGCGCTTCCAGCGCATCGCCGCTGTAATCGACCAGGACTCCCTGCGACTCGGCGACGCAATCCGACATCTCGCTCAAGACATCACAAACCCACTCGATCGCCAGCACGGCGCCACAGGCGGCGCTGATGCGACTGAAGCCTTTGATGTCGCAGAACAGCACGCTGATCGAGGCATCCTTGGCTGCCAGCATCTCCTCGCCCCGCGTCTGCAGCAGACGAGCCAGTTCGGGGGTGAAGAACTGTTCGAACCGCACCCGCTCGGCGATCAGTTGCCGCTCCTGTTCCAGCCGTGCCAGTCCCGAACTGACTCCGTAGGCCAGCAGCTCCACCAGTTTCGCATCGAGTTCTCGAATCGGTGGGCGGTTCCCTCCCGCGGTGTCAATGCGACGCTCGCCGTACAGTACGCCAATGACGTTGCCGTCCCGATCGAGGAACGGCGAGGCCACCAGCGACTGGACTCGCAGCAGGCTGGCCGCATCCTGGGGTCCATGGCTGGGCAGATGAAAAAACGTCCGCCGCTGTTCCAGCACGCGCCGCAGCATCGTCTGGCTGGCGTGCCATTCGGCCGGATCGATTTCACCCTGGCTGGCCTGCACCGAGACGGTGGTCCAATTCCCGCGCTGGTGCAGCAGCACGGCGGCCGTATCGAGATCGACGAGCTGCAATGTGGCACGGGCCGCCTTGGGCAGGAAATCGGCCGAGGCGACAGCGCTTTGAAATACGTCGACCGACGCCTGCAGCCAATTGAGCAGATCGACTTCGTCGACGCGGGCCTTGTCACCGGAAGCCAGCGACTGCACCAACCCCATCGCCGCGGCCGTACCGCGCGTCGATTGACCCGGAGCGCAAGTCGCTTGCGCGAGCGTCTGCAGATGCAACACCTCCCGGGGCGTCGCGTACACCTGCACGACCTTATTTCCCAATTCACAGGCGATCGGCAATTCCAGCGTCCGCTCTTCCCCGGGACCAATGCGAAAGCCACCCTGGAAGATCAGGCTGTTCTTGGAGCTGCCGTTCGCCACACGCAACATGCCGTCCTCGCAAGGCTCGACGAACATATGCTTGCGCGAGATCACCGTATCGGGAAGATCGGCGATCACCAGCCGGTCGTAACCGGCGAGAGTCAGGTGCGCGAACGGTTCCGGTTCTCCGGGCTGACGTCGACCGATCTCCGTACCGCGGCTCAGCGGCACCGTGGCCAGCGGACGCCGATCCTGGAAAATACGTACAAATAGATCCGCGGAATGCGCTTGCTCAGCCATAGTTCGTCCAGGGGACGTCGAAAGGAATACGCTCAATCTAGACCATTTGCCACGCTCCAACCAAGCCGTATTCGGCCAGGGTGATGGTGAGTCGGGGGTTCGTCTTGTAGATTTTGAGGGCTCGGGGCGGTTTACCACCGACCCCCTCGCTCGCGAAAATGCATAACCAGGATTCACCTATTCCACTGCCAGACGGGGACAACCGATGACCAGCCGCGCGCTGACCGAGTACCGCTACGAGAAACTCACCTGGCCCGAAATCAACGATGCGATCGAACTCGGCAAAGTCTGCGTCGTGCCTTGCGGAGCCGTCGAGCAGCACGGGGCCCACCTGCCGCTCGACGTCGACCTGATCTGCCCCACCGAAATCGCACGCGGGGCCGGGCGCGAAATCCCCGAACGGATGCTGGTTCTGCCCACCGTCAGCTACGGCTACACCGGACATGTGATGGATTTTCCGGGCACGATCAATAACGACTTCGAGCACTTCATGCACCATGTGCTCGACATCACCAAGTCGCTGGCCTACCACGGATTCAAGAAGATCATCCTGCTCAACGGCCACGGTTCGAACATGCCGAACCTCGACCTGGTGGCGCGGCGCACCAACCTGGAGACAGACGCGGAGTGCCTGGTAGCCGCCTGGTGGAATCTGTTGACGGTCGACAAGGAGTTTTTGCCGCGCTGGCGGCAGAGCAAGTTTCCGGGCGGCTGTGCTCACGCCTGCGAGCTGGAAACGTCGCTCTATATGTACCTGGATGGCGACAACGTGCGGCACGATCTGATCAAGAGCGGCGTGATCAGTTTCAACGAGGACAACAGTCCATTCCAGTGGGTGGACCTGTTCGCGGCGGGTCCGGCGACGGTCATCTCCTGGACCAGCAGTTACACCGATACGGGCGTGCTGGGCGAAGCGGAACTGGCGACTGCCGAAAAAGGCCGTGAAGCATACGAGGAAGCGGTCAAGCAGTTGGTGCGGTTCATTACCTGGTTCAAAGACCGGCCCAAGGATCAACGGCGAGACTTGCATCGCAGTCCACCCACGATGCCAATTCCCTGGGGGCAAAGGTCATTGGGGGAGCAGCGTCGGGGGACCTGATCCGTGCGGCGGCGGCGGCGAGGGCGGCGACGAGGGCGGCGGCGAGGGCGGCGGCGAGGGCGAGAGCCGGCTGGGTGCGTCGGTCTCCAGGCGGCGAGCTTCCGCGCGGACCGCCTGGACCAGAATTCGCAGACTCTCCGCTTCGTCGAATTGCTGCTGATCTTCGAGATCGGCGGCCAGGGTATCGATCTGGCGACCAATTTGGCGCAACGCGCCGACGACTTCGGGGCGTGTATGGACGGTCGCCACGAACGGCGGCAACAGGTTGCGAGAATCGGCGACGGGCGGTGGCTGCGGCGGGTAGAACGCCGGCGGAGCCTCGGCCGCGTCCGCCGTTCTCCGCTCGGCAATACCCACGTTGACGCCGCCGACGGACGGCACCGCCGGCTCGGAAGGCAGCGCCGGCTCGGTTGCGCAGGGCAGTTGTTGCTCGCGCGCAATCACCTCGCGCAGCGCCGCCGCGAATTCACGTTGGCTGTCGGGATCGGTGGGTACGTCGCCGGCACCATGCGCGGCAACTCGTCCACGGATTCGCAAGATCTCCTGGACCGTCGCGGCGTATGGATCGGCTACATCGTCCGCATCGGCAGCAGAGGCGACTGCGGCAGCAGTTGCGGAATTCGGCGACGGCTCCGCCGACCATGCGATGGCCGGTTCGGGCGTTTTGTGAATTTCGAAACCGGTTGGAACAGCCTCTTCGCCGCACTCGCTGGCACTCGTAATGGCACCTTGGACGTACTCCGTATCCTCCGCCAGGTCCCGGGTATGGTACGCGGCCTGGAGCGGTTCAAGATCGGCGTTGATCAAGCGGGCGACCACTCGCGAAGTCCGATCGTGCCGGGCGGCGCTCGAGGTCGCGATCTGGAATGTGATGCCGGCGACGACCGCGCCAAAGACGCCTAACAGAATCACTCGCTTTAATAGACTCTTCATGAGAACCTCCCTGTTCTGGCGGCCGATTATAGGCGGCCTGGAGAGTCTGCAGAAGATCAGTTTTGTCCGCGATTGGACTTCGCGCTCAGGCGGCGGTCGTTCTACAATTCGTCCCCAGTTGCTCGACCATTCGCCGCCGCGGAGTCCCCTATGCCATTACAGCTTCGTTGGATGGCCAGCCATTCGGCAAGCTGCTTTCACGCCGTGGCGCTGATCCACGACGGCGTCCCGTTCGCCGATTCCGAATGGCATGCGATGCTGGTCGAGCCCATCGCGGCGTTGTTGGAACAGTTGAGCGCCACCAACCTGTCCCCGGACCGATTTTTGGAGCATCTGGTGCCACAGTCGGCGGGCATCGACAACAAGCTGCAACTCGCCCGCATCGCCTGCCAGAAAGCGCAAGGGCCGATGCCGGAACAGGTGATTACGCGGCTCGCGGGACAGATCGAAGCGATCGAGGCGGCGGCCCGACGCGGCGCACCGAAGCTGCTCGATGAACTGGCGTTGCGAATGGGACCGCTGCGCGAGCAGTGGGAGGCGCGCGGTCCCGGATTGATCAAACGGATTGCCGACCTGACCGATCCGCAGTTGATCGCCGAGTCGGCCGATGTGGTGCTGGTGCATCCCGCCGCCGGCGGTGCCGGAACGGCGCATTTGCAATACAATTCGGTGCGGATCGAGGCGGTGCTTTTCAATCCGGTCGCCGGGATCCCCGAAATTGTGCGGCTGGCCTGGCTGCTCGGCCAGCTCCAATGCGATTTGCCGCGGTTCGGCGAGTCGATTCCGCGTCACCGGCTGGCGCGTATCGCTTCCCTGGCGATGGCTCCCGCGGCGCTGGTGGCGGGGGAATACGTCGAGTGCTGTCGAGCGAACGCGAATAGCCTCGGCGATGCGCTCCGCGCCTGGCGCGTGCCGCAGCCGCCCGACAGCGAACTGCTATGGGATTGGTGGAGTAGTTACCAGATCGATCGGCCTCCCTGGCAGATCGCGATCGCGGCGCTGGATACACTGGTGGAAACAAGGAACTGAAACCATGAATCGATCGTGGCAACGGCGGCGCGGAAGTTGGAGATGTTGGATCGCAGTCCTGGCGATCTCGGCGAGCGTTCCATGCGTCGCCGCCGATTCACAACCCGCCAAGGTCCGCATCGGCCAGGTGCTCGTCCACCCAATCCCGGCGGACCAGGAGGTCGTTCAGCGTTTTCGCCTGAATGCCGACCCGTTCGAGTACCGCGAGGAATCGACGCCGGAAGTTTCCCAACGGCTGACGATCACTCGAGTCACATTCCCGTCGCCGGTCGTCACCGACTGCGCGGCGAACAATACCGTGCATTGCGAGTATTATTGTCCGAAGAGCGAGCAGAAGGTGCCGGCGGTGATTGTGCTGCATATTCTCGGCGGCGACTTCCCACTGGCGCGTCTGTTCGCCAACATGTTCGCGGAACGGGGAGTAGCGGCGTTGTTTCTGAAGATGCCGTATTACGGCGAGCGGCGGGAACCGTCCAATCCCCGACGCATGATCTCCGACAATCCGCGGGAGACAGTCGAGGGAATGACGCAGGCGATCCTCGACATCCGCCGCGCGACCGCGATGCTCGCCAGTCGACCGGAGATCGACGCCGAGCAGCTGGGCATCTTCGGAATCAGCCTGGGCGGGATCACCGGCGCCTTGGCGGCGACCGCCGAGCCGCGTTTGAATAATGTCTGCCTGCTGCTGGCTGGCGGCGACATCGGCCAGGTCGCCTGGGAGTCGCGCGAATTAGAGAAAATCCGTCGCAAGTGGGTGGAGCGGGGCGGGACGAAGGAGGAGTTTCTTGCGGTGTTGCGGGAAGTCGATCCGGTGCGGTACGGCGAGCGGGTTCGAGGCAGAAGGATCCTGATGCTGAACGCGGCGCAGGATGAACTGATTCCCCGCTCGTGCACCGAAGCGCTCTGGACATCGTTTGGTGAACCGCCGATCGTCTGGTACGAAGGCAATCACTATTCCGTGATCCGCCACATCCTGAACGCGCTGCACCGCACGTCCACATTCTTCGCCGAAGCGCGTGCCGATGGGCCGGCAAACCGGCCCGACAGATAGCGTTCCGGCTGTCGACCATTTCCACTTGACGGACGTTGATCGGCACCTACGCCTTCAATCTTTCTCGATTCCCATCAGACCGCGCCGCGGGTCGATCCGGCGCAGGGCGAGTTTGGCGTCATTGCGGATTCCGTCGGGTTGAGCGTAATCGTTCAGGACGGCGACAAGATCGGGCACGGAGTCTTTGGCAAGGCTGCCGGCCTGGCCCAGTCCACGAATGGCGTAGCCCTTGAGCCGCGAGTCGTCGCGTTGCAGCAATTCGCGCAGAGCTTCCACCGATCGCGCATCGTGAGGGGAGACAATCGTGAGCGATTCGGCGGCGCGATATTTGAGCTGTTCCGTCGAATGTTGGGTGAGTTGCACGAGTGTCGGGACGGCGGCGGAGCCAAGCCGGGCCAAGGCGCGGCAGGCGACCAGCCGTTGGGCGAGCGGCGACTGTTCGTCGAGCGCCGCGCGCGAGAGTTCCTCGACGGCGGAGTCGGATCGTGTCTTGAGCCAATCCTCGATTCCGCGAATCTCCTGTTTGCGGTTTTCCGAATAGGCATTGGTGAGTGCGACGAGCGCGTCGGCCACCGTCGCGAATTCCACGTGGGAGACCGCGGCTGCCGGCGACTGGCTCCCGGATGGGCCAGATCGGCGCACATTCTCGCCGCACCCGAACGACCCGAGCAACAACAACGCCAGCAGCGACAGCGTTGACCAGCATCGGCAATTGGAACTTCGCATCATCGAATTCCTGAAATCGGGCAACCGTCGACGATTACTTCCGCCGGCAATCCTGCTGATTGTAGTCGAAAGTTGGAATCCGGGTCGCGTGGGAATCGTGGCTTGTTGCCGCCAGCCCGATTCCGCCCTAGAATCGGCGACTGACGAAAGCACCGATCGGTGGTCAACCTGGTTTTCGCCCCGCATCCAGGGGCTGTCGAACGGATTGTCGGCCCGTCACATTGTCGGCCCGCGAGATTGTCGGCCCGTCACGTTTGAATTCGGCGCGGTGGAACTTCGCAGCGGTCGCTTGCCATGACATTGCAGAACAAGTCCATTGACGAGCTGATCAAGAATGGCCAGGCGCTGGTGCATTCGCTGGCCCTGCGCATCTTTTCCGGACTGCCGATGTCGGTGGAGCTGGACGATCTGATCGCCTATGGGCAATTGGGGCTCGCCGAAGCCGCACGCGATTTCCGCCCCGATCAGGAAACCCAATTCACCACCTTTGCCTACTACCGCGTAAAAGGGTCGATCTATGACGGCCTTTCCAAGATGAGCTGGACAACGCGCGCGCGGTTCAACAAGATGCGGCAGGAAAGCGAGGCACGCTACCGCGCGGAGCAGGCCGCCGGATCGTCCCAGCCGACGGATCTTAGCGGCCCGGTGACGAATTACGGCCGCGTGGTGCGGCTGGACGACACCGATCCGGACAGCACGCCGTTTTTTGTCGACCGCGCGCCGAGCCCCAGTACACAGGCGCTGAATCGGGAAATGAGCACCAAGCTGATGGAATTGGTCAAGACTCTGCCGCTGATCGAACGGCAATTGATCGAGGATGTCTACTTCGAGGGCATCTCTCTGCAGGACTCGGCGACGCGACACGGCATCAGCAAGTCCTGGGCCAGCCGCGTGCATTCCCGTACGCTGGAAGAACTGGGGCGCGCGCTGCGTCGAATGGGAGCGGGGGAGGACTAGAAAATGGCGGGTGATCACTCGACGCGGGCATCGCGGGGTAAGAAGTCGTGGCGCGGCGAGAAGATGGCCTCGGTCCAGCGGCGCAATGAATCCCGCCAGTTCGCCCGCTGGTTCTTCACCGTTCTGGGAATCGTCCTGATCGGCATCGTCGTCTGGGTTCTGACGCGACCAGTACACCAGGTCGAAATGCTGGTCTGGGGCGTCTGGGACGAATCCAACAGCATGAACGTCGTTCCGCCGATGCTGTTTGTCGCCGAAGACCTGCAAAGCTTGAAAGAACTCAACCCGCGCTCGATCATTGTCGACGAACTCGCCGCTCAGGGCAACGCCGATGCCAAGTCCGGCAACCTGAGCGCCATGATCAAGAAACACGCGCAGTCCAAGTCGAACGACTGCCAGATCTTCTATCTCAGCGGCCAGGGGATTGAGTCGAACGGCGAAGGCTATCTGCTGACCAAACCGTGGATCAATCGGCGCGAAGCGGGGAATCTCGACGAGTCGGCCAAAGGCGAGTCGATCACGGATATACTCAACGCCGTCAGCTCCAGCAAGTCGCGGGTCAAGCTGCTGGTGATTGACGACGGGGCGATCGGCACCGACCCGCGTCTGGGGCTGCTGATCAATGACTTCCCGCACCTGGTCTACCAGGCGGTGAAAAAGCGGAACGACCCGTCGCTGTGGGTGATTCTCTCGAGCGGCAGTCTGGAGTCGCGGGGCATCGTACCATCGCTGCAACGTTCGGCGTTCGCGCATTTTCTCCAGCAGGGGCTGGACGGCGCGGCCGACGCATCGCCCGCCGACGAGTGGATCACGTTGAACGAACTTTACGGATACCTGCGGACGCAGGTCAGCCGCTGGCCGGAGCCGCGGCTGGTTACGCAGATCCCGCTGTTGTTTCATGCGGGCGCCGCCGGCGGCAGCGGCCCCGAAGCGAAGGACGGCGGGCGCGGCGGCGAGCCGATCGACTCGAACCCGAAACTGGTCCGCGTCGTGCCGCGCGCCGGCTCGAATGCGAAACAGGATTCCTCTTCCGATTCCGAGAAAAAGCCGTCGGACGATGCGGCTGACAAAACGGAAAAGACGACGTCGGCGGGCAACCTGTGGCCATCGCCCTGGATTCGATCGACGGGCGAACGACGCCTGGCTCTGCTGCAGACCGGCGATAATGCGGCGGTGAAGAGTGCCGGCAAAACAGAGTCGTCGAAGTCGGGCGAGGCCCCCAAGGCGCCGGCAGCCGGTTCAACCGGCTCCGCTTCACCGCCGGCCAAGGGAGGCGAACCGTCTCCGCCTGACTCGGTTGCTGCGCCCCCAACTCCGCAAAGCGCGACGCCAGCCGCATCGTCCCCGTCGACAGCAACTCCACCCGCCAGCCCGAGCGGCGATCCCGGCGCGGCGCCCAAATCGCCTCTGGCATCCAACGAGCGACTGATGTTGGTCATTGAGGCCTGGAAGCTGCGGGACGCGATTGAGAATCCGCCGGCGGCGGCCACTGTGACTCCCGCGGAATTCGCGCCGCACCTCTGGCGACAGTTCAACGCACACCTCGTCGAACTCGAGACACGCAGCCGCGCCGGCAAGGCGTTCGACGGCCAGACGATCCGCGAACAACTTCTGCAACTGGTCCGCGACCTGGAAGCACTGGCCCGCGCGCTGCAATCCAATCAGCCGGCCCGGGAACTGTTGCGGGCCGACCCGGTTTCGTACCTGAAGAACCTGGCCGAAGCGTGGCAGGCTTATCTGGCGAGCAAGGAGTTCAAGAGCTTTCAGCGCGCGGCTCCCGCCGCGGAAAGCGAATCGCGGCTGGTCATTGACTGGGAAAAACTGAAGCTGGGCGTACGCGAACATGCCAGGCTCGCCGTTCGCGCGGCCGAGTACGTCACGCTATGTGGCGGGGAATCGGGCGGCGCGAACCTATCGTGCGATCAGGTCCGCGGATTCCTTGAAGACCTCAGGGAATATTCACGAGAACTCGCCGAGCACCAACGCAAACCGGTCAACGAGAGCATCTTTTTCCGCCTGCAGGATCGCCTGGCCAAGGCGCAGCGTGATGACGAGGCGCTGCGCGAAGAGCTGGATACCCGCGTTCGCGGTTGCTTCGACACCGCGTCCGCCATGGCCCCCTGGCGGGCACATCGACTGCTGCAAAGCAGTCTGATCCGAACCCCGGAGCGGGAAAAACTGCTGGCATTGCTCTGGAATTCCCAGGCACAGCCGACACCGGTCGAGTCCGGAATGAACTCCTGGTCCGGAGGCGTCTCGCCCGATCCTGGAAACCTCACGTTCGATCAACTGGTCTGGCTGCGCGGCCGTGTCCGGTTGGAAATGGAAATTCTCGAGCGTGATGCGACCAGCGATACCGCAAAGCAAGCAGGTAGCGATTTGTTACGGGCGCTGGAGAACGCCAGACAGCGCAGCGAGATCGCCGGTCCGTTGGCCAATGTCCAGCAGGAGTTGCAGCGCGCCTTTCGCCGCCGGGTCCAGGCCACGCGCGAAGGGGCCAACGGTAACTCGCTCCGCGAATTGGGATATCACGTCGACGTGCGCGACGCTTCCCAACTCCCCGCCGAAAACGATCTGCGCCTGTTCCTGCCGCTGCTGATCGATCCGCCGCGGCCGGAAAACTCGATCCGACTGTCCGTTACCGACGAACAAGGCATGGAACTGAACAAGGAGCGCTCCGCGCAGTCTCTCGGGCTGGCAAAAAACAACTTCCGCAAACTTACCTTCAGCGTGAAGCCGGTTCTGGATGAGAACGAGTTCCGTTCCTTGCGATTGAGCTGGCGCATTCGCGTTGACGGCGGCAAACGCGTGATCATTCGCGAAGTGGGCGGCAAGGAAATTCCGTCCGGCACGGAATTCCATTCGTCCGGCATCGCCGAGGAGGCCAGCAAGCAGCTGGAGTTTGCCGCCAACGAGGAAAAGGGGGGGCTGGTCGAGGTTTCGTTTGAAGTCACAGTCGGCTCGTTGATGCCCCGACGACTCTTCGATTGCAGTCTGCCGTACCCGAACCGGATCGATCTGGTGGTCGATGGTCCGTCGATTCCGTCGCGGATCGAAGGCAGCGATGTGGCGGTCGCGCCCGATGCGCTGCCGGAACAGGCGCTGATCCTGCCGGTCTATCCGGGAGATCGCAGCAGCGACTTTGTGTTCTGGCTGAGAAATAACTCCAAACAGTCGAAAGACGTCATCGCGCGACTCTACCAGCTGCCGGCGCGGCCGACGGTCCCCTGGGCGCCTTGGCACGTGGTGCACGAGTCACGAATCCTGGACGCCGTGCGCAAGGATTTTGAAACAGGCAAGCCGATGCTGTTGGCGGAGGCCCCGCTGCACCTGGAGCCCGGCGACGAACTGGTCCGGCTGAATCTGGCCACGCCTCAGCCGACGGGAGGCTCGCCCGCCGCAGGCGGAGCAGGCGGCGCAGGCGGCGGCGCAGGCGGCGGCGCGGCAGGAGG
>Ga0233425_10007064_pt1 | contig 16034 bp, 10 predicted proteins | sample Watercolumn_Towu_2_FD_181712 | JGI IMG/M metagenome (GOLD analysis project Ga0233425, IMG submission 181712) | Freshwater microbial communities from Lake Towuti, South Sulawesi, Indonesia - Watercolumn_Towuti2014_140_MG | ecosystem: Environmental > Aquatic > Freshwater > Lake | place...
CATGGCCATGGAGCCGGGATTGGCGTTGTAGCAATCGTTTAACAGGTGCACCCCGGAGGGCAGCGTCAGAATCTGGGAGCGCCGGTGGATGGCCTGGAAATCCGCCAGGGGCCGGGCCGTTTCCTCCGGGTCCATTCCCAGGGCCAGACCGATGGCGGTGGCCGCCAAGGCGTTATACAGTTGGTGCAGGCCCGGGATCTTAAGGTTAAGGGTCCAACTGCGGCCTTCGAAAGAGACGCGGGCCGTCTGGCCGTCCCAGCCCCGGACCCGGCGGCCAAAGGCCCTTAAGTGAGCGACCGGTTTCAGGCCGAACCCCAAGGCAGGGCCAGGATAATCCTTGGCCAACTCTGCGGGCCGGGGATCGTCGGCGTTGTAGATCAGGGTGGCGTCCCCTTCCAGGGCCTCCAGCAGCTCTCCCTTGGCCCGGGCCACGCCCGAGACGTCGCCCACGCCCTCGGTGTGGGCCGGGTGCACGTTGATGAGCGCGCCCACTGTGGGGCGGCAGATCTGGGTGAGGCGCCGGATTTCCCCGAAGCGGTTCATACCCATCTCCACCACCGCGGCCTCGTGGCTGGCATCCAAACCCAAAAGGGTGGCGGGCAGGCCGATGAGGTTGTTCAGGTTCAGGGTGTTTTTCAGCACCCGGAACCTCGAGGAGAGCACCGCCGCAGTCATCTCCTTGGTGGTGGTCTTGCCGCAACTGCCGGTGATGCCCACCACCGGGATGTTGAAGCGGTCCCGCCAGGCCCGGGCCAGGTCCCCCAGGGCGGTCAAAGTGTCGCCAACGGCAATGACCGTGACGTCCCCAGGCGGGCGCAGGTGCGCGTCCATTGCCCCGGGATGGCAATGCCGGCCCATCAGCACCCCGCGCACGCCCCGGTGCAGGGCCCCGGGGATGTACTCGTGGCCGTCGTGGCGCTCGCCCATCAGGGGGATGAAGAGCTGCCCGGCCTGGCAGGTGCGGGAATCGGTGCTGACGCCGCAAAAAGTCGCGGACGCGCCCTTTTGCACCAGGGTTCCCCGGGTTGCGGCCAAGACCTCCGGAATGGTGAACAGGGCCTGCATCAGCCGTGATACTCCTTCAGGGCCTCCAGGACTTCCTCCCGGTCGTCGAAATGGAGGCGCTCAGTTCCGCGAATCTGGTAATTTTCATGGCCTTTCCCGGCCACCAGGACGCCATCGCCGGGTTGGGCCAGGGCCACGGCCAGGCGGATGGCTTCCCGGCGGTCCGGGACCGCCAGGTAGCCGGACTTCCCCTTCTTGGCCTGGGCCGCGGTGAGCCGGGGGACATTCAGGGTCTTGAGGCCCTCTTCGATGTCCCGGATGATGTCCAGTGGCTCTTCACTCCGGGGATTGTCGCTGGTGACCACCACCAATTGGGAGCCCCGGGCCGCGGCCTGGCCCATCAGGGGGCGTTTGCTCCGGTCCCGGTCCCCGCCGCAGCCGAAAACGGTGATCAGGCGGGAAAAGCTCAAGGCCCGTAAGGCCTTCAAGGCCGAACCCAAGGCCGCGGGGGTGTGTGCGTAATCCACGAAGACCGCGGGCCCTTCTTCGGGGCCGAAGCGCTCCAGCCGTCCCGGAACCCCTTTGAGCGCAGCAATGCCCCGGGCCGCCTCCTCCGGGGCCAAACCCAGGGCCAGGGCGCAGGCCGCGGCCGCCAGGATGTTGGCCAGGTTAAAGGGGCCCACCAGCCGGGACTTGATCTCCATCTCTCCGGCAGGCGTGGTGAGCCGGGCCTCCAGGCCGTGGGTCCGGAATTTCGTGGCCAAGGGCCGCACCTGGCTCCGGGGATGGTTGCCGTAAGTGAGGACCGGCACGGAGACCCGGCGGCGCAGCTCCTCGCCCCGGGGGTCGTCCAGGTTGAGGACCGCGATGCCGCCGGTACCGCCGTTAGCCAAAATTTCCAGGAAGAGGCGGGATTTGGCGGCGAAATAATTGTCCATCTCCCGGTGATAGTCCAGGTGGTCCTGGGAAAGGTTGGTGAACACCCCCGCGGCAAAAAGGGCGCAGTCCACCCGCCGCAAATCCAGGGCGTGGGAGGAGACCTCCAGGAAGACGTGGGAGACGTCTTCCCCGCGCATTTCCCGGAGCAGCATTTGCAGGTCCAGGGATTCGGGCGTGGTCACCGCGGCCGGCCAGGTGCGCTCTCCCACCCGGTAATTGACGGTGCCCACCACCCCCACCCGATGCCCGGCCGCGCCCAGAATGGCCTCCAGCAAATAGGTGGTGGTGGTTTTGCCGTTGGTGCCGGTAATGCCCACCAGGACCAGTTCCTTGCTGGGATGGCGGTAGAACGCGGCGGAGAGGTGCGCCAGGGCGTAACGGGCGTCGGGCACTTTAACCACCGTGACTCCCGGGGGCGGGGCCAGGTCCTGTTCGGTGACGATGACCTTGGCGCCCCGTTTTAGGGCCGCGTCCAGGAAGCGGTGGCCGTCGGTCTTGGCCCCTTTCAGGGCCGCAAAGACGCCGCCGGGGACTACTTCCCGGGAGTGGTAGGCCACGCCGGGGACGGGCACTTGATCATCCCCGATAATAAGGCAGCCTTCCAAACCGGCCAGGAGTTCTCTTAATGTCCGGGTGTCGCTTTGCATTCTCCGTACCGGTCCTTGTTAAGGTCAAATGGGAAGATGGTCTGGGTAATATTTCCATGGTCCCGAGACCCGTTGCCCGGAGACCATGGTGAAGGTGAGAGTGATTTCTTCAACCAGGTTACAATAATCTTATATAAATTGTGAACCCCTCGCAAGCCGCAAGCCTTATGGCCCCGGGGCTTCAGGACTGGGACCGGAACCTCACCCGGCAGGTGGTGCTGGGGGTAATGGCGGTTCCGGGCGCCGGTTCCTGGCTGACTGCCTGGCCGCTGCCCTCGAAGCGGCAACGCAGTCCGGAGCGGTGCAGCACGTCCAAAACCTGGCGGATGGTCAGACCGCTTAAATCCGGCATTACCTGCAAAGGTTTCTTCGGGAGCGCCTGGCGCGCTTCCGGAATCTTGGTCAGCGCGATTTGGGTCGGCGGTTTCACCGGCTGCGGCGCCGCAGGCTTTGGGACGCGGAGCTTGGCCTCGGGCAGAGTATGAGCTGCAGCGGGAGACGGCAGCAAGCCCGCCAGGATGGTTTTCTGATCTTCACTCTGGGGATAATGCCCCAGGAAGCGCAGGGATTGGGCCGAGATCTCCCGGAAAATGGGGGCGGCCACCACCCCGCCGTAAATCGCGCCTTTGGGTTCATCGATAATCACGGCAATGGCCAGCTCCGGTTTGTGGGCCGGCGTCAGGCCGATGAACAGGGCCTGGAATTTGCTGTGGGAATAGGCCCGGCCCACCAGCTTCTGGGCCGTACCGGTCTTGCCGGCCGCGGTAAACCCGGGAGGCGCGGCCGTTTCCGCGGTTCCTCCTTTCTGGGTCACGGTCTGCATGATTTCCAACATCAGTTGCGACGTGGCCGGAGAAAGCACCCGGCGGATGGGCCGGGGCTGAAATTCTTTTACCTTCTCCCCTTGAGGACTGACGATCTCCTTGACCAACATGGGTTCCATGAGCACCCCGTCATTGCCCATGGCTGCCAGGGCCATGGTCAATTGCAGGGGGGTGACGGAGACCCCCTGGCCGAAGGCCAGGGTGGCCCGGTCGATGGCCGCCCGGGTGGTGCGCAGATTTTTCAGCAACCCGGCATTTTCGCCGGGAAAATAAATACCGGTGCGGCTGCCGAAACCGAAGGCCCGGAGATAGTGGTCCAACCTGGCGGCGCCGACGCGGTTGCCGATCTTGGCCGAGCCGATATTGCTTGATTTTTGAATAACCTGCTGCACCGTCAGGGTCCCGTAGGGATGGGCGTCATGGATCACTTCCTTGGCGCCCAAACGCCAGGTGCCGTTTTCACAGTGGAATTTATCCCCGGCCTTGACCACCTGGGCGTCCAGGGCCGAGGCGACGATAAACACCTTGAAGGTGGAACCCGGCTCCAGGGCGTGGGTGAGATGGCGGATGCGGCGTTGTTCTTCGGGATACTGGGCATAGCGGTTGGGATCCACCGTGGGTGTCTGGGCCAGGGCCAGGATCTCCCCGGTCCGGGGTCTGACCACCAGGGCCAACCCGCCCGCGGCCTTCCAGTGGGCCACGCCCTTGTTCAATTCTTTTTCAGCGATATATTGCAAGGTGCTGTCCAGGGTGAGGACTATATTATTGCCGATGACCTCCGGGTCCCAGGCCTTTTCCCCGGTGACCACGATCTTTCCCCGGGCGTCCAGCATCTTCACGCACTTCTTGGGTTTGCCGTAGAGGTAGTTGTCGTATTGCAGCTCGATCCCTTCCAGGCCCTGGCCGTCCAGGTTGCAGAACCCGAGGAGCGACCCGGCCATGGTCAGGTGGGGATAATAGCGAAAGGCTTCCGGGATCAGGTAAACCGCGTCGATATCCCGGCGGCCGGCGAGCTTCTGCCTGGCCGCGGCCCTCTCCGCCTCGGCGAACCAGGCCCGGAAGGCCTCTTCCTTTTCCGGAGTCAAATGGCGCTTCACCCAGACAAAGGGACGGGCCCGGGTCAAGATCTCCTTCAGCTCCCGGACGTCGAACCCCAGGATGGGGGCCAGTTCCCGGCTGAGGCGGGTGGGGTTCTTAATCTGCGGCGGATGGGCCACCAGGGAATGCACCTGGGTGCTGATGGCCAGCTCGTTGCCGCGGCAGTCCAGGATCTGCCCCCGGACCGGCAAGACGGGGCAAAGTTTCTGGGACTCCCGGTTGGCTTCTTCCCTGAGTTCCGCCCCTTTGATAATCTGCAACTGGAAGAATCTGGCCACCAGCCACAGACCCAAACAGACCAGGCCCAAGCCCACCAAGGCGATGCGGAGCCGGGTCCATTTGTCGAGACCCGGAGTCATGGCAGTTGCACGACCTGGGAAGGCAGCGGCGGACTCATGCCGAATTGTTCCGCTAGCTTTTCCAGGCGGGAGACGGAGGTTAGGACGGAATGTTCAATGCGGAGCTTGCGCCGCATCTCCAGGTATTGCTTTTGAGTTTCCTGGGCCTGGGAGATCTGGTAATTCAGGTTGGTCTGCTGGAGATTGGCCCAGGCCCAAACCACCGAGGCGAAGATAAACCCCGCGGCCACCAGGACCAGGATAGTCACCCCGGCCTTCCACCACGGGGAGGGTTGGCTCGCCACCTTGCGGTTCCGGGTCATAAAAAGCTGCTCCAGGCTCCCCAACCGAAGGCTTACCTGCTTGGCCATGCCATTTCTCCTTTCCCCACTAAACTATACTGAGCGACTTAATTAACCGCGGTTGACATTCTCTGCGGCCTCTGCGCCTCTGCGAGAAACCTTTTTATCTCGCAGAGACGCAGAGAGCGCAGAGATTAATAATGCGCAATTATTTATGTCGCCATGTATAATTGCCGATCTTTTCCGCCACTCTTAATTTGGCGCTCCGGGCCCGGGGATTTTGCTCCACTTCCCCGGCAGACGGCGCCAAAGGCTTCCCGGTGAGACGCCGCATCACACCGGCTTGCTCCCAGGCCTGCATCCGCTGTTTTACCAGCCGGTCCTCCAGGGAATGGTAGGAGATCACCGCCAGGCGCCCTCCCGGCGCCAGCCAACCCGGGGCCTCCCCCAAAAAGAGGGCCAGTTCTTCCAATTCCCGGTTCACCGCGATCCTCAAGGCCTGAAAGACCCGGGTGGCGGGATGTCTCTCCCCCCTGCGCCGCCCGGGTCCCTGGGCTTGCTGCACTAAAGCTGCTAACTGGTGGGTAAACCGGAAAGGATGCTGCCTTCTGGAAGCCACCACCAGGCGGGCGTAACGCCTGGCGTGGGGTTCTTCGCCGTACTCTTTAAAAATCTTTTCTATCTCGGCCGGGGTGGCGCGGTTGAGGATGTCCGCCGCGGTCTGCCCGGGCTCCTCCGGATTAAACCGCATATCCAGGGGCTCTTCCCCCTGGAAACTGAAACCCCGGCCGGAGCGCTGCAACTGCTGCAGCGACAGTCCCAGGTCCAGGAGGATGCCGGCCGGCGCCGGTTCTCCGGTCTCTGCCAGCATCTCTCCCAATTGGGCATAAGAACGATGAAACAGACGAAATCGGGAGGTGTAGGGGGCCAACCGCCCGGCCGCGATTTTGAGGACCGCCGGGTCTCGGTCCAGGCCCCAGAGCTTTCCGTCCGGAGCGGTACGTCTAAGGATGGCCGCAGCATGCCCCCCCTCACCCACGGTGCCATCGACGTACAGGCGGCCTGAACGGCAATCGAGGCCCACCAACACCTCCTCTACCATCACCGGTTCATGCACCGGGTTGTGGTCTTGGCTCAGATCAACAATTTTTGGACTACCTCTTCGTTCACCGAGGACTCCAGTTGTTTGAAATGGGCCTCGTAGCGGGCCCGGTCCCAGATTTCAAAGCAGCGCACCGCGCCCACCAGGGCCACCTCCCGGGTCAGCCTGGCATAATCCCGAAGATAAGGACCGATGAGAATCCGTCCCTGGCGGTCCAGGGGGCATTCCTGGACGCCGGAGATCAGAAAGCGTTGGAACGCCCGCACTTCCTTGTTGAAAATGGCTTGCTCCGCCAGCTTGGCTTCGATCTTGATCCACTCGGATTGGGGGAAGGCGAGAATATAGCCGTCGAAATTGGTGAGGACGAGGATGCGGTCCTGGCGCTCTTGCAGGATTTCCCGGTAGCGGGGAGAAATGCTGACCCTGCCTTTGTTGTCCAAGAGGTGAAAATAGCTCCCGGAGAACATCTTATTCCCCCATTCCCCACTTTATCCCACTTTTTCCCACCTGGAGTCAAATTACTCTCTTTTTTAGGGATGTCAAGGGAAAATACAAAAAAAGGGATTATAAGAAAATTTTCACAAGGATTGAGCCTTGCCAGCACTAACTCTGGGGGTTTTAGAGGGGAGGGTACACAACAGGTAACTTGAGTTTTTTATTTTATTCGGAAATTGGGAACGGCCACCCCTTCGGGTGGGAAGAAGCTTTATTTTACGCCACCTTTTATGGTTCAGACGGGAATTTGATGGGAAACTTTCCCACTTGTGGGGTTTTAGGAGCCGCCCGGGCTTGATGAGGGGCAAGGGGAGGGAAGGCAGGCATATGGCCAGAAGCGGGGGCGCAACTTGCTGTGCCCAAGGTTAAAAGGACGGCCAGCTGTGGCTCTATCACTCTGTTTCTAATGGAAAAAACAACCCGTAAAGCATATAGCGGCGGTAGATCGGGCGACTCGCCCGCCTCGGCAATCCGCACAGGCTGGAAAGCCTGTGCTACCGCTGATATTGCGCCTTTCTTTGCGCCTTGGCGTCTTTGCGTGAGGTTAATTTTGGGAATCAGGAAAGGCTGCGGTACTCCAGATAGGACTGCAAAATGAGAACCGCGGCCACCTGGTCCACCACCTGGCGCCGGCGTCGGCGGCTCAGGTCCGCCTGCAGCAGCACCCGGTCCGCCTCCACGGTGGTGAGGCGTTCATCCCAGGGAGTCACCATTGCGCCCAGGGCCTCCCCCAAGGCCTGGGCCAGTTCCATGATCTCCGGGGCCTGCTTCCCCGGGCGGCCGTCCATGTGGCGGGGCAGGCCCACCACGATTTCCTTGACCCCATATTCCCGGCACACTTCCAGAAGCCGGGCCAGGTCCGTTTCCCGGTCTTGGCGGATGAGGACGCCCAGGCCCTGGGCGGTTATCCCCAGGGGATCGCTCACCGCCATGCCGATGCGCTTCCGGCCCACGTCCAGGGCCAGGATGCGCACTTCCCGGGGGCGGGCTAGGGCGGAGTCATTACTGGACATCGGTTATTTCCTCTATTCAGAAAAAATAGGACCTCACGTAAAGACGCAAAGACGCAAAGTAAGGCGAAAAATATCAATAAATGTTGGTACTAAGCGCAAATGTCTCTAATCTGCCAGCAGCCACCCTGCCGCCAGGGCCAGGGCGATGCCGGCCAGGTGCCGGAGGGTTAAGTTTTCCCGAAGCACGGCCCAGCTCAGGACCACCGTCACCAGGGGATAGAGCGCGGTGAGGGGGACCACCACCGAGGCTTCTCCCACGGTCAGGGCCTTTAAAAAGCACAAGAGGCCGAAGGCCATGCAGACGCCCGCGGCCAGGGCCGCGGCCAGACCCCAGGGGTGGCCGGAGAAGATGAATCCGCCGCTCAGCCACAAATAGCCGATCACCAGCGCGTGGCCGCAGATGGCCAGGAGATAGACGGTCTGGGACGGCAGATCCCGGGTGGCCACCTTGCTCAAAAAACCCCAGGCCCCCCATAAACCCAGGGCCATCAGGGAAAACCCCAGCCAGTTCACTTCGCGCTCCTCTCGCCTTGCCAGTTGTCAGCGTTTCTTCTAATATAGGGGCAACCGGATGCGTTTAACAAGAGGTTGAAGACGGTTTAAGAAGATATTACCCGGTTGGGTGGGGTTAGTAATCAGGGGTTAGGGGCCAGGGGTCAGGGGCCAGGAGCAAACCTAGCGGTTTATGCATAAGTCTGTTTTTCTTTTACTGGCTACTGGCTACTGGCTACTGGCTACTGGCTACAGCTCACTGCTTACTCCATATCCACCACAGGAGATTAAATGGTTAACATCATCGGCCACCGGGGCGCGGCCGCCGAAGAGCCGGAAAACACCCTGCGGGGCTTCCGCTCTGCCCTGGATAGGGGCGCGGCCGGGGTGGAGCTGGATATCCATTTGACCAAAGACGGCCGCCTGGCGGTGATCCACGACGAGACCGTGGACCGCACCACCAACGGCCGGGGCCGGGTGAAGGATTTTACCCTGGCGGAACTGCAAAAACTGGATGCGGGCCAGGGGGAACGCATCTCTTCACTGGAAGAAGTGGTGGAACTGGTCCGGGGCCGGGGGCAGTTGCTGGTGGAGTTGAAGCATCCTGATTCTGCGCCCGCGTTGCTGCGCCTCTGCCGGGAGAGGGAGCTTTTTGAGGAAGTTAGGGCCATCTCCTTCTGGCATCCGGTTATCAAAAATTTGAAGGAAGAGGAGCCCCGGCTGCGCACCGGCGCCTTGATGGTGGGCTGCCCCGCCGACCCCGGGGGCCTGGCCCGGGCCGCGCTCACCGACACCCTGGTCCTGAACTATCGCTACGTGGACCGGGAGCTGGCGGACGCCGCCCACCGCCAGGGGCTAAAAGTCAGCGTCTGGAATATCGACGATCCCGAAAGCTTGGGGCCTTACCTGGAAATGAACCTGGAAGCTATCTGCACCAACCGGCCCGGGAAGATTATCAATTATCTGAGGGGATTGGGGAGAAAATAGTGATCAGTAGTCAGTGATCAGTAATCAGTAAAAAACAGGGTATTTCATCCCGCTAGGTTTTTACTGACCACTGACCACTGGCCACTGACCACTGAAATTATGGATGACTCGGCTCACACTCTGACCGGCCAATTCGCCCGGGTAGCCCAAGAGGCCCCCGACCAAACCGCCATCCTCTTCCGGCAAGGCGAGGAGGTGCGGGAGTATACCTATGGCCGCATCTACCGGGACAGCCTGGCCGTGGCCCGGTGGCTCAAGGCCCTGGGGTTGAAAAAAGGGGACCGGGGCGTCATCCTCCTGGAGAACCGCCCCGAATGGTGCGTCTGCTACTTCGGGCTGCTGTTGGCGGGCGCGGTGGCCGTGCCCGTGGACCCGGTCTCCCGCTGGGAATTTTTGAACCATGTGTTGCAGGAGACCCGGGCCAGGGTCGTCTTCACCTTTCCCCAGGCCCCTCTTGGCCAGTTGCGCGAGTCGGCTTTCCCGGAGCATATCGTGGTCATCGGCGAGGGGTGGGAGGCCGGTGAGAAAACCGTGGGTTTTTCCGAGGCGCTGGAAACGCAGGCGAATCGCAAGCCTCTGCCTACGGCCCATCCAGACGACCTGGCTTCCATCATCTATACTTCCGGCACCACCGGGGTTCCCAAGGGGGTGATGCTCACCCACCGGAATTTCCTTGCCAATTATGAAGGCATCACCCGGCTCAACGCCCTGGGGCCGGGAGACAATTTTCTCTCCATCCTGCCCCTGTCCCATGCCTTTCCCTTCACCGCCACGCTGCTGACGCCCCTGTTTCTGAAATTGAAGATCACTTATCTGGATACCTTGAAGCCCGACGCCATCCTCAAGTGCCTCAAGGAGCAGCAGGTGACCATCCTGCCGGTCACCCCCCAGGTGCTCCAGCTTTTTTATAACGGCATGCAGCGGCAAGTGGAGAAAATCCCCTGGCCGGCGCGGCCCCTGCTGCTGGGATTTCTCGCCATTTCCTGGAAGATTTTCCGGTACCTGGGGGTAAACCCGGCCCAGCCGCTGCTCAATCGCTTCCGGAGCGCTATGGGGGAGCAGTTCCGGTTTTTCGTCAGCGGCGGGGCCAAGCTGCCGGAGGCTCTGGCCGCGGGCTTCGCCCGCTTCGGCTTTACGGTCCTGGAAGGCTACGGCCTGACCGAGACTGCGCCGGTGGTGACCTTCAACCCTCCGGAGGCCGTGCGCCTCGGGTCCGGAGGCCGGCCCCTGGCCGGGGTGGAGGTCAGGATTCTCCACCCCGATGCCCGGGGCGTGGGCGAAGTCCTCATCCGGGGCGGCAACGTCATGGCCGGGTATTACCGCCACGAGGCCGCCACCCGGGAGGTTTTCAAGGACGGTTGGTTCCACAGCGGCGACCTGGGGTATCTGGACCAAGACGGCTATCTCTACCTCCAGGGCCGCATCAAGGAGATCATCGTCCTCAGCTCCGGCAAAAACGTCTCCGCCGAGGAAGTGGCGCAGCACTACCTCCAGGCGCCGTCCCTCAAGGAGATTTTCGTCACCGCCGATGCCAAGGGGGAGAAGCTGGCCGCAGTGATCGTGCCGGACCTGGACTTTTTCCGGAAGATCGGGGAAACGGACATCCACGGCAAGGTAAAATGGGACCTGGAGGTTTGGTCCCAAAGCCTGGAGTCCTATAAGCGGGTGCGGGATTTTGTGCTCATCAACGAAGAACTCCCCAAAACCCGCTTGGGAAAAGTCAAGATCCACGAAGCCCAGCGGCTCTACCAGGAGCGGGCCGGTAAAAAGTACGAAAAGAAAAAGTTGGCTGTTGAAGAAGGGCTGTCGCCGGTGGGCGAGGCGGTGGTGGGGGTTCTGGCCCGGCAGCTCGAGGATCCCCGCATCTCCCTGGACGACCATCTGGAGCTGGATTTGGGGCTCGACTCCCTGGGTTTGGTGCAACTGCTCGCGGCCCTGGAAAACCGGTGCAATCTTCAGATTCGGGATGAAGAATTTATCGGCATCTTCACGGTCAGAGAACTCATCGGCTTTATCGAAGCGAGAAAACCGGAATTGGCTGGAGAAGTGGAAGTGGAACCGGAGGCCTGGGCCGAAATTCTCGGGACCGATCCACCGCCGGAGTTGCACCGGCGTCTGGGGCTCGAGGGTGGGCTGGCGGCCCGGATGGCCACCCGGGGGTTGTCGTCGATTCTGGGCCTCTGGTTTAGAAAGACGTTTGACCTCCAGGTCATTGGCGCAGAGAGGCTCCGGGGGCAAGGATACGTGATCTGCCCCAACCACGCCAGTTTCCTGGACGGCTTTCTCATCGCCTACGCGGTGCCCTCACCGCTGCGGGCCCGCCTTTTTTCCCTGGGCTACAGCCGGTATTTCGATCTTCCCGTGGTCCGGACTCTGAGCAAGCTCATCCGGGTCATTCCCATCGACTCCTCCCGGAACGTGGTGGCGGCCATGCAGGCGGGGTCTTATCTTCTCAGAAACGGCCGGCTTCTCTGCGTCTTCCCGGAAGGCTCCCGGAGCCCCACCGGAGAGGTGGGCCGGTTTAAGAAGGGTGCGGCCATCCTGGCCAAAGAACTGGCGGTGCAGCTGATGCCGGTTTATATTGAAGGCTCCTACGAAGCCTGGCCCACGGGCGCCACCCTGCCCCGCTCCCATCCCATCCGCATTATTTTCGGCCGGGAGTACTCCTGGGAGGAGCTGCAAGCCCGGGGCCTGGAGATCGACCCGGGGGCAGGCGACTATGAGGCGGTCAGCCTGGGTCTACGGGCGGAGGTTTTGAGATTGAAGGCAGAGTTTGGTTAAATAATATTCTCACGCAAAGACGCCAAGTCGCAAAGGCGCAATAATTATATTATCTGCGTCCATCTGCGTTCATCTGCGGTTAATAATTAACCGCAGATGAACGCAGATACACGCCGATAAATGCAGATAATTAAAATATCTTGCGTCTTTGCGTCTTTGCGCCTTTGCGTGAGATAAATATTTTTGAAGGGATAAATCATGGCAAAAACCATCGTCGAACAAATCATGGCCGCGCACCTGGTGTCCGGGGAGTTGGTCCCGGGCGCGGAGATGGCCCTGAAGATCGATCAGACTTTGACCCAGGACGCCACCGGCACCCTGGCCTACCTGGAGTTCGAGGCCATGGGGGTGGAGAGGGTCAAGACCGAGTTGTCGGTGAGCTACGTGGATCACAATCTGTTGCAGACGGATTACCGCAACGCCGACGACCACCGGTTTTTGAAGACCATTGCCGCCAAATACGGCCTCTATTTTTCGCCCCCGGGCATGGGCATCTGCCACCAGGTGCACCTGGAGCGTTTCGGTGCGCCGGGCAAGACCCTGATCGGCTCGGACAGCCACACCCCCACCGCCGGGGGCCTAGGCATGCTCTCCTTCGGAGCCGGGGGGCTGGACGTGGCCCTGGCCATGGCCGGCCAGCCCTTTTACCTGGTGATGCCGGAAATCCTCGGCGTGCGTCTTCAAGGGCGGTTTCAGCCCTGGGCCTCGGCCAAGGACGTGATCCTGGAGCTGCTCCGGCGTTTGACGGTGAAGGGCGGACGAGGCAAAATCCTGGAGTTTTTCGGCCCGGGCTTACGCTATCTGGCGGTGCCGGAGCGGGCCTCCATCACCAATATGGGGACGGAACTGGGGGCCACCACCTCCGTCTTTCCCGCGGACGCCCAGACCCAGCGGTTTCTGGCCCTCCAGGGCCGGGCCGAAGATTACCGGCCCCTGAAGGCTGAAGGAAAGCCCCAATACGTCGCGGTGGAGAAGATCGATCTGGGGCAGCTCGACCCCCTCATTGCCGGGCCGGGTTCGCCTGATAACGTCACCCGGGTTAAAGAAGTGGAGGGTACGCCGGTGGACCAGGTCCTTATCGGTTCCTGCGCCAACTCCTCTTTCCGGGACCTGATGGTCATCGCCCGAGCCCTTCAGGACCGGCGGGTGCACCCCCGGGTGTCCATGGAGATCAACCCCGGCTCGCTCCAGGTCCTGGAAAACCTGGATCTCTCCGGCGGCCTGCTGACGCTCTTAAAGGCCGGGGTGCGGGTGATGCCCCCGGGCTGCTGGGGCTGCATCGGCATGGGCCAGGCCCCGGCCACCGGCACGGTGAGCGTGCGCACCTTCACCCGGAATTTTCCGGCCAGAAGCGGCACCAAGGGCGATCAGGTCTACCTGGCCAGCCCCGAGACCGCGGTGGCCGCGGCCATTGCCGGGGAAATCGTCGACCCCCGGACACTGGGGGATTATCCCAAAGTGGCGCCGCCCCGGTATTTCCTGGTGAACGGCCGGAGCCTAACCGCCCCGCTGCCCCCGGAGGAGAGCAAAAAGGTGGAGGTGGTCCGGGGCCCCAACATCGTGGCCTTTCCCCGGCTCTCGGGCCTCCCCGATTCCTGGTGCGGCGAGGTCTGGCTGAAGGCCGGGGACAACGTCACCACCGACGACATCCTGCCCGCGGGCAGCCAGATTCTGCCTTTGCGCAGCAATCTCCCGGCCATCAGCCGCTTTGCCTTCACCCGCCTGGATCATGATTTTCCGGACCGGGTCCAGGGCCGGGGCGAAGGCGCGATCATCGGCGGCGAGAACTACGGCCAGGGGTCGTCCCGGGAACACGCGGCCCTGGCCCCCCGCTACCTGGGGGTGCGGGTAAAGCTGGTGAAGTCCTTTGCCCGGATACATCTGGCCAACCTGATCAACTTCGGCATCCTGCCCTTAACCTTTGAGAACCCGGCGGATTACGACCTCCTGGACCTGGGGAAGACCCTGGAACTTCCCGGGGTGCGCAAACTCCTCCTGGAGGGAGCGGAACGCCTGCCCCTGAAAATCGGGGACCAGGAAATCCGGGTGCGGGTGGACCTCTCGGAGCGCCAGCGGCGCATGCTGGCCGTGGGCGGGGCGCTGAATCTGGCCAGAAAGGGGCAATAAGCTCCTATCGTCGCCGGGAACGCCGAGGCCGGGCCATGTGAACCTGAAGTGTTGTATTATTAGACAGGTCATTTGGTTCTTGATCAAGGCTGTCGATTTTTTGAACGGATTTCATGTTGACATAGATGGAAATTGTGCTACTATGCGCAAGTATTCCTTTTTTGAAGTATTTTTCCCTTGAAAAAATAAGAAGTTAAACAAACAGACGCCGACCCGGCCGCCGCCGGCAGCAGACGGAGGGCGGCCGCTGCTTCGAGTTGAGGGTCGCAAAAGGGTTAAGTGAAAATTATCACATACCCTTTCATCCTTAAATTTCGAATTTTTATCATGGCTTCTCATCACCCTTATAACAGCTTAAGGACTGGAGTTATGGAGAAAGGAAGACCTCTGCTTCGCTGGGCTGGAATTTTATTGGTATTCGCCGCCGTCTCGTTGATGGGTAACGAGGTTCGGGGTGATGCGGGGCCGGTGAAGACACCCGAACCGGGGCGGTCGGATCGCCTGACGATTGACACCCTGGCCGCGTTTCAAAAACTGGAGTTGCCCCCGGTGACTTTCTTCCATGATAAGCACACCGACGCCCTGCTTAAGGAGAAGAAAGGCTGCGAGACTTGCCACCTGGTGGAGGATAAGCAACTTTCCCTCACCTTCCTGCGCCAGAAGGGGACCAAGCCGGGTGAGATCAAGGACATCTACCATAAAGGCTGCATCGGCTGCCATATGGAGACGGCCGCGGCCGGCAAGCCAAGCGGCCCCCCGGACGGCTTATGCCGTTCCTGCCATGACGCCGAGCCCAAGGTGGGGGTAACCAGACTCCCCGCCGGGTTGGAAAAGGTCCTGCATTTCCGCCACGTGGACTCCAAGAGCATCCCGGCCAAGGCCCCGGCCAAGGACAATTGCGCCGCCTGCCACCATGAGTACGATCAGAAGGCCAAAAAGACTTACTACGCCAAGGGCCAGGAGAGCAACTGCGGTTACTGCCATCTGGCCAAGCCCCAGGCCGGCGTCAAGAGTCTGGAGCAGGCCGCGCATCAACAATGCGTCCTTTGCCACCTGGACCTGGCCAACAAGGGCGTGAAGGAGCCGGTCCCGGTGCGCTGCGACGATTGCCACGGCGCCAAGGGCCAGGCCAAGACCGCCAAGAATAACCGGGCGGTGGTTGCCAAGCTGAAGGATCCCAACGTCCTGAGGATCAATCGGGGCCAGCCCAACGCCACCATGATCACCTACGACCCGAAATTCGAAGACAAGCCGGTCAAACCGCTCTTGATGAACCCGGTGCCCTTCGATCATCAGAACCACGAAAAATATGCCGACTCCTGCCAGGTCTGCCACCATGCCTCCCTGGACGCCTGCGGCAAGTGCCACACCCTGGCGGGCTCCAAGGACGGCAAAGGCGTGACCTTCGAGCAGGCGATGCACTCCAAGACCAGCAAGCACAGTTGTATCGGCTGCCATAACGTGCAGCAGGCCGCGGCCAATTGCCAGGGCTGCCATCGCGGCCTGACCGCGGCCCGGAAGGCCGACGACGCCTCCTGCCGCCAGTGCCACACCGCAGTTCCCGGGATTACCGGCAAAGACGTTATCAGCCCGCCCCAAAAGGCCGGGATGGCCGAGACCTTGCTGAAAAAGCGGACCCCCACTCTAACCACCTACGCGGCGGAGGACATCCCGGAGAAAGTGGTTATTCAAGAGTTGATGGACCAATATAAGCCGGTGGAGTTTAACCACCGCCAGCATGTCCAAAAGCTCATGACGGGCCTGAAGGACAGCAAGCTGGCCCAGTATTTCCACGGGGACCCGGGCACCGTCTGCCAGGGGTGCCATCACAACAGCCCGCCTTCCAAGAATCCGCCCCGGTGCGCCAACTGCCATCCCCAGGCC
>Ga0233425_10007065_pt1 | contig 16033 bp, 14 predicted proteins | sample Watercolumn_Towu_2_FD_181712 | JGI IMG/M metagenome (GOLD analysis project Ga0233425, IMG submission 181712) | Freshwater microbial communities from Lake Towuti, South Sulawesi, Indonesia - Watercolumn_Towuti2014_140_MG | ecosystem: Environmental > Aquatic > Freshwater > Lake | place...
GTCCCTAACGCGCGGCCCCGATCCGCCGGCTCACCCGCCGCGCCAGCGCCTCCGAGGCCACCAGCGCCAGCATCGAGACTGCGACCGAGATCAGGGTGAGGCGCAGCGCGCCCGCCTCCCCGCCCGGCACCTGGGTCAGGGTGTAGATCGCCGAGGGCAGGGTCTGGGTCTCGCCGGGGATGTTGGAGACGAAGGTGATGGTCGCACCGAACTCGCCCATTGCCTTGGCGAAGGCGAGCACCGCGCCCGCCAGGATTCCCGGCAGACTGAGCGGCAGGGTCACGCTGAGGAAAACCAGGGGCGGTGGCGCGCCCAGCGTCGCCGCCGCCTGTTCGAGCCGGCGATCCACCGCCTCGATCGACAGGCGCATTGCCCGCACCATCAGCGGGAAGCCCATCACCGCGCAGGCGAGCGCCGCCCCGGTCCAGCGGAACGAGAATACGAGGCCGATCTCGGCCAGCCACGCGCCGAACCATCCGCGCCGGCCGAAGGCGAGCAGCAGCAGGTAGCCCGTCACCACCGGCGGCAGGATCAGCGGGAGGTGGACGAGGCCGTCGAGCAGGGCGTGGCCCGGAAACCGCCGCCGCGCCAGCAGCCACGCCGCCAGCAGGCCCAGCGGCAGGCTTGCCAGCGTCGCCACGGTGGCGACGCGCAGGGACAGCAGGAGGGCGGTCGTCTCATCGGGATTGAGGCCGAGCCAGTCCGGCAGGGCGCTCAAGGCGCCCTCCCCGGAGAGGGGCGCGCCGTCATGGGCCGAGCCTCGTCCTCACCGGCCGATGCCCGGCAACGCCCGCCTCGCCGCCCGCCTCATGGCTTCCGCCTCACAGTCCGGCGGCGGCCTTGAGGGCGGCGTTGATGCGGTCCTGCCAGCCGGGGCCGTCCTTCTGGAAGTGCTCCAGCACCGCCCGGTCGATGCGCAGGGAGACGGTCTCGCGCGCGCCGGGGACGACCGGCGCCCGGACGACCTCCGGTGCGGCCTCGGGAGTCTTGCGCGTCACCGCCCGGAAGGCGGCCTCGGCCGCTTGGCGGGGGTCGCTCGGGCGGCGGGTACGGTCGATGGCCATGGGTTCAGGCCGTCGCCTTCTTGCGGCCGCGCTTGGGCGCAGGCGGATTGGCGGCCCGCTCCGCGGCCTCCTCGGCTTCCTTGGCCAGACGCAGGGCCCGCAGGCGCACGGTGCGCTCGTCCACGGCCTTCACCGCGGCCAGATGCTCGGCCATGGCCTGCTGGCCCTCGCGGGCCATGCGCTCGGCCCGCTCGGCGCGCTCCGCTGCGCGGGTCTTGGCGTCGATGTCGTCGCTCATAAAAAATCTTTCGGCGAGAACTCGCGCCGCGTGAAATCCCGGCGGCGGCGCGCGGCGTCCCGACGCGGAAGGGATCGGGCGTGGGACGGCGAAAAACCCCGAGCGGGAACGTCGAGGATTCCTGCCCTCGGACTTAGCACGAAAGCGCCGGCAAAGACCAATTCGGCCGGAGCAGAGCCGGTTTTCCCCCGCTCTTCGCGTACCCGCTCGGAACGGAAGCGCGAACCCGTCACGGCATCACCCGCCGCGCCCGGAACGCCCCGCTCAATCCCGGTCCGCCCGCCGCAGGGACCAGTGCAGGACGCCCTGCGCATCGACGAGCCAGAGCGCATTCGCCCGCTCGTCCTTGGTCGAGAGATCCTGGGCGTTGGCGAGGCGGACGGCCTCGTTCGGGTGGTCTGCCGTGATCGTCTCCTCGAACAGCGGCGGCCCGATCTGGCCGTCCGCCGTGCGGTGAGCGCCCCTGAGAACGAAAACCGGCATGCCTGTCTCCCTCATCCTCCCGGCAAACGCTGCATAGCCTCGGCCGGGTCGCCGGTCACCTCCATCACCACGGAAGGGAGCGGGACCGGTCGCCTCGAGAGCGTCGGCGCCGACCGGCGGGCCCATCATCAAGGGGGAGCCGGTGCGGTGCTGCGCTGCCCCTGCAGCCGGGCGATGGCCGCCGTGGCTTGGCAGGCGAGGGCTTCGAGGCGCGACACCGTCGCGGCATCGAGCCAGACCATGGCGCACCAGTAGGCGCCGAGCGCGGCCACCGGCTCGGGCGCGCCGATCGGAACCATCACGAGGCTCCGGATCGCCTTTGAGGCGTAGGCGCTGATCGGGATGCGAGGATCGGTGCCGATATCCGGCACCACGGCCGTTTCCCGGTTCAGCATCGCCCAGCCCGAGATGCAGGTCTCGAGCGGGAAGCGGCGTCCCTTCCACAGCGGTTCGATCGCGTCCTCGGCGACGTAGGCACAGACATCGTCCTCGCGCAGCACGACGGCGATCCCGTCGGAGCCCGCGATCCACCGGCCGGTCCGCGTCAGGATGGACACGACATCCGCGAGGGAGCCGGCCTCGGCCATCAGCTCGGCTGTTCGCGCCAGCTGCGGGTCGGCCTGGGAATGCTCCTCAAACATGAATGCAAACTAAGGGTTTTGACACGCTCCGTACAGGCGGCCCTCCGCGCCCAGGGGCGTACGGATCCGATCCGCAGGGCGCTGTAAGGGCAGCCATGGTCGCCGTATCGGCCTACGAACTGGTCGGCAGTCCGGGGCAGCGCCGCCACCGGCCGAAGGCGGATCGGGCGGAGGTCGGGCGCGATTGGCGCCGTGCCGCGAGCACGAGGTAGACGAGGGAGGCGAGGTGCCCCGCGCCCACCGCCGCCGCCGCGCCGCTGACGCCGCCGGCGCGTAGCAGCGGGACCACGACGGCGACCGATACGACCATGCTCACGCACAGCGACTCGAACAGCACCCGCGTGTTCTGCTTGGCCCGGAAATAATTGGCGGTGAGGTCCCGGGCGAGCACGATCACGACGCTGACCGAGAGGACGTGCAGGCAGTGCGCGTAGGCCGCGTATTCCGGCCCGAAGATCAGCCGCAGCCACATCTCGCCCGGAAGGGCGAGAACCGCCAGGATCGCGACGATCGGCACGCCGAGCTTCACGCCCGTGCGCAGCAGGTACGCCCGCAGGGCCGCGTCCCCGCCCTCCGCATGGGCGCGGGCCGCGGCCACCGGCAGGACGTTCTCCGTGGCGGACAGCAGCAGAAGCACCGTTCCGACGAGGTACTGCGCCGCCCGCAGGCCGCCGAGTTCCTCCAGGCCGAGCGTCGAGCCCGCCACCAGCCAGATGAGCTGCTCCTGCACGAAGGTGACGAAGACGATGGGCAGGAGCCAGCGCGCGAGCGGAATGTGGCGCCGGGTGACCGCCCCGATCTGCACGCAGCCGGGCCGGCGCAGGATCGGGCGTCCGAACGAGACGACGAAGGGAAGGCAGGTGGCGAACGAGGTCGCGGCGAGCAGCCAGACGAAGCCGTTGCCGCCGATGACGTCGTGTTCCAGCCAGATCACCACGGCGACGAAGGGGAAGCTCGCCGCGCGGGCGAAATCCATCAGCAGGGCCTGCATCCCCCGGCCCTTGGCGAAGAGCAGGCGGCGCAGGGTGAACTGGAGGTTCTGCGCCAGCATCAGGGCGCAGGCGGCCAGGAGCGTCTCGCCCGACATCCCGGCGATCAGGAGGGCGATCACCACGAAGACGGCGCCGGGCACCGAGAGCAGGACGGCGCCGGCGATGATGGTCGCGGCATAGGCCGTCGACACGCCGCTGCGGGCGCCGACGAGCGTCATCATCGGGGCAGTGATGAGGGCGTTGTGCAGGGCCTGGGCGAAGGTGAGCACGATCAGGATCATCGCGAAGTGGCCGAACTCGGCGATCCCGAGCAGCCGGGCGGCGGCGATGCCGCTGACGAAGCCGAAGCCGCTCACGACGCCCTGATCGGCCAGGGCCGTGAGCGCCGCCGGCGGATGCCGGACGAGGCCGGCGGCGCGCCGGAGCGGGCCGGTGGGGCGGAGAAACGCGCTCGAGGCCTTGGTCACCGCGGATCTCCTGCTCAGCGCGCGGCCAGGATGGCCGTCGCGGCGCGGCGCATCGACCGAGTCCGGCTGAAGAGCCAGAGCGGGTTGGCCGCGACGGCGTTGCGGCACACGCCGCGCTTGAACTCGTAGACGCCCGGGTTGCCGGCCGGGTCTATGCCGCCGAGATCGAGCACGGAGGCCCCCTCGCGCTGGGCTCGCTCGATCAGGCGCCAGAGCGCGAGGCGCCCGGCGCCGGTGACCTTGGCCCGCTCGTTCGAGGCGACGTAGAAATCGGTCCAGCGATGGACGGCCCGGTGGACGATTCGCACCAGGATCGGTTCGCCCCGCTCGCGAATCTCGAGGAACAGCAGGTTCGGGTCGTGGGCGGCCAGATCGCGGAAGGCCGCCGGGTCAAGGCTGTTGCGGAACCCCTTGCGCCGTTTCAAGGCGGCGTACAGGCGGCTGAAGGTTTCGAAGGCGGACAGCCGAGCGGCCGGGTCCGTCGGAAAGCCGGTCGTCAGGTCGGGGTTGGCCTCGGCCGCCTTGAGCACGTCGCGCCAGCGGCCCTCCATGCCGGCGCGGATCCGCTCCGCCCCTCGGGTCAGGTCGAGTTCCAGCGTGTGCGTCCGGGTGGTGACGACCGGTGCGAAGCCGTGGCCGAGCAGGGCGAGCATCGCCGCCGGCGTCTGGAACTGCTGGTAGTTCACGCCGAGCAGATCGAGGCGGCCGAGCCTGAGATGGTCGAGGAAGGCGCGGAACACCGCCTCCGCCCGCCGCTCGCCGAGGGGCGTCAGGATCGGACCGCCCTGTGCCAGAACGACGTGGCCGAGCCAGCGGCGCCGGCGCTGGATCTGCGCGAAGGCGAGCGCCTGCCCGTCGCAGGAGCGGATCGCGAGCCGCCGCACATCCCAGCCAATGCGGCGCTTGTACTCGCCCCAGCGACGCGACGCGTAGATGCTGGCGCCCGGTTGCTGCCAGATCGCCTCGTCCCAATCGGGATCGTTCGTCAGATCGACGACCGTCGCTTGACCCACTCTACAGACCCTTCGCGTGCTCGATGTCCCGAGCCGGGACACTCCATGGCCCGCCTCCCTCCACTCAGCAAGCGATGAGCCACGACGCTCGTACCAATAGCGAAACCAACAAGGCAGATTAACCACGGTATTCCGGGATTATTTATACAGATGCCATCAGAACATTTTCGTGATAGCCGAATGGTTCGGGGATGAGGGGCCGGATGAAGCATTGGGTCAAATCGACGTTGCGGCGGGCGCCGGGCGTGCGCGCGCTCGCCCGGCGCGGCGCCGCTCTGTTCAAGTCGCTGGCCTATGCCGAGTCCGGCCTCTACACCCTGTGCTACCATCAGGTGCCGGACGCCCAGCAGGATCTTTTCGCCGCGCAACTGCGCCATCTCGGCCGGCACGGAGACTTCATCGATGCCGACAGCGCCGTCGACCGTCTCGCCGCGGGATGGCCGGCCGGCGAGCGAGCCTTCCTGATCACCTTCGACGACGGCTATGCCGACACCTTCGAGGTGGCGCGACCGGTCCTGAAGGCGCTCGGCGTTCCGGGCATCGTCTTCCTCGTCAGCGACTGGATCGACGTGCCCCCCTCGACACCGCCCGGTCTCGATCGGGCGCCGTCCCTCGCCCCGAGCGGGCGCCTCTACATGAACCGATCCGAGGTGGCGGCCTGGTGCGCCGACGGCCTCGATATCGGATCCCACACCGCCACCCATCCCCGCCTGAGCCGGCTCGGCCGCGATCGGGTCGCCGACGAGATTGCCCGTTCCCGGCGCGACCTCGCCGACCTCACCGGCCGGGAGATCCGCCATTTCGCGTGCCCCTGGGGCGTGGCCGGACACGATTTCCACCCGGAGCGCGACCCGGCGCTGGCCCTGGAGTGCGGCTACCGCACGTTCTTCACCACGCGGCGCGGCCGGGCGCTGTGCCCCGCCGATCTTCCGATGCTGCCCCGCCACGTGGTCGAGCCGTACTGGCCGGTCTCGGACTTCGACGCCCTGATGGGCGGCCGCAGGACGGGATGGCCGGCGGCGGGAACGGCAAAGGGAACGGCCAAGGGAGGGGCAAAGGGAACGGCTTGAGAAGATTTCCGATCTATCGCTGGTCATCGACGCGGGACCGGTTCGCGCCCGCAACTCCCGATTCGAGGTCCCCGTCCATGGCAGCCGGAGCGAGGCCGTCCGACATCCTCCCCGATGCCTCCGGTCCGCGCCCGGTCGTCGTCGTGACCGGGGCGCTCGCGCCCTATACCCACGTCCTCTACGAGGGTCTGGCGGAGCGCCTCGCCGGGCGTGACGGACGGGCCCTGCATGTCCTGTCCTGCACGCCGCGCGAGCGGGCGCGGCAATGGGTGATGCCGCCGCCGCGCCTCTACCGGCACGCGGTGCTGCCGGGCCTGCGCTGGCACCGCTCCTCGATCCGCAACCTCTACGTCAACCCGGCGGTGGTGCCGCGGCTCGCCGCGCTTCGGCCGGCGGCCCTCGTACTCAACGACTTCTCGCCGACCATGCTGTTCGCGCGCGGCGCGGCGCGACTGCGGCGCATCCCGACCCTGGTCCGCACCGACGGCGTGCCCGAGACCGATCCCGGGCAGCGCTCGGCCCCGCATCGCTGGCTGCGCCGCGCCATCGTCTCCGGGGCCGCCGCCGGGATCGGGCCGAGCGCGGGCAGCGGCGCCGTGCTCGCCCGATACGGGCTGCCGCCCGAGCGGTTCGTCCTGAGCCCGCTCTTCCCGGCCTGGACGCCGCCCGCGCCGCCGCCGCCCGATTCCGCGCGGCCCTACGACCTCCTGTTCTGCGGCATGCTGAACGAGGAGGTGAAAGGCGCCCGCTTCTTCACCGAGGTGGTGCTCGGCTGTCGTGACCGCGGCCGGCCCCTGTCGGTCCGTGTCGCGGGCGACGGGCCGCTGCGGGCGGAGATGGAGGCGCGTTTCGCGCAGGCCGGCCTCTCCGCCCGGTTCGACGGCTTTCTGGGCCAGGAGGCGCTGCCCGAGGTCTACGCCTCGGCAAGGCTCTTCCTGTTTCCGAGCCGCGGCGACGTGTGGGGGATCGTGGTGCAGGAGGCCCTCCAGAGCGGGACACCGGTGCTGGCCTCCCCCCATTCCGGCGCGGCGCGCGGCCTGCTCGAAGCCCATGGCTGCGGCGCGGTGCGGCCGATGGTCGTGGCGGATTGGGTCGCGGCGGCCCTGCGTCTCCTCGATGACGGGTCGCTCCGCGAAGACTTGCGGCGCGCGGCCGAGCGCGTGCTCCCGCACTTCACGGCTGAGGCCGCCGTCGCAGGCTATCTCGCCGCTCTCGAACCGCTTCTGCACGGGCGCCCGTGATGTCGCCCGCCTGATCCGGCGGGGGCCGTGTCGAGGCTCAAGATCGTCGGGCCCGGCGGCCCAGGCTGCTGGAGTAACGCGAAACCGCGTTCGGAAAGATGCATAAATTACATTCGTGGTATTTTTGATACATTGGGCTGGAAGGTAAAACTCGGCAATTTAGCCATCGAAAATTTGTCTTGCCTCGGTACTTTGTCCTGCACGAAAGTGGTGTTGCGGATCATTCCTCCCCCGCATGTATCGGCCCGGCCTCCATCTCGCGATGAAAGCTCTTGGAAATGGACATCGTCAAGAAAATGCGCTGGGAGCGTCCGCTCGAACTTGACCAGTTCGAGTCTCGAAATGCGACCATCGTGTCTCAAGACGACCAGAAGGCAGCGGATAGCCTGACGAGTATTCTGCGTCTCGTGCAATCGGATGCCGGGGCAGGCGCCGCCGCGGCGGTCGGGACGCCCTCGTCCCCCCAGGACTGGACGAGCCTGATCGAGCGCGTGAGGGCCGCCGCGCACCGGACCCGCGAGGTCGAGGCGCAGGCCCAGGAGCAGGAACAGCGGGTGCACGAGCTGCTGGAACGCGTTCGCGATGACATCAAGCTCGCCAGCGAGCGGGTGCGGGCGGCCGAGGCCAGGGCGGCCAATATCCAGGCCCTGGCCGAGCAGCGCATCCGGGCGGCGGAGGAGCGGGCGGACGCCGCCGAGGAGCGGGCGCGCATCGCCGAGGATTGGCTGAAGCAGGTTCACGAAGCCATCGTCAGCGAGTTCTCGACCCTGACGGAGGCACCGTCCAAGGCTGCGTGATCGTCCGTTCGACGGGAGGGATCTCAGCGCCGCGGATGGGTGAAGGGCGAGGGCGGCAGTTCGTCCCGCCGCAGGGTCTCCGGATCGAGTCCGAGCGCGATGCCGCGCCCGGCGGCGAGGCGGGCGAGCGCGGCGAGGTCGCCGGATCGCGGGGCCGGACCGTCGAGGCGGGTGTTGAACAGGATGATCTGCCGGCCCGCCTCCGCCTTTTCGCTGAAGGTGACGAGCTCGCCGCCGATGGTCACGTTGTCGACGATCTGGTTGTTGCGCGCCACGCCCGGATGATCGGAGAGGGCTTCCGCCAGCTTCGGAAACCGCATCCGCCAGGGCGGCGAGTCCAGCGGCATCGCGGCGAAGGCGGCACGGAACTCCGAAACCGCTTGCGTGAGCGACGGCGCCATCCAGGTCAGGCCGCGCGCATCGAGGGCCACCATCGGGCTCGACGCGACGAAGACGTTGCGGGTGACGGTGTTATCGCTGCCGCCGCCGATGAAGACCGGCTGCTGGACATCGACGAACAGGTTGCGCCGGATGGTGAAGCCGCTCGCCATGTCGTCGAGGTAGACTCCCTTCACCTCCATCCCCGGCACGGTGCGGATGTCGTGGATGTAGTTGTCCTCGATGATCGAGCCGCGGGCGGTGAAGTCGCGGCCCGCATAGATCGCGCCGGTATCGCTCAGGCCGTGGATGAGCCGGGCCACCTCGTTGCGGCGGAACACGTGATCGTTGCCGCGCAGATAGACCGCGTAGCCGACCGCGTCGGCGATGAGGTTTCCGCTCGCTTCCGCACCGACGCCGTCGAGTTCGATCGCGGAACTCTGGGTCCGGCTCAGCCGCGAGAAGCGGGTGAGGCGGCAATCGCGCAAGAAGAGCCCGCCGGGCCGGAGGGTGGCACGGTCGCCCCCGACGAGGCGGACCGCGCTCGCGCCGATGTCGTGGATCGCGCTGCCGGAGACGCCGCCCCGAGCAACATCCTCGAACACCACCGCGCGCCCCGCCGCCCAGGACAGGTCGCTCGCCCGGATCTCAATGTCCTCGCCGCCGCGGGCGACGATCAGGTCGCCGCGGGCACGCTCCAGCCGCAGGCGCTCGATGCGCAGGTGCCGAACGCCCTCCGCGAGGATCAGCCCCTCGGCGAGGCTCGCTTCCAGTTCGGTCGCGCCGGGGGATGGCCAAGCGAGCAGCAGGCCGCTGTCGCGGTCGCGCCACCATTCGCCGGCCTCGTCGAGGGCGGCGAGCGCGTGAACCAGCCGCATCCGGGCGCCCTCGCGGATTCCCTCATAGGGGGGCGCCTCCAGCTCGAAACGGCGGCGCCGGTCGACCCGCGCGACGGGCAGCGTCTCGAGAAGCCAGTCCCACCGCCAGAAACCCTCGGCCCAGAGCTCGCGCTCGCGAGTCAGATCGGGCGGAGGCGGCGCGTCTCTGAGGGTGAAGTCCAGACCTCCCGGTGCCGCGGTCGCGATCGTCGCCCAGCCGCCATCCGGACCGGACTTCCCGGCATTCGGCCACTGCGCCGGGCGCAGGGCACCGCCGGGATCGAAGATCTCGGTGATGCGCGGATGCGTCTCGCGCAAGCGCCGCGGGGCGCGCAAGGCCGGCTCCCGGCGCAAGGCTTCCGGCAGGCGGTAGGCCCGCACCGCCTCGCGCGCGGCCGCGGGTAGGCGCTCGCGCAAGCGCGGCGGCAGCGGCGCGGACGGCAAGGGGACGCTGCCGACGAGCCGGCTGGATCCGTCGGCCGCGCCGCGCAGGGTCAGGGGCGTCCCGGCCGCACCCGAATGCTCGGGGCCGATCCGCACGGGCGCGGCGATCCGGTGCGTGCCGGGCTCCAGTTCCACGACGATCGCCCGCCCCTCGCCCTGCCGGCGCAGGGCCGCCACGCGGGCGAGCGCCTGCGGCAGGTCCGCGAAGCGGTCTTGCCGGCCGGTTCCGGTCGCTCCGGTGGGGGCGACGCGCAGGACCAGGGATGCCCGCGCGTCGCCACCCTGGACCGATCCGACGAAACCGGGAACGCAGACGCCGGCGAGGACGGTCGCGGCGAGCGCAGCCCCGATCCGGAACGGCCCGAGGCTCACGCCTCGTCGTCCGCGTCGGTCATCACGAGATGCACCCGCGGGTCGCGGCCGATGGCATCGAGCGCCCGCCGCAACCGGCTGACGGCGCTGCGGGTGGCGCTCGCCGTCAGCAGCAGCGCGGGAAAGCGCTGGTCCTGGGCGAGGCGCTCGGCGGCGATGTCGGTGCCGATCAGCCCGATATCGACGAAGACCGTGTCGAACGCTGCCGCCGCCGTCAGGACCGCCCCGGTAAAGGCCGCGGTGCCGAGGCTCAGGGCCGCGTCGTCGAACGGCAGGATCTTGAATCCGGCCGGCCCGTCCACGAGTGCTTCGCCGAGCCCCGACTGCGTCCGCAGCGCCTCGGCGACGCCGCGTCTGGCCGCGCTTCGCAGATCGCGCGAGATCAACGCCTCCGGATCGGCATCGACGACAAGCACCCGCTGGCCGTCGAGCGCGGCCGAGGCGGCGAGGCTGCGCGCCAGTTCCGACTTGCCGGTCCGGTCGTCCGCCGAGGTGATGAGAACCACCGTCGGCCGCGGGGCCGCGAAGTCGCGCTGGAGACGGCTGCCGAGGCGCGCCACGGCTAGGTCGTAGGCGGTGTCGGCGCGCAGGGCCTCGCCGCCGGCCCGGCCCCGCGTCCGGGTTCGCACCCGGGCCGGCAACGCCGCGATGACCGGGAGGCCGGCGAGTTGCTGGAGCCGACGGCGCGAACCGACCCGCCCGGCAGCCGGCACCGCAAGGAGCGCGAGCGCGACGCCGATGCCGAGCCCGGCCGCGACCGCCGCCGCGAAGATCGCCGGGATCGGCGGGCCGAGCCGGCGGGCCGGGAGCGAGGCCGGCGAGATGATGCGCGAGGTGGAGGTATCGAGGCGCTGCTGCTCCTGCAATTCCCGGGCACGGACGAGGAAGGCCTCGTAGACCGCGCGGCTCGCCTCGACCTGCCGTTCCAGCTCGCGCAGGCGCACGAAGCTCCTGTCGACGGACAGGGCCTCCTTCTTGCGGCTCTCCAGGGTGGCGGCCAGCGACGCCTCGTTGGCGAGCGCCGAGCGGTAGTCGTTGCGGGTCGCCGCGGCGATGCGCCGGATCTCGGCATTGATGTCGTTGCGCAGGGTCTGCACCTGCAGCTCGCTGGTGCGCAGGGTGGGGTGGCGCGGCCCGAGATTGGACACCGTGTCGGCCCGCGCCGCCTCGATCTGGGCGAGCTGGGAGCGCAGCTGCGCGATGGTCGTCGACTGGACGATCTCGGTCACCGAATTGAGATCGGCCCGCCCGTTGGCGACCGCCTCGATCTGGGCGAGGCGTCCGCGCAGTTCACCGGCCCGGGCGCGCGCGGCGCCGAGCTGCTGGTTCAGCTGGGTCAGCGCCTGCTCGCTGACGAGCTGCCCGCGGGTTCCGACGAGGTTGTTGGCGGCACGGAATTTCTGCGCCTTGTCCTCGGCCTCGCGCAGATCGTCCTGCAGCTCGCCGAGCCGGCCCGCCACCGCGTCGCCGGCCTTGCGGGTGACCTGCGCCTGCGCCTGCGAGACGGTGGCGAGGTAGGTCTCGGCGATCGCCTGGGCGAGATCGGCGGATTTCTGGCGCGACTGGGTGGTGACGGCGAGTTCGACCACGAAGCTGCGCTCCAGGCGTCGCGCCGCGGTGCGGTCGCGCAGGGTGCGCAGGGCCGTGAGCGTGTCGTCGGACGGGCCGCCGGAGGCACCGAGCAGCGAGGACAGGCTGCCCTTGAGGGCGTCCAGCGGCGACGAGGAGCGGACGAATTCCGGGTCCTGATCGAGCTTGAAGCGGCTCACGACCTGACGAAGGACATCATCGGAGATCAGGACGCGGATCTGGCTGTCGACGAGGAGCAGGCTCGCATCGCTCGCCTGATCGGAGGGCGTCACGCCGTCCTTGACCACCTGGATGCCGCGCGGGTCGATCAGGATCTGCGTCACGGCGGCGTAGAGCGGCGGCACCAGGGCGAGCCACGCCACCGCCCCCACCAGGAGCAGGACCATCGGGGTCAGCACGAGGGCCCAGCGCGCGCGCAACGCCCGCCCGATCTCGCGCGGATCGAGAAACCAGGGTTCCGGGGTCACGTCGGGCTTGCCCGGCTCGGTGCCGACGAAGAATCGCGAAGGCATCCGCTCGACCATCGTCATCGCAAGACTTTCGAACAAAGGGCTTCCGCGGGCTCAGCCGGCCCGCTGCGATCGATCCGGCCCGCTGTTTCCGTCCCGGAGCGGATCACTCGGGATGATCCTTCCCATTTCGGGACATCGGCCGCGCGCCGGATGTCGGTTCGGGGCTCAAGCTTCAAGATGCGCGCCAGCCCGCCTGCCCAGGGACGTCATGCGGGCGCCGCCCGTCGGACGGCAAAGGGAGCGGTGTCCAGCGCGAGCGCGCCCGCCGGCTCGCGGCGCAGGGCGCCGATGCGGGCATAGGCCAGCACGCCCACGAAGGTGAGGACGTTGATGTTCCAGTCCTGGAAGATGCCCGGCGTCGTCATGCCGTTGAGGATCAGGAAGAACACGCAGGTGGCGACGAGGCGCCGCCCGGCACGGTCGAGCTTCATTCCCCAGCGCATCGCGGCGCCCAGCACCATCGCGCAGAGGCCGATTCCGATCACACCGGTGCCGGCCCAGGCGCTCAGCAGCATGTTGTGCGAGCTCGAGATGAACACCGCGTCCCGGGCCAGCGTCTCCGCCAGCGCCGTGGTCGGGATCAGGAGCTGGATGAAGCGGTCGCCGGCGGCGTAGCCGGCGCCGACGAAGCGGTCCTTGGTGGCCTCGATGAAGACCGGCCAGAAGGTGCCGCGCCCGGTGGCGTCGGCCAGCTCCTCCGGCGGCTTCTGCAGCACGGTCGAGATCACGTCGAGAAGTGCCGGGAAGGCGGACAGGCCGCCCATCAGCACGACGAACGCGGCGAGGTAGACGGTGAAGCCGGCGTAGCCGAGGAGGCGCAGCCGACGATGCTGCGACGCCACCATGATGCCGGGAACGGCCGCGACCAGCGCGGCGGTGCTCGCCGCCGAGCCGGCAATGACGAAGCCGGCGAAGGCGAGCAGGAGGTGGGCGCCCCGATGCCGGATGCGATCGTCGAAGATGACGAGGAAGGCGTAGGTCGCGCAGAGATAGGGGACGAGGTTGTGCTTGGCCGACGAGAACACGATCCCGTGGGCCAGATTGTCGAGGATGATCGGTGCCGTGGCGATCAGCCAGAGGACGATGAACGTCGCGAAGAGGTTCGGCAGCCGCCGCTCGATGTCGCTGCGGTCGAAGATCATGATCGAGGCGAGGGTGAAGATCGCCAGCTCGACCGTGCGGTAGATCGTATAGGTCGGCACGATCGACCAGGCGGTGCTGACGCCGTTCACGAGGATCATCAGCGTGAACGGCAGATACGGCATCGAGAAGGCCACCAGCAGGACGCGCCGGTCGACGACGATGCGGACGGCCAAATAGAGCCCGGTCAGACCGGTCATGGCGACGAGGGCGATGTTGGAGGCCGTGAGCCCCTGGTCCAGCACGGCGTTGCCATCGTCCCGAGGGACGTTGAAGACGAGCGGCAGCAGCGCGAAGATCGACATCAGGGCGAACGGCACCGCCACGGGTCCGTTCAGCGGTCCGAGCCGGGTCTCGAGACGGTGGCGCGCCAGCGGGTAGAGCAGCGCGAACCAGACCACCACGGCGACGACCAAGAGCAGATTCAGCATTCCGGTGGTTCCATCGGCTGATTTCTCGGGCTGAACCCCCGGACGTCTCCTCAGCTTGGCGGGACGAGAAGGAAGCCGACCGGATGCCGCGTCGATCCCGTGCCCGCCAACACTGCGTGGAGTCTTGGTTTACGCCGCCTTTCGGGCTGCCACGGCCGCGCGTGACGCCGTGACCCTGCGGCTTCGGGCCGATATTTCGGTTAAGCCGGTTGCGGGCTTGCCGACATGCTTTCCAGAGCCGTAACCGCCTCGATCGCGTGAAACCGACGTCGCAAGGTCCTTGCTATGACGCGCCCCTGCACGACGGGCTGGCGAGCGCTTCGTCGAACGCTGCTCTAGGCGCCGAATAGGACGGCCTCGGTATAGGTGAGGTCGCCCGTTGCCGGCGGGTTGGGGCCGCGGGCATATTTCGGGGCCCGGCCGTCGAAGAAGCGCCCGGCGATCCCCGGCAGCTTCCCCACGGCATCGAGCACGAACCACGGCATGGCGTGGCGCAGGATGAGGTGCCGCCCGATCGCGCCGAGGAAGGCGGGCAGGTCGAGGGCGCTCGAGCGGTAGACGAGCTGGAGGCAGGGCAGGCGCGGCCACCGGGTCTCCCCCGGCCGCAGCCTGATCGCGCGCCGCTGGAACAGCACGGCCCAGGCCCGGTCCCCCTCCGAGCAGACGAGGCCGATGCAGCCATAGGCGATGTGGTCGGCCACGAGCCGGGCCTCCGGCTCCGGCAGCAGGCGCAAAGTCTCGGCGTCTGCCGCCCGCACGCGGCGTCCGCGGCCGAAGCCGGCCAGCAACGGCATGACGAGCATCTGACCCGAGCAGACGGGCTTGAAGCCGCGCGCCTTGTGCATCTGCCACGTCTGCGGGGCGGGCGAGACGTTGGTGTAGGTCACGCGCCGGTCACGCATGGCGAAGCCGTCGAGCAGCGTGCCGAGCGCCCGGAATTCCGGCAGCACGTACCAGCTCGACAGGTTGCAGCGCAGATGCGTCCCGGCCTCGTCGGTGACCGTTCGATAGAGCGCGAGCAGGACGCCGACGATCGCACCGTCCCGATCCAGCACATAGCCGTAGCGCGGCACGTCGTCGGGCAGGGGCTGGCTGCGGTGCCGTTCGAGCCCGGTCCGCCAGTAGGCTTCCGAACGGTCGGGAAAGCCGATCCGCAGGAGCCGCACCACGGAATCGAGGTCCTCCTCCTCGATGTGGCGGCAGCGGACCTTCACCCGTGTGGCTCGAACGCCCTCCTCCTGGGCCGGGACATCGACCAGGGCGTCGTTCACTCGATCCATCGTTGGCCTCCTTAGGGCTGATCGCGCTGCCCGGCATCGGTCCGGCTCAAGGATCGATGCAATCGTCCGATGGAGACGGACGCATTCTCGTCCCGCGCCCGGACAAGTCCGACATCGAGCGAAATCGATGCCGTCCGCCGAGTGCCGTTTCGAGACGGCTCTTCTCGGTGGATGATTGATCTGATCGATCGGGAATAAGGGGCACAGCGTGGTCGAATACTGATTTCAGGGATTTCGTTGCCGCCCCGTCTCGTGGAACGAGGCGGCACGGCCCCGCGGCGCACCTCACGCAGTGCTTCCGGCATCGATGGTGAGCACCGTCCCGGTGACGTTGCGGGCCCGGTCGGACATCAGGTAGGCGACGGCGTCGGCCACATCCTGCGGCTCGGCCAGCCGCTTGAGGGCGCTGCGATTGGCCACCCGCCCGCGCTCGGCCTCGTCCATCTCGCCGGTCATCGCCGTCTCGATGAAGCCCGGCGCCACCGCGTTCACCGTCACCCCGAGGCGCCCGACCTCGCGCGCCAGCGACTTGGTGAAGCCGATCATCGAGGCCTTGGTGGCGGCGTAGACCGAGAGCGCGTTGTAGCCGGTAAACGCGATGATCGAGCTGACGTTGACGATGCGGCCGGCGCCGGCCGTCATCATTCCGCGGGCGAGATACTTGGTCAGCACCATCGGCGCGAGGGTGTTGAGATGGACGAGTTCGGCGATCTTGCTTGCCGGCATCGTCGTGAGCAGGCCGGGCGTGCCGAGGGCCGCGTTGTTGACGAGGCCGTAGACCGGCCCGTGCTCGGCCCGGATCCTCTGAGCGAGCCGCTGGAGCGCGTCGATCTCGCCGAGATCGGCGGCCATGAACTCGATCCGGCCGGTGCCGGCGGCCCCTTGCGCCGCCTCCAGCGCCTCGCTCGAACGCCGGGCGAGCGCCACCACGCGAAACCCGTCGGCGGCGAGGGTGCTCGCCGTGGCGAGGCCGAGCCCGCGGCTCGCTCCCGTGACGACGAC
>Ga0233425_10007066_pt1 | contig 16032 bp, 19 predicted proteins | sample Watercolumn_Towu_2_FD_181712 | JGI IMG/M metagenome (GOLD analysis project Ga0233425, IMG submission 181712) | Freshwater microbial communities from Lake Towuti, South Sulawesi, Indonesia - Watercolumn_Towuti2014_140_MG | ecosystem: Environmental > Aquatic > Freshwater > Lake | place...
TGGTCAGCGTGTTCTTCACCACGGCGTAGCTGGCGTTCTCACCCAGCGAGCGGCGCAGGGTCTTCATCTGCGCCACGGTGAGACCGCGGTACTCGGTCAGCAGGGTCGCGGTCGACGAGCGGAAGTGCTCGGTGATCTCCGCGACGTCGGCTGCCTTGTCGGGCCGCGCCATGGTTCTCCTTCCAGTGGTAACCGCCGACGAAGGTGCCCGGAGAACGGAAAAGCCCCGCGCAGGATGCACGGGGCGTCGCACGCCGCGAGGGCGTTCGTCGTTCGGGCACCTGCGCTGGCCCTCCGCTGTCGCGGATGCTTCGGCCCCTCCCTCGCGGGACGGGCGACCGGCGGTCTTCGGCGTCGTTCAGGGTACGGGACGGGGGCTGGAGCGACCAAATCGCTCCGGCCCCCGCCCGTCGAGCTGGGGCAGTGCAGGCAGTGCAGGCAGTGCTGGTCGAGCTGGCCGAGCTGGCCGAGCTGGTCGAGCTGGCGGCGTTGCGCCCTGACGCGGGAGGCGTCAGACGGCGGCGCCCTCCTCCTCGGACATGAGGTTGCGGGTGCGGTTCGGGTCGACCGGCACGCCCGGGCCCATCGTCGTGGTGACGGTGGCCTTCTTCAGGTAGCGGCCCTTGGCGGCCGACGGCTTGAGACGCAGCACCTCGTCGAGGGCGGCGGCGTAGTTCTCGACGAGCTGCTCGTCGGAGAAGGACGCCTTGCCGATGACGAAGTGCAGGTTCGAGTGCTTGTCGACGCGGAACTCGATCTTGCCGCCCTTGATGTCGGAGACGGCCTTCGCGACGTCCATCGTGACCGTGCCGGTCTTGGGGTTGGGCATGAGGCCACGGGGGCCGAGCACCTTGCCCAGACGGCCGACCTTGCCCATGAGGTCGGGGGTCGCGACGGCGGCGTCGAAGTCGGTGAACCCGCCGGCGACCTTGTCGATGAGGTCGTCGCCGCCGACGATGTCCGCGCCCGCGGCGCGCGCCTCCTCCGCCTTCTCACCGTTGGCGAAGACCAGGACCCTGGCGGTCTTGCCGGTGCCGTGCGGGAGGTTGACGGTGCCGCGCACCATCTGGTCGGCCTTGCGCGGGTCGACGCCCAGGCGGAAGGCGACCTCGACGGTCGCGTCGAACTTCGCGGGGTTGGTCTCGCGGGCGAGGCGGACGGCCTCGAGCGGCGAGTAGAGGGTGCTCTTGTCGATCTTCTCCGCACCCGCGGTGTAGGCCTTGCTGCGCTTCATTGCTGCTCCTCGAAGGATGAGTGAGTCGTGGTCGACGGGCCGCGCTCGGCCCTGCCACGTCGTGCTGGTCGTACGGGTCGTGCTGTGTGCTGCTCGCTCAGTCGACGACGGTTCCGATGGTCGTCGAGCCTCGCTCGCTGGCGCTCGCTCAGTCGACGACGGTGTCGATTGTCGTCGAGCCTCGCTCGCTGGCGCTCGCTCAGTCGACGACGGTGACGCCCATCGAGCGGGCAGTGCCCTCGATGATCCGCATCGCGTTGTCGACGTCGTTCGCGTTGAGGTCGGCCATCTTGGTCTCGGCGATCTCGCGGACCTGGGCCTTGGTGATCTGGGCGACCTTGGTGGTCTTGGGGTTCGCGGCGCCCTTGTCGACGCCCGCGGCCTTGAGGATCAGGCGGGCGGCCGGCGGGGTCTTGAGCACGAACGTGAACGAGCGGTCCTCGTACACGGTGATCTCGACCGGGATGACCTGACCGCGCTGCGACTCGGTCGCGGCGTTGTAGGCCTTGCAGAACTCCATGATGTTGACGCCGTGCTGACCCAGCGCCGGACCGACCGGGGGCGCGGGGTTGGCGGCGCCGGCCTGGATCTGGAGCTTGATCAGGCCTGCGACCTTCTTCTTGGGAGGCATTGCGTTGGGTCCTTGCGTCGTGGTGGGTGCGGGCCGCCTGGGCGGGCGGACCGCCTAGTTCTTCTGGATCTGGCTGAAACCGAGCTCGACCGGGGTCTCCCGGCCGAAGATCTCGACCAGACCGGTGACCTTCTGCGCGTCCGCGTTGATCTCGGAGACCGTGGCGTGCAGCGTCGCGAAGGGACCGTCGATGACGGTGACCGAGTCGCCGACCGAGAAGTCGACGACCGTCACCTCGCCGGCCGCCGCGGCGGCCGGGGTGCCCGGCTTCTTCTCCGGGGCCGGGGCGAGGATGCCCACGACCTCGTCGAGGCTCAGCGGCGCGGGCTGGTGCCCGTGGCCGACGAAGCCGGTGACGCCCGGCGTGTGCCGGACGGTGCCCCAGGAGGCGTCGGTGAGGTCCATGCGGACCAGGACGTAGCCGGGGAACTTGTTGCGCCGCACCAGCTTGCGCTGGCCGTTCTTGATCTCGGTGACCTCCTCCATGGGGACCTCGACCTGGAAGATCAGGTCCTCCATGTTCAGGGAGGTGATGCGGCTCTCGAGGTTGGTCTTGACCTTGTTCTCGTAGCCGGCGTAGCTGTGGATGACGTACCAGTCGCCCGGCTCGGTGCGCATGCGCTCGCGGAAGGCCTCGACCGGGTCGAGGTCCTCGTCGAGGGCCGCGTCGACGACCTCGACGTCGTCGGAGGCGGGCGCCTCTGCAGCAGAGTCAGCAGAGTCAGCAGCGTCGTCGGCGTCGATGCCGTCGGCGGGGGCGTCCTCGTCCGACGGCTCGGCGGCGAACGGGTCGGACGCGAGCGACTCCTCGGCGGCGACGTCGGTCGCGGCCTCCGCGCCGGCGACGGCCTCGTCGGCGGCCACGGCGTCGTCGGCGAGGATCTCCTCGCCGGACTCGGCCGGTGCGACGGCGTCGAACGTGCTCTCGGACACGGTGCTCCTCGCTGGTTTAGATAGGTAGCGCTGCGGGCGCGGGACGGCTCGGGTCAGGAGCCGAAGACGCGCAGGACCAGCTGCCCGAAGGCGTAGTCCAGGACGCCGACGATCAGCGCCATGACGGTCACGAAGACGATGACCACCCAGGTGTAGGTGAGCAGCTCACGGCGCGTCGGCCAGATGACCTTGCGCAGCTCCGCGACCACCTGGCGGTAGAACAGCGCCAGCCGGGCCCCGAAGCCCGGGCGCGCGTCCTTGCCGCCCTGGGGGCGCTCGGCGACGGTGTCGCTCACGCGTCCTCGCTCGCGTCGTGGGCCCGGAGGCCCGGTGGAGGCCGGGGCCGGGGGGCCGGGGCCGTCGAACGGGTCGTGCTGACGTGCTGTTTCCTGCGGCCGGCCCGGAGGCCGGTGGAGCAGGGCCGGAGGGACTCGAACCCCCAACCGCCGGTTTTGGAGACCGGTGCTCTACCAATTGAGCTACGACCCTTCGGCGGGCGCACTCCTGCTCGGCCGCCGTCGGGGTGAAGGCATGCTTGCGCAGGGGTGGACGTCCACCAGGGGCACCACCCTAAGGCACCGGCGGGCGCCCGCCCAAATGCGCCGACGGGTCCGCGGCCGGGCCGCCCAGGAGCTCTGCTGCAGTGCCGTGCAGCAGGTCAGCGACGTCGGCCAGGGTGCGGACGGCGACGTCCGCCGCGATGCCGGCCAGGCCCGCCACCAGCATCCCGGCCGCGCGGCCGGAGTCCGCCCCGGCCTCGGCGTCCTCGACCACGAGGCAGGCCGACGGATCCACGCCCAGCAGCCGGGCCGCGAGCAGGTAGGGGTCCGGGGCCGGCTTGCCCTCGGCGACGTCGTCGCGGGTCACCAGCACCGGCGGCTCGATGCCGGCCGCGCCGAGCCGCGCCGCCGACAGCGCCCGGTCGGCGCTGGTGACCACCGCCCAGGGGAGGCCCGTCCGGCCGAGGAGGGCGAGCAGCTCGTGGGCGCCGGGAGCGGCCACCACGTCGGAGAGGTCGTCGTACTGGAGCGCGAGCTGGCGGGCGGCGGCCTCGGCCACCGCGGCGTCGTCGAGGTCGGGTCGCAGGATCCGCACCGAGCGGTCGGCGGGCGCGCCGTGGACGACGGGCCACGCGTCGGCCGGGTCGACGCCGTACTCGGCGCACCAGGCCGTCCAGGCCCGCTCGACCGCCGCGTGCGACTCCACGAGCGTGCCGTCCATATCCAGGAGGACGGCGGCGAACCGCCTGCCCGGGCCCTGCGCCGTCGTCACCGCTCCATGAGACCAGACGCACAGCGGCGGCGGTGACGGGCAGCGCGAACCCGGTGATGCCGGGCCGGGCAGGTGCGGAAGGATGGGCCCATGACCTCCCAGCACCCGCGGATCTCGCACCGGATCGGCTCCATCGCGGAGTCGGCCACCCTCGCCGTCGACGCCAAGGCCAAGGCCCTCAAGGCCGCCGGGCGCCCGGTCATCGGCTTCGGAGCCGGGGAGCCCGACTTCCCCACGCCCGACTACATCGTCGCCGCGGCCGTCGAGGCCTGCCGCGACCCGAAGTGGCACCGCTACACCCCGGCCGGCGGCCTGCCCGAGCTCAAGGAGGCGATCGCGGTCAAGACGCTGCGCGACTCCGGCTACGAGGTGTCGGCCTCGCAGGTGCTGGTGACCAATGGCGGCAAGCAGGCGCTCTACAACACCTTCGCCGCGCTGCTCGACCCGGGCGACGAGGCCCTGCTGCCCGCCCCGTACTGGACCACCTACCCCGAGTCGATCCGGCTCGCGGGCGGCGTCCCGGTCGAGATCATGACCGACGAGACCACCGGCTACCGCGTCTCGATCGAGCAGCTCGAGGCCGCGCTCACGCCGCGCACCAAGGTGCTGGTGTTCGTCTCGCCGTCGAACCCGACCGGCGCGGTGTACTCCCCCGCCGAGGTCGAGGCGATCGGCCGCTGGGCCGAGGCGAAGGGCCTGTGGGTCGTCACCGACGAGATCTACGAGCACCTCGTCTACGGCGGCGCGGAGTTCGCCTCTATCCCCACGCTCGTCCCCGAGATCGCCGACCGCTGCGTCGTCGTCAACGGCGTCGCGAAGACCTACGCCATGACCGGTTGGCGCGTGGGCTGGGTGATCGGCCCGCAGGACGTCATCAAGGCCGGCACCAACCTGCAGTCGCACGCGACGTCGAACGTCGCCAACGTCTCGCAGGTCGCGGCCCTCGCCGCGGTGTCCGGCGACCTGTCGGCCGTGGCCGAGATGCGCGCCGCCTTCGACCGCCGCCGCCAGACCATCACCGGCATCCTCGACGCGATCGACGGCGTCACCTGCCCGTTGCCCGAGGGCGCGTTCTACGTGTACCCGTCGGTGAAGGGCGTGATCGGCCGCACGATCCGCGGCCGCGTGGCCGACTCGTCGTCCGAGCTCGCCGCGATCATCCTCGACGAGGCCGAGGTGGCGGTCGTGCCGGGCGAGGCCTTCGGCACGCCGGGCTACCTGCGCCTGTCGTACGCGCTCGGCGACGCCGACCTCGAGGAGGGCGCGAACCGCATCGCGCGCCTGCTCGCCGAGGCTGAGTAGCCGGCAGCCGCGCAGCACGCTCACGAACGAAGGCCCCGACCTCGCGGTCGGGGCCTTCGTTCGCGGTGGTGCGCGTCAGCCGATGAGCTTGGCCTTCGCGGCGGCGAACTCCTCGTCGCTGAGGATGCCCTGCGCCTTGAGGTCGGCCAGCTTCTGGAGCTCGGCGACGATATCGGTGCCGCCGGCCGGCGCGGCCGGGGCCGGGGCCGCGGCAGCCTGGGCGGCGAGCGCCTGCTGCTGGGCGGCCTGGGCGGCGAGCGCCGCCTGCACCTGGGCGTCGATCTGCGCCTGCTGGGCGGCAGCGGCCTGCTGCTGCTCGTAGGCGGCGGCCTCCTGCTTGGTGACCTGCTTCTCGTACTGGTTCTGCGAGACCTTGTTGCTCACCGCGGTCGCCGTGCCGGCGATGACGGCGGTGCGGGCCACGGTGCCGACGAGGCCCGGGCGTCCCATGCGTCGCATCTGTCTTCTCCTCAGATCTCGGCGGCCGCGAGCACGGCCTCGACGTCGGCGGCGGGGATGCGCTCGAAGGCGACCGGGGTGCCGCCGTTGGCGCGGATGGCCTGGCCCACGCGGATCGCCCAGGTGTTCTCCCAGGCGAGGAGCAGCAGGCCGGTGTCCTCCGGCATCTCGGCGATGACGCTGGTGGCGTCGTCCTCGGCGATGAGGCCGGGGAGGTCGCCCTGCAGGGCCACGAGGTCCGGGACCCCGTCGCCGTCGATGTCGGTGATCTCGGCGAGGGTCACGGTGCCCTCGGCGTCCTTGTAGACCATGACCGCGTCGAGCAGACGGACGACGCCGCCGCGGACGAGGTCGGCGATGGCCTCGGCCACCGCGCCGTTGAACTTGGGCTCGTCGAACGCGAACACCGCGATGTCGACGGGGCCGACCGGCTTGACTGCGTCGCCCATGAGGCGCGTCCCCTCTCTCGGCATCCACCTCGGACGCCTGCTGCCGCCAACCTAGTCGAGGGAACCGCGCGCCAGAAGAGGGGCCGCCGCCGCCGGCCGAGAATCGTCCCGGGCGGGTGAGCGTCAGCCGTCGAGCGAGCAGCCGACCAGGACCGGCTCGGGCTCGAGGACGACGCCGAAGCGGTCGCGGACGCCGTCGCGGACCTCGCGGGCGAGGGCGAGCAGGTCGGCCGTGGAGGCGCCGCCGCGGTTGGTCAGCGCGAGGGTGTGCTTGGTCGACAGCCGGGCCGGGCCCTCGCCGTGGCCCTTGCCGAAGCCGGCCTGCTCGATGAGCCAGGCGGCGCTGGTCTTCACCCGGCCGCCGTCGGCCGGCCAGCGGGGCGCGCCCTCGGGCAGCCGGGCCGCGTCGTCGGCCGGCAGCACCGGGTTGGTGAAGAAGGAGCCCGCGCTCCAGGTGTCGTGGTCGTCGGCGTCGAGCACCATGCCCTTGCCGCGGCGCAGGCCTAGGACGGCCTCGCGGACGTCGGCGAGCGGTGCGCGGCCGCCGGGCTCGAGGCCGAGGGTGCGGGCGAGCTCGGCGTACTTCAGCGGCGCGCTGGTGGGCGAGATCCGCATCTGGAAGGTGACGTCGAGGACCAGCCAGCGTCCGGGCTCCTGCTTGAACCGGCTGGTGCGGTAGCCGAGCCCGAGGTCGGCGTGCATGAAGGTGCGCTGGGCGCCCTCGACCCGGTCCCACGTGCGGACGCGGGCGATGACGTCGCCGACCTCCTGGCCGTAGGCGCCGACGTTCTGCACCGGCGTCGCGCCCACGGAGCCGGGGATGCCGGACAGGCACTCGATGCCCGACCAGCCGTTGGCGACGGCGCGGGCCACGAAGGAGTCCCAGTCCTCGCCGGCGGCCACCGTGACGTAGGCGCCGCCGCAGAGGTCGGACTCCTCGTGGACGCCGGACGTGCGGACGACCACGACGCGGCCGGGGTAGCCGCCGTCGCCGACCACGAGGTTGCTGCCGCCCGCGACGACCAGAGCCGGCACGCCCGACGCGTCGGCGTCGCGGACCGCCGCGACCAGCGTCGCCTCGTCCTCGGCCACCACGACGTCGGACGCCGGGCCGCCGAGGCGCAGCGTCGTCAGCTCGGCGAGCGTGGTCGGTGCCGTCACGCCGAGAACCCTACGGCGGCGCGGCGGGTGGTCCCGCCCGTCAGGCGAGCCGGACGACGGCCTGGGCCTTGCCCAGCACGGTCTGGCCGTCGAACTTGGCGGTGATGTCGACGCGCACGGTGCCGTCGTCGCGGACCTCGCCGACGACGCCGGTGTACTCGACCGTGGCGCCCTTGTCGTCGTCCGGGACGACGACGGGACGGGTGAACCGGACGCCGTACTCCACGAGCGCGCCGGGGTCGCCGATCCAGTCGGTGACGACGCGGCCTGCGCTGGCCATGGTGAGCATGCCGTGGGAGATGACGTCGGGCAGGCCGACCGCCTTGGCGAACCGCTCGTTCCAGTGGATCGGGTTGAAGTCGCCGGACGCGCCGGCGTACATCACCAGGCTGACCCGCTGGACCCGGACCTTGACCGGGGGCAGCTCGGTGCCGACCTCGACGTCGGCGAGCGCGACCTTGGCGGCCATCAGGACTCCCCTCCGGTGCCGCGCGACACGATGACGTTCCACGCCGACACGATGTGCTCGCCGTCGACCGTGGCGATGTCCGAGCGCGTCGTGAGGATGTCGTTGCCGGCCGCCACGCGGATGCTCTCGATCGTGGTGGTGGTGACGACGGTGTCGCCCGCGCGAAGCGGGCGCTCGTAGACGAAGCGCTCCTCGCCGTGGACGACGCGGCTGTAGTCGAGGCCGAGGCCGGGGTCGAAGACCGCCGCGGCCATCGCCTTCATCGTGATGACGAACGCGAAGGTCGGCGGGGCGACGACGTCGGGGTGGCCGAGGGCCTGGGCGGCCTCGACCGAGTGGTAGGCCGGGTTGAGGTCGTTGATGGCGATGGCGAACTCGCGCACCTTCTCGCGGCCGACCTGGTACGCCTCGCCGGGCGGGTAGACCTTGCCCACGTAGTCCTGGTTGAGCGCCACGGTCACATGCCTCCCAGCTGGCCGCCCGTGACGGGGATCGTCACGCCGGAGACGAAGTCGGAGTCGCTCGACACGAGGAACGCGTGCACGTTCGCGATGTCCTCGGGCACGCCGAGGCGGCCGAGCGAGATGAGCATGAGCGACATCTGTCGCATCTGCTCCGGGATGCCGAGGTCGCTGTCGTCGGTCTTGGCCGCGGTGAGGCGGGTCTCGATGAAGCCCGGCGCGACGGCGTTGACGTTGATGCCGAACGGCCCGAGCTCGCGGGCCAGCGTCTTGGTCGTCGCGATGATCGCGCCCTTGGCCGCCGTGTAGTTGTACTGGCCGGGGTTGCCCATGAGCGCCGCGACCGACGAGGTGAAGACGATCTTGCGGTTGTAGGCCACCTTGCCGTCGGCCTTGATCTCGGCCTTCGCCACCTCGCGCAGGTAGGGCATCGCCGCCTGCGTGGTGTGGAAGCCGGTCTTGAGGTTGACGTCCATGACGAAGTCGAACGTCTCCTCGGTCATGCCGTGGAACATCTTGTCGCGGGTGATGCCGGCGTTGTTGACCAGGATGTCGAGCTTGCCGAAGCGGTCGACCGCGGCCTTGGTGAGGCCGTGCGCCTGCTCCATGTCGACGGTGTCGGCGACGTGGAGGAGCGCGGTGCCGCCCTCGGCCTCGATGAGCGAGACGGTCTCGCCGGCGACGTCGCCGTCGATGTCGTTGACCACCACCGACGCGCCGTCACGAGCCAGCCGCAGAGCGGTCGCCCGGCCGATGCCCCGGCCAGCGCCGGTCACGATCGCCACGCGGTCGTCGAGTCGTCCCACGGTCGCCGTCCCTCCCGTTGCCGCGCCCTCGGACGGGGCGCCTCGTCGCGAACCTAGCCGACCCCGGGAGGCGGCGCGACGGGCGGCGGCGAAGGTGGAGAGAAGGCCCCGGAAACGTCAGGAGGGCCGCCCCGTGACGGGGCGGCCCTCCTGGGAGCCGTGCGGCCGATCGGCCAGGGGCGCAGGGCCCGCTGGGGTCAGCGGGTCTCCTTGTGCACCGTGTGCTTGTTGCACTTGGGGCAGTGCTTCTTCATCTCCAGGCGGTCCGGGTCGTTGCGCCGGTTCTTCTTGGTGATGTAGTTGCGGTCCTTGCACTCCTGGCAGGCCAGGGTGATCTTCGGGCGGACGTCGCTCTTGGCCACGGGAGTGCCTCTTTCAGTCTTCAGGGTGGTCGTGCGTGTGCGCGGTAGCGGAGGCCGGACTTGAACCGGCGACACAGCGATTATGAGCCGCTTGCTCTGCCAGGCTGAGCTACTCCGCCGAGGGGTACGACCTCACCCCTGACGGGGTGAGCCCGCTGTTTCCGAGCCCCCATACGGAATCGAACCGTAGACCTTCTCCTTACCATGGAGACGCTCTGCCGACTGAGCTATGGGGGCGTAGAGCCTGAGCAGCGTACCCGGTGGGCCGGGCTTCCTCCAAAACGGGTAGTCCGCCCGCAGCGCGGGCCTCCCCCGGCGGGCGCCGGGCATGCGTCCGGGCGAGGATCTAGGCATGACCCGCTGGACCGCTGACGACATCCCCGACCTGGCCGGACGCCGTGCACTCGTGACCGGCGCGAGCTCCGGCCTGGGGCTCGTGACCGCCGCCGAGCTCGCCCGCCACGGCGCTGACGTCCTCGTGGCAGTTCGCGATCGCGCCAAGGGCGAGAGTGCCCTGGCTCACATCGAATCGGTCGCCGCGGGGCGCGGTAGCGCCTCGCTGCTCGACCTCGACCTCGCCGATCTCGGGTCGGTGCGGGCCGCCGCGGAGCAGGTATCGGCGTCGCCGCTGCACCTGCTGGTGAACAACGCCGGCGTCATGGCCATCCCCCGCCGCGAGACCGCCGACGGGTTCGAGATGCAGCTCGGCACCAACCACCTCGGCCACATGGCGCTGGCCCTCCTGCTGCTGCCCGCGCTCGCAGCCGGCGGCGAGGCCCGGACGCCGTCCCGCGTCGTCACGGTGTCGAGCGGCGCGCACCGGATGGGCCGCATCGACATCGACGACCTCATGGGCGAGCGCTCGTACTCGCCGTGGAAGGCGTACGGCCAGAGCAAGCTCGCCAACCTGCTGTTCGCCTTCGAGCTTCAGCACCGGCTCGATACCTCGGGCCTGCCGGTGGCGTCGTACGCCGCCCACCCCGGCTACGCCGCCACCAACCTGCAGGCCGTCGGCCCGCAGATGGAAGGCAGCAGCTGGAAGGCCCGGATGATGGAGGTGGCCAACCGGGTGCTCGCCCAGTCGGCCGAGATGGGCGCCCTGCCCACCCTGTACGCCGCCACTGTGCCCGGGATCCCCGCGGGCTCCTACATCGGCCCCGACGGCGCCTTCGAGCAGCGCGGCTACCCGCGGCTGGTCGGCACGGCGCCGACCGCCCGCGACCTCGTCATGGGCGAGCGGCTGTGGGCGGCGAGCGAGGAGCTCGTCGGCGTCCGCTTCGACGACGTCGTGGCCTCCATCGCCCGCTGACAGAGCCGATCTGGAGGGGTCTGGCGTCGGTAGAGCGACGCCACGGCCATCCAGAGCGGGAACGCGGAAGGCCCCACCCGGAGGTGGGGCCTTCTCGTGTGGCGGGTCCAGGATTCGAACCTGGGAAGCTTTCGCGACGGATTTACAGTCCGCTCCCATTGGCCGCTCGGGCAACCCGCCTTTGCCGTCCGCGGACGGCTTGGGAAGGATACACAAGCACTCGGGCGGCGCGGAAATCGCTCCGGTCCGCCCGGGCACCGCACGGACAGCCAGCGACGGGAGAGACGGGCCATGGCCGACAGCAGCTTCGACATCGTCAGCAAGATCGATCGCCAGGAGGTCGACAACGCGCTGAACCAGGCCGCCAAGGAGCTCTCCCAGCGCTTCGACTTCAAGAACACCGGCACCACCATCGAGTGGAAGGGCGAGCTCGCGGTCGAGATCACGTCGTCGACCGAGGAGCGCGCGCAGGCGGCCCTCGAGGTGTTCCGCGACAAGCTCGTGAAGCGCCAGATCTCGCTCAAGGCCCTCAAGGCCGACGACCCGCGGTCCTCCGGCAAGGAGTACAAGATCGCGATGTCGTTCCAGGCCGGCATCAACCAGGAGCAGGCCAAGAAGCTCAACAAGCTCATCCGCGACGAGGGCCCCAAGTCGGTCAAGTCGCAGGTGATGGGCGAGGAGCTGCGCGTGACGTCGAAGTCGCGCGACGACCTGCAGGCCGTGCAGGCCCTGGTCCGCGGCGCCGACCTCGACTTCGCGGTGCAGTTCGTCAACTACCGCTAGCCGCCACGCAGCGCGACCAGCGGGCGATCTGCCCCCGGAATGGTCGCTTCTTCGCAGCCATTGGTCGTGGGAAGCAGCCGTTCCGGGGGCAGATCGCCGGGCCCGTGGAGGGCTCAGGCGTCGCGGTCGGCGGGCTGCGGGGCGGTGGCCTCCCAGCCGGCGAGGCGGCCGCGCTCGTGGGTGAGCTCGGCGATCGAGCCGCCGGCGTAGGAATGCTCGGGCGACCAGTGCAGCGCGTCGAACGGGCACACCTCGATGCAGATGCCGCAGTACAGGCACAGCGAGAAGTCGATGGCGAACCGGTCGAGCACGTTCTCGGTGCGCGGACGCCGGTGCACCTCGTCGGCGGGGTGGGTGACGGTGTGGCCCTCGATGTGGATGCACCAGTCGGGGCACTCGCGGGCGCACAGCATGCAGACGGTGCAGTTCTCCTCGACGAGGGAGATCACCCCGCGGCTGCGGACGGGGACGGCGTCGGCGGTCATGCCCCGCCCTCCTCTCCCTGCACCCAGCCGTCCGGCACGCCCAGCGGCGCGGTGCGGCGGCGTCCGCCCCGTCGGGCCGGAGCAGCCTCGGCGCCCGGCTCCTTCTCCCCCGGCCATGGCCTGGCGGCGCGCGAGGCCAGGACGACGTCCTTGCGCAGCGGATGCAGCCCGAGCTCGGGCTGGATGAGCAAGGGCTCGAGGGGCTCGTGCCCCGCGAACCGGACGCCGAAGAAGTCGTGGGTCTCGCGCTCGTGCCAGGCCAGGCCGCGGTAGACGCCGATCGAGGTGTCCAGCACCGGGTCGTCGGACGGCACACGGGTGCGCAGCAGGACGTGGTCGGCGGCGTCCGGCGTCGAGACGTGGGCGACCACCACGATGCCGGCGTCGAGCTCGTCCCAGGCGGTCAGGAAGTCGGCGTAGGTCGCCCCTGCCGCCTTCGCGGCCTCGAGCGCGGCGGCCCAGGCCGACGCCGGGACCTCGGCCGACACCGGGCCTAACCCCGCGACGACGGCGACCGTGTCGTCGCCGAGCGCCGCGCGGACGGCGTCGACGATGCCGCTCACGACGATGCCCCTGGGAGCCGGCGCAGGCCGTCCGCCAAGGCCTCGGGGCGGGGCGGGCAGCCGGGCACGTAGACGTCGACCGGGATCAGCTGGTCGACGCCCTTGGTGACGGCGTAGGAGTCCCAGTAGGGCCCGCCGGACGACGCGCAGGCGCCGAAGGACAGCACCGGGGTGCCCTCGGGCAGCGAGGCGTGGAGGTCGCGCAGGGCGGGGGCGAGGACGTCGGTGCAGGTGCCCGAGACCACCAGCACGTCGGCCGGCTCGGCGCCGTCGGGCACCGGCAGGATCCCCGCCTCGCGGGCCCGCTCGGAGCGCAGCGCGGCGGCCATGAGCTCGACCGAGCAGCAGGCGAGGCCGGCCCCGACGACGTGCAGCGCGAGCGCGCGGCCGTCGACCTCGACCTCGACCCGGGCCGCCGACGACGCCGGACGGACGACGCCCGGGAGCCCGATCAGCACCTCTGCACCCACGTCCGGAGAGCCTAGGCCCTCCCCCCGCGTCCGACGCCGTGAGCGGATCCGTCCCGACATGCGGTCCGCATGGTGGGCCCGGTGCGCGGAAAAGGGGCAGGAGAGGGGAGACTAATCCGGGTACCTCGCGCGGCTCCGGCGCCGCCTCCGACGGCACCAGAGCACGATCCCCCAGACGCTCGCCGGCGCGGGTCCGGCGGCAGCAAGGCGAGGACAGCGTGAGCAAGCAGGTAGTCCAGCTCAACCGCGTGATCATCCGCTTCGCGGGCGACTCCGGCGACGGCATGCAGCTGGCAGGCGATCAGTTCACGTCGCGCACGGCGTCGTTCGGCAACGACCTGTCGACCCTGCCCGACTTCCCGGCCGAGATCCGCGCCCCAGCCGGCACGATCCCCGGCGTCTCGGCGTTCCAGCTCCACTTCGCCGACCACGACATCACGACGGCGGGCGACACCCCGAACGTCCTCGTGGCGATGAACCCGGCGGCGCTCAAGGCCAACATCAAGGACCTGCCGCGCGGCGCGGACATCATCGTCAACACCGACGAGTTCACCTCGCGGAACCTGACGAAGGTCGGCTACGACGCGAACCCGCTCGAGGACGGCTCGCTGGAGTCGTACGCCGTCCACCCGATCCCGCTCACCTCGATGACCGTCGAGGCGCTCAAGGCGTTCGACATCACGAAGAAGGAGGCCGAGCGGGCGAAGAACATGTTCGCGCTCGGCCTGCTCTCGTGGCTGTACCACCGGCCCACCGAGGGCACGCTGACGTTCCTCAAGCAGAAGTTCGCGAAGAAGCCCGAGATCCTCGCGGCCAACATCGCGGCCTTCGAGGCGGGCTGGTCCTACGGCGAGACCACCGAGGACTTCTCGGTGCAGTACGAGGTGAAGCCCGCGCCGATGTCGCCGGGCCGCTACCGCAACATCTCGGGCAACCTCGCGCTCGCCTACGGCCTCATCGCCGCGTCGCAGCGGGCGAACCTGCCGCTGTACCTCGGGTCGTACCCGATCACGCCGGCGTCGGACATCCTCCACGAGCTGTCCAAGCACAAGAAGTTCGGCGTCATGACGTTCCAAGCCGAGGACGAGATCGCCGGCATCGGCGCGGCCCTCGGCGCGTCGTACGGCGGCATGCTCGGCGTCACCACCACGTCGGGGCCAGGAGTGGCCCTCAAGTCCGAGACGATCGGTCTGGCGGTGGCCCTCGAGCTCCCGCTCGTGATCGTCGACGTCCAGCGCGGCGGCCCGTCGACCGGCCTGCCCACCAAGACCGAGCAGGCCGACCTCCTGCAGGCGATGTTCGGCCGCAACGGGGAGGCCCCGGTGCCGATCGTGGCTCCGCGCTCCCCCGCCGACTGCTTCGACGCCGCGATGGAGGCCGTGCGGATCGCCACGACGTACCGCACGCCGGTGTTCCTGCTCTCCGACGGCTACGTCGCCAACGGCTCCGAGCCGTGGCGCATCCCGGTCGTCGACGAGCTGCCCGACCTGACGGTGGAGTTCGCGTCCGCTCCCAACCACACCCGCGAGGACGGCACCGAGGAGTTCTGGCCGTTCAAGCGCGACCCCGAGACCCTCGCGCGGCCGTGGGCGGTCCCCGGCACGAAGGGCCTCGAGCACCGCATCGGCGGCATCGAGAAGGCCGACGGCACGGGCAACATCTCCTACGACGCCGACAACCACGACAAGATGGTCCGGCTGCGCCAGGCCAAGATCGACGGCATCACCGTGCCCGACCTCGAGGTCGAGGACCCCGACGGCGACGCCACCGTGCTCGTGCTCGGCTGGGGCTCGACCTACGGCCCCATCAACGCCGCGTGCCAGATGGCGCGGCGCGACGGCGCCAAGGTCGCCCAGGCCCACCTGCGCCACCTCAACCCGTTCCCGGCCAACACCGGCGAGGTGCTGCGCCGCTTCGACAAGGTCGTCATCCCGGAGATGAACCTCGGCCAGCTCGCGCTGCTGATCCGGGGCCGCTACCTCGTGGACGCGATCCCCTACAACCAGGTGCGAGGCCTGCCGTTCAAGGCCGAGGAGCTCGCCGGAGTGATCAAGGACGTGGTCGCCAGTGTCTGACACCGTGGACCTCGGGTTCCCCAGCCTGAAGCTGGTGCCCAAGACCGACGTGAAGCAGTCGGCCAAGGACTTCAAGACCGACCAGGAAGTCCGCTGGTGCCCCGGCTGCGGCGACTACGCGATCCTCGCCGGCGTCCAGAGCTTCATGCCGGAGCTCGGGCTGGCCAAGGAGAACATCGTCTGGATCTCGGGCATCGGGTGCTCGAGCCGCTTCCCGTACTACATGAACACCTACGGGATGCACTCGATCCACGGCCGCGCCCCGGCGATCGCCTCGGGCCTGGCCATGACCCGCCCCGACCTGTCGGTGTGGGTCGTCACCGGCGACGGCGACGCGCTGTCGATCGGCGGCAACCACCTGATCCACGCGCTGCGCCGCAACGTCAACCTCAAGATCCTGCTGTTCAACAACCGGATCTACGGCCTGACCAAGGGCCAGTACTCGCCGACGTCGGAGACGGGCAAGGTCACCAAGTCCACGCCCATGGGCTCGCTCGACCACCCGTTCAACCCGGTCTCGCTCGCCATCGGCGCCGAGGCGTCGTTCGTCGCGCGCACGATCGACTCCGACCGCAAGCACCTCACCGAGACCCTGCGCGCCGCGGCGCTGCACGAGGGCACGGCGCTGGTCGAGATCTACCAGAACTGCAACATCTTCAACGACGGCGCCTGGGACCCGCTCAAGGACGCCGACCACCGCGACTCGCTCACGCTGCGCCTCGAGCACGGCAAGCCGATCACGCTGGTCGACGGCTCGCGCGGCGTCGTCCGCGGCGCCGACGGCCACCTCGACATCGTCGACGTCGAG
>Ga0233425_10007068_pt1 | contig 16028 bp, 10 predicted proteins | sample Watercolumn_Towu_2_FD_181712 | JGI IMG/M metagenome (GOLD analysis project Ga0233425, IMG submission 181712) | Freshwater microbial communities from Lake Towuti, South Sulawesi, Indonesia - Watercolumn_Towuti2014_140_MG | ecosystem: Environmental > Aquatic > Freshwater > Lake | place...
AAATCAGATTGTAATTCAAAACTTATACAAACCTAAATAATATTTTATAAAGTGCAATACCAGAATGAAGTTTTTACAACAAGATATTCTTCCTTATTCCCTTGTCCCTTCATCATTCCGCCAATGGGAAACCCGGATCATCCAGTGGGAAGATGTTCGGGTGCCGCGTATATCACTCCGTATATTTTTGTGCTTCATTTAACTTTATATTAAACAAACAGTTGAACCAATGAAAAATGTATTTTGCCTGGCACTGGCTCTTTCCTTCTGCCACCTGCTTGTCGCCCAGGATATCTACCTGGCCATTGGCGAAGGCAATCAGAACAAGGTCCGGGAGATCCTCCAACAGGATCCCGGTCTCCTCAATGCAAAGAACTCTCCCGGCCAGACTCCCCTCTGGAAGGCTGCCGAAACCGGACAACTCGAGATCGCCCGGTTTCTCCTGGAAGCAGGAGCCGATCCGGCTATTGGGGATAACGAGAACACCCTGCCGTTCCATATCGCTGCAAAAAGCGGTAATATCGATCTCTTTGAACTCCTCCATGCCCGTGGATTTGATATCAATGTCAGGGACGACGGCGGAGTCACTCCCCTTTTCTACGCTATCCAGGGGCGTCATCCCGGAATGGTAAAGCATATCCTGGACAAGGGAGGGGATGTGCGCATGAAAACAAACCAGCAATGGCCGGTCATGTTGTATGGCGCTGTTTATGGCCCGATGGAGACCGTACAGCTCCTCCTGGACCATAAAGCCGACATCAATGCCACGACTGATGAGGGATGGACCCCTCTGCACAGCGCCTGCTCCTATGGCCGGACCGATATGGTCAGATACCTCGTGGAAAAAGGCGCAAATATCAATGCGAAAACCACTGACGGCACAACCCTGCTGATGGGGGCACTGAATCCGAACTGTTACGAAGTAGTCGAATTTCTGATATCCAAAGGAGCGGATGTTAATTATAAAAACGAACACGGAGAAACTGCACTGATGCAGGTGGCCATGCGCGGAACCACGTCCATTGCGCAATTGCTGCTGGACCACGGGGCTGATATCAACGCAGCCAATGAAGTTGAGATGACGGCATTGACCAGGACTGCCTGGTCACGGAAACCGGATGAGATGAGCCGGTTTCTGATACTTCACGGAGCCCGTGTGAATCCCGATCGTACCGGGGTCTCCGCTCCGCTGCACCAGGCCGCCCGGAGCGGTCAACTGGAAATGGTAAAAAACCTGGTGGAAAACGGGGCTCAGGTGAACCGGGTGGACGAAAATGGATACACTCCGCTTCATCTCGCCATTCTCAACAAAAACGCCAATATTGTCAAGCTCCTTGTGGAACATGGGGCCTTCCTGAATGTGAAGAATCAGGTTTCCGGAAACACCGAGATTCACCTGGCCGCCATGATGGGAAGCCAGGAAATTACCTCATACCTGTTGGATAAGGGAGCGGATATCAGCCTGAGTAATGGAGAAGGGAAGACTGCTTTTGACCTCGCCTGGTATTATGGGCACAAGGAGCTCGCCTATGTTCTTCTGGCCAGGGGCGCGGATGACCAGTCCCTGTCATCATATGTGACCGCCGCTGATCCCCTGAAACAGCCCATGCAGCCCGGGGAAGCAACGGTCTGGTTCCTGGGACATGCCGGGTGGGCAGTGAAAACACAGAACCACTTGCTGATCTTTGATTATTTCCTCAATCCGCGCCTGAAATCGCCTGCCGATTCGTGCCTGGCTTCCGGGTATATCAAACCGGAAGAGCTGAAAGACATGAAGGTCACCGTCTTCAGCTCACATAGCCACGGTGATCATTACAACAAGGCCTATTTTGCCTGGAAACAGACTATCCCCGATATCGAGTACGTCTTCTGTCATCGTCCGGCCGATGCCACCGGGCAGTATATCTATATCCCCATCCACAGCGAACAGACCGTAAGGAATATGAAGATCTCCACTATCAAGGCGACCGATCTTGACGGAGGTTTCCTGGTGGAAGTTGATGGACTGGTGATTGTACATCCCGGCGATCATGCCAATGGCGAGGATGAACTGATGAAAAGCTTTACCGAAGAGGTGGATCTTCTGGCCGGTAAAAACCTGTCCGTTGATATTCTCTTTGGACCGATCCGCGGCTGCGGTCTCGGCCAGCCCGACCAGGTGGAAAAAGGGGTGTGCTATATGATCGAAACTATCCATCCGAAAGTCTTTGTTCCGATGCACGCGGGGGAATACAGCCTGGAGTATAAGAAGGTCGCCGACAAACTTGCATCCAGGCAGTACCCGGCCAAAACGAAATGGGTGGCGGCAAAAGGCGACCGTTTTGTATACCGGCAAGGCGACCTCGCAGAAAAATAGTTACCGATAAATACCTTCATGCTTCTGCCGGCTCCGGGACTGCAATTACCCGGAGCCGGTTTTTTCACGGGAATCATTTTTTTGTGTTTTGACGTTTGGTTTTGTATTTTTGAGCAGTTTTAACCAAACCTCATGAACATGAAAAAGATTTATGCAATTCTGTTCTGTTTCCTGATGGTAAGCTCATTCTCCTATGCACAGATGGAGATCAGCTCATACAACGCCACAGGGGGAGGGTACTCCACCACCTTCCTTACCGATTACCAGTGTATTGGCGTCAATCCTGCAAACCTGGGATGGACCTGGAACGACAACAGCATGAACCTTGGAATTTCTGAATTTGCTTTGAATATTTACTCAGAACCACTCACCAAAAAGCAGGTCTGGAAAGATCTCTTCAATGAAAGTATTACGCTCGATTCCGTTCAAAAGATTGGCGCATCCGGTCAGTTCACCGATTCCCGGCTGTGGGCGCAGGCAGGCATTACCTGGATCGGCTTTTCTTACCAGCACGAAAAAGTCGGCGGATTCGCATTCACCATCCGCGACCGGATGGTGTGGAACACAGTGCTCAATCAGAACGCAGCTGATTTCCTTTTCGAGGGGTATAATGCGCCTTACTTTGATACGGTTCTGTATCGCGGAACCGACAGCACCAGAGGAATCTGCACCAATCCGCAGATGGCCGTTGATGTGTATCGCGGCACCAACCTTCACGCCCTCTGGTACCGGGAATACAACCTCGGATATGGACGGAAGATCATCGAAAAAGAAGATTTCATCTGGTTTGGCGGGATCGCCCTGAGGTACATTGCCGGTTATGGCAGTTACCAATACATTCAATCGGGTGACGAGCTGCGGGCCTATACCTCCCTCTCTCCCATCTTTGAAGTGGATTTCAATGAACCATCCCCTTCAAAGATGACCAGCAAGGGCCTGAAACGGGTCGGCAATGGCTTCGGGGTGGATATCGGCTTCACTTTCCTGATAAAACAAAAAATCAAGATTGGCTTCGCCGTCAACGACATCGGCTGGATCACATGGAACGGGAACGTTTATGAGGGCAATAACGTCCAGGTCATGCAGATCGAAACACCCGGGATCGATAATTACAACATTTTCGCCCAGGGCGAACTCATCGTCGCCGACAATGCTCCCGGAGATCCGAGTTTGTGGACCGGCCTGGCCAAGAAAAAAATGAACCTTCCGATGAACTTCCGGGGCGGAGCCAGCTGGCGCATCATTCCCGAGATAGAGGTGGGGATCGACTCCTATATTCCGCTCAATAAGAATATCCCCGGACGGTACGAAAAAGCCATGCTTGGATTTGGCGCTCATTTCGATCCGGCCAAATGGGTTCAGCTTTCAACCGGGATGACCACAGGCGGAAAGATCGGGATCAACATTCCGTTCGGGATTTCCTTCTTCCCCGTTAGGGACAAAATGGCCTGGGAACTGGGATTTGCCGTTCGCGACGTGATCTCGCTTTTCAAGCAGAACAATCCCAACGTGTCGATGGCCTTCGGATTCCTGAGATTCAGCTTCGGGGAGAAAAAAGGAACCTGACCGGGAGTTCCTGCGGTCACTGAACGGTGATGTTCTTCTCCCTTTCCCCGCTGCAACTGCCGATATCGATCCCGGAAAGTGTGATTTCAGCTTTTACTTTATAGCCGCCTGCTGAATCATACACATGGGTTGTTATGAGTCCGGTCTTTTGCTCTGTATTCCCATCGCCGTATTTCCACAGGACCGACACGGAATAGCTGCCAGGATAGGTCAGGGTAAAAATGACCTCCTTCGGATTCAAGGTGTTGGCCGTATCGGCAATGAAAGTGGTGGCCAGTTCTGATAGACAGTCGATCGATTCCCGGACAGTTTTGCTGCAGGAGAAGGACAGTAAGATCACTCCGGTCATGATAAAAAAGACTTTTTTCATTGTACAGGTGTTTGATTCTACGTGGATTCGGTCACCCAAAGGTAATTCGTTTTTAAGTATCTTTGCCGGCTTATGCAAAAAACACGCCTGATGCTATGATTGGAAAGGTGCTGATCGCAAACCGGGGAGAGATTGCCGTTCGCGTGATGCGCTCCTGCCGTGAGATGGGGATCATCTCCGTGGCCGTGTATTCCGATGCCGATGAAAACTCCATGCATGTCCGTTACGCCGATGAGGCATACCATATCGGCAGGGCACCGTCGGCCGAGAGCTATCTCAACATGGACCGGATCCTGGAGGTAGCGAAACGATGCCAGGCCGATGCCATTCACCCCGGGTACGGTTTCTTATCAGAGAACGCCGTCTTCTCCGGTAAATGTTCCGATGCGGGGATTTTGTTCATCGGTCCCGGGCCGGAAGCGATCAGGGCGATGGGAGATAAGATCACAGCCCGGAAAAACATGATAGCAGCCGGTGTGCCCGTCGTTCCCGGCACCACCGATCCGATCAGGGACGAATCCCGGGCGCTTGATACGATCAGGGAGATCGGTTTGCCGGTAATGATCAAGGCCTCCGCCGGTGGAGGTGGCAAGGGAATGCGGCTTGTCAGGAAGGAAGATGAGATCACCGGGGCCATCCGGATGGCCCGGTCGGAAGCCGCCGCCGCTTTCGGTGATGATTCCCTGTATATAGAAAAATACATCGATTCCCCTCATCATATTGAATTCCAGATTCTTGCCGACAAGCATGGGAATATCATCCACCTCTTCGAAAGGGAATGTTCCGTTCAGCGCCGGCACCAGAAAATCGTGGAAGAAACCCCTTCCCCCCTGATCACCCCCGACGTCAGGGAAGCTATGGGAAAAGCCGCTGTTGCTGCTGCCAAAGCAGTAAGTTACTCCGGCGCCGGAACTATCGAGTTCATCGTCGACGACAACCAGAACTTCTACTTTCTGGAAATGAACACCCGCCTGCAGGTTGAACACCCGATCACCGAACGCGTGGTGGGTGTCGATCTGGTGAAAGAAATGATCAGGATCGCCAACGGGGATGTGCTCTGGCTGAAGCAGGAAGATCTGCACCAGGATGGTCATGCCATCGAATGCCGGATCTACGCCGAAGACCCGGAAAATAACTTCATGCCCAGCCCGGGCCGGATCGAACATATTACTGAACCCAAAGGATTGGGTGTTAGGTGCGACGGGTATATCTACGAGGGGTACGAGATCCCCATCTATTATGATCCGATGGTCTCCAAACTGATCTGCTGGTCGCGCACCAGGGAGGGAGCGATCGCACGCATGAAACGGGCGCTCTATGAGTACAAGATCACCGGCGTGAAAACCAACATCCGGTTCCTCGAAATGATCATGGACTGTCCCGCCTTCAGGGAAGGGAAATACAACACACAGTTCATTGAGAAAAACCAGGAATGGCTTGCCGGTCCGCAAATCCCTGATCCCGTCAACGAAGACAGGGCAATTCTCGTGGTCTTTGCCGACTACCTCAGAAAACTGGACAAATACGAAACCAAGATCGTTGCCGGGAACAGCACGTCGGGCTGGAAATGGAGCGGGCGGAAGAAAAACCTGCCCCGGTAACATCTATCGTGGAGGAGATTCCTATGAACTCACTTGAGATATCCCTGAACAACCGGATTGCGAAAGTCAGGCTCCTGCTGCGGGAAGGGAACCGGTTCCGGATCGCGGTTGATGACAAGGAGTATGATGCCCGCATCCTGATGGTGGAACAGGGGATCTATCTGATGCTGATGGACGGAAAGTCGTACAACATCGAACTGATCGAAGAAAGCAGTCCCAAGAAATACTACGTGAATACTTACAGGTACTCATACAACGCCGAGATCATCGATGCCGAGGCCAGATACCAGAAAAGCCGTCATACCGATCACGGGGATGATGCCGATGTGATCTCCTCGCCTATGCCGGGAAAGGTCGTCCGAATCCTGGTCAGAGTCGGCGACCGGGTCAATGCCGGCGACACAGTGATCATCGTTTCGGCTATGAAGATGGAAAGCGAATACAAAGTCAAAAGCGACCGCGTGATCAGGGAGATCAGGGTAAAGGAAGGCGATACGGTTAACGCTCACGACCCGCTGGTCATTGTCGAATAATAAAAACCGAAGCCATGTCGACACTTGATGATAAATTGAACCTGTTGCAGGAGAAGAGTAAACTTGCAGAGCTGGGGGGAGGCCAGGATAGGATAGACAAGCACCATAAATCGGGGCGCGTGACCGCCAGGGAGCGGATCGGATTGCTCCTGGATCCGGGTTCGTTTGTGGAAAAAGACAAGTTCGTGACCCATCGCTGTTATGACTTCGGAATGGAAAAACAACAGATACTGGGCGACGGGGTGGTCAGCGGGTACGGGAAGATCGACGGGCGGCTGGTCTTCGTGTTCGCACAGGATTTTACCGTGTTTGGGGGCACACTGAGCCGCGCCAATGCCGATAAGATCACCAAGATCATGGACATGGCGCTGAAAATGGGCGCGCCCGTCATCGGATTGAACGACTCGGGAGGAGCCCGCATCCAGGAAGGAGTGGAAAGTCTGGCCGGTTATGCCGACATCTTTTACCGCAACACCAAATGTTCGGGGGTGATCCCTCAGATCTCTGCGATCCTGGGTCCCTGCGCCGGGGGTGCGGTTTACTCCCCGGCCCTGACCGACTTTATCTGTATGGTTAAGGATACCAGCTACATGTTTGTGACCGGTCCGGATGTGATCAAAGCGGTAACCCATGAAGAAGTGACCATGAACGACCTGGGAGGCGCCATGACCCATAACTCGAAAAGCGGAGTGGCCCACCTGGTGGCTGAGAACGACGAACAGGCCATGATCATGGTGCGGGAACTGGTCAGCTTCATCCCTTCCAATAACATGGAGGAGGCACCCGTTCGCCCCTGCACCGATCCCATCGACCGGGCCGACGAAAAACTGGCGACGCTGGTGCCGGATGATCCGAACAAACCGTACGACATGAAGGAGTTGATCACCACCGTGGTGGATCACCACATCTTTTTCGAGATACAGCCCCATTTCGCCCAGAACATCATCATCGGCTTCGGGCGGTTCGACGGCCGTTCGGTCGGGATCGTGGCCAACCAGCCGGCCCACCTGGCCGGGGTGCTCGATATCAGCTCTTCCATGAAAGCTGCACGGTTCGTCCGCTTCTGCGATGCCTTCAACATTCCTATCGTCACTTTTGTAGATGTTCCGGGATTCCTTCCGGGGACCACACAGGAATTCGGAGGGATCATCAAGCATGGAGCCAAGCTTCTGTACGCATACTGCGAAGCCACCGTCCCGCGGATCACGGTCATTACCCGCAAGGCGTACGGAGGAGCTTATGACGTGATGTCGAGCAAACACATAGGCGGTGACATCAACTTCGCCTATCCCACCGCCGAAATCGCTGTCATGGGACCGGATGGCGCAGTCAACATCCTCTTCAAGAAAGACCATCTTTCGGCGGAAAAGCGGGCCAAAGCGGTGGAAGATTATAAAAATACCTTTGCCAGCCCTTATAAAGCTGCTGAACTGGGATATATCGATGAGATCATCCATCCGAAAGAGACCCGGTTCCGCCTGATTCAGGCTCTGGAAATGACCCAGAACAAGACCAAATCAGGGCCTCCGCGGAAACACGGAAACATTCCCCTGTAATTTTTTCGCCGGGAATTGATGTGAAACCGGAAAATTGGGTTATCTTTGCAGGGATTTTGAACGCAGTGAAGAGAGGGGACCAACAGTCCCCTCTTTCATTGAAAAAGAAACCTTTCCACCCAATGACTAATGACAAATGACTAATGACTTAATCCAATGATCAATTCCAAATGACAACCTAACTAAAATGGAACAGTTAAATCTGGTCGACACCTTTTCTGAATTCAAGGAATTCAAGAATATCGACAGGGAAACCATGATGATCATCCTGGAGGATGTATTCAGGCACATGCTGACCAAGCGTTTTGGTTCAGCCGATAATTTCGACATCATCGTGAATATCGACAAAGGGGATCTGGAGATCTGGAGGAACCGGACCATCGTCGAAGATGGGGCTGTGGAGAATGAAAACACCCAGGTGCCTTTGTCGGAGGCGATCAAGATCGAACCCGATTTTGAGGTTGGGGAAGAGCTTTCAGAGGAAATCCGGCTGGTCAGTTTCGGCCGCAGGGAGATCCTCTCCATCCGTCAGAACCTGATCTCAAAGATACAGGAGTACGAAAAGAACAACATCTTCCAGAAGTACAAGGAGAAGATCGGGGAGATCGTTACCGGGGAAGTGTACCAGGTGTGGAAAAAGGAGATCCTGGTGCTCGACGACGAGAGCATCGAGCTGATCCTTCCCAAAACAGAACAGATCCCCTCCGATTTCTACCGGAAAGGAGACACCATTCGCGCCGTCGTCTCCAAAGTGGAGATGAAAAATAACACTCCCTACATCATTCTTTCCCGGACCTCGGAAGTATTTCTGGAGCGGTTGTTCGAATCGGAGGTCCCCGAAGTTTATGACGGGCTGATCAGCATCCGTAAGATCGTGCGGGTTCCGGGAGAACGGGCCAAGATAGCAGTCGAATCCTACGACGACCGGATCGACCCGGTTGGCGCCTGTGTGGGGATGAAGGGATCCCGCATCCACGGAATCGTCAGGGAGCTGAAGAACGAGAATATCGATGTGATAAATTTCACCAACAACCCGGCCCTTTTCATCCAGCGAGCCCTGAGTCCGGCTAAGGTTTCATCCATCGTGATCGATGAGCCGAACAAGAGAGCCGATGTATTCATGAAACCCGACCAGGTTTCCCTGGCGATCGGGAAAGGAGGATACAACATCAAGCTGGCAGGAAAGCTTACCGGCTATGAGATCGATGTATACCGTGATACCGATGTCGATAATGAGGATGTGGACCTCCAGGAGTTCTCCGATGAGATCGATCAGTGGATCATTGATGAGTTGAAATCGATCGGATGCGATACGGCCAAAAGCGTGATCGACCTGAACGTAGAGGAACTGGTGAAACGGACCGACCTGGAGGAGGAGACCATTAACGAGGTGCTGCGCATACTGAAAGCCGAGTTTGAATAAAAAAGCCTAATTTTACCGCCATATGAGTGAAACAACCGCATCGGTAAGGTTGAGCAAAGCGGCCCGGGAATTCAATATCGGGATTACGACGGTTGTGGATTTCCTTCAAAAAAAGGGATTCAAACTGGACCGTGATCCCAACGCCAAGCTGACCGGGGAAATGTACAATCTGCTGATGAAGGAGTTTGCCGGCGAGAAACACGTAAAAGAGGAAGCCAAGAAGATCGGGCTTCAGCTCAGCACGCACGAAACCATCACCATAGAGCACAAGCGAACGGCGATCGAGGAACAGGAAAAGGAACAGGATGAGCTGTTCATTAAAAACGTTGCACTCGGTTTTGAAAAGAAACAGGCGGAGATTAAAAAGAAACCCGTGGAGGAGCCGGCCAGGGTGAAACCGGCTCCGGCACCTAAACCGGATGAAAAGATACCCGAGCCTGCTCCGGAAAAAGAAAAGCCCGCAAGGAAAGCCAAAGCAGCCGAGGAAAAAGCATCAAAGAAACAAGCGGCGGAGGTTCCTGCTCCCGTCGAAGAGCCGGTTAAGACCGACCTGAAGGTTCTCGGTAAAATTGACCTGGAAGCGGTCGAAAAGAAACCGGCCAAAAAACCAAAAGGGAAAAAGAAAGCCGGGAAGGAAACCGAGCCCTCCCCCGTTAGCGAAACCCTTCCTGCGCCTCCGGCTCCCGTGGCCCCGGAGGAACCTTCAGCAGTTCCGGAAAAGGTCCCGGCACCTGGACCGGAAGCCAATTTCATCCCCCGGGAAAAAATCAAACTTGAAGGTCCGACGATCCTGGGATCCATGATTCTGCCGGAGGCCAAGAAGCCTGATAAAAGAAAACAGCCGGTGGCATCCTCATCCGATGAGTCGGTAAAATCCAAAAAGAAAAAACGGAAACGCATCAAACGCCAGGCAGGGGAAGAAATGCCCCCGCTTGCCGGAGATCAGGCAAAAGGCCGCTACCGCGACAAGAAATCCGGCCGGGAGGTGCCGAAACCGGAGATCTCCCAGGAGGATATCGAGCGCCAGATCCGCGAAACCCTGTCCCGGCTGACCCCCATGGGAAAATCGAAGGGTTCAAAATACCGCCGGTTGAAACGGGAAGCCATCAGCCAGCAGATGATGGAGGAAAAGGTGAAGCTGGAGGAAGGAAAGCGGATCATTCAGGTCACCGAGTTCGTTACGGCAAACGAGCTTGCCACCATGATGAACGTGCCGGTGACCGATGTTATTTCCACCTGCATGACCCTTGGGATGTTCGTCTCGATCAACCAGCGGCTGGATGCCGAAACCCTTTCACTGGTCGCCGAAGAGTTCGGATATAAAGTGGAATTCGTCAGCGTTGAGGTCCAGGAGGCGATCTCTCATTCGGAAGAGGAGGAGGATATCGAACGAACCGGCCGTCCGCCCATTGTCACCGTTATGGGGCATGTCGACCATGGCAAGACCAAACTGCTGGACTATATCCGCAACACCAACGTGGTGGCCGGAGAAGCGGGTGGCATCACCCAGCATATCGGCGCTTATGAAGTCCTCCTGCACAACGGGAAAGCGATCACCTTCCTCGATACGCCGGGTCATGAAGCCTTTACCGCCATGCGTGCCAGGGGAGCTAAAATAACCGACGTGGCTGTGATCGTAATCGCCGCCGATGAGACGGTGATGCCCCAGACAAAGGAAGCTATCAATCACGCCCAGGCTGCCGGGGTTCCGATCGTCTTTGCATTCAACAAGATCGATAAACCCAACGCGAACACGGAAAAAATCCGGGAAGAGCTGTCAAAGATGAATATCCTCGTGGAAGAATGGGGAGGGAAATATCAAACCCAGGAGATCTCCGCAAAAACCGGTTCGAATGTGAACCTGTTGCTGGAAAAAGTATTGCTGGAAGCGGAGCTTCTGGACCTCAAGGCAAATCCCGGAAAACAAGCCATCGGTACGGTCATTGAATCTTCCCTGGACAAGGGCCGGGGGTATGTGGCCAAGCTCCTTGTTCAGAATGGAACCCTCGGTGTCGGGGATATCGTGCTTGCAGGATCCACCTATGGGCGCGTGAAAGCGATGTACAATGAGCGGAACCAGGTGATCAGAAATGCCGGCCCTTCCACACCGGTGCTGATGCTCGGTCTCAACGGGGCTCCTCAGGCGGGGGACGGCTTCAATGTAATGTCCGATGAACGGGAAGCCAAATCCATCAGCAATAAGCGCCTTCAGTTGCAACGCGAGCAGGGAATCCGCACCCAGAAACATATCACCCTTGATGAGATCGGCCGTCGGATCGCCATCGGCGATTTCAAAGAGCTGAACATCATTGTGAAAGCCGACGTGGATGGTTCCGTGGAAGCGCTGTCCGACTCCCTCATCAAACTCTCCACCGAAAATATCGGAGTGAATGTGATCCATAAATCTGTTGGTCAGATCACCGAATCGGATGTGCTGCTGGCGTCCGCTTCCAATGCCATCATTGTCGGGTTCCAGGTCAGGCCATCGGTAGCGGCACGAAAGCTCGCCGAACAGGAACAGATCGACATCCGCCTCTATTCCATCATATACCAGGCCATCGAGGAAATCAAAGCCGCTATCGAAGGAATGCTTGCCCCGGAGATCGAGGAAAAGATCACTTGTAACGTCGAAGTCAGGGAAACATTCAGGATCACCAAGGTTGGCACTGTGGCGGGCTGTTACGTCCTCGACGGGAAGATCACCCGCAATACCCGGATCCGGATTATCCGCGACGGCATCGTCGTATATACTGGCAACCTGGCCTCCCTCAAACGGTTCAAGGACGATGTGAAAGAGGTCACTACCGGCTACGAATGCGGGCTGAACATTGAAAACTTCAATGACATCAAGGTGGGGGATATCATCGAGGGCTATGAGATCATCGAAACGAAGCGGAAGCTATGATGGGTTTCTCCGGATTGTTTGTATCCGGTCGGGGCCGGTGGAGATCATTTCAATAGGCAAGCCGGTTGCCTTTTCAATGGTTGAGATGTAATCCTTCAGTTGTACGGGAAGATCCGTATAGCCAGGTATGTTTTCCAGGCTGGCGTTCCAACCGGGCAGTTTTTCCAGCACCGGTCTGATCTCCTGTCTTTCCAGATCAAAGGGTACGCGGTCGGTAAGTCCCGATTCAGTCCGGTACCCGGTTCCGACATAGATCGATTCGAGGGTGTTGAGCACATCGGCCTTCATCATAATCAGCCTGTCGACTCCGTTAAGCATGATGGCATAGCGTAAGGCTGCCAGGTCAAGCCACCCGCACCGGCGTGGGCGGCCGGTGGTACTGCCAAACTCATGCCCGCGTGTACGCAGCAGATCACCGGTTTCGCCGGTCAGCTCGGTCGGGAACGGACCGCCGCCCACACGGGTACAGTATGCCTTGAACACACCGTGAATCCGGCCGATCCTTCGCGGGGATATGCCGAGTCCCGAACAGGCACCCGCGGCAATCGTGCTGGAAGAAGTAACATAGGGATAAGACCCGAAATCGATGTCGAGCATGGCTCCCTGGGCGCCCTCTGCCAGTACGGGTTTTCCCTCGTCGAGGCAACGGTTCAGGTAATACTCGCTGTCGGTGAACCGGTATTCCTTCAGCCGTCTTGCGGCTTCCAACCAGCCCTTCTCATACTCGGGGAACAGCAGGCCATCGATGTGGTATTCCCTGTGATCAAAGCCGCAGTCGCTGAGAAGTTTCAGGTGCCGGTTCTTCAGGGCGTTATAAGCATCCGGGAAATCCTGATGCAGTACTATCCCGGTCCGTAATCCGTTCCGGGCATATTTATCGGTGTAGGCAGGACTGATCCCTTTGAGCGTGGATCCGATCCGGGAGGATCCCTTGGCCCATTCGTACGCGGCATCAAGAAGCCGGTGAGTGGGCAGGATCAGGTGCGCCCTGAGAGAAATGAGGAGATTGTCTTCGGGTTTCAGATTCGCGGCATGCAACTGGTCTATCTCCCTGAACAGAATGAACGGATCCACCAGCACTCCGTTGCCAATGACGTTCTGCTTGCCGGGGTGGAAAATGCCCGAGGGAATCGTATGCAGGATAAATTTCCGGCCATCGAACTCGATTGTATGCCCGGCGTTCGGCCCTCCCTGGAAACGGGCAATCACTTCATATCCGGGGGTGAATACATCAACAATCTTCCCTTTCCCCTCATCCCCCCACTGCAGACCTAAGATCACATCAACCATCATCTGCGGGTGGCTTTATTTCGGGTCGTTCGGGAGTCCGTAAAAGGTAAGGGAATGATGCGAGATTTTTACCTTAAAAAGGCTCTCCACATGGGTTTTGATCTCTTCCACACGGGGATCGTAGAATTCGATAACCTCACCTGTGTCATCGTAGATAAAATGATCGTGCTGGACCATCAGGCTTGCTTTTTCAAACTGCGCATAATTAGTCCCGAACTGGTGCTTGGTGACCAGTCCGCAATCCAGCAGCAACTCAATGGTGTTGTACAGGGTGGCACGGCTGACCCTGTACTTGTGGTTTTTCATCCGGATGTACAGCGTTTCAATGTCGAAATGACCATCGGTGGCGAAAATCTCCTTCAGGATGGTAAAACGCTCCGGTGTTTTCCGGTGACCATGCTTTTCCAGGTACTCGGTGAATAACTTCCGGACGGAATCGAACGGATCCTCGGCAGTTTTTTTCATCATGGATCAAAATTTCCGATAAAATTACGAAAAGAAGTTTATTTAGACATGATTCAAATAATTTTTTTATTCCAGGCGGATTACGCTGCGGATCCCTTCCACATTCCGGAGGTTCACCAGGAGCTTATTCAGGGTACTGACATCTTCGACATACAGCCGGAACTCACCATCGATGTATCCGTCGTTTTCCTCGAGGATAATGGATTTCATGTTCAGACGCAGATCGCTTATGATCCGGGAGAGTTCTCCCAGCATGCCTGGTTTGTCGATGCCGGTTAGTTTGACGCCAGTCAGGAACGAGATGGATTCCCGGTTTGTCCAGTTCACCTTCACCATGGAATTTCCGAACCGCGACATCAGTTCGATCGCGCGGCCACAGTTTTTGCGGTGTATCTGGATCGGGAGCTGCTCAGAGGCGAGCAGACCGATGACCTCATCGCCTGGGATCGGATTGCAGCAGGTGGCGGTTTCGAAAGACTTGTGCCGCAGCGGGGCTCCGGTGGCCGGTTCAGGGTCCAGGGCCGTGATCACTTCTTCCAGGATTTTCTCTTTTTTACGAGTTTCCCTGGGGCGGACAATGCTAACGGGCTTTGTCAGGAAATTCAGCCAGCCGCTTTTCATTCCCGCCGCTGAAAATACCTTTACATCCTTGATACCAATTTTATGCTGGGCAACAGCATAATAGAGGTCCACCAGGGAAGGGAAGTTCATGGCCTGCTGAAACCGCCGGATATTCTCAGTAGTGAACTCCACATTATTTTTTCCGAACCAGGACTGCAGCCGTTCCTGGCCCTCTTTCTGATACTCCTTCTTGAATTCCCGGATCTCCTGTTTAATGTTGCTTTTAGCCCGGGTGGTGGTTACATATCCCAGCCATTCCTCACGGGGGAATTGCCGTGACGACGTGATGATCTCAACCTGCTGCCCGTTCTTCAGCCGGAAGTTTATGGGGACCAGCTTTTTATCCACCTTGGCACCGATGCAGGTATGACCGATCTCTGTGTGGATAGCGTAGGCAAAATCCAGTACGGAGCTGTTTGCCGGCAGTGTCCGCAATTCCCCCTGGGGAGTGAATACGGAGATGTCATCAAGGAAGAAAAATCCCTTGACATCGTCGATGAAGTCCAGCGCGTTGTCGTCGGAAGCGTCGAGCATCTCCTTGATCCGGTCCAGCCACCGGTCAAGCTGGCTTTCCACCTTCATGGCATCTTTGTATTTCCAGTGAGCGGCATACCCCTTCTCGTCGATTTCATCCATGCGTTTCGACCGGATCTGGATCTCGACCCATTGCCCTGTGTGGCCCATCACCGTGGCATGCAGGGCCTCATATCCGTTGGCTTTCGGGATCGATATCCAGTCGCGCAGCCGTTCCATATTGGGGCGATAGATCTCTGTGATCAGGGAATACGCCTTCCAGCAATCGGTCTTTTCAGTGCTCAACGGGGAATCGATGATGATCCGGATGGCAAAAACATCGAAAACCTCTTCAAAAGGGATCTCTTTTTTCTTCATCTTCTCCCAGATGGAAGCCACCGATTTCTCCCTCCCGGAAATGCTGAACTTAAATCCCTGGTCATGCATTATTTTCCGGATGGGATTGATGAACTGATTGATGAACCGGATGCGTTCTTCCTCCGAGTCTTTAAGCTTCTTCTGGATGCTCTGGTAGATTTCCGGATCGGTATATTTCAGGGCAAGGTCCTGCATTTCGGTCATGATGGCGTGCAATCCCAGCCGGTGAGCCAGCGGTGCGTAGAGATACAGTGTTTCGGAGGCGACCCGTAACTGCTTCTCCTGGGAGAGGGCGTCGAGCGTACGGAGGTTGTGCAACCGGTCGGCCAGTTTGATCAGAATCACCCTGACATCATCCGAAAGGGTCAGCAAGACCTTCCGGAAGTTCTCTGCCTGCACGGAAGCAGTCTGATGATCGAAGATCCCCTTGATTTTGGTCAGCCCGTCGATG
>Ga0233425_10007069_pt1 | contig 16028 bp, 12 predicted proteins | sample Watercolumn_Towu_2_FD_181712 | JGI IMG/M metagenome (GOLD analysis project Ga0233425, IMG submission 181712) | Freshwater microbial communities from Lake Towuti, South Sulawesi, Indonesia - Watercolumn_Towuti2014_140_MG | ecosystem: Environmental > Aquatic > Freshwater > Lake | place...
AGCGCAATCCGCTCTGCATCCGCGATCGGGAGGCGACCTGCGCAGTAGGCGCGGCTGCTGAACGCCCCCGGTCCTGCGCGCTTCGCACTCGATCCAGCGGCGCGATCATCACACAGGGTGTCAACCGCAGCGGCAAGCAGGTGAGCGTTCCCGGGAAGCAACAGTTCAACCGTATCTGCCCCAGTGAAGGATGCGGGCCCCGGCATGACGAGCGCGACACTAGGAACATCGATCCGTTCACCCGCACACATGACGCGCAGGCGGACAAACTGAATGGAGCGCGTTCGCTGAAGAGATCCGCGAACGAGACGCGCCTCGACAACACGCAGCGCATCATCGCCACTGACACGCACAAGGCCGCGCACTGAAGCCCCGTGCGGTGTCGAGACCGCCGCGATCGCGTCGCAACGCTCCGCGCCGGCGAGCGTTGGCGCGGCGTTCATCCCCTGTCCTTAAATGTCTTCTTGCGGTTCTGCTTTTCCTGCGCGCGTTCCATCGCCTGTTGGTAGAGACGCCCTAGTGCATCCTGCGTCTTCGATGGCTTCGCGGGTCGTGGGTTGCGCTCTTCTTCCTCCACCTGCCGACGCACCATCTTGCTCTCCCAGATGCCGATCAGCGTGGATGTCATGATGTAGAGCGTGAGCCCCGACGGCGCGACATAAAGCATGAGGGGAAACATGACGACCGTCATGACACGCATCATCTTCTGCTGCTGTGCTTGTTCCGGCGACAACTGTGTCATCGGTGGCGCCATGTACTTCTGCTGCACATAAAAAACCACACCCATCAGAAGCGGAATGATGTTGATGCTCGAGAGCGTGAACAGGAACAGGTTCACAGAGAACGGCAGTGGAATGAAGCTGTCTTGCGCGCTGAGATCTCCGAGGAACTGCCAACCACCGAAGAGCTGAAACAGTCCGAAGAACGCCGGCTGCTGGCGCAACTCAAAGGCGAGATACAGCACTGCATAGAGCGCCATCCAGATCGGCATCTGGAGGAAGGTCGGAAGAAATCCGCCAAGGCAACCTACTGGGTTGATGTTCTTCTCTCGGTACAGGCGGAACTGCTCCTGCTGCATGCGCTTTGGATCGTCCCCGTAGCGAGCCTTGAGAGCGTCAAGTTCAGGTTTCAGCGCAGCCATCCCCTTGCTGATGCGCTGCATCTGAACTTGTGACTTCTTGGAAATCGGATGGAGCAGCAGCCGTACCACGATCACGAGCGCGATGATGGCGATTCCCCAGTCGAACACCAGATAGGAGTGGAGGACGTCAAGGAATGTCACCAGGATGTTGGCAAGCCATGCAAAGGTGCACCACGCACAGCATCCACCGAGTGAATACGCGATCAGTCCCACCATCTCCAGAGTCGAGTAAGGAACGGTTCCGCTGAGGAGTTGGCGGTCGAGCGGACCTGCGAACACGCCAACCGAGAAATCTGCCGTGGCACCTGGCTGCACATCGGTGAGGGGCGACTGCACGATGGCGAACAGCGTTGGCGCTCCGCTTGGATCGCTCGGCGCAGGCGAACCAAGTTGCGCTCGGACTCCTTCGATCAGCGGCGCGAGGGACTTGCTGCCCGTCTTGCCACCCTCACCGCTCCCAAGCGCGTGGAGTGCGAGAGCGAAGTAACGGTTCGTCGCGCCGAACCAACTGAGATTGTGCTCCTCGGCACGCTGCTGATCGTTCGGCCAGACATCGAAACGCCCTGCCTGCACCGACTTCACAACATCGGCCCGCTCAAGCATCCCGTCATTCGACAGCACGGAGACCTGCGCCGGATCTCGCCGCGTGCTGAGGAGGTAGCCAAACTTCAGCCGCCGAATGTCCATCATCTCGCTTGGAGAACGAGCGAGATCGCTTGGCGCGTAGTGGATGATCTGAACCTGCCGCGGGATTGCCGAAAGATTCTCGACGCCCTGCGCCAAACGCAGATCGAAGCCGCCGCCAGCATCTGCCACGATTGAGTACGCGCGCCGAATTCGAAGGACGGCTTGACCCTGCGCATCATCGATGATTGCGATGAACTCGCCTGGCTGTGACTGCATCCATGCCTTACTGAAGAGATCAATCCGACTGCCATCGATGGTGATGGAGTGCATCGCCAACAGCGGAACGCTGAAGCCGGCCAACTTGCCTTCAGACTGAAGCTGATACCGCGACTCGATGGGTGGCATCGGTGGCACATTGCCAATCGATCCGCCGGCGAGTGCTGCTGCACTTCGTTCCGCCGCGATGCGATCAACGGCTGTCAGCCAGAACTCGCTGAAAATGATGCGATCGATGCCTGCGCCTGTTGGTGCAAAGTCGATGCGAAATCGATGCTGCGCAGGGTCAAGCGATCCGATGCTGTCGGGGCGAATCGGCGCGGACAGAGGCGGGCGGACGGAATACTTCGCAGCCCCACTTGCCGCGGAAGGCGCGGCAGGCTTGGGTGCGGGCTGAGCCGAGGCGTCTTGCGTCGGCGTCGGCGTCGGAGTCGGAGTCGGCGGTGGCGTTGCTGCAACTGACTCTTGTTTCGGCTGGGGCTGCAATGGGGCAGGCGCCGGTTCCGTTGGCTTTGGCGATGGCTGCTGTCGACCCGGGCCGAGGATCGTGATGGCCGCCACTGAAGATGCGCCCAGCACGATCGCCATCGTCAGAAGAATGCGTTTTAGCTTTGGTTCCATCGTCGGTGGGTCCCGCGCGAGTGCTCAGCGTCCTTGCAAGAGACGCTCACCAAGCCAATCGTTCAACTCGGGGATGGACCTGATTTTGTCAACCGTGCGCTGAATGTCGTAGTCGAGTCTGAAGAACTGCACCGACTGCGGCTCGTGGTTCTCGCCAGTCTCGAGGATTGCATAGGACGCACGCGGATCGAGATCGCGCGGCTGTCCGACAGAGCCGGGGTTGATGATCACAGTTTCGCTTGCGACAAACCGGTGAGCACCATCATTCATCTCTGCTGCTGGGAGGAAATCCGGGTCGTCGGTGAACACCCCGGCCACATGGGTGTGCCCCACGAGACACACGGTCGCCGGCTTGATGCGCTTGAAGATGTCCTGCACCTTCCGCACACTGTTCTGCGCATCCTCGGGAAAGATGTACTCGTTGATCGGTCGACGCGGCGATCCATGCACGCAAAGGAAAGGCCCAAACACCACCCGAACGCGAAGTTGCCCGAGGAAGTCCCATCGCCGCGTCGCCTCCGCGACTTCATCACCCCCCGAACCATTCTCACTCCGCGATGGCTCGAGTTGCCGCCGCGTCCAGTACGCGGCCGCCTCGGCCGATGCATTGAAGTTCGTCGGCTCATACAGCACGCCGAAATCGTGATTGCCCATCAAGCTCCACTCGCAGCGCTTGGCAACGAGGTCTACACACTCCTTCGGATCAGGTCCGTAGCCAACAATGTCGCCGAGGCAAATGATGCGATCAACGCCGCGGCGATCAATATCCGCCAGCACTACTTCAAGTGCCGACAGATTTGCATGAATGTCGCTGATGAGTGCCGTGCGCATCGTTCGCCAGCTACTGGGCGGGGGGTGGGAATCCTAGCAAACTCTCCCCCGCATGACGGCTAAACTTCCGACCCTTATGGCTGACACACGGCACTTCGATCTCATTGTGATTGGCGGCGGACCTGGTGGATATGTCGGCGCGATTCGCGCTGCGCAAATGGGGATGCGCGTCTGCTGCATCGAGCGCGACAAGCTCGGCGGCGTGTGCCTGAATTGGGGTTGCATTCCGACAAAAGCTCTGCTGCACAATGCGGAGCTTTACATGCACGCCATCCGCCACGGTGATGCATGGGGTATCGAGATCAAGCCGGATCAAGTGAAGGTGAACTGGGAGAAGGTGATCGGGCGCAGCCGCAGCATCACAGGTCAACTGAACTCTGGCATCGCATTCCTGTTCAAGAAGAACAAGATCGAACATGTCGTCGGTCACGCCAAGATCGTTTCGGGCAAGACGACCGGCGGTCCATGCAAGGTTGAGGTTCGCAAGGCGACCGGGACTTACTACAAGGGAAGCGGCGAAGGCGATGCCCAAGTGCTGACAGCCGATCGCGTTCTGATTGCCACGGGTGCAGCGCCTCGGCAACTCCCGATCGCGCCGTGCGACGGAAAGGTGATCATCTCAAGTGCCGAGGCAATGACACTGCCCTCGCGCCCAGCGTCGATGCTGGTGGTTGGCTCAGGGGCAATCGGTGTTGAGTTCGCCTACTTCTTCAACGCATTTGGAACCCAAGTGACGGTGGTCGAGATGCAGGATCGCATTCTCCCGGCGGAGGATGATGATATTTCTGCGGCCGCCTTGAAGACATTCTCCTCGCAGGGCATCGCGTTTCGGACAAGCACAAGTATCAAGTCGATTGACAAGACTGCCAAAGGCGCGAAGGTGACGCTGTTCGATGTGAAGGACGAGAAGAAGACGGAAGCGATTGAGGTGGATGTCGTCCTTGTGGCAATCGGCGTCGGCGCACGCATCGATGGCCTCTGTGACCCATCACTCGGTCTGCGGCTTGTCGAGAGCGGCCCGGCAAAGGGACACATCTGGACGGACTATCGCGACAAAACCGAGCCGACTTACCAAACGAGCGTGCCGGGCGTGTACGCGATCGGCGATGTGATTGGTCCGCCGTGGCTCGCGCATGTTGCGAGTGAGGAGGCGGTGACGGCCGTCGAGCGGATGAAGGGACATCACACGCTCGGTCTGGATTACGCATCGATCCCCGGCTGCACATACTGCACACCTCAGGTTGCATCGATCGGCATGACCGAACGCGATGTGAAGGCGAAGGGTCTGAAGTACAAGGTTGGCAAGTATCCGCTGAAGGCGCATGGCAAAGCGATTGCGGTGGGCGCGACTGATGGCGTGGTGAAGATCATCACGAGCGAGCCTTACGGCGAGATTCTCGGGGCGCACATCTTCGGCGAGGACGCGAGCGAACTGATTGGTGAGATGGGGCTGGCAAAGCGGCTTGAGGCGACAGCGGAGGACATCATCTCCACCGTCCACGCCCATCCCACGATGCATGAGTCTCTCCACGAGGCGGCGCTCGCGACCGAAGGACGCGTCATTCACGGCTGATCTGCCTGCACAACCGCGTCGCGCGCAGAGAGAAGCAGCGACCCGCGTCGTACCGAGATCGGTGAGTCGAACTCGGTCACGCGCGGGTCGTCAGTGCCAGCGTGCGGCATGGTGAATGAGCGCCGCCGGCGAGATGAACAGGTCGTTGCCTAGCGTTTGCCGTCGCCGGGCTTTGGTTTCTCCCTCTGCTTCTGGCTCCACTCGAGAAACGCGCGCCGAACGATTCGCTCCTGCACCGTATGCATCCAGTATTCGCCGAAGCGAACTTCCATGTAGGCGCAGAATGCGGGCGGGTACGGGGTGCTGCGCGTCCCATGCCACGGCGGGGTGGCAAGCGCACTGCTGCCAGATGATGCAGGCATCCAAAGCGCGCAGAGAACTGCGGCACCAACACTGACTGCGGTCATGCGAAACACTCGCGGTTGCGAGAGAGGCTTTGTGGTTTGGGGGTTGTTCATGCGTGTCTCCTGTGTGCTCATCAGGCGGACTCGAGCGCTCGCGCACTCTCCAGGATTCGCCAACCCGTCTCGCGGAACGCGGGGAAGCGCCCCATCGTTCCGGCGACGATTCGAATGTCCTCGTCATCGAGTAGCCACTCGTCTGACGAGCCGATTGCTTCAAACTGGCGCTGCCTTCGAAGGTGCTCGAAGGTGAACGCGCGTTCGCGCATCGACCAGTTTTCAAGTCGCTCTGCGATCTCCGATGCCTTGTTCGAGAACACCGCCATCGCCCTGTGCAGTTCGGGACCGCTTGAACCGCGCAGCGCGATGTTGCAGCCAAACACCGCCCACCAACCGTAACTCTCGAGCCAGTCGCCCGGTGGATACGCCGTCACATCGACGACCTGCTCGAGACCCTGCATCAAAGCATCGATCGCTGCATGCGTCTCCATGATGCCGAGCGCAGCTGCACACTCCATGGCCGCGCCTCGACATGTATTGGCGACGCCCGCATACGACGGATCATCAAACTCACACGCAAGGTCGTCATACAGGGTTTCCGCCCGCAAGAGATCCCCGTGCGCTGCTTTCGCGTGGTCGTTCGCCCCCTGTGGGTCACTCTCCATCATCCGCCGCCGAGACTGACCGCGGACATAGTGCCCGAACGCGTGGACCACCCGCTCCACCCTGCTGCGCGGCTCCTCACTTGTCCATCGATTGACCAATCCACTCGCAACCGCATGCGATTCGATCAAGTGCCAGAGCGCGTAATGCGCGTTGGCAAGATTCACCTCAAGCATCATTCGAATGTGCGGCGGCACAGCTGGCTCCGCGAGTCCCTGCTGCAACGCCATCAGCGCCTTTGTGTAACGCCCAAGACCATCCTGTGACCCCGCGAGTCGATTGCACGCGGTGGCGCGTTCCACACCGGTCTGGGCTGCGAGCGTCATCGCGCGAGCAAGTGTTGTCATGCGGCGATAGTCGCCCGCTCGGTGCGCCTCGATTGCCTCGCGATCGAGCGCAAAGAACCCGCGCTGTGCAATCGTCTCAATCTGCGCCCTTTCATCAGGATCTTCGCGCCACACTCCCTCGGCGACATCGCCCACATCCCAATCGAGCACATCCGCTAGACCAATCACCAAGTCCAGCTTTGGATTGCCGCTCTCAGGAACCATCTTCGATGGCTCGCGCCCAAGCGCATGTGCCACTTGTTGCTTTGTCCACCGCCGGTAAATCCGCGCAAGATCGATGAACTGCCCTAGTCGATCGCGCCGTACATCATCACGCGACATTGCGACCCCACCTTCAGCGAGACATCGGGTCCCGCATCCGTCACCATGCACAGGAGAGAAGGAGCACTGCGGGTGGGCCATTACACAATTCGCCCTCCGTACACTGACTAAATGGAACGCCACCCCACAGGTCTTTTGCTCGTTGTGAGCGGGCCGTCGGGCGTTGGGAAGACCTCCATCGGGCATGAGGTGGTTCGCAGATTCAAGGGCGATTTCAGCATCTCTGCCACCACGCGCTCCGCTGGGCCCGGTGAACTTGATGGTCGTGACTATCACTTCATCGATCAGGCGCGCTTCCAACAGATGATCGATGCGGACGAGTTCCTGGAGTATGCGCAGGTCTTCGGTCGCTCTTGGTACGGCACACCACGCGCGCCAGTGCTCGCTTCCCTCGCCGCCGGTCGAGTGGTCGTGCTGGACATCGATGTGCAAGGTGCAGAGCAAGTGCGTACCCGATTCCCGAGCATGTTTGGCATCTTTATCCTGCCTCCATCGGAAGAGGATCTTCTGCGCCGCCTGCGCGCGCGCGCGCGCGAGGATGAGGCTGCAATCGAACACAGGCTCGCCGAGAGCACCCGTGAGATTGCTCGCGCGAGGGGCGGTCATGCATTCGACACCTTCGTGGTGAATGATGACCTCGCACGATGTACGGAAAAGGTGTGCGAACTACTGATCACACGGCTCAGTGCGGACGCTGCTTCAGCGCGCCACTAGCCACGCTTCAATCGCCCCGTTGACTCGGCATGCGCCACTGCGCGCGCGCAGGTCGCGGACGATGCGCTCCATATCGAACTGAAGGAACGCCTCTCGCGTCAATTCCTGCAGCGTGCCGATCGCACCAAGCCAACAGGCGACGGCACCGCGGATGCGATCAGCAGTTGCGCCACGCTCCGCGAGTCCTGCGATCGACAATGCATCATGCCGCTTCGCCAGACGCTTTCCTGCAGCATCACGAACGAGTGGAAGGTGCCACCAGCGCGGCACCGCGCCAGCCTGGGCGCCGAGCAGCGCATGAAGCCGCTGCTGCAGTGCCGCACTCGGCAAGAGATCGCTGCCGCGGATCACATCGGTCACCCCTTGCGATATGTCGTCAGCCACGACCGCAAGTTGGTAGCTCGCCGACCCCGCCTTCAACCAGACAAGCGGATCACCCCAGAGAGCAGCAGGATCATGGGACTGGGTGCCGAATACTTCGTCGTGCACACGCTCCTCACCCGCATCGAGCGCAAGTCGATGATTGACTGACCGATCGATGAATCGCCATCGATCGCGCGGTGGACGCAACGATGCGGGGAAGCGAAGGACATCATCGCCTTCATGCGGTGCTTCGGCTCCATCGTTTACATCCCTAGTCGCTACGGCTGCGTTCGAAACAACCGCATCGCGATCGGAATCGCGGAATGCGCGCAGCTCTGAACGGGAATGCGGCGCTTCAAAGATCAGCCCCTTCGCCTCAAGGGTGCGCATGCATTCCATGTGCCACTCGATTCGCTCGGACTGCCGAACTGCTTCGCCGTCCCAGTCGATACCAAGCCATTCGAGCATCCAGCGCGTATCCGCCTCTGCTTCACGATGCACTCGCTGCGCATCGAGATCCTCAAGCCGCAGCACAACACGCCATCCGCTGCGGCGCGCAACTGCCCACGCAATGAGGAAACTCCACGCATGCCCCAGATGCATTCGACCGGTCGGACTCGGCGCGAGTCGGGTCACCCGTGGCCGTGTCGCATCGCTCGTCATGCTGTCCATCTCATCTCAGTCAAAGCGAGGTTCGCGTGCTCCGCGCGCGCGACTTACCGGGCCAGGCGTTCCCGCATCCCCCGACTGACCTGCTCAAACACCAATTCAGGCGTCTGCGATGAATCGACAACGAGGTAACGCGCCGGATCGTGCCGCGCCTGATCGAGATAGCCGGCGCGAACTCGCGCGTGATATGCCTCGCCCTTTCGTTCCACGCGATCAAGCGTGGGCTTCATACGACTCTGCGCAGTCTTCCAGTCGACATCGAAGATCACAACAAGATCTGGCCAGCGTCCACCAAGAGCGATACCGCCGACCGTGCGAATCTGATCTTCGGGAACCCCGCCCGCGCTGCCTTGATAGGCCAGTGTCGATGAGATGAAGCGATCCGCCAGGACAAATGCGCCGCGTGTCAGCGCCGGTTGCACTCGCTCTGCCATCAGTTGCGCACGGCTTGCCATGTAGAGAAGCATCTCGCATCGGCTGACCATCTCGCCAAGCGCGGGATCGAGCAACACATCGCGGATTCGTTCGCCGATAGGCGTGCCACCCGGCTCGCGCACTTCCACGGTTTCGATACCCGACGCACGCGCTGCGTCCGCGAGTGCACGAAACTGTGTGCTCTTGCCGCTCCCATCTGGGCCGTCGAACACGACAAAGCGCCCTGACAGCAGCGATGACCATGCCGCATGATCGCGCATGGCAATCGAGTCTAGCCGCGCGCGAATCTGCATCGATCGCTGATCGACCGTTCCAGTTGTATCGCAGCCAGTACCCGTTGAACGACAATCGGCGGACGAGCCCGCTGCGACACTGGGCGTCATTCGCGCTCCACTCCCGTCGCAGCTTCGGTGCTTGGCACACCGATCACGGCAGAGCCCACACGCACGATGTTCGCTCCCGCTTCGATTGCCAACTCGAAGTCGCCCGACATGCCCATCGAAAGCAGATCGAATGAATCGCCGAGCCCGCCGCCGCCAACACCAGACCCAAGTGCAACGCGAACATCATGAAATAGTTCGGCACCGCGGCGGAATGTCTCACGCGCAGCGTCAAGCCCGCCTTCAAGAGGTGCCATCACCATCAACCCGCGCGTTCTCAAGTTCACCATGGTGTCCATCTGCTGCACCACATGTCGAACTGCGGCCGCCGTAATCCCATGCTTGGAGATTTCGCCTGACACATTCACTTCGATGAGCACATCCATCGGCTGTGAACGGCGCGCAGACTGCACATGGATCTCTTCCGCCAATCGAAGACTGTCGACCGAGTGAACGAGGCGCACGAGCTCGACCATCTTCTTCACCTTGTTCCGCTGCACCGATCCAACCATGTGCCAGCGAATGTCCGGCGCCGACCCGCGCAATTCACGCAGCCGCGTGCAGTACTCGTCGATCTGCGCCGTGCGCTGCATCAGCTGCTGCACTCGATTCTCGCCGAAGTCCTGATGCCCAAGCGCAATCAACTCGCGGATCTGCTCGATCGTGGCTGACTTCGTCACAACCACTAGCTTGACTTGCTCTGCGCGCCGACCGCTGCGGCGCGCGGCGTCAGCCACGCGTCGTTGAACGGCTTCATATCGCTCGCGGAGTGATCCTTCCATGGTCAGCGCTGATGCTCCTGCTTCCTGCATGATCGCCTAGACAGAAGATTACCCGAGCACCACGGCACAGGCACTTCCGCGCGCCGATCGACCCCCAAGACGACCGCTACTCTTGCGATCGTGCCAGCACGAACTCGCAATGTGCCCTGTGTGCTGATCATCCGAGACGGATGGGGTGAGAATCCGCACCCTGACCAGGATGCATCAAACGCCATCGTGCAGGCGCATCCTGCTGTCGACGCACGGCTGCGCCGAGAGTGGCCCTGCACACTCATCCGTACAAGTGGTGAGGATGTTGGTTTGCCCAACGATTCAAACGGCCCGGTCATGGGCAACTCCGAGGTGGGCCATCAGAACATCGGCGCCGGTCGGATTGTGGATCAGGAACTCATGCGCATCACTCGCGCAGTTCGCGATGGTCGCTTTGCGACGAATGCGACGCTGTGCGAAGCAATCGATCGCGCCCGTGATTCTGGGAAGTCGCTGCATCTGATGGGCTTGGTGAGCGACGGCAAGGTTCATAGTGACCTGTCGCACCTGCTCGCGCTGATCGATCTTGCGTCCGCGCGCGGATTGCCAGCGGAACGGCTCTTCATTCATGCGTTCACCGATGGACGCGACACTCCGCCGCACTCCGCAAAGCGTTTCATCGCGGAGTTGGAAGAGCATCTTGCAGCCAAGGGTGGGCGCATCGCAAGCATCATCGGTCGCTTCTGGGCAATGGACCGAGATCATCGCTGGGAGCGTGTGTCGCGCGCATGGGAGTGCCTGCTCGGGAAAGGTGCCAACGAGTGCACGACAGCGCTCGATGCGGTGAACCAGCATCACACATCGAAGGGACGCGAAGGCGGCGACAGCGACGAGTTTCTTCCGCCGACGCGCATCCGAGGTGTTGATGGAGCGATACGAGATGGTGACAGCGTTGTGTTCTTCAACTTCCGCGGCGATCGTCCACGCGAGTTGGTCAAGGCCTTCCTCCTCGATGACGATGCGTTCGCGGCGCTTCCACGCGGTGGATTCGAGCGCCACGAACGCCCGCGCAATCTCTTCTTCGCCACGATGGCGGAGTACGAAACCGGGCTGCCCGCGCGGGTGATCTTTGCCCGCGCTGAGAAGATGCCCGACATCCTCGGCGCATGGATCGCCGCGCAGGGGCTTCGGCAGTTCCGCTGTGCAGAGACCGAGAAGTTCCCGCATGTCACCTTCTTCTTCAACGATTACCGAGAGGAACCATTTGCGGGCGAAGTACGCACGATCATTCCGAGTCCGCGTGATGTCGCGACCTATGACCTCAAGCCTGAAATGAGCGCACTCGGGGTACGCGATGCCGTGCTCGCGCGCATCGCGGCAACGGACTGCGAAGATCTTCTGATCGTCAACTTCGCCAACTGCGACATGGTTGGCCACACGGGCAGTTTGTCGGCTGCTATCAGAGCAGTGCAGGTGACCGATGAGTGTGTCGGTGCGATTGTCGATGCCGTGCTTGCACGAAACGGATCATTGATCGTCACGGCTGATCACGGAAATGTCGAGCAGATGCGCGACCCCGCTACTGGCGCGCCGCACACCGCGCACACCAACTTCACCGTGCCACTTATGGTGATCGGGCGAACATTCGCTGGTCGACGCCTGCGCGAGGACGGGCGGCTCGCCGACATCGCGCCGACCCTTCTCGACATGATGGGTCTGCCGCAACCGGCTGCGATGACGGGCAGCAGTTTGCTGCAGCCGTCGTAGCATCGCGGCATGCCGAAAGTGCCCGGCGTTTTCTGCCTCGAGGCGGACTGGTTTGGTCTCGTCCGACCGATGTCGATGAAGCCGGTGCTGGACCTGCTGCATGGGAGCGATGCGCGCATCCCGTATGTGCTGCGCGATGTCGCAACGCGAGCGGAGATCGAGTTCTATCTTCGCCGCGCATTTCAGGCTCGCTATGAGAGCTTCGATCTCATGTGGTTTGCGATCCATTCGCGCCCCGGCGAACTGCTGCCAGGCGACATGCGGGTTCCCCTTGAACGCATTTCGTTGGACGCGCTCGAAGACCTGCTTTCGGGCAAGTGTGCGGGGCGGATTCTGCACTTTTCGGGTTGCCGCTTCCTGCGCCTTCCCCGGGCACGCATCGACAGGTTTCTTCGTCGGACGCGCGCACTTTGTGTCAGTGGGTTCACCGAGGAAGTGCCGTGGCTGGAAGCAACAATCTTTGAGTCATACTGGATCAGCCTGCTGCACTACGAGGCACGATCACAGAGCGGCGTACGGCGCGCCATTCGCCTGATGCGCCGCGAGCAGGGTCCGCTGTCCAAAAAGTTCGGCTTCACGATGCGCGTTCGCGCATGATTTGCTCGGGCTTCAGGCACGCGCCGATATCCTCCCGCAAACCTCATGTTGCCGATGATCGCCATCGTCGGACGGCCGAATGTCGGCAAGTCCAGCCTCTTCAACCGTCTCGTCGGTGAGCGGATTTCGATCGTCGACCCGACGCCTGGGGTCACCCGAGATCGCATCAGCGCCGTGGTCACATTTGGGCCGCCCGCCGATGCACCCGACGACTCGCTGCCTCGCGCAGCAGAGGTTTGCGACACCGGCGGCTATGGGATCTATATGGCTGAAGGCGGGCGCTTCGATGACGCCGGGAAGGATCTTGCCGCGCTCGCGCCGGACATCGAGGGACAGATTCTTGGCGCAATTGCGAACGCGACGATCGTGCTGTTCACCATCGATGCGCAAGATGGAATCACCGCGCTCGACGAGCGAATCGCCTCACTGATCCGCAAGGGCGGCAACACCGGGCGCGTCATGACTGTCGCCAACAAGGTGGACGGCCCGTCATGGGAAGCGCATGCACTCGAAGCATCCTCGCTCGGATTTGGTCAGGTCATTCCCGTTTCCACGAAGGCAGGCTCTGGCTTGCGCCCTCTGCGCGACGCATTGTGGCATCGGCTTGAGGGGCGAACGGAAAGCCAGCCGCAGTCTGAAGAGATGAAGGTTGCGATTGTTGGTAGACGCAACGCCGGCAAGAGCAGCCTTGTGAATGCACTTGCGGGCGAGCCGCGCGTCATCGTCAGTGAGATCGCCGGAACCACGCGCGACTCGGTGGATGTCCGCTTCGAACAAGAGGGCCGCGTGTTTGTGGCGATCGACACCGCGGGCATCCGAAAGCGCAAGAGTTGGGCGGATGATGTCGAGTACTACTCGAACCATCGAACGCAGGAGGCGATTCGTCGTGCCGATGTTGCGCTGCTTCTGCTCGATGCGACGGAACCCATCTCGCAAGTTGAAAAGCACCTCGCAGGTGAACTCGCTGCGGCGTTCAAGCCCACCGTACTGGTGATCAACAAGTGGGATCTTGTCGAGCGTGCGCGCGCCCCCAAGGATTACCTCGCGTACATCACGCAGGAACTACCCATGTTCGACTTTGCGCCGATGGTCTTCACGAGCGCGCGCGAGGGCAAGGGCGCAAGCGATGCCATCGCGATGGCGTTCAACTTGCTCACGCAGGCACGCCACCGCGAGACAACGGGCAAGTTGAACGCGCTCGTGCAGCGAATACTGTCGGAGCGCGGTCCATCCTCGAAACTCGGGACGGTTGCGAAGGTGTTCTATATCGCGCAGGTGGAGACCAACCCGCCAACAATCGCGATGGTGGTCAACAAGCCTGCAATGTTCGAGGGTAGCTATGAACGCTTCCTGCTGAATCGGATGCGCGACGAAGTACCCTTCTCTGAAGTCCCCATCAAACTGCTATTCAGTGCTCGCAAGCGTGATCCTGCCGCGGCACCGACCCGAAAGAGCGGCACTCGCGGCAAGCCTGCGACTCGTCACAATCAGGCGCCACGGCGCTGACTCCGCCATGTCTATTCATCCACTGCCGATCTTTGAACGCGACGCAGACCCAGCGTTCCGCGATGGTGCAGACGATGCCGCTGTCTACGCGCGGCTGAAACCGCCGTCTTCGATCGTGATTCGTGCGGGCGTGACGCGTTGGATTGCCGAGTATCCCTATGACGGCAGCGCGAAGCCGGGGTGCGGCAGCAAACTGGTCGCACGCACGCACCGCGGTACTGAACTTGTCGAGATGCTCACCACGACTTGCTCGAACTCTGGTTGTGCCAAGAGCGTCTCGCGCCAAGAGATGCTTGACTACATCGAGCAATCCGGTGGAAAGGACTTTCCGTTTCATAACGATGGGCAGATTCTCCGCGTTGCAACCCCAGAGGATTTGGCGCAGTGGACAGCGGTGCAGGCAGAGGCAGCAGCGATCGCGCCAAAGGCAAAGCGCCTCCTGAGCGAGAGCGGACTGCCGATCAAGTTCGTGCAGGCCGAGTTGATTCTTGGGCGCGAAGTGCTCACGATCTACTTCTTAAGCGAGGAGCGCGTCGACTTCCGTGACCTGCTGAAGACGCTCGCGGCAACATTTGCGATCCGCATCGAACTACGCCAAGTCGGACCGCGCGATGAGGCACGGCTTGTGGCGGACTACGAGAAGTGCGGACAGCACTGTTGCTGCCGTAACTTCCTCAAGGTTCTGAAGCCGATCTCAATGAAGCAGGCAAAGCTGCAAAAGGCGACCCTCGATCCGATGAAGATCAGCGGACGATGCGGGCGGTTGATGTGCTGCCTGCGATACGAAGATGAAACCTACGAAACACTCAGCAAGCGGATGCCGAAGGTGAACACGCGCGTCCAGACACCTGATGGATCGGGCAGGGTGCTTGAATCGCGGACACTCGTGCAACTCGCGCTTGTCCGGCTCGACACAGGACAGGACCATGCGTATCCCGTCGAGGATCTGCAAGTGATCCAAACGGGTGGATCAAATCCTGGGCCAAAGCCTACGACTTGAAACGCATCGCTAGACTCGCCACCGATGAGCGCGACTGATGCATCGCCAAGTTCGGCTGCGCCAACGAGCATGATCGACACGGTGCAGTCGCTCATCGTGTCATTTGTCTTTGCGATGATCTTTCGCGGCTTCATCGTCGAGGGATATGTCATCCCAACGGGATCGATGGCTCCCACTCTGATGGGCGCTCATGTCCGCCTGCGCAGTCCGGCGACTGGGTATGAGTTCGCTGCGGATAGTCAGGAGGTTGTCATGACCGCCATGGCCGGTATGCGAGGCGATCGGCCAATACTTGACCCGATGATCAGCCACCAACAGCCGATCGCGACGATGCCGAACGATGCTTTGGCGCGCGAGGGTCGGCTCGGCGATCGCGTGATGGTGGTGAAGTATCTCAAACCATTCACTGCACCACAGCGATGGGATGTGGCTGTCTTCAAGAACCCAACAGATCCGGTCGGCGATTCTGTGTACTACATCAAGCGCGTGGTTGGCTTGCCCAACGAGTCATTCGCTGTTGTCGATGGCGACATCTACACCGGTCCCGTAGGCGCAGACCCCGAGCAACTCCGAATCGAGCGCAAGCCCGAGCATGTTCAGCGGGCAGTCTGGCAGCTAGTGCACGACAGCGACTTTGAGCCGGTCGATGTGCCGCGTCTCGAATCAGCGATGAGGCGACCGTGGCTAGGTGTGCCTTGGAATGCGAGTGCGGGTTGGGATATCCGAGCGCAACGCGCGTGGGAGTGGAAATCAGCGGCGCCGGCCAGTCTGACTTGGTCGAATGAGATCATCGCGATCGATGATTGGAATGCCTACAACTGCTATCGCCGCGAAATGCCACTATTCCCGACAGGCGATGTCTGCGTTGCGGCAGCTATCGAAACCGCGAACGGCGATTCGTTGCAGTCGCGGCTCGTCATTCGCACTCGAGGACTTGAGATCGTCTTTGCTCTCGCACGCGGGGAAGTCGCTCTGACCGTCACAGAGATGGAGTCGCGTCGCGAAGTTGCGCGAAGCGTTGTTCCATGCCGACTCCCTTCCAAT
>Ga0233425_10007070_pt1 | contig 16027 bp, 12 predicted proteins | sample Watercolumn_Towu_2_FD_181712 | JGI IMG/M metagenome (GOLD analysis project Ga0233425, IMG submission 181712) | Freshwater microbial communities from Lake Towuti, South Sulawesi, Indonesia - Watercolumn_Towuti2014_140_MG | ecosystem: Environmental > Aquatic > Freshwater > Lake | place...
GCCATTTCACGGCGACGAAGGCCGTCAATACGGCCACGAGGCTGGCCAGGCCGATCAGGCCCCAATTCACCGGGTCGCCCGCCGGGTGCCGCAGGGCTTCCACCACCTTGAGCCCGCCTGCCGCGAGTAGCGTGGGCACCCCCAGCAGAAAGCTGAACTCAGTCGCCACGGGCCGGGCCAGGCCCAGCACCAAGGCGAGCAGGATCGTGGCCCCGGACCTCGACGTGCCGGGGAAAACCGCCGCCAGCAATTGCGCCGCGCCGATGGTGACCGCGATCGGCCAGGTTACCTCGTCCGACCTCGAGCGCCCGCGCAGCCAGCGCTCGACCAGGACGAACAGCACGCCACCGATGAGCGTGGCCAGGGCCACCGGCGTGGTCTCCTCCGGGAGCCGGAAGTTCAGTTTCTTGAGCGCCAGGCCGCCCGCGCCCGTGATGCCGAACGCCACGATCAGCTTCAGCAGGTAGGCCTGAGCCGCCGCCTCTCGACAGTGCGTCATCAAGTTCAGGACACGGTCCTTGAACACGACCAGCACCGCCAGGACGGTGGCGCTTTGGATGACCACGTTGAACAGATCGCTTTGATGCCCCAGCCAATGCTCCGCCAGCAGCAAGTGACCGGTGGATGACACCGGCAGAAACTCCGTGACGCCTTCGATGGCGCCCAACAGCACGATCGCAAACCAGTCTGACATGCGCTGGTTAGACGCCAAAGCACTCGCCTTGGCAAGCGGCGAGTGCGGCGGTTGGAGGGAAACTCACCATCCCGCACGAAGTCACGAAGCCACGAAGAGAGGCATCCGGTGGAAACCCACTCCTCGCGGCAGACCATCTTCTTAGCGTGCGCGTGCCGTCAGCGGTTGGGTCCAGGCCATTTCCACCTCGTTTTTGGTGGTGGCGCCAGCCTTGGGCTTGCTCGAGAAGACCTTCGCCCGCACGTAAAGCTCGTCACCCTGAAGCGTGTAAGTGGCGGAGGGGCCGGTCTGCTCCGCCAGGACCACGCCGATGTCGGGACTGTACCGGCGAGTCACCCGCAAGACCTCGCCCTTCGTCGAGCGAACGGGTTCGCTGCGCGGATCGAACCCCTTGCGCGTGCCGATGAAGCGCACCGTATAAGTCACGCCCGGTTCCTCCTCGATCTCGACGTGGTAACGCGTGGCTTCACGCCGCACTTCGGTGAGGCGCACTCCCGTCGAAGCATAGAACTCGCCCGCCTCGAGCGCGGCAATGAGGGCCGCCGGGGTCAGGGCGTTGGCGCGGACCATCACCCATCCGCGGCCAGGGTTGCTCTTGTCACCGCGATAGACATGATAATGATGCGAATCATCCACCGCCAAGCCCATCATGGCGGGGGCGCCGAGCGTGCCCAAACGCAGCGCCAGGATGATGTCCCACATCCGGTCCGTGCCCGCGCGGGCGGCATCGCCGGCGTTGTGCACCTCGGGATGCCCGTTGTACACCTCGAAGAACCGCTCGCCCTCGACCAGGGTGAGTTCCTCGGCGGTGATGGCCCAGCCGAAGTTGGGGTGGTTGACGTGCGGGAACATCGGCACGCCCGTGCGTTGGCGCTGATCCAACACTGCGTTCACATTTCGTTGGAGGATCTCCAGCACGTCCGTCCCGCGCTGGGGAGGGATCAGGGTTTTCAGGTTGGTGGCGTTGAGGTGGACGGGGGCGTTGCTGCTCTGGTCGGTGATCTCCTCGCTGGGAATGAGCAGGAACCGGCCCGGGACCTCGAAGAGCCCGCGGTATTCGGCCAGCGTCTTGAGACGGGTCTCGAGCCTTCCCCTCCGGCTGCGTTGCTGGACCCAGCCGGATCCGAAGCGCGCCAGGTATTTCTCGAGGGCGCTGGTGCTGGCCGCGTTGGTTTGCAGCGGCGTCCACTTGACGCCCGCCTGCAAGATGTTGTGGTCCGAGATCGCCAGGAAGTCGTAGCCGTGGTTCTTGTACCAGTCCACGATCATCTCCGGGAAGTCATCGCCGTCGCTCCAGAGCGAATGCGTGTGGAGGTTGCCGCGATACCATCGCGGAGTTGGCGGTTGGGCGGCTTCGGAGGCGGTGCAGAGCGTCGTGGCCACAAGCAGCAAGGCGGCCGCGAGCCGTGGCGCCCTGGCCCAGCACCTCGGTCGAGGACTCGAAATGATCATCAAGTGCCCTGATGGGGCCATAGGGCCGTCGGCGCGACAAGCCGTTTCCATTCCCGACCGGGCTGACCGCAAAGTGCCGAGCCGGCGGGTGGTCAAGACTGCTTTGTTTCCCGGCGCAGGACCGGCCGCCCGTTTTCCGGCTTCATCCCGCCGAACAAAGCCACCTCGAAGACCTTGAAGAAACAATCCACGTGCTCGAAGCCCAGTCGGCGCAGCCAGCGGCATTGCTGTTCGACCGGGGCCAGGCGGTTGGCGGCTTTGTCCGGGCGGTCGTAGTAGCGCCGTTTCACTTCGTGGCGGGAGCTGGCCTCGCCGCGATGCTGAGAGTAGCGCCAGAGCGCATCGACAAAGTGTTCATCGTGGACGCCCTCGACCCAGGGCGTGGCGGAGGAAACGTGTTCGAGATTCAGAAACAAGCCGCCCGGACGCAGCAGCTCGAACACCTGGCGGTACACCCGGCGCTTCCCGGGGTCGGACTGGTGGTGGATCGAGAGGCCCGAAACGATGGCATCGAACGGCGCCGCGCCCGCCACGGCGGTCGTCCACGCGGCTCGACCATAATCGGCGAGCACGAAGCGCGCGCGCCGGGCCTGGCCGGCCAACCGCCGCCGCGCCGCCTCGAGCATCTGCTCCGAGAAATCGAGCAGGGTGGCGTGGGCTCGCGGGTGCTGGCCCAGGATGGCCACCGCCAGCGCGCCGTCACCGCAGCCCAGGTCGAGGAAGCGCCGGACACCGCCGGGTTGGTGGGCCAGCAGGCGCAGGAGCAACTCGAGTTGCTCGGCCGCCAGAGGGATCGCGCCGCGCACTCCCTCGAGGTACGTGGCGGCCACGCTGGGAGAACACCAGATCCGGTCAGAACGGGGCCTCATGGCTGGCCGGAGGTCTTGCCGGCCTCGGGCTCGAGGTTGAGCCGGCGGTTCACCGCGTTGAGATATGCGCGCGCGCTGGCCTCGATGACGTCCGTGCTCGCCCCTTTGCCGGTGACCAACTCGCGGTCCCCGAAGTCCACCTTCACCGTGACGTCGCCCAGCGCGTCCTTGCCTTGCGATACGGCGCGCAACGAGTATTCCATCAACTTGGCGGGGGTGCGGGTGAGCCGATCGATGGCCTTCAGGACGGCGTCCACCGGCCCGTCGCCGATGCTGGCATCCTGCAACACCTCGCTGCCGTCCTGGTTCCCGCCCACGCGCCGGAGACGGACCGTGGCGGTCGGGACCGTCTGACTGCCGCTGGCAACGTGCAGATACTCGAGTGACCACGTCTCAGGCACTTCGGTGATGTGGCCTTCGACCAGCGCCCCGAGGTCGTCGTCATAGACGAACTTCTTCTTGTCCCCGATTTCCTTGAACCGGGAGAAAATGGCGCTCACATCGCCATCGGTCATCTTGTAGCCGAGATGGCGCAACCGCGCGGCCACCGCCGCTCTCCCGCTGTGCTTGGTGAGCGGCAACTCGGTCTGGCCCCAGCCGACCTCCTCGGGGTCCATGATCTCGTAGGTCTCGCGCTTCTTGAGAATCCCATCCTGGTGGATGCCGCTGCCGTGGGCGAAGGCGTTCTCGCCGACGATCGCCTTGTTGCGTTGGACCAACAGGCCGCACATGCGCGACACCAGGCGGGAAGACTTGACGATCTCACGCGTGTTCACGCCGCAGCCGTAGCCCTGATAGTAATCCGACCGGGTCTTGAGCGCCATCACCAACTCCTCGAGCGAGGCGTTGCCGGCCCGTTCGCCGATGCCGTTGACGGTGCACTCGACCTGGCGCGCCCCGGCGCGCACCGCCGCCAACGAATTGGCGACCGCCAGCCCGAGATCATTATGACAATGCACGCTGATCACCGCTTTGCCCGAGCGGAACTCCGGCACCGCGTCGTGCAGGTGTTGGATGAGCGCGCCAAACTGGTCCGGCACAGCCCACCCGACCGTGTCGGGGATGTTCACGGTCGTGGCGCCGGCGGCGACCGCCGCCGCGCACACGCGGACGAGGAAGTCTGGTTCGGTCCGGGAAGCATCCTCGGGCGAGAACTCGACGTCGTCCACGAGGCCGCGGGCGCGCCGCACCCCTTCGACCCCCAACCGCAGGATTTCGTCCTTAGCCTTGCCGAGCTTGAACTCGCGATGGATTTTCGACGTGGCCAGAAAGACATGGATGCGCGCGCGCTTGCCGGCGGGCTTGACCGCCGCGCCGGCCCGGTCGATGTCCGCCGGGACACACCGGGCGAGCCCGGCGATGATCGGTCCTTTGATCTCGCGCGCGATGGTCTGCACGGCGGCGAAGTCGCCTTCGCTGGTGATCGGGAAACCGGCCTCGATCACATCCACCCGCAGCCGCGCAAGCTGCCGGGCGACCTCGAGCTTCTCGCGCAGGTTCATGGAAGCGCCGGGGCATTGCTCCCCATCACGGAGGGTGGTGTCGAAGATCAGGATGCGTTGGTTTTTCATAGGTGTTAAAAGCCAAAAGCCCCACTGCCGGGCTGGCAGCGGGGCTTAGGAAATCGTCTGGATTACGCTAGAGCCCGACTGCCGCGCTGCGCAACAGCAGCAGCGCTTCCGCAAGCAGTTCAAGCCGGCTAATCCGATTCATTTGCGGGCGCATCATGCCACCTCCTCGCCTGGTTGTCAACTTGCATTTTTCGAGCTTTTCGAGCTTTCAAGCGAAAGATCGGCCCCGCACCGCGGCGGTACGGAAAAACCGCGGAACACGCGGAGGGGCAAGGGCGAACTGGACTCTACCCCGCCGGTGGTCCGGGAAATCGTCATCCAGAAGATGAACGGCGGGATGAGGAAAACGGTCGCACGCCGGCGCGAAAACGTCCGTGACGCCGCCCGCTGCTTTCGGCTAGGGTCCGCCACGGCACGCGCGCCCTCGTGGCAGGCCGCCGGCGTCGCGGATGCCGAGTTGTTTATGAATGTCCAGATCGCCGTTTTGTGCGATGCCGCCACCGACTACGCCGGCAAGATGAACCTGCTCGGCACGTTCGACACCATCGTGGCCCGGCAGCTCCCCGCCGTGCACCCGCAGTGCACCGTGGCGTTGCGCATCGCCTTCGACCGCACCGAAGAGGGCAAGCACAAGGTCACCATGAACTTTGTGGATGCCGATGGCCGCTCCGTGATGCCCAGCATCGACATGCCCGTCGAGGTCGAGGTGCCGGCCGAATCGATCTTCCTCTCCCGCAACTTCATCATCAACATCCAGCAGATGAAGTTCGACCGGCCCGGGCATTTCGCCATCGGCGTGGTCGTCGATGGCCGCCTGGAGACCAGCATCCCGCTTCACGTGCGGCTGGCGGAAGACGCCAGCGGCGGGCGGACCGGCTGAGCGCGGCGGGCGGGGACAGCCCGCGGCGGGACCGGCCCAATTCTTTATGCGAAAGTGCTCTCTTGATGTCTCGATCGGCCTGGCGGCGCTCGCGGTGGCGCTCGCCGGCCCGGGTCGGGCGGCCGAACCGCCCAGCCTCGCCGAACGCCTCGGCTTCCAACCCGCCGACCGCCTGCTCATCATCAACGGTGACGACGTGGGCATGTGCCACACCGCGAACGTGGCCACCATCGAGGCCATGGAAAAGGGGTTGATGACCTGCGGCACCATCATGGCGCCCTGCCCCTGGTTCAACGAGATCGCCGCCTACGCCACCGCGCATCCGGAGCGCGATTTCGGGCTGCATCTCTGTCACACCTCCGAGTGGAAGCATTATCGCTGGGGTCCGGTGGCGGCGCGGGCGCTGGTGCCGGGACTGGTGGACCCGCAGGGTTACTTGTGGCACGGGGTCGAGGATGTCTATGCGCATTCGAACGCCGAGGAGGCCCTCCTCGAGGCCCGCGCCCAGATCAAGAAGGCCCTGGCCGCCGGCATCGACCTCACGCACCTCGATTCGCACATGGGCGTGCTCCAGTACGACCTGCGCTACCTGGATTCCTACCTCAAGCTGGCCGTCGAGTTCGACCTGCCCGTGCGCATGGCGTCCCAGGCCACGCTCGAACGGTTCAACCAACCACAACTGCGCGAGCGGTTCGCGGCCGAAGGGATCGTCTTCCCGGACTACTTCGTGTTCGACGAACTCAAGGACGAGGCCAAGGATGTCAAGGGCTTTTGGATGAAGGTGATCAAGGCCCTTAAGCCGGGCGTCACCGAACTCTACATCCACGCCGGCAAACCGACCGAGGAACTCCAGGCCATCACCGGCAGTTGGCGCACGCGCTCGGCGGAGTACGAAACGTTCACCAACGACCCTGATCTGCGCGAGCTCCTCGCGAAGGAGAAGATTATTCGCATTGGCTACCGCCCGCTGCGCGATTTGCAGCGCAAGTCCAGAAAGCCGGGGTCAAACTGAGCCGGCGGGGACGCCCGGGCCCCACGCCCATTCCCCATGACGCCTGAAACGGCGGCGCCGGCGCCCGAACCGGCGAATCGCGGGAAGCTCCACCACCGGGTCAAGGGCGGGCTGGTGAGTTTCATCGGCTTCCTGCTCTCGCCGCTTTCGTGGTGGAACGACCTGTTTGTGAACGTGCCGCTGGCGCTGGCGTTCGCCTGGGTGACGAGCCTGGTCTGGCCGAAGGGGTTCACGGCGTGCTTCGTGCTCGGCTATTGGCTGACCAATGTGCTCGGCCTGGTCATGTTGCAGAAAGGGGCGCACGAACTGCTGGCCGGCCAGGCCAGTCCTTATTCGCGCAAGGCGTTGTTCAAAGACTTCCTGGTCTCGCTGGTCTATACCCTGGCCATTCTCGTGCTCGTGAAACTCGGCGTGCTCAAGCCGATCCCCGATTACTTCGGCAGCCCGTGAGGTGCGGCGACAGCTTGTCGCCGGTGCCTAACGGGACCGCGTTGTGGCACCGCGGGCCTCCGGGGGCAGCCGCGTGCGTCTGCGCCAACTCGGTTAGGAGGAGCAGCATCGTTATGGAAAGCGACGAGTGACGAGTTACGAGCGCCGACCCAGCTCCGTCAGGAGCGGGATCGTTGTAGAAGAACACGCCTTTTTTGATCCGCTCCCAGCCCCAGCGTGCGGCATCGCGTGCGGCGTCTGCGCTGCACACCGTCCGGATCACTTATTTCGTCGAAGATTTCTTCATCTGATTTCACGCGGCCAAAGCCACGTGGCGCCCTAGAAGGGCGTTGACTTTTGGAGCGCGGACATTCTTGTCGACATTCCTGTCCGCTCGCAGCTCGGCGAGAGGCTTGCCGGCTTGCCGGTCCCGCCCGGGTGGTGTATATTCCCTTGGAGAAACGACGATGAGCAAGACGATGGCGGGCGTGATTTCGACGTTGGGCTGAACTCGGGCGGCGACGCTCAGTCCCAACTACTTCGTGCGTTCGAGTCCGGCGCGGCCCCGCTGGCGCCGTGGACCCTGCCCGGCGGGTTCTGTTTCTGGTTCTGTTTCCAAACTTGCGATGGGAATGGCGGGTGCTTACATTGCCAGTCATGACCAGCGGTGATGCCAACAGCCAGCGCAAGCAATTGCGCATGGTTCCCTGCCTCGAGTGCGGGGCCAAGCTGTTCGTGCCCGGAGACCTGACGCCGCTGAGCACCACGCCCTGCACCAAATGCGGCGCGCCGGTGATGATGCCCATGCGCCTGCGGCAGTTCGAGTTGCGTTCGGTGATCGGCGCCGGGGGCATGGGCAATGTCTATCGGGCCTGGGACACCACCCTCGAGCGCGAGGTGGCCGTCAAACTCATGAAACGCGAACTCATGGAGGACACGGGCGCCACCGAGAGTTTCGCGCGGGAGGCGCGCACGTGCGCGCGGCTGAACCACACGAACATCATCCACATTTATACGTTCGATGAGTCCGAAGGGCAGCTCTACCTGGTGATGGAGCTGGCCGATCATGGGAGCCTCGACGGGCGCATCGAGCAAGGGCTCGTCCCCGAACTGGATGTGCTGGACGTCGGCATCAAGGTCGCCTCCGCGCTCGACACCGCCCTGCGGCATGGGTTGCTCCACCGCGACATCAAACCCGGCAACATCCTCTTCAATGCCGAGGGCGAGCCGAAGCTGGTGGATTTCGGCCTGGCGCGCAGCGCCGAGGCCTCGAGCGAACACGAAACGACGATCTGGGGCACGCCCTATTACATCGCGCCGGAGAAGATTCGACGCGAGAGCGAGACTTTTTTATCGGACATGTACAGCCTGGCGGGGACGCTTTACCATGCCATCACGCGGCATGTGCCCTTCGAGGCCCCGACCATCGAGGAGGTGGTGGCCGCGCACGTGCACACCGCCCTCACTCCGCCGAACCAGGTCGTGCCCCAGATCACCCAGCCGACCAGCGACGCGCTGGCGCGGGCCCTGGCCAAGCAACCGGCGAAACGCTTCGAGAGCTACGGCGAGTTCCGCATGGCGTTGGAGGCCGCCCGCAGTCAATACCTCGTGGGACATTACCGCGCGCAGCAGGAGGGCGCCGGGGCGAAAACCAGCGTCAAGAGCTGGTTTGGCCTGTAGGCCGCGCGTCCCTGGCTCCGGGTTGGTTGTCCCGTCCCGCGCGCGGGACGGCTCTCTCCGCTGGTTGCCCCCGCTTCAGCCGGCACCTTTCAGGCGAGCAACTCGTGGATGACTTCCCCGTGCACATCCGTCAGGCGGCGGTCGATGCCGTTGTGCCGGAAGGTCAGGCGCGTGTGTTCCAGGCCCAGCAACCGGAGGATCGTGGCATGGATGTCATAGACTTGCGCCGGCTTCGAGCGATCCGCCGGCTTGTAGCCCCACTCGTCGCTGGGCCCGTAACTGACGCCGCCCTTGATGCCGCCGCCGCAAAGCCAGTTGGTGAAGCAGAACGGATTGTGATCCCGGCCTTTGCCTGATTGCGCGCACGGCATCCGGCCGAATTCCGTCGTCCACAGGATCAGCGTGTCCTCGAGCATCCCGCGTTGCTTGAGGTCCTGGATCAACGCGGCGGCGCCGCGCGCGAACCCCAGCGCCAGCGGTTCGTGGTCGCGCTTGACGTCCTCGTGCGAGTCCCAGTTGCGCCGCGGAAAACCATTGTCGCAACCCGACCAGATTTGGACGAAGCGCACCCCGCGCTCGAGGAGCCGGCGCGCGGCCAGGCATTTGCGCCCGAAGATGTCGGCCTCCTCGGCGGCGTTGATGTCTTTGGGCCACTGTTTGGTGCTCGAGTCGATGCCGTAGCGGGCCAGAACGGCGGGCGGCTCCTTCGAGATGTCCAGGGCCTCCGGCGCGGCCAATTGCATGCGGGCGGCCAGTTCGTAGCTGCGGATGCGCGCCTCGAGCCGGGCATCGCCAGGCCGTTCGAGGGCGTGGGCCTGGTTCAACTCCCGCAGCACGCGCAGTCCCGCCGCCTCGCCTCCGCGCGTGACGAAACCCGATGGGGGCGGGAACAGGTCTTCAATCGGGTTGGGAGCGCCGACGCGCACGATGGTGCCCTGATGCTGCGCCGGGAGAAACGCCGAGTCCCAGTTCTTCGCGCCGTTAGACGGGAACCCGCGGAGGTCGGGCAGGACCACGAACGTGGGGAGGTTCTCGTTCTCGCTGCCGAGGGCATAGCTGACCCAGGCGCCCATGCCGGGGAAGCCGGGCAGATTGAAGCCGGTGGCCTGGAGCAGAGTGGCCTGGCTGTGCACGCCCGTTTTGCCGACCAGGTTGTGCACAAACGCCAATTCATCCACCACGGCACCCAGCGGGGCGACAATGTCGCTCAGCAGTTTGCCGCACTGGCCATAAGGCCGGAACTGCCAGGGCGACGCGAACGTGGCCCCGTGGCCGTCCTGGAACAGCTCGACTTTCTCGCCCGGGTCCCAGGGCCGGCCATCGTGCTGCTTGAGGGCGGGCTTGTAGTCGAACATATCGACATGGCTCGCGGCCCCGGCCATGAACATCTGGACCACACGCCTGGCCTTGCGCGGAAAGGCCAGCGCGGGATGCCCTGCCCAGTTCGGTCGGGTCGAACCCGCTTGCGCCGAGGGCTTCTCCCCGGCGAGCAATCCCTCCGATCCGAGGAGGCTGGCGAGCGCGATCCCGCCCAAACCGCCGCCCGAGCGCCAAAGAAACTCGCGCCGCGTGCAGGGGGCAGCCAGGCTCGCCAGCCGGTGGTAGGGAGACGTCTCGGGCATGCTTAATCCACGAAGCTGAATTCGTTCAGGTTCAAGATGACACGGCACGCGTTGGCGAGCCCATGTTCCTTCGCGTAAGACGCAAGCGCGCGCGCCTCGGCGGGCGTTGGCGAGCGCGCCAGAGCGAGCCGGAAGGCAGCGATGACCCGGTCCCGTGGGGTGGCGGCCATCCCTTCCACACGCGCGGCGAAATGTTTGGACATCGCCACGATCAGCTTGTCGTTGAGGAGGGCCAGGGCCTGCAAGGGGCTGAGCGTTTCGCACCGCCGTTCAACGGACATCGAGGGGTCGGCGCAATCCAGCGCCGTCATGAACGGCTGGGGCTGCGAACGCACCAGGAACCGATAGATCGAGCGGCGGTGCGTCTTGGCGTCTTCGGGGTCATGCCGATCGTACTCGTAGTGCGGCGAGTGGTCGGGCTTGTCGATCACGAAATCCTGAAAAGCGGGCCCGCCGGGAGTCAGGTCCAACTTGCCCGCCACCGCCAGCACCGTGTCCCGCAACGCCTCGGCCTCGAGCTTCCGCCGATTCATCCGCCAGAGCAGGCGGTTGTCGGCGTCGATGACTTCGGCGCGGCGCCCTGGCTTTCGACCCGTGTCCGCCGTCGAGGCCTGCCGGTAGCTGGCGCTGGTGAGCAGGAGCCGGTGCAGTTGCTTGAGCGACTGCCCACCGTCGCGGAACTCGACCGCCAGCCAATCGAGCAGCTCCGGATGACTGGGCTGTTGGCCCATGTGGCCGAAGTCGTTCGGCGAATCCACCAGCCCGCGTCCGAAGTGATACTGCCAGACGCGGTTCACAATGCTGCGCCAGGTGAGTGGATTGCGCGGGTCGGTCAACCACCGCACCAGCGCTGCGCGCCGCGCGCTCTCGCCACCCTCGGGCGGGAGGTCGAACGCACTCGGGGTGTCCGGGATGAAGGGCACCGTGCCCGGACTGACCTCCTTGCCGGGGTGCCGGACATCGCCACGTGAGAGAACGAAGATGGGCCGGGGCTTGCCGCCACTCGGACCGGTGCCCGCGAACGCACCCTCGCCGTAATGCACCGCGCCAGCATACACCAGCTTGGGCGCGGGCAACTTGGCGAGCTCAGCCGTGGCGGCTTCGGCCTCACGTTTGGCCGCCTCGAGCCGTTGCACCACGCCCGCGTCCACAACACGGCTGACGAGTTGCCGGCGCTGATCTTCGAGGGCTGCCAGGGCGGCGGGGGGTGTCTTGGGCTTCAACCCGTAGTAATATCCATCCACGAGGTTTTGGCGGCCCCAGCGTGGTGGCGCTTCGATCGAGTCCAGCGCGGTGACAGGCGCCCCCAGGGCCACGTTCTTCCCGTCGGCGTCCAGGACACTGAGTTCGGCCAGCGCGAAGATGTAGTCGTTCTGGCGGGTGGCCAGTTTCGTGGCCGTCATCCGGACGAACCGCGCCCGCTTTCCGCCCACTTCGATCCGCCGCGGTGTGACACCCGGGTTCGGAAGATCCACCGCGGTCTGGTCCTCGAGCACCGTTACATCTTTTTGGAACCCGGCATCGTCGGAGGCCTCGATGCGAAAACGGGGCGGGAAGCCGAACCCGGCGCCGATGTTATTGAAATCATCGTGGCAGCCCACGTAAATCACTGAGGCGATGGCCACGGGCTCGCCCAGGTCCACCTGCACCCACTTCACCGTGTCCGCCGCGGCCTCGATCGCGCTGTGCCAGCCGAACTCGGGGCGCGCCCCTTCCTTCCCGGCCTTCTTCGCCTCGGCGATTTGCTTGTCAAGCCCCTCGAGTTCCTTGCCGCCGGCCCGGGTGATCTGCGCCTCCAATTCCTTTCTCGCTGCGGCCGCGCCGCGCTTGCGCGCTTCCAGAGACTTCCGTTGGTCACCTACGGCCCGGTCCGTGTCGTAGGCCAGGTCGGTTCGGTCGAGCGCGGCGAAGACCGCCTGGAGCCGGTAATAGTCGTCCTGGGTGACAGGGTCGAACTTGTGGTTGTGACAGCGGGCGCATTGGATAGTGAGGCTGCAGAACGTGTTGAACGTATTGGCCACCATGTCGTCTCGGTCCAGCAACCGCGCGATCTGCCCGTCCACCTTCGACTCCGGCACTTCGGCATGGCCGATCAGGTCCCAGGGCCCCGCGGCTATGAACCCCAGCGCGACCTTCCCGTCCTCCGTGTCCGGGAACAGAACGTCGCCCGCGATCTGTTCCTGGATGAAACGCCCGTAGGGTTTGTCCTGGTTGAGCGCGCGAATCACATAGTCCCGGTACGGCCAGGCGTTCGGACGCGGCTTGTCCTTGTCGTAGCCGTGGGTATCGCCATAATGCACCACGTCCAGCCAATGCCGTGCCCAGCGTTCGCCGTACTGCGGCGACGACAGCAAGCGGTCCACGAGCTTCTCGTAGGCTCGTGGGTCGGGGTCAGCCTCGAACGCGTCAACCGCCTCCGGGGCGGGCGGCAGGCCGAGGAGGTCGAAATGCACCCGGCGGATGAGCGTCCGCCTCCCCGCTTCAGGCGACGGCCCGAGCCCCTCTGCGCGCAACCGCGCGCGGATGAACGCATCCACGGGATTGCGGAGGCCGCTGCCCGCGCCGTCGGACTCAGGAATCGAGGGGCGTCGAAGCGGCCGAAGGGACCACCAAGTGGGCTGGCTGTCCTTGGGCTGGCCAACCTGGCGTGTCGTGGCCGGCGGCGGCGGCGACTGGTCCTGGGCAGGGTCCGCGGCGAGCCCGCTGGGGCCGGCTGCCAGCGCCAGAACGGTCCAGGCAGCCAGCAGCCCGGCGGGGCTGCGGGCGCGGACGCGTCGGGATTGCGCGCGGCATCGCATTGGTTCCAGTCATATTGATGGCACGAATTAGCGGCGGTTACAAGCCTTCCCGACGATGCGCCGGATCGGCACCGGAACCGGAACTTCGAACGAAGAACCGCGCACACTTGTCGTGTGAGAGACCACGGTGATCAAGGCTCGATCCTCGTCCGAGCATCCGACACTGAGCACCACTACGGGCCGGGCCTTTTGCGCCATGCCCAAATCCACCATCCACACCTCACCTCGGCGCGGCATCATCACCCTCCTCGCGGTCCAGCATGGAGAACACCGCTTGTGCCGCCGTAGTCAGTTCGGCCTCGGTGGGAATACCGCAGTCAGAGTGCGCACTGCGACGAAGGATCGCAGCACTGAATTCTCGCTGGGCTTCGACAGGAAGCCGTTCGAATTGTTCCAGCAACTCAGCCGCCGCATTGCTCATGTTCTACACTGCGACTGCCTCGTCCGAGTTCGCCTCCCGGGTGATCGACTGGCTCCTGGCCCATCCCAAGCCGTGAAGCTGGGCAAACACAATTATGACGCGGTGATGTATCTGGAGCTGCGCGCCAATGGGGACTCCTAAAGGCGGGACGGCGAGCTTGCCGCGCTCGCATGAGCTAGCCAGCTACCCTCACCCGCTCACGAGGCCGCAGCGCGGGTCAGACGAGCAGTTCTTTGATCGCGTGGCCGCTCACATCGGTGAGGCGGAAGCGCCGCCCCTGGAATTTGTAAGTGAGGCGCTCGTGGTCGATGCCCAGCAGATGCAGCAGGGTGGCGTGAAAATCGTTCACATGCACGGGGTCCTTGGCGACGTTATAGCCGAACTCGCACGTCTCACCATAAACGCTGCCGCCGCGCACGCCGCCACCGGCCATCCAAATGCTGAAGCAGCGGGGGTGATGGTCCCGGCCATAATCATCGGCCGTGAGCTTGCCCTGTGAGTAGTTGGTGCGTCCGAACTCGCCGCCCCACACCACCAGCGTGTCCTCGAGGAGTCCGCGTTGCTTGAGGTCCTGGATCAACGCCGCGGCGGGCTGATCGGTTTCGCGGCACTGGGTGGCTATTCCCCTCGGCAGGCCGCCGTGCTGGTCCCAGCCCTGGTGATAGAGTTGAATGAACTTGACACCGCGCTCCGCCAACCGCCGGGCGAGCAGGCAATTGGCGGCGAACGTCCCGGGTTTGCGCACGTCCGGCCCGTAGGAGGCGGTGACGCTGTCGGGCTCGTTCGCGAGGTCCACGGCCTCCGGCACGGAGGTCTGCATCCGGAACGCCATCTCGTATTGCGCGATGCGCGTGTCGATTTCCTGGTCGGCGAGCGAAGCCCGCTCGAACTCGTGCAGCTCGCGCAACCGTTCGAGCATGAGACGGCGGCTTTCCTTGGGCAGGCCGTCGGGATCGTTCAGGTAGAGCACGGGGTCTTTGCCCGCGCGAAACTGGACGCCCTGGTAACGCGAGGGCAGAAAACCGGTTCCCCAGAGCCGCGAATAGAGGGGCTGATCCACCTTGCCCCGGGTGATCAAGACCACGAACGCGGGCAGATTCGCGTTGTCGCTGCCGAGGCCGTAGCTCACCCACGCCCCGATGCTCGGGCGTCCTGACAACTGCGAACCCGTCTGCAAGAATGTGATGGCCGGGTCATGGTTGATCGCCTCGGTGTAACACGAGCGCACGATGCAGAGATCGTCCACGATCCTGGCGGTGTGGGGCAGCAACTCGCTCACCCACGCGCCACTTTGGCCGTGCCGGGCGAACTTATAGACCGAGCCCGCCAGCGGCAAGACCGCCTGGTTGCCGGACATGCCGGTAAGCCGCTGGCCCATGCGCACCGACTCGGGGAGGTTCTCGCCGTTGCGCTGGTTGAGCAGCGGCTTGTAGTCGAAGGTCTCGAGCTGGGAGGGTCCGCCCGCCATGAACAAGTAGATGATCCGTTTGGCCCGGGGTTTGAAGTGGGGCTCGGCCAGGATGCCGGGGAGGCCGTTGGCGGGGGCGGCGCGCGCCGGGTTGAGCAGGTCGGCCAGGGCCAGCCCGCCCAGGCCCATCGCGAACTGATTCAAAAACCGCCGGCGGCTCAGCCCGGCGGCGGACCATGAACCTGTGCAGAGTCGAGCGTTCATCGTTTCATCACGAATTCATCGAGATTCATCAACGTGCTGGCCAGGACCGTCGTCGCGGCCAGTTGGCTGGCTGGCAGGCCCGCGTCCAACGCGTGCTCGCCCGTTTTGAGGAATTTCTCCGCGGCGGCGGGCTCGCGTGTAAAGAGCTCGAGCTGCTCGGCGTAGAGCCGCCGCAGGACTTCCCGCTCCCGCGCTTCCGGCGCCCGCCCGATGGTCAGGCGGCAAGCGGAGGCGATGCGGCTCTCGGCGTCCCCACCCGGTTCGCGCAGCAACCGCTCTGCCAGCACGCGCGCGGCCTCGACAAACTGTGGATCGTTGAGCAACACGAGCGCCTGCAAGGGCGTGGTGGTGCTCTCGCGTTTGGCCGTGCAGACCTCGCGCGACGTGGCGTCGAACGTCAACATGCTGGGCGGCGGCGCGGTGCGGCGCCAGAACGTGTAAAGACTGCGGCGGTAGAGTTTTTCGCCCTTGTCCTGCACGTAGGTCTTGCCGGTGCCAGCCTCCTCCCAGAGCCCGGCCGGCTGATACGGCCGCACGCTCGGACCGCCCACGCGCGGCGAGAGCAGGCCGCTTACGGCCAGCGCGGCGTCGCGAATCTGCTCGGCCTGCAACCGGTGTTTGGGGCCCCGCGCCAGCAGGCGGTTCTCCGGGTCGCGGGCCAGCAGTTCGAGCGGCGCGCGTGAGCTCTGCCGGTAGGTCGCGGAGGTCACGATCAGCTTGTGCAGGGCCTTGAGGTCCCACCCGCCGTCCATGAACGCGGCGGCCAGCCACTCGAGCAACGCCGGGTGCGTGGGCAGTTGGCCCTGGCCGCCGAGGTCTTCCGCGGTGGCGACCAAACCGCGCCCAAAGTGGGCGCGCCAGACGCGGTTGACCTGGACGCGCGCCGTCAGGGGATTGCGCCGGTCCACCAGCCACCGCGCCAGCCCG
>Ga0233425_10007071_pt1 | contig 16024 bp, 12 predicted proteins | sample Watercolumn_Towu_2_FD_181712 | JGI IMG/M metagenome (GOLD analysis project Ga0233425, IMG submission 181712) | Freshwater microbial communities from Lake Towuti, South Sulawesi, Indonesia - Watercolumn_Towuti2014_140_MG | ecosystem: Environmental > Aquatic > Freshwater > Lake | place...
CGATCTTATTGGCGGGGCTGGTGACGGCTTGTGCCAAGGAACCCCTTTATCCCCCCGCACCGGCCAAGGCGGCAGCCGTGCCGGCCAAGGCGATGGCGGCATCGGAATGGCTCTATGTGCTGGGTCCCGGTGATTCCATCAATGTGTTCGTGTGGGGCAATCCGGAGGTCTCCGGTTCCTTCCCCATCCGCCCGGACGGCAAAGTCACCATGAATCTGGCGGAGGATTTGCAAGCCAGCGGCAAGACGCCGACCCAATTGGCCAGGGAAATCGAGAAGATTCTCGCCAAATACATCCAGGATCCCGTGGTCACCGTGACCGTGGCGGGAGGCATCGGCCCTTACAACCAACAGATCCGGGTGTTGGGTCAGGCTGCCAAGCCACAGTCCCTCAGCTATCGGGAAAACATGTCACTGGTTGATTTGATGATCGCGGTTGGTGGCATCACCGACTTCGCTGACGGCAACCGTGCCAGCATCCTGCGCGTGGTCGACGGCAAGCCGCAGCAATACGGCGTGCGGCTGGAAGATCTGCTGAAGAATGGCGACGTCTCCGCCAATGTGGATATTCTCCCCGGTGATGTGCTGATTATTCCGGAAAGCTGGTTCTGACCTTGTGGGCTTGGCGATTCTCGCTGCCTGGAGATTCCTCGGATGAATGAAGCGTTCGATCAGGTCATAGGTTATGCCTTGGCAGTCTGGCGCCGGCGCTGGGTGGTACTGATCACCGCGTGGATGATCGCGGTGGTCGGCTGGGTCTGGGTGTATTTGTTGGAGAACCGCTACCAGGCCCAGGCCAGGGTCTATGTCGACACCCAGTCGCTGCTGCGCCCCTTGATGGCCGGCTTGGCGGTGCAGCCGAACTTCGAGCAGCAGGTGGCCATGATGACCCGCACTCTGGCCAGCCGCCCCAACCTTGAAAAGGTGGCGCGCATGACCGACCTGGATCTGCGCGCCAAGACCCCGCAACAGCAGGAGGATCTGTACACCAAGCTGGCGGCGGCGATCAAGCTGGAAGGCACCAACCGGGAAAACCTGTACACCATCTCCTACCTACACGCCAATCGGGACTTGGCAAAGCGCGTGGTGCAGGCCTTGCTGACCATCTTCACCGAGAGCAGTCTGGGCGGTGCGCGCAAGGACATTTCCAATACCCAGAAATTCATCGAGGACCAGCTCAAGACCTATGAGGCCAAGCTGCTGGAGAAGGAAAAGCAACTGGAGGAGTTCAAGCGTCGCAACGTGGGCACCATGCCGGGACAGGGTGGCGACTACTACTCCAAGCTGAGCCAGTTGAATGTTGGGCTCGAGCAGGCCAAGCTGGATCTCGAGGAAGCGACCAACCGCAAGAAACAACTGCAACAGCAACTGGCGGATCAGGAGGAAATGCTGGTCACCCCGGCGCCGGGGTCCGCGCCCGTGACAGCGACCACGACCGCTCTGGACGGACGCATTGCCGCCCTGCAGACCCAACTGGACAATCTGCGCCTGCGTTATACCGACATCCACCCGGACATCTCCCGCACCAAACAGCTGATCGCCCGCCTGCAGGATCAGAAGAAACAGGAAGAGGACGCTTTCAAGGCCCAGGTCAAGAGCCAGTCTGGCAGCGCCGTCAAGGCGCAGAACCCGGTCTATCAGCAGCTGACCATCGCCATCGCCGAGGCCGACGCCAACATGGCCTCGCTCAAGGCGCGGGTCGGGCAGATGGAGAAGAAGCGCGGCGACCTTTATCGCTCGGTGGACCGCATCCCCCAGATCGAGGCCGAATATTCTCAGCTGACCCGCGATTACGAGGTGTACAAGCGCAACTACACGGAGATGCTGGCGCGCCGGGAAACTGCGAGCCTGTCCGGCGAGGTGGAGAGCAAGACCGACGTGGTGGATTTCCGCGTGGTGGATCCGCCGCGGGTTCCCAACGAGCCGGCCTGGCCCAACCGCCCCTTGCTCGTCACTGCGGTGCCTCTGGGCGGATTGGGCGCCGGTCTGGCGCTGGCCTTCCTGCTTACCCAGTTGCGCCCCACCGTGGATAGTCGGCGCCAACTCAGGGATCTGACCGGCGTGCCGTTGTTGGGCATGGTGACCATGATTGACACGGATCAGCGGCGCCGGCAGACCCGCCGCGGCAACCTGATGTTCGCCGCGGGCAGTCTGGCCCTGGGCCTGACGCTGGTGGCCCAGTTGATCTATTACCTTGTCCTTTCCCCGGCGGCATAGGCAAAGGAGCTGACATGAGCATTATCGAGCGTGCTGCGGGCAAGCTGGGCCAGGGGGATGCTCCGGCCGCGTCCACCATTCATGCCAACCGGCCGTCTGCTCCCCAGGAGGGAGACAGTGGTCGCTTGATCGAGGCTGCCATCGAGCGCGCAGAGGCATCCTTTTCCGAGCCACTAGCAACCACCAGGACACCGGTTCGTCCCGTCATGGCAGATGACGATGGACCGGCCACCGTGATCGGCAGCCAGCGGGGCGTTGTGGATATTGCCAAGCTGCGTACGATGGGCGCCCTGACCCCGGATGCCGGCCGCAGCAAGATCGCCGAGGAATACCGCTTGATCAAGCGTCCCTTGATCACCAATGCCCTGGGCCATGCCGGCAACCCGCCGGTGCCCAACGGCAACCTGATCATGGTTACCAGTTCCGTGCCCGGCGAGGGCAAGTCCTTCACTGCCATCAACCTGGCCATCAGCATGGCCACCGAACTGGAAAACACGGTGTTGCTGATTGACGCGGACGTCGCCAAGTCCTCCATCCCCCGCTACCTCGGCCTGGATTCCGACCTGGGCTTGCTGGATGTGCTGCGTAACCCCAGTCTGGAGCTCTCCGATGTCCTCATCAAGACGGACATCGCCAAGCTGACCGTGCTGCCGGCCGGTCGCGGCTTCGCGCATGCCACGGAGTTGCTGGCGAGTTCAGCAATGCGCGACTTCGTCAAGGACATCGCCACCCGCTACCACGACCGCATCATCATCTTCGACTGCCCGCCGCTGCTGGCCACCAGCGAGGCGACGGTGCTGGCGTCCTACATGGGGCAGGTCGTGTTCGTGGTGGAGGCTTCGCGCACCCCCCAGGAGGCGATCAAGGACGCCCTGACGCATTTGACGGATTGCGAACATGTCGGAATCGTGCTGAACAAGGCGCCTTCCCGCGGCGGCAGCATGGATTACTACGGCTATGGATACGGTTATGGTTACGGCGGTTATGGCGAGTACGGCCAGCAGCAAAAGCAGTAGGCGCCTGCTCTCGCTGGTTTTCCTGCTGGCACCCCTGCTGGCATCGGCGAGTGATTGGAAGATCACGCCGGGCATTACCCTTGCCGAGCGCTATTCCGACAATATCAACCTGGCCGCGAATGGCCAGGAGCAGTCGGACTGGATTACCGAGGTCACGCCCCGGGTCGCGGTCACGCGAGAGGGTGCGCGCTTGAAGGTCCAGGCCGACTACAGCCTGCAGGGATTGCTCTATGCAGACAATTCCACCCTGAGCAGATTCCACCATAACCTCAATGGTCGCGCCACTGCGGAACTGGTCGAGGACTGGTTCTTCTTCGACGCCACTGCCCGTGTATCCCAGGTATTGAAACAGGGCGCCACTCCCGGAAGCTATGGAGCCGGCAGTTTGGCCGGCATAGGAAACACGAGTTCCGTCAGCGCTTATTCTCTCAGCCCCTATCTCAAGCACCGCTTCGGCTCCTTTGCCACGGTGGAGGCGCGCATCTCCCAGGATGGCGTGTTCAGTGGCGATTCGACCATGTCGGACAGCCAGAGCACCCGCTATCGGCTCAGCGCCGTCAGTGGCAGCGGGGTCTATCCGCTGTCCTGGAACGCGACCTACGACAAGCTGGATACCAGCAACAGCGCCGGCCTGGCCGCTTCCGGCAGCGAGCATGCCGCCGTCAGCGCGCGCTACGCCTTAAATCGGAAGTTCGGCCTGACCGCCCAGGCCGGCATGGACAAGCACGACTACACGGGCGTGACCAATGCGCTGCGGGATTATTCCTACTACGGCCTGGGCCTGTTCTATACACCCAGCCGCTACTTCTCCTTCGACGCCCTGTACAACCACTCCGATACCGGCAATTTCCTGAGTGGCAGCGCGACTTTCAACCCCACGCCGCGCACCTCCCTCAAGGCTTCCAGTTCCCAGCGTGCCTATGGCAGGAGCTACGCGCTCGACCTGAGCCACCGTACCCGTCAATCCAACTGGAGCCTGCGCTACCAGGACGAGCTGACCACCATGCAACAGCAGTTCATGAGCTACGTGGGCAGCGTGTTCGTCTATTCGTGCCCCACCGGCATGGAATACAAGCTTCCGGGCGTGCCTCCTTCCGACCCGGTCAATTGTGTGCCCCTCGGAACGGTCAACTTCTTCAACCCCACCCAGCTCAACAACACCTACCTTTCCAAGTCGCTGATCGGCACGATGAGCTATACCCAGCGCCGCAGCACCTGGCTGCTGTCGGTTTTCGACAATCGCCGGGAATACCAGAACCTCGGCGCCGGCACCGACCAGACGCGCGGGCTGCAGGCGTCCTGGACACTGAAGCCTGCGGCGCACACCAGCTTCACCCTGAGCGGCGGCATGTCGAAACTCGATTCGACGGGGGCCGCCGCCCGCCAGGACGATCTCTGGAATGTCGCCCTGATCGCCACCCGCCAATTCAATCCCAAGACTTCGGGAAGCGTGGAGCTTCGCCACCAGGAGCGCCAATCCGACCAGGCCAATGGAGACTATGCGGAGAACAGCTTCATGGCGCGCCTGAACATGAGTTTCTGACGATGTACGAAAGCTATTACCACCTCCGGGACAAGCCCTTCCAGCTCAATCCCGACCCCCGCTTCTTCTTCGCCAGCAAGGGCCACAAGCGCGCCTTCGCCTACCTGGAATATGGGCTCTCCCTGGGCGAGGGCTTCATCGTCATCACCGGCGACGTGGGTGCCGGCAAGACCCTGCTGGTCAAGAGCCTGCTGAAGAAGCTGGAGAACGGCAGCTACCTCATCGGCCAGCTGGTCAGCACCCAGCTTGACGCCGACGACACCCTGCGCAGCGTGGCGGCCTCCTTCGGCCTGCAGGCGGAGGGCCTGACCAAGTCCGCCCTGCTCAAGAGCCTGGAGGACTACCTGCGCCTGGCGGTGCGGCAGAACCGCCGGCCCCTGCTGATCGTCGACGAGGCGCAGAACCTGGACCCGCGCGCGGTGGAGGAGCTGCGCATGCTGTCCAACTTCCACGAAGGCGACAAATCCCTGCTGCAAAGCTTTCTGCTCGGCCAGCCCGAGTTCCGCGACACCATCCAGAGCCCGGAGATGTTGCAGCTGCGCCAGCGCGTGATCGCCTCCTACCATCTGGGTCCCCTGGATCGAAACGAAACCATCCAGTACATCGTGCACCGCCTGAATACCGCGGGCTGGCAGGGCAATCCGTCCTTCAGCGAGGACGCCTTCGACGTCATCCACCAGTTTTCCGGCGGCGTACCCCGGCGCATCAATACCCTGTGCGACCGCCTGCTGCTGTTCGGCTACCTTGAGGAACGCACGCATCTGGATTCTGCCGCGGTGCAGGAGGTGATCGGCGACCTGCAGCAGGAAGTGCATCACCAGGCGCCGCGCGTACGCACGCCGGAGCCCGCCATCCCGCCGGCCGCGGCCCAGCCCGAGGCTCCGGCCCCCGTCGCCACGGCCCTGCCCGACAACCTGGAGGACCGCCTGGTGGCCATGGAGCGTTCCCTCAACCGCCTGATCCCCCTGGTTCGCAAGGTTCTCTACACCGTCACCGCCGGCCAGGAAAACGAATGAGCGCCGAGGTCGTCTGCGTGGTGGGCGCGCGCCCCAATTTCATGAAAATCGCGCCCATCATGGTGGCCTTTCGAGCCAAATCGATCGCCGCCAAGCTGGTGCACACCGGCCAGCATTACGACCCGGCCATGAGCGACAGTTTCTTCGAGCAGCTCGGCATACCCAGGCCGGACGTCAACCTGGAAGTCGGGTCCGCCAGCCACGCTGTGCAGACCGCCGAGATCATGCGCGCCTTCGAGCCGGTGCTGGACGCCGAACAACCCAAGGCGGTGCTGGTGGTGGGCGACGTCAATTCCACCATCGCCTGTGCCCTGGTGGCGGCAAAGAAAGGCGTCAAGGTCATCCACGTGGAGGCCGGCCTACGCAGCTACGACCGGGCCATGCCCGAGGAGATCAACCGCGTCCTGACCGACCAGATCTCCGACCTCCTGTTCACCACCGAGCGCGCGGCGCTGGACAACCTGGCGCGGGAGGGCGTTGCCCCGGAGCGGGTGCGTTTCGTCGGCAACGTCATGATCGACACCCTGCGCAGCCACCTCGACCGCGCCGTGCCCGCCGAGGCGACGCTGGGCGGCAGGCCGCAGCGGGGCTATGCCGTGGTGACGCTGCACCGGCCGTCCAACGTGGACAACCCGGCCACCCTGCGCGGGCTGCTGGAAGCCCTGGTCGACGTGGCCAGCCGCGTGGACGTGGTCTTCCCCATCCACCCGCGCACCCGGGCCACGGCCGAACGCTTCGGTCTGTCCGGCCTGCTGGAGCGGCCCGGCATCCGTCTGCTGCCGCCCCAGGGCTACCTGGAGATGCTGGGCCTCACCCGGGATGCCGTCGTGGTGCTGACCGACTCGGGCGGCCTGCAGGAAGAGACCACCGCCCTGGGCGTGCCCTGCGTGACGCTGCGCGAGAACACCGAGCGCCCCATCACCATCGCGGACGGCACCAACACCCTCACCGGTCCCTCCCCGGAAAAACTGCTGGACTGTTTCGCCGACATCCTGGCCACCGGCGGAAAGCGCGGCCGCATCCCCGAATACTGGGACGGCCGGGCCGCCGAGCGCATCGCCGACATCCTGCGCCCCTGGCTGGACGCGCTCCCCACACCGGGCTGACCTGCCATGGCCGCGGACATCACCAACGTCATGAGCGTCGACGTGGAGGACTACTTCCAGGTCGGCGCCTTCGAGCACACTATCCCCCGCGATCAATGGGAACGCTGGCCCAGCCGCGTGGAGGCGAACGTCGAGCGCATCCTGCTGCTGTTCGAGCGGCATGGCGTCCACGCCACCTTCTTCACCCTGGGCTGGATCGCCGAGCGCTATCCCGGCGTGGTCCGGGTCATCGTCGATAGCGGTCACGAGCTGGCCAGCCACGGCTATGGCCACCAGCGGGCGGCGGCGCTGTCCCGGCGGGAATTCCATCAGGACGTGGTGCGCGCCAAGCATCTGCTGGAGGATCTCGGCGGCAACGCCGTGGCCGGCTACCGCGCCCCCAGCTTCTCAATCGGGCACGGCAACCTGTGGGCCCTGGACATCCTGGCTGAAGCCGGGCACCGCTACAGTTCCAGCATCTATCCCATCGCTCACGACCACTACGGCATGCCCGGCGCCCCCCGTTTTCCCTACCGCCCCGAACACTGCCCGGCGCTGCTGGAGGTGCCCCCCACCACGGTGGACTGGCGCGGCCGCACCCTGCCCGCCGCCGGCGGCGGTTATTTCCGCCTGCTGCCCTACGCCGCCTCGCGCTGGCTGATCGGCCAGGTGAACGGTCGTGACCGGCGCCCGGCCATGTTCTATTTCCATCCCTGGGAGGTGGACCCGGGCCAGCCCCGCGTCGCCGGCGCTCCGTTGAAAAGCCGCTTCCGTCACTACGTAAACCTGGGATGCATGGAAGGCAAGCTGGACCGGCTATGCCGCGATTTCCGCTGGGGACGTGCCGACCGGGTCTACGCCGAAGAACTCGCGGCATGACACTCGCCATCCGCATTGCCCGCGACAGCGATGCCGCCGCCTGGGACGCCTTCGTCCTGAACCTGCCGGCGGCCACCTTCTTCCATCGATTCGGCTGGAAGCGGGTCATCGAGCAGGCCTTCGGACACCGCACCCATTTCCTGCTGGCCGAGCGGGACGGCCGCGTCGAGGGCGTACTGCCCCTCGCCGAGATGAAAAGCCGCCTGTTCGGCCACAGCCTGGTGTCGACGCCGTTCTGCGTCTACGGCGGCATCGCCGCCGCCAGCCCCGAGGCCCGGGCTGCCCTGGACGCGCGCGCCCAGGGCCTGGCCGCGGAACTCGGCGTCGGCCACCTGGAATATCGCGACCGGGATGCCCCGGCACACGAGGACTGGCCAGGCACCGAGCTCTATGTCACTTTCCGCAAGGAACTCGATCCCGATGTGGAAAAGAACATGCTGGCGATTCCACGCAAGCAGCGGGCCATGGTGCGCAAGGGCATCAAGAACGACCTGAGCGTGGACATGGAAGCCGGCGTCGACGGCTTCTTCGCGGTCTACGCCGACAACGTGCGACGGCACGGCACGCCCGCCCTGCCCAGGCGCTATTTCGCCCTGCTGCGCGAGGTGTTTGGCGACGACTGCGACGTGCTGCTGGTGCGCTCCCCCGCGGGCCAGGTGGTCAGCGGCGTGCTCAGCTTCCATTTCCGCGACGAGGTCCTGCCCTATTACGCCGGTGACGCCCTGGAGGCCCGCGCCCTGGCCGCCAACGACTTCAAGTACTGGGAACTGATGCGCCGGTCCTGCGAGCGCGGCGCGCGGGTGTTCGACTACGGCCGCAGCAAGGTCGGCACCGGTCCCTACGACTTCAAGCGCAACTGGGGCTTCGAGCCGACACCCCTGCATTACCGCTACCAGCTGGTATGCGCCGACCGGGTGCCGGAGAACAACCCCAACAACCCCAAGTATCGACTCTTCATCAAGGCCTGGCAGCGTCTTCCCCTGCCTGTGGCCAATTTCCTTGGCCCGCACATCGTCAGGAACCTGGGGTGAGCGTACGCCATGTCCGAACTGCTGTTCCTCGCCCACCGCATTCCTTATCCGCCGAACAAGGGCGACAAGATCCGGGCCTGGCACCTGCTGGAGCACCTGTCCCGGCGCCACCGCCTGCATCTCGGCGCCTTCGTCGACGACCCGGACGACTGGCGGCATGAGGGGAAGCTGCGGGAAATCTGCGCCTCCGTTCACCTCGTCGGACTCGATCCGCGCTGGGGCAAGCTGCGTGCATTGAGCGGGCTGCTGACCGGCGATCCCCTCACCCTGCCGTTCTATCGGCATGCCGGCATGCAGCGCTGGGTGGACGAACGCCTGGCGGAAGGGGTCGACAAGGTCCTGGCCTACTCTTCGGCCATGGCCCGCTTCGTCGTCGACCGCCCCGGCGTGCGCCGGATCATGGATTTCGTCGACATCGATTCCGACAAATGGCGCCAGTATGCCCCAACCAAGCCCTGGCCCCTGTCCTGGCTGTACCGCCGCGAAGGCGAGCGCCTGCTGGCGTGGGAACGCCGCGTGGCCGCCGAATTCGACGCCAGCCTGTTCGTCTCCCCGGCCGAGGCCGCGGACTTCCGCCGGCTGGCGCCGCAGAGCGCCGACAAGGTGGGCTACTACCACAACGGCGTCGACGCGGACTTTTTCTCTCCCGAGCGTGGCTACCCCGACCCCTATCCGGCCGGAGTCCGGGCGGTGGTGTTCACCGGCGCCATGGACTACTGGCCCAACGTCGACGCCGTGTCCTGGTTCGCGCGGGAGGTCTTGCCGACCCTGCGCGCCGAGCGGCCCGACCTCCTGTTCGCCATCGTCGGCAGCAAGCCGACAGGGGAGGTCCAGGCCCTGGCAGGTCAACCCGGCATCCTTGTCACCGGCCGGGTGGAGGATGTCCGACCCTGGTTGGCCCATGCCGCGGCGGTGGTGGCGCCGCTGCGCATCGCCCGCGGCATCCAGAACAAGGTACTGGAGGGGATGGCCATGGCCCGGCCGGTGGTGGCCACGCCCCAGGCCCTGGAAGGCATTGATGCGCTGTCCGGTAAGGAAATCCTGCTGGCTGCCGATAGAGAGTCCATGGCGGCGGCGGTGGGGCGCGTTTTGGATGTCGCCTCGCCGCTTGGCGATGCGGCCCGGATGAAGGTGCTGCGGGATTTTGCCTGGGCCGGCAACCTGGCCCGGGTGGATCAATTACTGGAGGCATGATGGATGCTGTAGCTCGAATGAGTTGGCGTGGCGCGGTGCTGCTGCTGGCCCTGACCTGGGTCGCCGTGGCGGTGCTGCTGCACCCCTCGTTCTGGTCCATGGTGCAGATCTGGGAGCGCTCGGAAACCTTTGCCCACGGCTATGTCATCATGCCCATCGCCCTGTGGCTGACCTGGCGCAACCGCCGCGTTCTCGCCGGCGTGGCCGCGGCGCCCGACTGGCGAGCCCTCGTGGTTATCCTGCCGCTCGGCCTGGGTTGGCTGGCGGCACGCATTGGCGGCGTGCTGGTCATCGAGCAATATGCCCTGGTTGGTCTCCTGGTGGCTGCGGTCTGGCTGCTCATGGGTACGGCCATGCTGCGCGCAGCGTCCTTTCCCCTGGCCTTTCTGCTGCTCATGGTGCCTAACGGCGAGGGCCTGATTCCGCACCTGATCGAGTTCACCGCAGATTTCACCGTGGGCGCCGTCCAGTTCATCGGCATCCCGGTCTACCGCGAGGGGCCGTTCTTCAGCCTGCCCTCGGGGGAATGGAACGTGGTGGAGGGCTGCTCCGGCCTGCGTTACCTGATCGCCTCCATCACCCTGGGCGTGCTCTACGCCTACCTGACCTACCGCACCCTCTGGAAGCGCATCACATTCAGCCTGGCAGCGGTGATCGTGCCCATTTTCGCCAACGGCATGCGTGCCACCCTGATCGTGCTTATCGCCCATTATTCCGACATGAAGCTGGCCCTGGGCGTGGACCATTTCATCTATGGCTGGGTGTGGTTCGGCATCGTCATGCTCATCATGTTCTGGGTCGGCCTGATCTGGCGCGAGGACCTCGGCGAGCCTCCGGTGCCTCCCGCGGCCGCGCCGGTCCGTCCGGCCTATGTCCAGGCTGCGGCGCTGGCTGCATTTCTGGGCCTGTTGGCCCTGTACGAGGGGCATCTCGACAGTCGCGCCATCGCCGTGCCGAAGCTGGCCCTGCCGGGGCCGGCCCAGGGCTGGCAGCGTGTCGAGGCGCCGTTCTCGACCTGGGAGCCCCACTGGGTCGGCATGGACGTCAAGCTGCTGGGCCATTACCGCCAAGGCGACCGCCAGGTTCTGCTGTTCGTGGCCTGGTACGGCGCCCAGCGCCAGGACGCGGAACTGATCAACACCCAGAACTACATGGTGCGCGAGAAGCATCCGGAGTGGCGCAGCATGCGCAGGATGCCGACGCAGGTCGAGATCGCCGGCCGACCCCTGGTACTGGCGGAGTCCGGGCTCATGGCCCAGGGCGGCAACCAGCGCATCCTGGCCTGGCAGTGGCACCGCATCCGCGGCAGGGACGACATCAATCCCTATCGCGCCAAATTCGACCTTGCCCTGTCCAAGCTGCTGGGACGTGCCGACGAGGCCACCGCCATCATCGTCGCCACGCCCTACACCGAGGACGAGAAGGCCGCGGCCGCCACCCTCAAGGCCTTCGTGGCTGCCCACAAGGCTGAACTGGACGGCCAGCTGGACCGGGTCGGCCGGCCGTGAGCGCGCCCGTCCTCATCGCCCATGTGGTCCATCATTTCGGCACCGGCGGCATGGAGAACGGCATGGTCAACCTGATCAACCGCCTGCCGCCGGAGCGTTATCGACATGCCATCCTCTGCCTGGCGGGGCACGGCGAGTTCAAGGCGCGCATCCGCAATCCCGGAGTCGAGTTCCACGACCTTGGCAAGCGACCTGGCCACGACCTGGCCTGGTACCCCCGGCTTTATCGGCTGTTGCGCGCCCTGCGCCCGGCCATCCTGCACACCCGCAACCTGTCCACCCTGGAGGCCCAGTTCGTCGGTGCTCTTGCGCAGGTGCCGGGGCGGGTGCACGGCGAGCATGGCCGCGACATGTTCGACCTCGAAGGCAAGAACCGGAAATACAACCTGTTGCGAAAGGCTGCCCGTCGCGTCATTCACCATTACATCGCCGTCAGCCGCGACCTCGCCGGCTGGCTGCGCGGTACCGTTGGCGTCGCCCCGGAGCGTGTCAGCCAGATTTACAACGGCGTCGACCGGGAACGCTTCCACCCCCGCGCGGGCGGTCGTCCCGACCTCGGCCGCGCCGAGTTCTTCGCCGGCGCCCGCTGTGTCATCGGCAGCATCGGTCGCATGGCCGAGGTCAAGGACTACCCCGGTCTCGCCGAGGCCTTCATCCGCTTGTGCCGGAATCGACCGGACGCCGCCGGCCTGCGCCTGGTCATCGTCGGCGCCGGCCCGGCGCGGCCCCGCTGCCAGGCCATGCTGGATGCCGCCGGCCTGGGCGCCCAGGCCTGGTTGCCGGGGGATCGCTCCGATACCCCGGAGTGGCTGCGCGCCTTCGACGTGTTCGTTCTCAACTCCCTGGGCGAGGGCATTTCCAACACCATCCTGGAGGCCATGGCCTCCGGACTGCCGGTGCTCGCTACCCAGGTGGGCGGCAATCCGGAACTGGTGTTGCCCGGCCAGACCGGTCTCCTGCTGCCGCCGGGCGATCCGGATGCCCTCGCCGCGGCTCTGGGCGCCTACGTCGACGATACGGCGCGGCGCCGGCGCGAAGGCGAGGTGGCTCGGGCGCGCATCGAGCGGGAGTTCGACTGGCAGCGCGCCACTGACGCCTACGCGGCCATCTATGAGCGGCTCCTGAGCCCGCGACAGACCTGAAAGGGAAGCCTTCCGACCATGTGCGGCATCACCGGTGTTTTCGACCTTCGCGAGCAGCGCCCCATCGCCCGGGAGGTGCTCGCCCGTATCAATGACATGCAGACCCACCGCGGGCCCGACGAGGCCGGCCTGCATCTTGAGCCGGGGCTGGGCTTCGGCCACCGGCGCCTGTCGATCATCGACATCGCCGCCGGCCAGCAGCCCTTGTTCAACGAGGACGGCAGCGTTGCCGTGGTGTTCAACGGCGAGATATACAACTTCGTCGATCTGATACCGGAGCTCACCGCCCTGGGCCACAGCTTCAAGACCCGCTCCGACACGGAAACCATCGTCCATGCCTGGGAACAGTGGGGCGAAGACTGCGTGCACCACTTCCGCGGCATGTTCGCCTTTGCCCTGTGGGATCGGAACAGGCAGACGCTGTTCCTGGCGCGCGACCGCCTGGGCGTGAAGCCGCTGTATTACGCGGCGACCGACGACGGCTTCCTGGTGTTCGGCTCGGAACTCAAGACCATCACCGCCTGGCCCGGCTTCCGCCGCCAGATCGACGATCACGCGGTGGAGGATTATTTCGCCTACGGCTATGTGCCGGAGCCGCGCACCATTTACTCCACCGCCTTGAAGATGCCGCCCGGCCACCGCCTGCTGATCAAGCGTGGCCAGCCGGTGGGGCAACCCCGGGAATACTGGGACGTGCCGTTCCAGCCCCGTTCCACGCTCGCGCTGGCGGACGCCGAGACCGAACTGATCGAACGCCTGCGCGAGGCGGTGAGGATCCGCATGGTGGCCGAGGTGCCGCTGGGCGCTTTCCTCTCCGGCGGCGTCGATTCCTCCGCCGTGGTGGCGATGATGGCCGGCTTGTCCGATCAGCCGGTGAAGACCTGCTCCATCGCCTTCTCCGACCCCAAGTACAACGAGGCAGAGTATGCCCGCCAGGTCGCCGAACGCTATCGCACCGACCACCACGTCAACACCGTGGAAGCCGACGACTTCAGCCTGGTCGACGAGCTTGCCCACCTCTACGACGAGCCCTACGCCGATTCCTCGGCCATGCCCACCTATCGGGTCTGCCAGCTCGCCCGCAGGGACGTCACCGTGGCCCTGTCCGGCGACGGCGGCGACGAGAACTTCGCCGGCTACCGGCGCTACCGCTGGCACGGCTACGAGGAGCGCATGCGCCGGCTGCTGCCCTACGGCCTGCGCAAGCCCCTGTTCGGCTTCCTCGGCCGGGCCTACCCCAAGGCGGACTGGGCGCCCAGGGTGTTGCGCGCCAAGACCACCTTCGAAGCCATGGCGCGTGATTCCGTGGAAGGTTACTTCCACGGTGTGTCGCTGATGGACAACACCCTGCGCGGCAAAGCCTTCAGCGCGGAATTCAAGCGCCGGCTGAACGGTTACAACGCCGTGGAGGTGTTGCGCCGCCATCAGGCCAGGAGCCCCGCCAGAGATCCGGTGTCCCAGGTGCAGTATCTCGACATGAAGACCTACCTGGTGGGCGACATCCTCACCAAGGTCGACCGGGCCAGCATGGCGCACGCCCTGGAAGTGCGCGTGCCCTTCCTCGACCACAAGCTGGTGGAATGGGTCTCCGGCCTGCCGGTGGACTACAAGCTGCGCGGCGCGGAGGGCAAGTTCATGCTCAAGCAGGCCCTGGAGCCGCACCTGCCCCACGACATCATGTACCGCCGCAAGATGGGTTTCTCCATCCCTGTGGCGGAATGGTTCCGCGGCCCGTTGCTGGGGAAGCTGCGTCAGGCCCTGTCCAGTCCGCGCATGGCCGACACAGGCCTGTTCGACATGACTTTCCTTGGAACCATGGTCGACCTGCACGCCCGCGGCGTGCGCGACTACAGCGCTTCGCTGTGGAGTCTGCTGATGTTCGAAGCGTTCCTGCGCAACAACGAGAAACGCTCATGACCCTGCGCATCCTGCACGTCTTTGACCATTCCCTGCCGCTGCATTCGGGCTACACCTTCCGTAGCGCCAACATCCTGCGCGGCCAGCGCAGGCTGGGTTGGCAGACCTTCCACCTCACCAGCCCCAAGCAGGTGAATTGCAGCGTCGCGGAGGAGGAGGCGGACGGCCTGCATTTCTACCGCACGTCCCAACCCACGGGCTGGGCGAGCCGGCTGCCGGTGCTCAACCAGTGGGCGTTCATGCGCGCCACCGAGCGCCGCCTGCTGGATCTGGCACGGGAACTCAGGCCGGATCTGCTGCATGCCCACTCGCCGGTGCTCAATGCCTGGCCGGCCATCCACGTCGGCGAAAAGCTGGGCATTCCCGTCGTCTATGAGATCCGCGCTTTCTGGGAAGACGCGGCGGTGGACCACGGCACGCAGAAGGAAGGCGGCCTGCGCTATCGCCTCACCAAGGCCCTGGAAACCCGTGCCGTACGCCGCGCCAGCCAGGTGGTGACGATCTGCCAGGGGTTGCGCGGCGACCTGATCAGTCGGGGCATTTCCCCTGGCAAGATCGGCGTGGTGCCCAATGCCGTGGACATCGAGCATTTCAGCCTCAGCGCCGGTCCAGATCCCGAACTCAAGACCAAGCTCGGCCTGGCCGGCTGCCGGGTGATCGGTTTCCTCGGCTCCTTCTATGCCTACGAGGGGCTGGACCTGCTGCTGGCCGCCCTGCCAGGCATTCTCGAGCAGGCGCCGGACGTGCGCGTGCTTCTGGTGGGCGGCGGCCCCCAGGAAGCCAACCTCAAGAACCAGGCGCATGCGCTGGGGCTGGCGGACAAGGTGGTGTTCGTCGGTCGCGTTCCCCACTCCGACGTCGGCCGCTACTACGACCTGGTGGACCTGCTGGCGTACCCACGCCACGCCATGCGCCTGACCGACCTGGTGACACCGCTCAAGCCCCTGGAGGCCATGGCCCAGGGCCACCTGCTCATCGCCTCGGACGTCGGTGGCCACAAGGAACTCATCGAGGACGGCACCACCGGCTACCTGTTCCGCGCCGAGGACCAGGCGGACCTGGCGCGCAAGGCTTTGGAGGCGCTGAACCTGCCCGACCGGGGCGCCGCCATACGCGCCAATGGCCGACGCTTCGTGGAATTGGAACGCAACTGGGACCACAGTATCGCCAACTACAAGGCGATCTACGGAGCTGCACTTGGCCGCGAACTCTGACCACACCCGGACGTTGGGCCGCCTGGCCCTGATTGGCCCCCTGCCGCCGCCCGCCGGCGGCATGGCCAACCAGACCCTGCAACTCTCGCGTCTGCTGGCAGGCGAGGGCATCCAGTTGGAAATCGTCCAGGTCAACGCTCCCTACCAGCCTGCCTGGGCGGGCCACGTGCCAGTGTTGCGCGCAGGATTCCGCCTGCTTCCCTATCTATTGCGGCTGTGGCGCGCCGCCGGTCGCAACCAGTTGTTCCACATCATGGCCAATT